>Ga0136553_1000227_pt1 | contig 20242 bp, 11 predicted proteins | sample AntRauTorckE5430_FD_101384 | JGI IMG/M metagenome (GOLD analysis project Ga0136553, IMG submission 101384) | Saline lake microbial communities from Rauer Islands, Antarctica - Metagenome Torckler E5 #430 | ecosystem: Environmental > Aquatic > Non-marine Saline and Alkaline > Saline | place... | reverse complement strand
TCATCAACGGAGAAGGTGCCCTGCAGTCCGGCCAACCCGGTAGCGTCACCGGCGGCAATGTCTACGCGGTAGGTCTGCCCTGCTTCCAGGTCAAAGTCCGCCACTTCCAGCGCCGGAGCACTAGCGCGCGGACGGATGTTGTTGTCGTCGGTGAAACCGGGGCGGTTGCCACTCACATCACCGACCATGATGCCAATGAAGTCGGCGTCACGCACCTCGCCATCCAGGTTGTTGAGGTTGATGACCTCCGGGAAAGCCGTAGCCCAGGGGTTATTGTTTACCGGAAAGATGAAATCAGCTTCCACGAAAACCCAGGCTTCCTGATTGGGGTATTCCAGATCAAGACCGAGGATGAGGCGGCTGACCGCAATGATATCCTGCACCGAAATATCACCACTATTGTTAGCGTCGGCGGCCAGGTGTTGATAAGGTGCCTCGAAGACGTCCGTACCAAGAATATACCGGGTCATAAGCACCAGGTCGAAAGTAGATACGCCCTGACTGTGGGTCAGGTAAGAGCCGAAATCAGGATCAATAGTGTAATCTGATCCGCTGACAAGTTCTCCACTCTCGTAAAGACCATCACTGTTTGTTTGCAGCGTACTCATGGCATCGGGCCCGGTCAGCTCCAGGTTCACACCGGCGATGGGCGAGCCCCGGCTGGTGGTAACGGCTCCGGAAATATTGCCAAAATCTCCCTGGTTACAAGCGTTTTCAGCGCGTTGTACCAGTACAAGCACCGTACAGTACTCACTAAGACCGGCGGGGTCAAAAGCATACACACGAACGAGCGTTGTCGCGTCATCCTCACAGGTGAAAAGGATAGCGTCGTCGCCGATTGAGGGCTCAAAGCCAGGTGTGCGGGCTTCTTCGTTTTTGTAGATGGCGTAAACGACTTCGCCAGAGCAATCTTCAGCAGGACTGGCTATGGCATCGGTTGCCCAGTACGCAGCCTCGCCACCACCGTTACCATCGGGTGCCAGGGAAATGGTCGTCTGCATGATACAGATGGGCGTGGGAGCCCGACCGTCGACAAGGCAAAACTCGATCACGTCAACGTCAACGTTGCCACAACCATCGGTCAACCGAACCCGCAGGGCGTGCTCACCGATCCGTAGGTTTGACAAGTTAACGAAGTAGTTACCCTCATCATCAGACTGCAGTTCAGCGGCGGTCAGAAAGCGGCTGCGAACGAAACCGGCGGCGGCATCATAGTTTTCGTCGAATTCCACCCGTACACTAAGCTGGCTGAAGATGGTACAGTTGTCACTCACCTCGAAGGCCAGTGCTACCGAGCCCGTACAGTTAATGCTGGTGGCGGGAAAGCAGCTCAACTGGTTATTTTCTACCACCTGGGGGGCCACTTCGTCATGGATCTTTACGTACTGGTAATAACGGAACGCACCACGGCTGTTATTAACACCATAGGGTACGCCGTCAGAGTTAAGTAAGGAGGCGAAGTTGTTGTTGCCAAAGATGGCGTCGTTATCGAGGTAGGCAACGTCGTCGGTCGTGAAGCCCGGATTGTTTGGTTCGAGGTACAGGAAGGTGGCTTCGCGCAGGTTGTTGTCCCCGTCGTAATCCCGCGGGATGAGGTAAGGCTCGCCGAGGGTGTTGTACTCACACCAGTTGATGATGTTGTACTCCAGGCGAATCTTGAAACACTCGTCGGCATCGCTGGTGAAAGTATCCCGGCTCACCTCGGTAGTAATCAGGTCACAAGTGCCTTCCTCAATCTGTAAGCCGTTGATGTTGGGTTCCTGCATACAAAAAGCAGTAGCATCTCCCGGCAGGCGAATGACGTAATCGTGCAGGCCGATCACTTCAATTACCTGGAGACATTGGTTGCTGTTCGTCAAGCCGGAGCCGTCCGTCGTGCGGAACACCCGGCGGAAAGTACCCACGCCGCAACTGTTAACGCTTCCGGTAATGCTTTGCTCCAGGGTGACGGAGCAGTTGTCCCTACCAAAAGCCGTACCGAACACGAGGTCAAGTTGCGCATCGGAGGCAGTAGTGATGTCATTTGGCAGACCAGCATCCTCGAAATCAACACAGCTGATGCTGCTATTTGCGGGAGCGACACAGGTCGGAGCTGTCTTGTCCTCTAGCAGGACCGTCATCCAGCAGAAGTTAGAGAGCCCGTTGTCGTCTGCTACCCGCAGGCCGACGAGTACATTGCCTAGGTCTTCACAGGTGAGTACTACCGTAGGGCCGTAAATGGCACCGGGCAGCAGTTCGTAGATACCATTGGCCAGTTGACGAACCCGGGCGATGTCCAGCCGCAGGTTGTCGGTGCAATCATCATAACTGTTGTTATCGATCATGGAGGGCGTCAGCACGACGAGTCCGGCAGGCGCGTCAGGGTCGGCAGAGACGCTGGACGACAGACTCACATTGAGGCCGTTTTCACAGATAGCCACGGGTGTGCTCTCATCAACGATACGGATGTCCACGTCAGTGGTACCAACGTTGTTACATTCATCGGAGTAAGTGTAACGAACAATGTGGTTACCTACGGGCAGGAGGTCGGAAATTTCAGCCGCCGTGTTAATGAGGTTAACGGGGTAAGCGCCGATTGGAGTACCATTCAGGTTACCGTTGGGGTAAATGTTGGCGCGGATGGTAAACGCTTCGGAGCAACCATCGGTGATGGTGATGCCGGGCAGGTCGAGGCGGATATAAGCACCACAAAGGTTACCGGCATTAGTTCCAAACTCCTGAACCCCGGAGGGAACGGTAAGCGTAGGAGCCGTAAAATCGCCCACCTTGACGACCTGGGTCAGGGTGCGAACATCGTCCGGGTTACACCAGTCAATGATGGTATAAGTACGAACGACTTTGTAAGCCAGGTCACAAGTAAAGATAGCCGCACCGTCTTCGTAAGTAAGGCCGATACCGCAGAAGCTTCCGCCAGCACCGAGGGTCAAGGAAATCGTTGTGCCGTTGGGGCCGTCAAAAGTTGGCAGGTCTTCGGGGCGGGGAGCGGGCAGGTCGCCAAAAGCCAGGCCGAGATCGTCTAACTCGTCACACTGAATGGTGACGACGTCCTGAATATTTTCGGTGTTGAGATCGTCCAAACCCGGGCGGGTGAAGACGATGTCGTAGCTCACCACGGCCACCTCGTTGGCTTCGCCGGAGTTGCTGGGGCAGCTGCCATCGCTGGCGGTAAAGGTGCGGGTGATGACCACATCGTTGCACCGCGGCTGATCGGCGGAGCGGGTCACGATGTCATTTACGCAGATTGCCACCAGTTCGGAGCAGGCATCGCTGGCAATTGCAATACCACCGCCGGAGAGCAGGCGGGTGCGCAGGGCAGCATTCAGGGTACCGACCACGATGCTTTCCGTGACCGTATTATAGGTGTAACAACGGCTAATCGTATTGGCCAGGGTGCCAAGGTCATTACCATCGACCTGATCGCAGTAAAGGGGGCCGACGGGTGCAACCGGAACGACGGTGAAAAATGGGGCGGTTTTGTCTTCCGCGTTGACGAGACTCCAACCGGTAGTAAAACCGGTAACCAGGGCGGGATCGGCAGTAACGCGAACGGTAAACTGTCCACAACCGTCAATGATGGGGCCGTTGGCTTCATTGCCATCTTCCACAACGATGGTGAAGGCGGACTCGTCGGGCACAAGGCCGTTACCGTCTACGTCAAAGTCACCCGTCAATACCTCTTCGAGGATAACGAGTGCCTCACAATTATCGTTAAGGGTAATATTTATTTCGGCGATAGTCGCTACGTTGACTTCCTCCTGAGCGATAAGGCCAAAAGAAAGTAACAGGGACAAGCCAAACACAATAGCGCGTAGGACTAATTTCATAAGATCACGATTCTTGAGATTACAAAAACTAAACACCAATGGACCCACTGCGGCGCGATTGACAACGGTATGGCTTCCGTTCTTCGGCATCAATAGTCGGTTTTTTATCGGGCCACTCCACAAACAAAGGTACACAGACAGAAGGAAACCTTTCAACATTTAACGATTAAGCATGTATTTGACCGCTCAGCCCACCACCAGACGGCGTAATTCAGGAATAACGGCCTCCTCGATCCACGGGTTCTTGCGCATAAAAATCCGATTACGCGGGCTGGGATGTGGTAAGGGGAAGAAGTCAGGTAAGTAGTCCTTATAGTTACGCACCGTTTCCGTTAGCGTCCGCTTCCGGTGCGTTCCGAGGTAATGGGCCTGGCTGTATGCCCCGATCAAAATTTTCAATTCCAGCTTCGGCATCATGGCCAACAGGGGTGCCTGCCATAGCGGGGCGCACTCCGGGCGGGGCGGCAGGTCTCCGCCCTTGCCCTTGCCGGGGTAGCAAAGGCCCATGGGTAAGACCGCAAAGGTGGTCGAATCATAAAAAGCTTCCTCCGTTACACCCAGCCATTCGCGGAGTCGCTGCCCGCTGGGGTCGTCCCACGCCACCCCGGAAAGGTGGGCCAAACGTCCGGGTGCCTGGCTAATCAGCGCAATGCGTGCTTCGGGGTGGATGCGGAAGATCGGCTTGGGGCCAAGGGGCAGGTGAGCGGCGCACAGCTTGCAAGCATCCGCTTCGGCCAGCAGCGGATGGGCGTAAGGAAGAAAGCCGTTGGTTGTCTTAAGGGGCGGCATGGGGAAAGGTAGTTTAGGGGCTCGTGGGGATAGCGAACAGCTCCGGAAGTCACCTTCCGGAGCTGTTCGCTATCCCCACCCCGCTTCTTGAAATGGTTTTCTTTGCTCCTGCGGCCTCGCCCTGACACAAATTTACTTTTTTACAAATCGTATGAGCTGCGTGCCACTCACTGCCTCCAACCGGAGCAGGTACATACCGGGCCGCAGCATGGACACATCAATTCTATCAGTACCGGCGGCGAGGCGACGAAGCTCCCGGCCATCTGCCCCAATAAGACTCAGCACCGCATCAGCACCCGGTACGGAAACGTTTAAACAAGCAGCAGCCGGGTTCGGAAAGGCAAAGAACTGCCCACTCGAAAAGGTGACGCTGACGGGGTCGAAAATGGTCGTCCTCCCGTCCAGATCCACCTGCCGCAGGCGGTAAAGTGATACCCCATCCATTGGTTGCTCATCGGTAAATACGTAGCTGGCGGAGGTACTGCGAAAACCCGAAGCGGCCATTTGACCTATCGTTTCCCATTGACGACCATTATGGTTGCGCTGGACGTCAAAGTGGCTATTGTCCACTTCGTTTGCGGTCGTCCACGCAAGGGCAACATTTTTTGCCAGCGCCGTAGCCGTAAAGGTGATAAGTCCGACTGGCAGGGCGATGCTGTTATCCTCGTTTTCAAAGCAGGGAGAACGAGTAGCTCCAGTAGTGGAAGCGGTGGAATGCAAAGCAAAAACACCTGCGGGGTCGCGGTCGGGAATACGGGCCTGCGACTCGCCGTTCACCACCTGGTTGGCGGTGTACGTTAGTTGCGCTACAACCCTGCCGCTTCCGTTCCGAATGATAATGTCATCGCCACTGTCATTCAGACCGATGCTATTGATGGTGGCAAAATAGCAACCGCTGTTTGGAGCTGCCTGCCCACCTAGTAACAAGACTAAACCTTCTCCCTCGTTGAGCGTGATGTTCGGAAAACCCATAGCATTACCAGTAGCATCTTCGATGGTGTAATCCCCCACATCCAGCGGACCCGGCGAAATGCTGACTACCTCTACGAATTCCTGATTAGAGGGCGATGCCTGAAATTCGTTGATGAGTACCAGCCCTTCTGCGCACTGATCTGCCGCTGGCGCGAGTGTTTCCGTGATCGAACAGTCTCCTCCACTAATGGAGAGGGTATAGGTCGTGCCTTCCGTAAGGCCGCTTACGGTAATTTCCCCACCGTCCTGGGTAGCCGGGTCATCACCGGAAATGGAACCTCCGGAGGCGGATACGACGGCACCTATCTCCGCCCCTGTGTAAGTAACCACCGCGGTAAGCGCATCAGCCCCTGCGGTCAGGGCTTGGCAGACGTAACTAACGTCGGTGACATTAATCCCACAAACCGGCGTACAACTACCGTTTGTTCCCGTAGCCGTAAGGCGAACGTTATCGATGCCAACGGCTTGGGGGCCATCGAGGATTACATAAATTTCCAATCGAGCAGTAGTTGCCGTACCAGGAATACTTACGGTCGTTGTCCTCCAGTTTCCGGTAGAGTTTCCTCCGACCATACCTTCCCATACAATTTGATTCGGTTCGGGAAATCCGTCCAGGTACAGGGTATACCCCAGTTCATCCGTACCGTTGAAACCGACGACGTTATAATCAAATACAAAAGCGGCACTGGTGAGGTTACAGATCGTTCCTGCATCGAAATCAAGGATACTAGGGTTTCCGTCTGGATTATTATTTGGGTTCTTAAGATCAACACCTCCCCAAAAAAGTGTCCCGTCAGTCGCTGCCATAATACCGGGCAGGCTGCTGACCGCAGCCCAGGTATCGCCATCATCCGTATAGGATGCGGGGGTGGGGGAGAAGGAAAGGTTATCGCTTGCGATTCCCTCAAAGCTTTGCAGTAACTGGGTCGTCTGGGCGCGGACGCCGGTGCAAAGAAGGGTTAAAAGGAGGGTGGTCAACACCCTTGGTAAGTAGCGTTTCATCATGAAGCGGTTATTTTTTTATACAGAAAAGACGAGACGACGGCTGCCGCTGCCTTACCTTGATAATACAAAGGTATTGATCACCATGTTAAACCAGGATGATCTTTCGACCTGACTATCAGGCTGGTAACCATTTATTCAGACGGACTTGTGCCCAAATGGTTACACAAAGGCATTTACGGAGGGGGAAGGCGGGGGAATTCTCTGTCCGATATTCCATTATCTTCGCGCTCCAATATGATTTTCCAGATCCGCGACAACGAACGAAAGATTTTCGAAGTCATCAGTAAGGCCGCCGCCGAACTGGGCTTCCCGACCTACGTAGTGGGCGGTTACGTGCGCGACCGGCTACTGGCCCGGCCGAGTAAGGACCTGGACATCGTCTGCGTCGGCAGCGGCATTGAGCTGGCCCAAAAAGTTGGCAACAGCCTGCACCCCCGCAGCCGGGTGACGGTGTACAAACGCTTCGGCACCGCCGCCCTGAAGCACCGCGAGCTGGAGATCGAATTCGTCGGTGCCCGCAAGGAAAGTTACCGTTCCGACAGCCGCAAGCCCACCGTCGAATCCGGAACGCTGGCCGACGATCAGAACCGCCGCGACTTCACCATCAACGCCCTGGCCATCAGCCTCAACGACCAGGACTACGGCACCATCATCGACCCCTTCAACGGGCTGGAAGACCTGGAGGCCAAGCGCCTGGTCACCCCCCTCGAGCCCGGCAAGACCTTCACCGACGATCCGTTACGGATGATGCGGGGCATCCGTTTTGCCACCCAGCTGGGCTTCATGCTCGACCCGGCTACGAAGACGGCCATCCGCGACCATAGCGAACGGCTCAAGATCATCAGCTGGGAGCGCATCGCCACCGAGATGCACAAAATAATAGGGGCCCCCCGGCCCAGCATTGGCTTCAAGTTGATGGCCGATACGGGCCTGCTGGAATACGTACTGCCCGAGCTGGCCGCCCTGCGCGGTATCGAGGCCCGCAACGGTCGCAAGCACAAAGACAACTTCCTGCACACCATCCAGGTGGTGGACCAGCTCGCCGAGCGCAGCCCCGATCTCTGGCTCCGCTGGGCCGCCCTGCTCCACGACATCGGCAAAGCCAAGACCAAGCGCTGGGAAACAGGGGCGGGCTGGACTTTCCACGCCCACGATGCCGTAGGGGCCAACATGGTACCGCGCATCTTCCGCCGGCTGCGCTTGCCTAACGATAAGCTCAAGTACGTCCAGAAACTCGTCGCCCTGCACCAGCGACCCATCAGCCTGACCCAGGAAGAGATCTCCGACTCGGCCATCCGCCGCATCCTCTTCGAGGCTGGCGAAGACATCGACGACCTGATGACGCTCTGCGCCAGCGACATCACCAGCAAGAACCCCCAAAAGGTGATCCGCTACCAGGAAAACTACGTGCTGCTACGCGAACGCATGGCGCTGATCGAGGAAAAAGACCACCTCAAGAACTGGCAACCGCCGATCACCGGCGAGCTGATCATGGAAACCTTCAACATCCCCCCCAGTCGCCAGGTGGGCCTGATCAAGGATGCCGTTCGCGAAGCCATCCTCGACGGCGAGATTCCCAACGAGCTCGAACCCGCCCGCACCCGGATGTTCGCCGTAGCCAAAGCACTCGGCATCGGTGTGGACGATACCCCGGAGCCAGCCTAAACCAACCATCTTTTTTTGGAAGAAACCACCTCACCCCATTAGCATGGGGTGGCACCCCCCTACCCCCCTGCCCTATCTTTGTAACAATGAAGCGGAGAGGTGCAACTTTCTGCTTCCGGTTTTTTCCAAAAAGCGTGTTTTATTTGAGGCTGGTTGATTGTTGGTTTTTAACCGCCTCCTGAAAGGTTTTTGGTTTTGGCGCACAGCGCCCTAGATTCCAGTTATTACAGAGTAGTTAGAAAGCTACGATATAAGGTCCCGACGGTGCAACGTCAGGACCTTTTTTTTTGTGCCCTGATTTACGCAGCTTTGATCGCAGCGCACGGCGTTCAGAGCCCCATGCTTTTATCAACCATCTTTGTACACTTCGGACAGGCTCAGCATCGCCTGCGGCCGCGCCCCGCTCATGCCTTCCTAGCGACGAACCAACAAAAGGAAATCCTCATTGCCAGACGACGAACCGCCGCGACGGCGTATCTATAAAGTCGTAACGCTGCTGACGAAGTATGGTATCCTTCTTATCAACTTCCGGCGACTACCCTACCTTTGCCGCATGCCCCTGAAAAACTATTGCTGTTTCCTGCTTTTCCTGGCCCTGATGCCACTCACCGCCCAGACCGACAGCCTGGGGGAATGGCAAACTTATCACTCCTACCGCTCCGGCACCTACGTGACGGAGAGCGAGAACGCCATCATTTACACCACCGGCAAGGCGCTGTTTTACCTCGACAAAGAAGACCTCAGTATTTCCCGCCTGGCGCGGGAGGACGGGCTGGCCGAGGCCAACGTCCGCCTCATCAAATACCACCGCCCTACGGAAACACTGATCATTGTGTACGAGAGCAGCACCATTGACCTGCTCCGGAATGGTAGATTCAGGACGCTGCGGGAAGTAGACAACTTCAATTTCAGCGGCGACAAACGCATTTACGACATCTCTTTCGGGGACGGTAACATCGTGTACTTTTCCTCCGGTTTTGGGCTGACGGCACTGGACCTGGACGGCCAGACGTTCAGTTTCACCACCTTCACCGGCGTGCGGGTGAACAGCGCGGCGGAATTGGACGGGATACTCTACGCCGCCACCGACGAAGGGCTCTACCGGGTGGCCCGCGCCGGCGTCAACCTCAACGATTTCGGCAACTGGGAATTGATGGGCCAAAGCTTCGGCCTGCCCGGCGATTACAGCAGTACGGCAGTCAATACCTACCGCGACTCCCTCTACTTCTCCGTTAACCTTGACGTTTATCAGCTGGAAGGCGACACCACCGAGCTGATCTACGATAAGCCCGCCGATGAGCCCGACGCCGTGCTCGCTTACCTGAGCTCCGGACCGCGCTTCCTCATGGCCGGCTATCAGTGTACGGACCGGCCGTGCCGCTCCCGGGAGGTAGTCTTCATCGATGAACAGGGGGTCCGCCGCAAGACAAGAGACTGTTTATTTCGCTCTCGTTTCGCGCTGGAAGACGACATCAGCCGCGTGTGGTTTGCCGAGGAAGAGGAGGTAACCGGAATCAGGTACCTGAACAATGCTGGCAACAACGAATGCAACCAACTGGAATTCAACGGCCCGCGTACGGACGAAAATTACCGCCTGTTTCACGACGGCGAATCCTTGTGGGTGGCCTCCAGCGTACTCACGGAAAACTTTGGCCATCGCACCACCTTCACCGGTGTTTACCGCTACCGAAATGGGGAATGGATCTCGTACAGCAATAAAAATATCGATGCCTTCAAGGGTAAGGATGGCGTGGAAGGTGGCGACGATGACCTGGCCTCCATCGTTGACGTATCCTACGATCCCGTTGGTGATCTTTACTGGTTTGGTTCCTTTTACGAGGGTGCCATCGCCTTCGACGCTGATACCGAAAGCGGCACTTTTTTCGATGAAGACAATAGCAGTCTACAGACGGCCATCCAGGCCGGTCCTGGCCGGGTACAGGTGGCTGGCACGGTGACGGACGCGAATGGCTTCACCTACCTGGCCAACCGCACCGCCGAGGAAGGCAACTTTATCAGCGTTCGCAGCCCTGACGGGGAGTGGGTTGCCCTGGCTGGCAACTGCGGCGGCCTCAACGAAGCCCTGGCCATAGAAATGGACGAAAACGGCTACCTCTGGGTAATTCACGCGAGCAACGGCGCCGGGGGCATTACGGTACTGGACGTTAACGGCACCCCGCTCGACCCTTCCGACGATCGCTGCCGCACCATTCTGGCCAACAACAGTAACCTGCCATCCAACAACGTCCGTAGCATCGCCCTTGACCTAGACGGTAACATCTGGGTCGGCACCACCCAGGGCGTGGTTCTCTTCGAATGTCCTGCTTCCGTTTTCACCCCGAATGCCTGTGACGGCCGCCGCCCGGTAGCGATAGATGTGGACGGCAACGGCTTTTTGCTGGAGACCGAAGAAATTCGCTCCATCACCGTCGACGGAGGCAACCGCAAGTGGATCGGCACCAACGGCGGTGCCTACCTGCTGTCTCCGGACGGGGAAGAGCAACTACTCTTTTTTGACCAGGGCAACAGCCCGCTGCTCGACAACATTGTGCGCGACATCGCCGTGGACCCCGTTTCCGGTACGGTCTTTTTCGGTACCGAGCGGGGCATCATCAGTTTCCGGGGTGACGCGACGGCGGCCAGCGAAACGGTTTTTCAGGAAGCGCTCGTTATCTTCCCCAACCCCGTCGAGCCGGGCTACACCGGTCCCATCTCCATCAGCGGTCTAACCCGCGAGGCCCGGGTCAAGATCACCGACCTGTCGGGCAAGCTGGTGGCCGAAGGCACATCCACCGGCGGGCAGTTCCTCTGGCTGGGTACGGATTATAATGGCCGCCGGGTAACGAGCGGCGTGTACCTGGTGCTGGCCTCCAGCAACGGCCGTTTCAATGCAAACCAGGGTAATACGGCCGTCGGTAAAATTGTCTTTATCCGCTAAGCCTTACCTTCACCGTCAATGAAATTACGCTACAGCTACCACTCCGATCACCACGCCGGGCCCACCAATCGCTGGGTTCACTTCACGCTCTTTCTCGGGGCGTTCCTGCTTTTGCTGGCGGCCGGCCAACAGTGCTTTCTCTATTTCACCGACTGGCACACCAGCGAGGAGGACCACCCTTACTGGCACCTGGCGCTGGGCCTGCTCTATTTGCTGGTCGGCGGCACTATGGTGTACTTCGGTTATCGCAAAAAACACGCCAGGCGCGGGGTAGCAGATCGTTACGTCCGCGTCGGCGAAGACCAACTCGCCTGGCGCCTGGGTCAGGAATCCGCCGAACAAACAGTTGACCTCAAAGACCTCGCCACCGTGGAGCGGCCAAACATCCGCGATCTTAAGCTTACGCTCAATGACGGTACCACCATCACCCTGCCGATCTATCTGATCGCCAGCGAGCCCAAACAGGATGAACTATTGGACACCTTGACCGCGCTTGTATGATTCATGCTGCCAACCTTCCCCACTTCGGTGATAACTGGCCAGCAATCGCCGGAGAAATCGGCGATCTATCCTACGATGCGCTCACGGATTTCCTGGTAGCCTTAAGTGAGAAGATGGAAAAAGACGCCGAAGCGGATGACGGTCGTGGCCGGCCGCAACTGGCCAACGAGCTATACGCTACGGCAGCGCAACTACGACTTGCCAGTAAGCATGCCGCCAAAGCGTGGGCGATCTGTGCGCCGCAGATGGGCACGGCCGCAAACGATGCGCTGAGCCTACCCGAAGTATGCAAAGAAAAGTTGAAAGACGCAAGACCACCTAAGGGACGCTTAGACTGAGAAGCACGGGCCATCAAGCTCCATGACTGACATAGCGTTAGGTTTTTTCGGGCCTGACGGCCCGGGGCACGTTCGGGCTACAAGCCTTCAACCTTAGCCACCCGCTACGACATCCTCCGTTTCGGTTGGTGTCTCGATCAGTTCGATGGGCTCGGCGAAGACCTCCTCCAGTTTTTGGCGGATGCGCTCTTTGCGGTATTCGCTGCGGCTAAAGTCGTCTTTAACGGCACGTTTATCGCTTTCCACGGCAAAGGTTTCCAGCGGGCCCTTAACGGTGTAGTAAAGGTTGAAAAAGCCGTTGCGCCGGGCGGGGAGGATGTCCAGTTCGTCGTCGTGCTTACTGATCTTGTTCTTGATCGCCTGGCCAGCATTGACCTTGATAAAGTAATCCAGAAACTGATTGAAGGAGTGGCTGCCGCTGATTTCGAGGTTGGCGGCACTGGACTGGATGAACATCCGGGGGATGTAGATCGTCTCGTCGGTGATCTCGAAGAAGTTTTGCAGGCGGGTGAAGCGGACCCGCTCCAGGTCGCCAGCCTTAAGGGCAAAAGCGAAGCTTTCCAGCATCTTGAAGTCGAGCAGTTCCCCGTCGGCGATGTCGAGGCTGGCCAGCACGTTCAACTTTGGGTAGTCCAGTGCGCCGTTTTCATCGAAGTAGGTCTGAATCCAGATATTGGCGTTCATTTCACCCGTGATGTTGTTGGCTACGAAGACCTCCTGGCCGAAGTTTTCGCTTTGCTCGAAGAATTCCCTGGCGCTGATGGAGATGGCTTTTACCCGCCCTTCGACCCGCAGCAGATCCTGGAAATAGACCTCTCCGTCAATCCGCAATTGTCCTTCCATGGCGTCGGTGATGCCGGTCACGTCCAGCCGCTGGGGTTGAAAGATCAGCTGACCACGGAAGTTTTTGCCTTCTATCTTTCCGTAGTTCCACTCGTCCACGTCGGCGTCAAAGCGTCCGCGTAGCAGGTCAGTCACCTGGGCGCGGCGGGCGATGGTCTTAGCCCGCAGGCTATCGGCCTGACCGGCTGCGGCGGCGACTTCCACTTCCTCTTCGGTTGGGCCACCGAGTGCGATCAGGGCGTCGATGTCAATGCTTTCGCCACGGAGGCGGGCGTCGAAGACCAGCTCCGCGTCGTTGGTATTCAGGCTGTCGGAGAAGAGGACGGGGATGAGGTTGGTGGCCTTACCGGTGAAGCTGATCTCGGTGCCGGGCCCTTTGAAGGTCAGGTCGGTCAGCTCCATCTCGTTGTCGCGCAGCTGAAGGGTGCCGGAGGGGAATTTGATTTCACGGCCGTTTACGGTTAACGCCGCATCGTCGAAGCGGAGTTTACCCGCTGCGGAGACGCGGCCGATGGTGCGGGGTTTCACCATATCAGCGTAGCGACCGGTCACGCGAAGGTCTTCCACGCGGAGGAATCCGTCGCCATCCGTGATCGGGCTTTCCCCGATGAAGGCGGGCAGGGCACCGAGGGCAAAGGCACCGTTGGCAAATAAGTCGATTCGGGGATCGTCCAGATCTTTGATGCTGAGTTGCATGGCGAAGGGCTCCCCGCGAAACAAGCCGGTCAGTTCCTCGATGGCGAAAGACTGGACGCCGCCGGACGGTCCTTCCAGGTACACGAAACGGGCGCGGAGGTTAAGATCTCGGGTTCCGACGTTGGTTCGCGGGCTGCCGACCCGACCGTCGGTGAAGCTCAGCTGGCCGTCCATCTTGGGGTATTTGCGTTGGGTCCATTCTCCGGTCAGACTGGCGGAGAGTTCCAGTTCCCCACTCGTTTCCAGCTCCGCCAGGTTACCGGCGTAAGCAGGCGGGATAAGGGCGATGACGTCTTCCAGGCTGCCGGATTTGCTTTCGACGCGCAGGTCGGTGCGCAAGCCATCCGTGGTCGGCACGAGGTCACCGACTACGCTGAAGTCGAGATCGCCGGAGGAGATACGAAGCGGGGCGAAGGTGTAGGAGCCGTCTGCGTTATTGACTTTCGTCTGGGCTTCGAGGCTAAGCCGTTGCTCGTTAATGTAGCGGGTGCCATCCTGGTCTAGGTGGTAGATTTCGAGGGTACCTTCGGTTTGCATCAGGTATTCGTCGGTACCAAAATCACCGCTAAAGCTCAGCTGGTCGATTTTACCGTTGAGGTAAATCTGGAGCTGGGCGTCGCGGTAGCTGACCTCCATACCCAGAAAGCGGGCTTCGACAATGGCGAACTCGGTGGCTGCTGCGTCAGGGTCAACCGGGGCTGTTTCGCCGACGGGGGTGTAGCCCATCAGCTGGTAGTTGGTGTTCCCATCCACATCGACGATCAGGTTGAGGCTGCCGTCGGAAACAACAATCTGTTCCACCCGGATTTTGCCGAAGAGGCTACCCAGGTCAAGCAGACAACTGAGTTGCTCGGCCATCAGCAGGTCGCTACCGTCGCTGCCCGCCACCCGGACGTCGCTCAGTTCTACCGAAAGGCTGGGGAAGTTGGCCCAGAAAGACACCTCGTAGTCGGCGACGACAATCTCGGTTTGCAGCCGACTATTCAGGGCACTGACCACCGCCGCGGCGATCGACCCACCGAAGAAGGAGACGGCAATGAGCGGTATCAGCAGGAACAGCAGGAGGAGGAAGGCGGTGATTTTCAGGAAGCGCATAAGGGTGGGGGGCTTGGTCCGCTTCGAGCGGTATGGTAGCTTAAGAGGAGATTGGGATGAACCCCAAAGTTAAGTCGCTGAAACTACGATTTTGTGGTTTTGTGGTCTTGTGGTTTGTGGTCTTGTCAGGCATTGATGACAGTACCGCAAAACCACCAATTTGTCTGCGTAAAATAGATTGTAAGGTCAGCTACTTAGACAAAAACAAGGGGCCGAACCTCACCTTAGCCCTGAGCAGGTGGAGAAAATTAAGCTAACGATGCTTGAACCCTTCTCCCGAGGAGTTAGCCTTCCTGCACAAGTTCGTTTTATCCCGTAAACCCCTCCCCCGGGCCCTTCTCCAAAGGAAGGTGATGAACGGCTGACGATGATTTCGGGAACGGTTTAGTGACTTTAGCAGGTAATAATAGCTTTACGTTGGAGGTCGCGCAACACGACTTTAATTGTGTTTGGAGATTAGCTCGCGGGTAGAGGGGAGACGTGACAAAAGGTCGCAGCTTAACGATGTTACAGTAATTTCGTCCAACTGCTTGCATTCCATTTCCTTACAACTCCTTTTTGCATCCTGCGTTCGCGCCAAAATGCCTAAACCTGAAAATCGGGTACTTGGCTCAGGATTTTACGCAGTCGTTCGCGGTGGTGTTCGGAAAGGGGAACGAGCGGCACCCGCAGGTGGTTTCGGCACAATCCCAGCATGGAAACGGCGGCCTTTATGCCGACGGGGTTGCCCTCCACATAAAGCAGCGGGTGTACCTCCAGCATATCGAAGTTGAGCTTACGCGCCGTCGGGAAATCACTGGCCAGGGCGGCATTGACCATGCCGCTGAACTGGGCTGGCAGGGCGTTGGCGATGACACTGATACCACCGTGGCCGCCCAACGCGATGATGGCCGCCGTGATGGGATCGTCGCCGGAGAGAACGCCAAAATCCTTGCGGCAATATTTCAGGATTTCGACCGACTGCTCCAGCTTACCGCTGGCTTCCTTGACGGCGGCGAAGTTGTCGTGGTTTTCGGCCAGTTTGAGGATGGTTTCGGGCAAGACGTTGCTGCTCGTCCGCCCCGGAACATTGTAGATGATGACCGGCAGCGGGCTGGCGTCGGCGACCCGCATAAAGTGCTGGTAAATACCTGACTGCGGCGGTTTGGAGTAAGCGGGGCTGCTGGACATGATGCCGGCCACCCCATCAAAATTGTATTCCTTGATGAAGACCTCCAGTTTTTCGGTGTAGTTGCCACCAAAGAAACCGGCCACGATGGAGACCCGCCCGTCCACTTGACGAATGGTAAAATCGAGAATTTCCCGGCACTCAGTACCGCTCAGCGTAATGGCCTCGCCGGTGGTACCGAGGCAAACGATGTAATCGACGCCACCCTTGATGACGTAGTCGATGATGTTGCCGAGGGCGGTATAATCCACCGACAGGTCAGCCTTGAAGGGCGTGATCAGCGCGACACCGGTTCCGCTAAACTTTGGTAGTTGTCTTGCTTGCATTTGTGTAACTAAAAATGTGCGCGATGGTAGCCAGCTGTGTTTTCAGCGTGGCGTCCTGGCCGGTCTCAAACTGCAGGTGGTAAGGGTTCTGGGTAGCTTCGGTGTAGGGACCGACCTTCAAATCCGCCGCCGTCGTAGCGGAAAGGAAGTCAAGCACCGCGTGTTCGGTTGGGCCAAGGCGGATCAGCAGCTCCGTCGTGGCCGATTGTAGCTGGTCGACGACCGCTCCGGTCGGGACACCGCTCCATTTGAGGTCTTTGACGGTGACGACGGTAAAGTCAAAGTTAGCCGCCCCGACCTCCTGCTCGAAGTAGCCGACAACATTGACCTTACGGCCGTTTTTCTGGCACTCGTCGCGCCAGCGATCCACCACCCGCCGATCATCGGCCGAGTCGGCCAGGAAGATGATCGTTATCTCACGAACACGATCGGGGTGGACCGAAGCGACCGCCGCCTTCGGGTACGGAGATTTTGCTTTTTCCCGCTGGGTACGCGAAAAAATACCCGCTTTGATGTTGGAAAGGAAGGCCATTAACGCGCGTTTTCCACCCGCCCGATGTCAGAATACTTCTTGATGCGGGCTTCGATCACCGCATCAATATCCTGACTTTGCAGGGTGGCGATGGCTTTTTTCAGTTGCCGTTTCAGGCTTTTGGCCGTCTCTTCCGGGTTGGAGTGGGCGCCGCCCTGGGGCTCTTTGATGATCTCATCGATGATGCCGAAGCCGAGCATATCGTCGGCCGTCAGCTTGAGGGCATCGGCGGCCTGCTCTTTGTAATCCCAGCTACGCCAGAGGATGGAGGAACAGCTTTCGGGGCTGATGACCGAATACCAGGTGTTCTCCAGCATGATGATGTGGTCGCCCAGACCGATGCCGATGGCACCGCCGGAAGCTCCCTCACCGATTACGGCACAGACAATCGGCACCCGCAGTTGGGCCATCTCGAAGAGGTTGCGGGCGATGGCCTCGGCCTGGCCGCGCTCTTCGGCCTCAATGCCGGGGAAGGCACCGGGCGTATCGATCAGGCAGACGACGGGAAAGCCGAAACGCTCGGCCATCTTCATCAGGCGCAGGGCCTTGCGGTAGCCTTCGGGGTTGGCCATCCCGAAGTTGCGGTACTGCCGCATCTTGGTGTTGACGCCCTTCTGGTGACCGATGATGACGACGGTCTGCCCGTCCATATTACCGATGCCACCAACGATGGCTTTATCGTCGCCGTAGTTACGATCTCCGTGCAACTCCACAAATTTGCGACACATCTGCTCGACGTAGAACAAAGTGTAGGGCCGCTCGGGGTGACGGCTGAGTTGCACCCGCTGCCAACCGTTGAGGTTGCTGTAAATATCCTTGCGGGTCTGTTTGATGCGGGACTCCAGCTCGTGGATGGTCTCCGTCATATCTACCACGCCATCTTCAGCGACTTCGCGTACTTTTTCTAGCTGTTCGTACAGCTTTTCCAGCGGTTTCTCGAATTCCAGGAAGACCATGAGCGTAGTGGTTTTTGGTATGGGGGGACAAAGGTACGAAAGCTTACCGCTTGCAGCTTGCACGTCACTAAAGCTGCAAGCGGTAAGCTGCTCCTAACGCAGATTCACCGTTGCCGCCCCGAGCTGCCCGATGTCGGTAAACAACTGGGCGCGGTAAGCACCGGCGCTGAGTTTGACGTCGAGTTCATGGGTGAAACTGATGCGCTGGGTCTTTTCGATGTTGACATCGCGGCCTTCGAGGGCGATGAGGTCCATGGCTGCACCGTTGACGATGGCTTTGGCACGGACGGGATTATCGGAGATGACGGGGGTGCCGGACTGGTCGGACAGCACGAGGTAAATTGGGCGGACGCCGAGGTACTTATCGGGTACGTTGGTGAGGTCGAAGCTGACGGCGAGGCGCTTCACCCGGCTGGCGTCAGCGGTGAGTTTGGTGCCGCGGCCCTGGTACATATCCACCTGGATGGCGGTGGCCTTGAAGGCGCCAAGGGTCATCACATTGATCTGCTTTTCCATGGTCTGGGTCATGGTTTCGAGGTTGTCGCTCTTCTTGGACAGGTTGTAGGCTTCGGTTTTGGTGTCGGAGAGATCCTGGCGCAGCACAACGTTCTCGGTGCGCAGCGTCTTGTTTTCGTTTTCCACTTCCGCCAGGCGGGTTTCGAGGTTGGCGCGGGCGTTGATGAGGTCTTCGATCTGGAGGCGCATCTTATAGGCGACTTCGTTGTCGTTTTTTCGTGACTTCTGGGCGGTGCGCATATCGTACAGGGCAGCCTTGGCGGTTTGCTGGGCGTCGGTGAGTTGCCCGCTGAGGCTTTCGTTATCGGCCACAACGCCTTCGTAGACGATGCCGAGGCTGTCGACCTGGGCTTCGAGTTTGTCGCGCAAGATGGCGAGTTGCTCGGCTTCGGCGGAGATGGTTTCGTTTTCGGTCGTCAGCTCATTGGCCGCGCCGTTGCGGCTGAACCCCCAGATGAGGGAACCCAGAAAGAGGAGTGCCAGAATGATGGCGACGATCGTTAGTGATTTCTTATCCATTTTTGCTTGGTGTTAGTTTGTGGGGTAAAGAACGTTATTTTGGGGGAGATGTGCGATTGGGCGGGGCCGCAGGTACTTCAACTCCGTTCAGCAGAACTGCAGAGAAAGTTGGAGGGGGCGAGGGGCTTGGCTTGGCTTGGTTGATTGGGTGGAGCGCTTGTAGCGCGATAAATCGCGCTACAAGCGCTCCACCCAATCGATCGATCCAATTTGGTTAGTCTTATCGGCCCCTTTAATCCACAATACCTCCAACTAACCGCAACACCTCCGTCTCCGTATTCTTCAAATTAAGCAGGGCGTTAAACAGCTGAAACTCGGCGTTGACGTAGCTGACCTGGATGGCGCGGTAATCGAAGATATTGATCGTCCCGCCTTTATAGCGCTCCTCGGCGATGCCCAGGTTCTGCTCGGCGTTAGCGATCAGGCGGCGGGTGATTTCAACGACGTTGCGCTGGTTTTCGTAGCGGTCCAGGGCGTTGGCCAGGGCGGCGCGAAGTTGCTGGGCCACGGCGTCGACGTTAAGCTTTGCCGTGATCTCCTGAAGGCGGGCGGTCTGGGTACGGACGTTGCGCGCACCACCGTCGTAGAGTAGGTAGTTGACGCTGAGGCCGACCTGACCGGACAGCGTCGTGGCGCCGATGCCGGGCAGGGAGCGCTCGTCCGGGTTACCATCGCCGAAAACGAAGGTCTGGGTACCCGTCGCCAGGGTGTAATCGTAGCCCGCGCCGGCGGTGAAGCCAACGGTCGGCTTCTGTTCAGCGTCGATCAGGCGGGTGTTGATGTCGGCCAGGCGCTGGTTGACGCGCAGGGCGTTGAGCTGGCTGTTGTCGGTCAGCAACTGGTTTTCGAGGGTGGCGCGGTCGTAATCTTCGGTGACTTCGTCGAGCTCGGTGGTGAGGGTGAGTTGGCGGTTGAGGTCGTCGGCACCCATCGTCTGGAGGAGGGTGCGCACGGCCAGGTCGTAGTTAAGTTGCTGCACCACGATGGCGGAGGAATCGGTCAGGTAAGCGTCGCGGGCCTGCAGCTCGTCGAAGGTGCCACCCTGCCCGAATTCGGCGCGGACTTCCTGGTAGCGGATGCGGTCGCGGCTCAGGTTGAGCATTCGTTGGCGAACGTCGATCTGCTCCTGCTGCACCACCGCATTGTAGTAGGCGTTGATGAGGTCAGCGACGCTGTTTTCAACCTGGACGGCTAGTTGTTCCTGGCTTTGCAGGGCGAGGGTCTCGAAGCGTTCGCGGTTCATCTCGATACGGCCGCCGTTGAAGAGCGTCCAGTTGAGGTTGGCCGTCGGGCCGATGCCGTAGCTGAAGGTCGACGACTGGGCCACGATGCTGGCCGGGTTGACATTATTGCGGTAGCTGATGCCGGGGTTGATGCCGACGTTGATGGTCGGCCGTTTGCCGGTCAGGGCATCGTCGACGTTGTTGGTCGCTACGTTGACGTCGGCCCGCGCCAGGCGAATCTGGTAGTTGTTTTGCAGGCCTTCCTGAATGGCGTCGCTGAGGCTTAAAGCACTTTGGGCGCGAACGCCGGTGCAAAGAAAGGTCGATAAAAAGCAG
>Ga0136553_1000223_pt1 | contig 20457 bp, 17 predicted proteins | sample AntRauTorckE5430_FD_101384 | JGI IMG/M metagenome (GOLD analysis project Ga0136553, IMG submission 101384) | Saline lake microbial communities from Rauer Islands, Antarctica - Metagenome Torckler E5 #430 | ecosystem: Environmental > Aquatic > Non-marine Saline and Alkaline > Saline | place... | reverse complement strand
CGGCGCTCGGTCGCTCACCTGCCCCTTGCCGAGAGCGCCGTGGCCATGGGTGTGACCGTTGACCAGGCCGGGCACGATCATGCGCTCTGTCGCGTCGATCGGCCGGCCTGCGCCCGCATCGATGCTGCCGGCCGGCTCGACGGCCAGGATGCGGTCGCCCTCGATCAGCATGTCGGCGCGTTGGGGTTCCGTATGGGCGTCGCGCAACACGAGACCGCCGGTGACGAGGGCGCGGTCCTGGCTCATGCGGTGCGGGCCTCTGGTTCGGGCGTTTCGGAAATGTCGTGCTCGGTCATGTGGCGGCCGATCTCGTAGCGGTCGGCCCGCGCGCCGGGGGTTTCGTAGACGATGCGCCCACTGGACATCACGAGCACCCGGTCGGACAGCTGCAGCACCTCGTCCAGATCCTCCGAGATCAAGAGGATCGCCGCGCCGCAATTGTGCGCCTCGATCAACTGGCTGCGGATCTCGGCGGCAGCAGAGGCGTCGAGACCGAAGCACGGATTCTGTGCCACCAGCAGCTTCACGCTGCCGGCCAATTCGCGCGCCAGAACCGTGCGCTGGACGTTGCCGCCCGACAGCGTTTCGAGGGCTGCATCCGGTCCGGGGGTGCGAATGTTGTAACGCGCAATCAGATCGCGCGCCTTGCGCCGCATCGCCCCGCGCGACACCAATATGCCGCGCGCCAAAGGGGCCTCGTCGTAGTCGCGCAAGGCGAGGTTTTCCATAACACTCATCTTGCGCACACCGGAGTTGGCCAGCGGCTCTTCCGCCAGCAGGCGCACGCCGCGCGCCCGGATTTCCGACCGCGCGCCGGTCCATGGCTGCCGGGCGACCCTCACGGTGCCCGCCTCGGCGCTCCGCTGTCCGGCCAGCACCTCCACCAGCTCCTTCTGACCGTTACCCGAGACACCGGCAACGCCGACGATCTCGCCAGGGCTGACCTCGAGCGCAGCATCATGCACCGACAACTCGCCCCGGTTGCCGCGCGCGCGCAGGCCCGCGATCTGCAGGTAGGGCGCGGCATCCGCCCGCTCGGCGCGGGCAATATCGGCGCGGGGGGCGGAGGCGCCGAACATGATCTCGGCCAGGTGGCCCTCGTCGGTCTCGGCCACCACGGCGCTGCCCACGTGGCGTCCGCCGCGCAGGACGCTGACCGTGCGGGCATAGGTCATGACCTCCCGGAACTTGTGGGTGATCAGCAGGACCGAAAGCGTGCCCGCATCGGTCAGCCGCTGCATCTGTCCCAGCACCTCGTCCGCTTCGGCCGGGGTCAGCACGCTGGTCGGCTCGTCAAGGATCAGGAAACGGCGCCCCAGCCAGAGCTGCTTGAGGATCTCCAACTTCTGCTTCTCCCCGGCGGCAAGGCTGGAGACCGGCGCATCGGGGTCCAGCGTGAATGGCGCATCGTCCATGAAGCGCGCGATATCGGCGCGCTCGGCGCCCCAGTCGATCACCGCGGGGATCTCCGGGCGGGCGAGCACGAGGTTCTCGGCCACGGTCATCGGCTCGACCAGCGTGAAATGCTGATAGACCATGCCCAGGCCCAGCCCCTGGACGGATTGCGGTCCATCGATCCTGCGCTCCCGCCCATCGATCAGGATGTTGCCGTCATCGGCCTTGTAGAACCCCATGAGACACTTCACGAGGGTGGACTTGCCCGCCCCGTTCTCACCCAGCAGAGCATGAAAACAGCCGGGCGGAAACCGCTCGGATACGGTGTCCAGCGCCTGCACGCTGCCGAAGCGCTTGGACAGGCTGACGATTTCGACGAAGGGCGGGGTATCGGTCATCGTGAAATCGAAAGCTCCCTCGGGGCGCCCTGCAGGGCTTCGCGCGGATTCGAGACCCAAACCAGAAGCGCCAGCGTGACGATGTAGGGCGCGGCATTGTAGAGGTAGTAGCCAGAGGTGATGCCGACGGTTTGCAGCGCCGGCCCAAGCGCGGTCGCCCCGCCAAAGACCAGCGACGCCCAGAAACAGCGCACAGGGTCCCAGCGAGCAAAGATTACTAGCGCGACGGCCATCAGACCCTGGCCCGAGGACAGGCCCTCGTTCCAGCTTCCGGGATAGTAGAGTGACAGGAAGGCCCCGCCGATGCCGGACAGGAAGCCGCCCGCGGCCGTGGCGAACAGGCGAATCCGGTTGACCGAAAGTCCAAGCGCGCGACCGGCCTCGGCGTTGTCGCCGGCCATCCGCAGCAGCAGGCCCCAACGGGTGTTGAACAGCGCCCACCGCAGCCCGACGGCCAGCGCCGCTCCGATGAAGAACAGCGGGCTTATTTCCAGCGCGGACTGGATCGCCAGGCTGTCGGACCACGTGCCAAGCGGGATGCCGGGCAGCATCTCGGCGCGCGGATGGATGTAATCCTTGCCGAGGTAGAAGGCGAGACCGGTGCCGAAGACGAACAGCGCGATACCGACAGCGATGTCGTTGACCCGGGGAAGGTTGCAGATCAGCGCATGCAGCGCGCCCAGCCCCGTGCCCGCGACGCCCCCAGCTAGCACCCCCAGCCACGGCGAACCCGTCAGGAACGAGACGGCAAAGCCTGCCATCGCGCCAAGCACCAGGGTGCCTTCGAGCCCGAGATTCACGCGTCCCGCACGTTCTGTCAGGGTCTCGCCCAGTGCGACGAACAGGTATGGCGTCGACACCCGCACGGCACCGCCAAGTACCGCAATCAGGACGCCCCACGAGCCAAGCGTGCCTTCCATCATGCTGTCCTCCGAAACAGGCGGCCGGCGAAGGCATTGGAGGCCAGCACGCAGATGAAGATGATGCCCAGCAGCAAGTCGGTCGCCGCGTCCGGCATGTCGAACCGGCGCTGCAGAAGGCCGCCGGCGGCCGCGATCCCGCCGATGACGAGTGCCACCAATAGCACTGCCAACGGGTTCTGCCGGGCGAGGAAGGCGACCAGGATGCCGGTGTAGCCAAAACCCACCAGAAGACTTTCGCTCACCGCGCCATGTACCGCGACCACTTCGATCGCGCCGGCAAGCCCAGCTGCCGCACCGCCCAGCCCACAGGCCAGAAGCGTCAGCCTGCCTATGTCAAGCCCGGCCATCTGTGCGGCGCGACGGTTGCCGCCCAACACCGACATCGAAAAGCCCGTGACCGTGTGGCGCAGCAACATGTGCAACGCACAGACGACCGCCACGCCCACCACCAACCCCCAATGCACCGACCAGCCGGGAATATCGCCCAGTCGGTAAAGTTCGGGCACCGGTACGCTCTGCGCCTTGATCGACACGTCGAAATCCCTGATCGGGCCAGTCACGAGGTGCAGCAGGATCGCCGCCGCGATGTAATTCATCAGAAGGGTCGAAATCGTCTCGTTCACACCGCGCCAGTGCTTCAGCGCCCCTGCGGCCATGATCCACGCTGCGCCGAACATGGAACCGGCCAGACAGCAGGCCACCACGCCAAGCCACCACGGCAGGCCTGTCAGCACCATGCCGGCCAGCACAGCGCCGACACCGCCCAGCGCCAGCGCGCCTTCGCCGCCGATCACCAGCATGCCCACCCGGGCCGGGATCAGCGTGCAAAACGCGGTCAGGATGATGGGCGCGGCCAGCGTCAGCGTGTTCTCGATGGAAAACGACGTGCCGAACGCACCCAGCCAGAGCGCGGAATAAACGGCGAGCGGATCAAGCCCCTGCACCGCGACGAAGACCCCGAAGATCGCGAAGGCCACGACCAGTGCCAGCGCCGACAGCACGAAGGCCTCAAGCCCCGCGCCGCTACGCAGCAGCGCCTCGGAGAGCGCCCCGTATCGCCGGTCGACTTTGTTCGTCAGCCGACTTTCTTCGTTCGCGGTGTCCGACATCAGAGGCCGGTCTCTCCGGACACGCCTTCGACCAGCCAGTTCACGGACAGCTTGAAGGCTGCGTCCTCGTTTTCCGCCTTCTCGCCGGCGGCGAGGATCTGATTGCCCTTGTTGTCCATCAGCGGCCCTTCGTAGAGCGTTAAGGAGCCGTCGAGGAAGCCCGCCTTGGCGGCCTCGATTTCAGCGCGCACCGCTTCGGGCACCGCCGCGCCGAAGGGGCTGAGGCGCACCATGTCTGCCGCGAAGCCGCCCCGCAGCAGGTTGGGATACTCGCCGCCCGTCAGCCAGGCCTGCACGAATTCCTGCGCTTTGCCCCAGTTCCACTCGGCCCCGGTCAGGAACCCGTTGGGCGCAAGTGAGGACTGGTCCGTGTGATAGCCCACCGACATGATGCCGCGGCGTTCGGCGGTCTCTATGGCGACTTTCGGGCTGTCGACATTGGCGACGATCACGTCGATGCCCTGGTCGGCCATGGCGTTGACCGTGTCGGCCTCGCGGGTCGGGTTGTCCCAGTCGCCGGTGATAACGACCTGGCAGGTCGTGTCGCCCCGCACACTGCGTGCGCCAAGCGTGAAGCCGTTGCAGTTGTTGAACACGAAGTAGAGCGGCTTTGCACCGATAAACCCGATCTTGCCCGTTTTGGTCAGCCGTCCGGCGGCGATCCCGGCAAGGTAATGCGGCTCTTCCATGAAGCCGCGATAGCCGATGGTGTTGGGCGCGTCGCCTTCCTTCCACAGGCCGCCGGCATGCACGAACAGGACGTCGGGATACTTGGGGGCCAGCTGTTGAATGAACGGCCAGTAGCCAAAGGAGGTGGGGAAGATGACCTTTACCCCGTCGAGCTGGATCATGCTCTCCATGACGCGCAGCACTTCCTCGGTCTCGGGGACGCGTTCCTGTTGGACCAAGCTGACTCCATCGGCTTCGGCGATGGTGGTGGCGGCCACCGCATGGGCCTGGTTCCAGCCGAAGTCGCCACTGGGCCCGATATAGATGAAGCCAACAGTGGCGGACGTGGCGGCCAGGGCCTGCATTCCGCCGCCCGCGATGAAGGCTGCCGCTGTGATGACGTTGGCACCGCCGACGATCGCCTGCCGGCGCGTAATCATGGAGTTCTTCATTTCATTTTTCCTCTCTGTTGATCGTCCGTCGCATAGCGACGGCAGGCGCTCTGCCCGAAGGCGGAACGGCGCTCGGTCGGAGCGTGTGCCCCGCGCAGGTTGCCGGCTCCGGAAGGGGGCGCTCGAATGCTGCGCCCCGACCCAACGATGCAACGTCGCGCTTACGCCGCGTAACAAAACAGTTCGCGAGATGCCTCAGGACATGACAGTTTCCCGTCCCGTCATGCGCATATACGTGCGTTATTTGGGCGATTTCGGATGCGCCGCCTGCTTTTCAGGCATGGTGCATGCCGACCTCAGATCTGAGGTGCGCTGGCATGGCGTGTCACTGCAGCCCGGCGCCGGGACGGCAACAAGCTGGCGGGCACGGGCGCCACTGCCGTGCCCGCGACCAGCAGCTGGCATGCCGCCTCGAGATCCGGCGCGAAAAACCGGTCCTCGTGCCAAGGCGCCACCCGCTCGCGGACGGTTGTGTGGACCCGTTCCAGCACGGGACTGGAGCGTGCTGGACGGCGCAGATCAAGGCCCTGGCAGGCGGCCAGAAGTTCGATCGCAAGGATCGCGCGCAGGTTTTCCGCCATGTCTCCCAGCCGACGGGCGGCATAGGTCGCCATAGAGACATAGTCTTCCTGGTTGGCCGCGGTCGGAATGCTGTCGGTGCTGGCCGCGGCGGCGATGTGACGGTTCTCACTGACCAGAGCGGCGGCGGTGACCTGCGCCACCATGAAGCCCGAGTCGAGGCCCGCCCCGGCCACCAGGAACGCCGGCAAGCCGCTCATGTTCTCGTCCACGAGGAACGCCGTGCGCCGCTCGGATATCGCGCCGATTTCCGACATGGCGAGGGCGATCGTATCCGCGGCCATGCCAACGCCCTGGGCATGGAAATTGCCGCCGAACAGAACGTCGCCGGTTTCCGGGTCGATCAGCGGATTGTCGGTGACCGCCCGCAGCTCGCAGTCGAGCGTCGCGGCCGCGGCTTCGATCTGGTCCAGCGCCGCGCCCATCACCTGCGGCATGCAGCGCAGGCAATAGGGATCCTGCAGCCGCTTGACCGGCCGGTCATTTTGCAGCGCGCTGCCGTCGAGATAGCCCCGCAGCGCGGCGGCCACGGCCACCTGCCCGGGTTGACCGCGCAGGTCGTGAATCCGCGAGTCGAAGGCCGAAACCGTGCCGCTTCCGGCCTCGAGGCTCAGGGCCCCGCAGGTCAGCGCGGCAGAAAGGCACTCCTCGGCCTGGAACAGTCCATCGACTGCGAGCGCGGTCGAGACCTGTGTGCCGTTGACGAGCGCCAGCCCTTCCTTCGGGCCGAGCGGAAAGGGGTCGAGACCCAGTTCACTCAGGGCCTCGCGGGCCGACATCCGCTCTTCCCGCAGGACCGCGTCTCCTTCGCCCAGCAAGCAGGCGCCCAGATGGGCAAGCGGCGCCAGATCCCCCGACGCCCCGACAGACCCTTTGGCCGGGATCACCGGCAGGCAATCGGCGTTGATCAGGGTGACGATCCTGTCGGTCAGCGCCTCTGTCACGCCCGAGGCCCCGGCGGCGAAGGTCGCCAGTTTCAGGATCATGATGCGCCTGGTGATGCGGGGCGAGAGTGCCGCGCCGACGCCCGTGGCGTTCGACAGGACCAGCCGCCTCTGCGCCTCGGCCAGTTGCGCGGGGTCGATCGCCTGGTCGGCCAACGGCCCGGGCCCGGTCGTCACCCCATAGATGCGGCGCCCTTCGGCCAGCGCCGTCTCGAGCACCGCGTGCGCCCGCGCGATCGCGTCACGCGCCTGAGATGAAAGGGCGACCGGCCGCGCGGGATCGTCCAACAACCGCAAGGCTGCCAGGTCGAGCGCACGGGGGTGGATTTCGAAAGCCTCCATGTCCGGTCTCAACCCCGCGTTTCGGGGCGGTGCAGGGATACGCGACCCGCGCCCATTGGCATGCGTTCGACCCGGGGCGCGTAGCGACCGTCGGCGATGCAAGCCTGCACATGAGAGGCGATCTCTTCAAGCGGCGCGAACCAGACGTCGCCGCGAGCGCGGATTTCCTCCAGCATCTTCTCGATATGCCACCAGCGCGCCAGACGCCCGGTCAGGTAGGGATGCCAGACCGGGATCCAGAGGCCGCCGCAGGCATAATGCGCCTCGAATTCCTCGCGGTAGTTGCGCACGGCCTCGCTTGGGGCTTTGACCGGCATCATGTAATCGAGGTCGGGCTTGTGGGCGTATTGTGGATAGTCGTCGACGCCCCAATGCGTGGGCAACTCCAACAGTCGGCCTGCGTCGGTTTCCAGCACATAAGGCACGTCGTCTCCCATCAGGGAGGCATCGTAGACGAAGCCTTCCTCGATCAGCAGGTCGGCAGAGTGGCTGGAAAAGGAGTACATCGGCGCCCGCCAGCCCCGCGGACGGTGGCCCGAGATGCGCGTCAGGGCATCAAGGGCACGGCGCAGCCAGTAATGCTCCTCCTCCCGGGGCATGTCATAGGACAACTCATGGATATAGCTGTGCAGTGCGATCTCGTGTCCGGCCGAAACAATGGCCTCGACGGCCTCGGGATGCTGCTCGGCGCTCCAGCCCGGAACGAAGAAGGTCTGGCGGATGTCCAGCTTGCGATACGTCTCAAGGATCCTTGGCACCCCAATTTGCGGCCCGTAGCGCAGCATCGACGTCGTTGAGACCATGTCCGCCGCCTTTTCGGGCCTGCCGATTTGGACGAGACTATCGGCATCCATGTCAAAGGTTATTGCGGCAGCGCAGCGCGCACCGTTTGGCCATGGGACAGGATTCTGGATCATTTGGAAACCTTCCTGATTCTGGTCAGGGCGCACGACCGGCACGGAGACGAAGTTTGCCGACCGTCACCCAAGACAGGTAAGTTGATTCTGAGAGCGATCCAGATCGCAGTTCTGGACGCCGGGCCGGACAGTGTCACCTGATGGAAACGTGCGAAAAAATGATCTGTTTTCACTATCATCGGGTGGAAACGAAGTGAAGGGTAGCAATGGGGCGCTACGGAAGGTCAGAGCCCGTTAAGCGAAGGCCCGGATATTCACCGGCCCGTTGGTTCGGGTAGGCCGTAGCGAACCGCAACCGTGGCGAAGCCTGGCTCTTGCGCGAGATGAACCTAACTCTGCCGCCGAATACGGTGCGGCACCAGAGCTGGCCCATCTCGGTCACGCAGTCACGGCGGGTTGGTTCAGTGCCGTCGGGCAGGCCGAGGATGCTGCGAAAGCCCAGCCCGGGGCCACCGCGCAATATCCGGAGTTCATCCGGCCCTGTGCCCTCGACCACCGTGCGTCCGCCGGGCAGGCGACCAAAGCCGGCGACAAGCACAAGCGTAAGAAGGGATATCAATAATTCGGTTCACGATCCAAGCTCACTCGTTCCACACGACTTTGCCACCTCCATTGTCGGGGCAAGACAATGCGCGTCAATAACTGTTCCCGACCAGCGGTCGAGACTTTCCGCCTTCGCCCGAGCAGGTTTCGCTTGTTCAACACATGACATCTTTCGCCACGGCAGGTCCGGAGTCCGCGGACGTTGTGGTCCTCATGCGCGCTCGCTTTCGCCTTGATCTGCGCATCATGCCGTCTCAGTGCGTCGCCATTGTCGTGCTCTTGTGCGCGAAGCTGCTCCGTGAAGCGCGCGCGCATCGGCGCTGTTCTGCATCAGGCCTGTGCGCAGGCAGCTCAGAATCGCGTCCGCAGCGTCGGTCTCGCTGAGGCCGGGCATGGCGGTGCAGACTGCGTCGACCGTCTCCTTGGCATTGGCGCAGTCGTAGCGTCGGCGATGGCCGGTCCCGGCCGCGGTGAGATTGCCGTCGCAGTTTCCGCAGGGAAGTAACCCCGACAGCAGGTATTTCCTGCGGCGCGAACTCTGGGCCACGCCTGCAACGGATTCGCCCGCCTGTTCTGCCTTCTTGCGGGTCATATCTATGGTTTCTTGGCGCGTCTTTACGACGGTCCAACTCTGCGCTCATGCAGCAACCGGCGCGCAAATACCGTGCAAAGACGAAATAAGTGCACAATTATCCGGCTTTTGAGGCTGAGCGTGCGGGGTGCGAGCGCTGAGACCTGTCAAACCAGGCGGATCGTTTGAGCTATTCGCTCATAGACATGTTCGATCGGGGTGCCGAAACTTTTCGGTGCAAGGGATGGGCCAGCCAATGCAAATCAACCTCCCGGAGGTCCTTGAGGAAGTGACCGTCGCGTTCGAGGCTTATGAGGCCGCGCTGACTGGCAACGATGTCGCGACGCTCGATGCGCTCTTTTGGACCAGCCCACATGTCATCCGCTACGGCGTGACGGAAAACCTGCACGGGCATGAAGAGATCCTTGCGTTCCGCAAGGCACGCCCCTCCAAGGGGTTGTCCCGGACCTTGCTTAACACCGTCATCACCACCTTCGGACGGGACTTCGCCACCGCCAACACCGAATTCACCCGCGCCGGCACAGACAGGATCGGTCGTCAGAGCCACGCGTGGGCGCGCCTGCCAGAGGGATGGCGGATCGTCGCCGCCCATGTCTCGCTTATGGAGTGATGATGACAAAATCAGTTCAGTGATCCGCTTGTCCGTTTCCAACTTCAGAAAAACCAGGAAGGCCTGTCCATGAAAACTTTCTCTTTCCAAGGAATGACCCGACGCGCATTTGCCGGCACCGCGCTCGCGGCGATGACGGCACTCGCAACGCCGCTGGCCGCGCAGGAAACCGTGAAGATCGGTCTGATCGCCTCGTTGTCGGGGCCGTCCTCTAAATCGGGCGAAGCGATCACGCGCGGCATGTTGCTGGCCATCGAAGAGATCAATGCAGGTGGCGGCCTTCTGGGCAAGCCCGTCGAACTGATCCGTCGTGATGACGAGGGCAATCCGGGCAAGGGCCTCACCGCCGCGCGCGAGCTGGTGCAGCGCGAAGGCGTCGCGGTGCTGTTCGGAGGCCTCCAGACGCCGGTTTCGTTGGCTCTGGTGCCGTACATGAACCAGAGCCAGAAGCCTTTCATGGGACCTTGGGCCGCCGGCACGCCGATCACCAAGAACGGTGCGGAAGAGAATTTCATCTTCCGGGTCTCCGCCGTGGACGAGATGGTCGACATCGCCCTGGTCGAGCGCGCGATGACAGTGCATGGTGCCAAGAACCCCGGGATGATGCTGATCAATAACCCTTGGGGCGAATCCAACGAAAAGGGCCTGACGGTTGCGCTTGAGGCCGCGGGCCTGCCCACGGCCGGGATCGAGCGTGTCGAGGCCAACGATATCGACGTCGTCCCGCAGCTGACGCGGCTGAAAGAGGCGGGCGCGGATGCCATTTTCATGGTCGCCAATGTCGGCCCTTCGGCGCAGGTGATGAAATCGCTCGAACGCATGGGCTGGGATGTTCCGGTCGTGTCGCACTGGGGCCCCGCCGGCGGGCGTTTTTCCGAGCTTGCAGGGCCGCGTGCCAGCGACGTTGAGATGATCCAGACCTTTACTTTTTCGGGCAACGACTCCCCCAAGGCGGCGGCGACGCTCGACGCGCTCAAGGCCATGTTCCCCGAGATCACAGGCCCCGCGGACGTGACACCCGCTGTAGGCATCGCCAATGCCTATGACGCGATGCACCTGACCGCGATGGCGATAAGGAACGCGGGGTCTCTCGATGGGCCGGCGATCCGGCAGGGCTATTACGACATCGAAACGCACGAAGGGTTGATCAAGACCTACGAAAATCCCTTCACGCCCGATGATCAGGATGCGCTCGGGCCCGAAGACTATGTCTTCACGCGTTTCATCGAGGGCGAGATCATCCCGATCGAATGATCTCAGGATCCGGCCTTCGTGAAAGACCACATGATGTGGTCTTTCGCATTCCTTCCTTGGGGGACAGATTATGATCGCGTCGACGCTGATCACCGGCCTCGCACTCGGCTCCATGTACGGGCTGATGGCACTGGGGTTTCACATCACCTACGCGGTGTCGAAGACCGTGAATTTCAGCCAGGGCTCTTCGATGATGTTCGGCGCGGTCATGGGATATACTTTCATGGTCACGCTTGGCTTTCCGTTCTGGATCGGAATCCCTGCTGCTCTGGCCTGTTGCGCGGTTCTGGGCCTTGTGGTCGAGCGTGTGCTCGTGCGCCCCTTCGCGGCCCGTGGATCTGACGCCTGGTTGATGGCGACGGTCGCGGGCGGCATCGTTCTGGACAACGTGGTGCTTTTCACCTTCGGCAAGGAACCCCGCAGCCTGCCGTCGCCCTTTACCGAAAGCGCGATCGAAATCCTTGGCACCGGCGCCTACCCGCTGCAGCTCATCATTCCCGTCGTGGGGCTGTCAATCGCAATGGCGCTCACGCTGATCACGACCAGAACCAAACTTGGCAAGGCCATGCTCGCCTCGGTGCAGCGCCCCGAGGCGGCGCGGCTGACGGGCGTGAACACGCAGGCCGTGATCGCGACCTCTTTCGCCATCTCGGCGGTCCTCGCCGGGATCGCGGGCCTGCTCATCGCGCCGCTGTTCAACGTGTCTTCGGGCATGGGTCTGATTTTTGGAATCAAGGCCTTCGCAGCCGCCATCATCGGCGGGATCAGCAGCGCCTGGGGCGTCATGATCGCCGGCATACTCTACGGCTGCATCGAGGCGCTCACGACCGCCTATATCGGCTCGAGCTATACGCAGATCGTGTCCTTCAGCCTGGTCATCCTTGTTCTGGTTACCGTCCCAAACGGCCTGTTCGGACGCGCCGACTTGAAGAAGGTCTGAGACATGCAAGCCACCGTTTCTTACCCCTTTCGATTGCGCCTGACGAGGGTGCTGGCGCATCCGCTTGCCTCGGTCCTCAGCATTCTCGCCCTCACGGGCATGGCCATACTCTTTGCGCTCGGGGCCAACGGCTACATCGTTTTCATACTCGCGCTTTTCGCCATGAACGTGGTTGTGGGTGTGGGGCTGAATATCTTGCTGGGCCTGTCCGGGCAGATATCCTTCGGCCATGTCGGCTTCTTCGCTATCGGGGCCTATACGGTCGCGATCATGGTGCTGGCGGGATACGACTACTGGCTGGCCTTTGTCGTCGCGGGCGCGGTGAATGCGGTGGCGGGTGTCCTGTTGGCGCTGCCGGCCTTGCGGGTCGCGGGTCCGTATCTTGCGATGATGACCATCGCGTTTGCCTTCATCGTCGAGCATGCCGCGATAGAGTTACGGCCTTTGACCGGTGGGCATAACGGGCTCATGGGCTTTCGCGCGCCGGAACTGGGCGGGCACATGTTCCTTGAAAAAGAGGTCGCGATCTGCGCGCTGGTGCTTGCCGCATTGGCCTGCCTGCTGTTTCTGCGCCTGTCGCGGGGGCGGTGGGGCACGGCGATGCGGGCCGTGGCCGACAGCGAGGTGGCCGCGCAGTCGGTGGGTCTCAATCCCGTCGCCATCAAGACGGTGGCGTTCGGCCTGTCCGCTGTCCTGACCGGTCTGGCCGGCGCGCTTTTCACGCCGTTGCAGATGTTCATCAGCCCGGGGTCGTTCCCGTTTTTCCAGTCGATCCTGTTCCTTCTCGCGGTGATCGTGGGCGGAACGGGTCGGCTTTTCGGCCCGGTGGTCGGCAGTCTGATCGTGGTGCTTCTGCCCGAGGTGCTTTCGGGCATGGCCGAATACCGGCTCCTGATCTTCGGTGGCATCATGCTGGGCGTGTTGCTGCTTGCGCCCAAGGGCATCGTCGGTGGGCTCATGCAGGTCATAAGCGCCGAGGATCCCACCCCTGCCAAGCCTTCGGGCAAGGATCCGATCGCGTTTCTGGCGAGGGACAAAGGCGTTGCGCGTCCCGATCTGAAGGTGCGTGATCTGGGCATCAATTTCGGCGGGGTTCAGGCGGCCAAGGATGTGGCCTTCACTGCGTCCCCCGGCAAGGTCACCAGCGTGATCGGCCCAAACGGCGCAGGCAAGACGACCGTGTTGAACATGATCAGCGGTTTTTACACGCCCGACAGCGGCTCGATTGAAATGCACGACAATCTGGCCGGCCGTCCCGCCTACCAGATGGCCCGGGCCGGGGTGGCCCGGACATATCAGACCACGCAGCTTTTCGAGAACCTGACCGTGCGCGAAAACATCCTGATCGCGCTCGGGACAGGACGACTCGGCTGGCTGCTGGGTGGCGCGCCGAATGCCGAGGTGTTCACGGTGGCGGATGATCTTCTGGCTTTCGTGGGCTACAAGGGGCCCGTTGCCCGGCGCGCGGGGGATCTGCCGCATGTCGACAAGCGACTGGTCGAGATCGCGCGCGCCCTTGCCACGAGGCCGTCCGTTCTGCTGCTGGACGAACCGGCGGCGGGGCTGATGCACAGCGACAAGCAGACGTTGAGCGGCCTTATCCGGAAGATAGCGAAGGCAGGTGTCGCGGTCGTGCTTGTCGAACATGACATGTCGCTCTTGATGCGCATCTCCGACGAGATCATCGTGCTGGATGCCGGGGTGCCGATCAAGACCGGCAGCCCGTCCGAGGTGCAGAACGATCCGGATGTTCGGCGTGCGTATCTGGGCGACAGCACCTATATCGGTCGTCCGCGCCCCGCACCGCGAGAGCACGGAGCGCGAAAAGAGGTGCTAAGCACGCGCGCCCTGACCGCAGGCTACGGCGCCGCCGCCGCGCTGGAGGATGTCGATGTCAGCGTCGAGCCGGGCGAGATGGTCGCCGTTCTGGGCGCCAACGGCGCCGGCAAGTCCACCATGATGCGCGCGCTGTCGGGGCTGCATCGGCCGGTGTCCGGCGCGATCCTGCTGGACCTTTCGCATATCGAGGACATGTCCGCTTCCAGCATCGCCCGGGCCGGTCTGTCGCTCGTGCCCGAAGGCCGGCAGGTCTTTCCGCTCATGAGTGTGCGCGACAACATCCTGATGGGCGCGTATACCCGCGACGACATCGATGCCGGGGCCGAGGTCGAGGCGCTTCTGAACCGCTTCCCGCGTTTGCGCGACCGGATCGACATGCCGGCAGGCGTCCTTTCGGGCGGAGAACAACAGATGCTTGCAATCGCGCGAGGTCTTATCGCCAATCCCCGCATCCTTCTGCTGGATGAGCCGTCGCTTGGTCTTGCCCCCGCGATCATCGCCGAGCTTTATGACGTGCTGGCCGATCTGCGCGACGAAGGCGTGACCGTGCTTCTGGTGGACCAGATGGCGACGCTGGCACTGGCCGTGGCGGACCGCGCCTACGTGCTGGAGAACGGCAGGGTCGTGAAATCCGGCACGGCTGCTGAGCTACAGAAAGACACCTCGATCGAAGCGGCCTATCTCGGCGGCGGGCTGGCGGCGGAATAGCCGCGACCGATCTCAACGACCGAATGAAAAGGAAATGAAACCCTATGGATCTGACATTTCATAACGTGACGCTGCCCGCCAAGCCGGAAGAGGCGATGGATATCGGTGTGCATGGTGGCAAGATCGTCGAGATCACCGGCGCCGATCGCCTTGAGCGCGGCGACCGCGCGCTGGATCTTGACGGGCGCATCGTCTTGCCAGGCTTTGTCGAGACGCATATCCATCTGGACAAATCCTGCATCCTCGACCGATGCCGTATGAAGGGCGGGCTGGAAGATGCGATTGCCGAGGTCGTGGGCCTCAAGGCCGATTTCACCGAAGAGGATGTGGCCGTCCGCGCTGCGAAAACCTTGCGCAAATGCGTGCTGAACGGCACCACGCGGATGCGTACCCATGTCGAGGTCGACCCGGTGGTGGGCCTGCGCGGCATCGAAGGGGTCAAAAAGGCGGTCTCCGAATTTGCCTGGGCCATCGAGGTGGAAATCTGTGTCTTCCCGCAGGATGGCCTGCTCAACAATCCCGGCACGGATGAGCTCATGGTCGCCGCCTTGCACGATTGCGCGGGATCTGTCGGCGCGGCGCCCTACACAGACAGCGATCCGCATGGCCAGATCGACCGGGTTTTCGAGATGGCGCGCGAATTCGATGTCGATATCGACATGCATCTCGATTTCGGGTCCGACGCGTCGTCGCTGGACGTGGATTATGTCTGCCGCAAGGCCGATGAATATGGCTGGGGCGGGCGCGTGGCGGTGGGCCATGTCACCAAATTCGCCAACATGCCGCAGACCCGGCTGGTTGAACTGGCCCGCAGGATGTCAGATGCCGGTGTGGCCGTGACCGTGCTGCCATCGACCGATCTGTTCCTGATGCACCGCGACCACACAGAGGACATGAGCGTCCCGCGCGGGGTCACGCCGCTGCATCTGATGGCCGCCGAGGGGGTCACCTGTTCGCTGTCGACCAACAACGTGCTCAACCCCTTCACGCCGTTCGGGGATTGCTCGCTGATCCGCATGGCGAACCTTTACGCGAATATCGCACAGATCGGACAGCGTGACGACATGGCAAGCTGTCTCGACATGGTCTCGTCGCGCTCGGCCAGGCTGATGAACCTGAAGGATTATGGGGTGGAGGTGGGCGCGCCCGCCGACCTCGTCGTGATCAACGCGACAGAGCCTGCAATGGCCGTGGCCGAACTGGCCCAGCCGATGTATGGCTTCAAACGCGGCAAGCCAGTCTTCACCCATGCCCTGCCCGAACTGCACAGATCCTGAGGCACGCCCATGAAAGACACGGCCAACGCCTTTATCGAGACCTTCACGCTGGACGGTGGCGACACCGGGCCGCTCTCCGGACTGAGTTTTGGCGTCAAGGACCTTTATGATGTGGCTGGCCGCGTGGCAGGTTGCGGTAACCCTGAATGGAAGCGCACGCACCCCGAGGCCACGGCGCACGCGCCTGCGGTCACGGCGTTGTTGGAGGCCGGTGGGCGGCTGGTCGGCATGACCCATACCGATGAACTGGCCTATAGCCTCATGGGCGTGAACGCGCATTACGGCACACCGATCAATTCCGCCGATCCGCGCCGGGTGCCGGGCGGATCGTCTTCGGGGTCCGCTGCCGCCGTGGCCGCCGGGCTGGTCGATTTCGCGCTGGGCAGCGATACGGGCGGGTCGGTGCGCCTGCCGGCCTCGTTCTGTGGCGTCTGGGGGATCCGCACCAGCTTTGGGCAGATCAGCCTAGCGGGGGCCATGCCCTTCACGCACAGCTTCGACACCGCAGGCTGGTTCGCGCGCGATGCCGCGACGATGGACAAGGTGGCGCAAGCTTACGGGCTGGCGGAAGGTGCCGCACCACGACAATTGCTTTTGCCGGTCGATATATGGGCGAGGGCCAGCGCCGACACGATCGACGCGCTTGCCCCCGGTCTCGCCCGGCTGGAGGCGCGGCTTGGTCCCGCGCGGCCGATCCGCCTCAGTCCCGAGGGCCTGGAGGCCTGGCGCGAAACCTTTCGCATCTGTCAGGCGTCCGAGATCTGGGATGTGCACGGTGATTGGGTCAGTCGGAATACGCCCGATTTCGGCCCCGGCATCAGCGACCGTTTTGAAATCGCGTCGAAGATCGACCCTGTTGACGCGGCCGAGAGCCAAGCCGAGAAGACCCGGATCGCCGCGCATATCCGGGCCATGGTGCCACCTGACTGCGCGCTTGTCCTGCCGACCAGCCCTGACGCGGCCCCGTTCCTGACCGACCCCGAGGACGCGCTCAACGGTTTCCGCATGGCGGCCTTCGAGATGCTTTGCGTCGCCGGTCTTGCGGGTCTACCGCAACTGTCGGTGCCGGTGGGCCGGGTGGATGGCGGACCCGTCGGGCTGAGCCTGATCGGTGCCGCCGGACAGGACCGCGCGCTCATCGCGCTTGCGAACGCGCTCGAAGACGCGCCATGAGGCGCAACGCCACGGAAACGGAGTTCCAATGATGTCAGACCCTGTCACTGCCGCAAAAGCCTGCGTCGAAGCCTATCTCGAACGCTCCATGATACCCGACCCGGACGGGGCGGCGGCCTATGTGGCCGATGATCTGAAGATCACCTTCACGGGTGGGCGACAGTTCACCAGTCCGGCCGGGCCTACGGCGTTCAACGCGAAGCGCTATAAATGGGTCAAGAAGCGATTCCTGCGCACCGATGCCGCACTCGACCCGGAGACGGGTGACGTTCATGTCTACAATTCCGGCTATCTTTACGGCGAATGGCCCGACGGTACGCCGTTTGATGGCAATCGCTACATGGATGAATTCGTGGTGCGCGGCGGCAAGATCGTCAGCACGAATGTCTGGAACGACAGCGCCGAGATCCTGCTTCACCGTGCGGGTCTGGCCGAGGCACCCCTGTAGGACATTGGAGGGTCACGCCAGTACTTGACCTGGTCAGGTATCACCTCACGAATGGTCCGCCTCATCAGTAGGTAATTCCGGAATAGAACTGCGCGGGAAGCCAGAGCGTCACGATTGGCAGGAAAGTGATTATCATGAGCGCTGCAATCCCGACCATAATGAACGGCAGCGCACCGATGATCGCCTCTCGGAAGGTCACACCGAGGCTGACCGACACGAAGAGGTTGAGCCCGAACGGGGGCGAGAACATTCCGATGGCGGCGTTTACCGCGAGAATGATCCCCAGATGCGTCGCATCGATGCCGGCCGCAAGCGCAACCGGCGCAATGAACGGCACGAGAATGATGATGATCGAATTCGGATCGAGGATCATGCCCGCGATCAACACGATCACATTTATCAACAGTAACAGGTGGATCGGGTTCTCGGCGAATACCGAAAGCGCAGTGCCGACATTGCGCGACACACCGGACGTGGTCAGGTACCACGCGAAAACCGAGGCCGCAGCGATAATGATCATGACCTGAGCCGTCGTGACAGCGCTCTCGATCGCGCACTCCCAGATGCCTTTGAGGGTCATTTCGCGGTAGATCACAGTCGATACGAACATCGCGTAGCCAACAGCCACGGCGGCCGCCTCGGTCGGTGTGAAGAGTCCACCATAGATACCGCCCAGAATGATCAGCGGTGCCGCCAGACCCCAGATGCAGCTCCGGCCTGTTTGCAGGATGTCCCGGAAATCCCACGATCCGGAATCCTGCATTCCGGTGATCTTTGCATACCCGATGGCGACACCCGCGAATAGCAGGCCATAGATCAGACCCGCCCCGATACCCGCAAGAAACAGGGCGCCGATGGAGGCACCGGTGACAGCGCCGTAGACGATCATGAAAATCGACGGCGGTATGATGATCCCAAGCGCACCGGAACTCATGAGAATGCCGATGGGGAAGGCCCGGCCATAGCCGCGGCTGATCATCGCCGGCAACATTGTCTTGCCGACCGCGATTACGGTGGCCGGGCTGGATCCGGAGATCGCCGAGAAGAACATCGAACTGATGACAGAGGTCACGCCAAGCCCTCCGGCCAAGGGGCGCATCAAGGCGCTTGCGAAATCGATCAGCCGCCGGGACATGCCGCCGCGGGCCATCAGATTGCCGGCGAAGATGAAGAAAGGGATCGCCATCAAGGGAAACTTGTCGATGCCGGAGAAGAACCGCTGGATGACCAGCATCTGCGGCGTCGATGTGGTGAACTCCAGCATCCCTATGACGGGCAGCAAAAGCACGATGAAAACCGGAACGCCCAAAAGCAGAAGGAACGTTAGGGAAAGGGCGAGAATGACTGGCACGGCGGCTGTCCTCAGGCGGCTGAAAGCGCGACCTTGCCGCGCGCATCATCCCGCGCGGCAACGTCGAAAACGCTTTGCAGGAAACGCACACTCATGAGGGCGCACCCGATCGGAACCGACATGTAAATGATCCACATCGGCCATTCCAGCGAGGGCGATGTCTGTCCGAAGGTGCGCATTTGAAGTGTGAGGTCGAACCCGAACCACGCCAGCAATGCGCAGGTGAACGCCGAGAGAAGCGCTGCGATGCGGGCGATATGGATGGCCAAGCGGCGTGGAACGATCTCTGCCAGAAAATCGATCGAGATATGCGCCCCGTGACGTGCGCCGATGCCGCCCGCGACAAACACAAGCCAGATGATGGCATACCGCGTTGCCTCTCCGGCCCAGGGAAGCGCATAGGAGAACGCCGCACGCAGCAGGATATCGACCAGTATGACAACAACCGCGACAATCAGCAGTCCGCCCGCGATCATGTGTTCGAGACACCGGGTCGCCTCGTCGATGCGACGTAGGCGCGACGGCTTCGGGGCAGGGGTCTCGGTCGTTTGCGTCATGGATATCATCCTGGCGTGGCGACGATACGGGGTACGGGTCCGGTTCCCGGTGAATATGGCTTGACGTGCTGTCTCGTCCTGCCTCTCGTGAGCTCTATTGCGACGCGGTGGCCGCCTCGACTTCGGCATAGGCCGCGTCAAGAAGGTCACGGCCGATCCTGTCCGCAAAGGCCTCGTGAACCGGCTTCATCGCGTCGGCGAAGACCTCGAGCTGCTCGGGCGTCAGTTCGATGATCTCCGTTGTGCCGGCATCGGCTATTTTTTCCAGCAACGATTCTGCATCGGCGATGGATTGCTCGCGCTGATAGTCACCTGCTTCACGCGCTGCTGTCAGCAGCATCTCCTGATCGTCCGCCGACTGCTGGTCGAACCACACTTTCGAGAAGATGAACGCGGTTCCGAGATAGCCGTGGTTCGAGATCATCATGTAATCCTGAACCTCGTAGAACTTCATCGAGTTGATCGATACGATAGGATTTTCCTGACAGTCGACGACGCCTTGCTGTAGCGCCGAGTAGACCTCGGTAAATGCGATCGGGATCGCCGTTGCGCCCATGGATTCGAACTGGGCGATCAGCAGGGGGCTTTCCATGACGCGCACGCGTTGGCCGTCGTAATCCGATGGCTTTGTGACCGGATGATTGCATGTAAGCTGCTTGAAACCCGACTCCCAGAACGCGGCGCCTACAAAGCCGGCGTCGGCAAGCCCGTTCAGCAACTCACCGCCAACGGTTGGCGCGTCCAGAACCTTGTATGTGGCCTCTACCGACGGGAACAGGAAGGGCAGATCAATCAACTGGAGCGACGGGTTGAAGTTCGACAATTTGGCTGTCGGTATCGGCGCCGCCTGCACGGCGCCGAACTGCATTTGCTGCGCGACCTCGACGTCATTTCCCAAGGCGTTGTTCGCATAGATCTCGACCGTGTATGCGCCGTCGCTGCGATCCTCGACGAGTGTTCTGAACCTTTCAGCCCCGCGATGCTGCGCCGAGTCCTCGGGTAGGTCGTGGTGAAACTTTATGATTTCTGCCGAGGCAGAGCCCGCAAGAAGTGCTGTAACGACCGCGATGGCAGTCCCCAATTTCTCGATGCTTTGGGACGTCATTGGTTCGGCTCCATGATGCTGTTTGCAAATGTGCACCCACGGGTCGGGCATGACGATCTGGGTTGCAACATGGGACGTCCAGAAGAGACCTCGGTAGGCTGCAGTACAGGCGGTTCGATTAATTACTAATCCAAATATGCAAAAGTGCCAGCCAATCAGGCGTTTTGCGATGCTTGATGTCTTTGTGAGGTTGTGGTCCTTATCTGCATCGCAGGCCGAGATGGTATGGCCGTAAACGCCCCAGTAAAACGAAAATACGTTTAGAAACTGCATATTCTCTGGCTAGGGCGTGTCGCGTTCATTCGCATTCACGCTTCGCGCCCCAAGCCATT
>Ga0136553_1000215_pt1 | contig 21285 bp, 21 predicted proteins | sample AntRauTorckE5430_FD_101384 | JGI IMG/M metagenome (GOLD analysis project Ga0136553, IMG submission 101384) | Saline lake microbial communities from Rauer Islands, Antarctica - Metagenome Torckler E5 #430 | ecosystem: Environmental > Aquatic > Non-marine Saline and Alkaline > Saline | place... | reverse complement strand
CCCGCCCCCGCCGAGGATGCCGACCGCGAAGAGCGCGTGAAGATGACGCGCCTGCGCCAGACCATCGCCAAGCGCCTGAAGGACAGCCAGAACACCGCCGCCATGCTCACCACCTATAACGAGGTGGACATGACCGCGGTCATGGACCTGCGCAACGAGTACAAGGCCGAGTTCGAGAAGAAGCACGGCGTCAAGCTCGGCTTCATGTCGTTCTTCACCAAGGCCTGCTGCCATGCCCTGCAGGAGGTGCCCGAGGTCAATGCCGAGATCGACGGCACGGAGATCGTCTACAAGAAGTTCGTGCATATCGGCATCGCCGCCGGCACGCCGCAGGGTCTCGTGGTGCCGGTGATCCGCGACGCCGATTCCATGGGCTTTGCGGCCATCGAAAAGGCGATCGCCGAGAAGGGCGCCCGCGCCCGCGACGGCAAGCTGACCATGGCCGAGATGCAGGGCGGCACCTTCACCATCTCCAATGGCGGCGTCTACGGATCGCTGATGTCCTCGCCGATCCTCAACCCGCCGCAATCGGGCATCCTCGGCATGCACAAGATCCAGCAGCGGGCCATGGTCGTGAACGGCGAGATCAAGGCCCGGCCCATGATGTACCTGGCGCTGAGCTACGACCACCGCATCGTGGACGGCAAGGGCGCCGTGACCTTCCTCGTGCGGGTCAAAGAGGCGCTGGAGGATCCGCGCAGGCTGCTGATGGATCTCTGACGCGGCATGCTCTCACCGCTCTACGATTGGGACAGCGAAAAGGCGCAAGCAAACCTCGCCAAACACGGTGTCCCATTTGAGGCGGTGGCGGGGTTCGACTGGCGCACCGCCATAGAGGCCGAGGATAGACGCTATGACTATGGGGAAACGCGCATGCAGGCCCTTGGCAAAATCGGTGAAAGGTATCACGTGCTGGTATATGCTTGGCGCGACGATCGCATCCGCGTAATCTCCTTGCGCAAGGCCAACCGGAGGGAAATCCCATGACTGCCCGCCCCAAACCGCCCGAGGATTTCGACGAGAACCCGCCCCTCGACGCAGATTTCTTCGCCCGCGCCCGTCCGGCCGCCCCCGGCGAGACCGCCCGCCTGCGCGTGGCTCTGGAGCGGATCGTGAAGGCGCATGAAGCTGGTCGGTCTATCGAAGTTGAAATCGCCAAGGCGCGGGAAACGCTGGCGGGGATGGAATGAAATGGCCTTGGAGACGTTGCACTCTCAAGAATCAGCCCCAAAATTTTTATCGGTCGAATTGGTGGAGTAACTGGCAGAGGAGCAAGCGTCTAACTTATGGAAGATGTGTTCGCACTGGTCCCTTTGATTGCAATGATTGCACTCGTAGTTCTATTAAATTGGTTACCGAGGTATTTCCATAAAAAAGAAGTGGAAGCACATAAGAGAGAATTGTTGAAAGGCGGGCTAGTGAAAAGGCGGTCCCAAAATGTGCACAGGGATGCGTTGAGCCAGTTGGGTCGAGAATATCCAAATAGACACCTACCAAAGCGGCAATTCTACGATTAGCGTAATTCATCAGAGAAAGTTACCATTGCTGGACAGTTAGGCTGAGATTTACAAGAAACGCGGACAAGCCAATGACCCCCGAACTCACCGCCCTCACCCTCACCTTCGCCGCGCCCCCGGAAACAGCGCCGCGTCACACACTCCAAGACTGACAGGACCCACCTTGCTCCATTCCGAACCGCACCTCCTCGCACTCTACGCCCTCATCGTGGCGATCACGATGGTGGTACAGGTGGGGGCCGCCGCGATGACGGTCGGCCTGCCTTACCTGTCCAGCGCGCGTGACGCCCAGAAACCGCTCGGCACCGTGCCGGAACGGCTTCGCCGGACGGTGGACAATTCCGTTGTCGCCCTCGCGCTCGTCGCCCCCGCGGTGCTGCTGGTGGAAACCGGCGGCGTCGGAATCCCGCAGACGGTGCTTGCGATGCAGATCTTCGTGCTGGCGCGGATCGCCTTCGCGGTGCTCTACCCGCTCGGCATCCCCTACGCGCGCACGGCCGTCTGGGCCGCCGGGTTCCTCGCGACCCTGTTCTTGTACCTGATCGCGCTGACCGCGCCGCTGACATGACCGCTATGACCCCGGAACTCACCGCCCTCACCCTCGCCGCCCTTCTGCAGGCCCTGCAATACCTGCTCTACGCCGTCCCGGCGAACCTCGAGCTTGGGCCGGGCTACACCATGTCCGCCCGCGACCGCGAGCCGTCGAAACCGCTCTCTGAAAAGACCGCCCGGCTCGGGCGCGCGCTGACCAACCATTTCGAGGGGCTGATCCTCTTCACCATCGCCTGCGTCACGATCACGCTGGCCGACAAGTCCACCGCCTTCACCGCCGCCTGCGCCTATGCCTATCTCGCCGCCCGCGTCCTCTACATCCCGGCCTATTACTACGGCCTGCGCCCCGGGCGCTCGCTGATCTGGGCGGTCGGGTTTCTTGCCACGCTGCTGATGCTGCTGGCGGCGCTTCTGTGATGCTTCATCTTGCCCGAAATACTCCGGGGGAGTCGCGCGACGCGCGACGGGGGCAGCGCCCCCGAACCCCGCCCAAAAGAAAGGACACACCATGGCCTCTTACGACGTGATCATCCTCGGCTCCGGCCCCGGCGGCTATGTCTGCGCCATCCGCTGCGCGCAGCTCGGCCTGAAAACCGCCGTGGTCGAGGGCCGCGACACGCTCGGCGGCACCTGCCTCAATATCGGCTGCATCCCCTCCAAGGCGCTCTTGCACGCCACCCACCAGCTCCACGAGGCCGAGCATAACTTCGAGAAGATGGGCCTCAAGGGCAAGGCCCCGACGGTCGACTGGAAACAGATGCAGGCCTACAAGGACGACACCATCGCCCAGAACACCAAGGGCATCGAATTCCTCTTCAAGAAGAACAAGATCGACTGGCTCAAGGGCTGGGGCAGCATCCCCGAGGCGGGCAAGGTGAAGGTCGGCGATGACATGCATGACGCCAAACACATCGTCATCGCGAGCGGATCGGAATCGGCCAGCGTGCCCGGCGCCGATGTCACCATCGACGAAAAGACCGTGGTCACCTCCACCGGCGCGCTGGAACTGGCGAAGATCCCGAAATCCATGGTGGTGATCGGCGGCGGCGTGATCGGGCTGGAAATGGGCAGCGTCTATGCCCGGCTCGGCGCGCAGGTGACGGTCGTCGAATTCCTCGACGCGATCACCCCCGGCATGGATGGCGAGGTGCAGAAGGGCTTTCAGAAAATCCTGAAAAAACAGGGCCTGAACTTCGTCATGGGTGCCGCCGTGCACACCGTCGAGACGCTCAAGACCAAGGCCAAGGTCCATTACAAGCTGCGCAAGGATGACAGCGAGCATCAGCTCGACGCCGACGTGGTCCTCGTCTCGACGGGTCGCAAACCCTATCACGACGGGATCGGCCTCGACACGCTCGGGGTCGAGCTGACCAAGCGCGGCCAGATCGCCGTGGGCGATGACTGGCAGACCAGCGTCAAGGGCATCTACGCCATCGGTGACGTCATCGAGGGCCCCATGCTCGCCCACAAGGCCGAGGACGAGGGCATGGCGGTGGCCGAGGTTCTGGCCGGCAAGCACGGCCATGTGAATTACGGCGTGATCCCCGGCGTGATCTACACGCACCCGGAGGTCGCCAATGTCGGCGAGACCGAGGAAACGCTCAAGGAGGCGGGCCGCGCCTACAAGGTCGGCAAGTTCTCGTTCATGGGCAATGGCCGCGCCAAGGCCAATTTCGCCGCCGACGGTTTCGTCAAGATCCTCGCGGACAAGGAATCCGACCGCATCCTCGGCGCGCATATCATCGGCCCGATGGCCGGCGACCTGATCCACGAGATCTGCGTCGCGATGGAGTTCGGGGCCGCGGCCGAGGATCTGGCGCTGACCTGCCACGCGCACCCGACCTATTCCGAGGCGGTGCGCGAAGCCGCGCTCGCTTGCGGCGACGGCGCCATTCACGCCTGAGCGGTGAGGCCTGTCAGGGCTTGCGGCGCTTGGGTGGCACGCCGCTGCCCGCGCGGGCCTTGGCAGAAGCCTTGCCGCTGCCCGGCTTTGACGGCGTGCCGGGGGGTGTGAACCGTCTGGACGTATCCGAAGCCGGGGCGCTGTGCCGGGGTTTCGCGCTCGGCGCGGGCTCGGCGGGTTTCGGGGCCGGTTTGCCCTTGGGCTTGTCGAACGGCTTGCCGCCCGATTTGAAACCCGGCTTGGCCCCCGGTTTGCCGCCGGGTTTGCCTTCTTTCTTCTTGTCATAGGCGGGGTTCGCCGCCTTTTTCGGGGCCTCGGCGCGTGCGGGCTTGGCGGGCGTGACTGCCCCGCTCTCGACCGCCTGCGCCATCCGGTCCGGTTTGGCCTGCGGTCTGTCTTTCGGCTTTGCGCGCGGCTTGTCCTGCGGCTTCGGTGCCGGGCGCGGCGCGCGTGCCGGCGGACCCGCATCCGGGGCACCGTCGAGCTTGCGCGCGGTGATCCCCTCGTCGAGCGTCCCGTCCGCCCCGAGCGCCTTGAGAAACCCCGCGACCGCCGGCTCGGCCAGTTCCACGAAGGTCTCAGACTCCTGCACGCGGATCGCGCCGATCGCCGACTTGTCGAGATTGCCGGCCCGGCACATCAGCGGCAGCAGCCAGCGCGCCTCGGCCCGGTCATTCGCCCCCACCGACAGCGCGAACCACGTGCTCGGGCCGAAGGGCGCACGCTCGCGCGCGGGCGGGGCCGCGTCCGGCGCGCTCAGATCTTCGGGCGCGGAAACGCGTGACCGGTAAAGCCGCAGATAGGCGGCGGCGATCTGGTCCGGGCTGTATTGCGTCAGCAACTCGGCGGCAAAGGCTGCCTCGGCCTCGGACGGGGCCTCGGTCCAGACCGGATCGGCGAGCAGCCGCGCGCGGTCCTGATCCTCGATATCCTGGGCCGTGGGCGGGGTCGTCCATTCGGCGGTGATGCGGGCGGTCTTCAGAAGCCGCTCGGCCTTCTTGGTGGCCTTGACCGGCACGATCAGCGCCGAGATCCCCTTGCGCCCGGCACGGCCCGTGCGCCCCGAGCGGTGCAGCAACCCGTCGGCATTCGAGGGCAGTTCGGCATGCACCACAAGGTCGAGATTCGGCAGGTCGATGCCCCGCGCCGCCACATCCGTCGCGACACAGACCTTGGCCCGCCCGTCGCGCATCGCCTGCAGGGCGTGCGTCCGCTCGGACTGACTCAACTCGCCCGACAGCGACACCACGGCAAAGCCGCGATTGGCGAGCCGTGCCGTCAGCCGCGCGACCATCGCGCGGGTATTGGCGAACACGATGGCGTTCTGCGCATCGTGATAGCGCAGCAGGTTGATCACCGCGCCCTCGGCATCATGCGGGGCCACGCGCAGCGCCTGATAGGCGATATCGGCGTGTTGCTTGGCCCCGGTCAGGGTGGTCACCCGCTGCGCGTCGCGCTGGAATGTCTCGGCCAGCTTGGCGATTTGCGGCGGCACGGTGGCCGAGAACATCAGCGTGCGACGCTCTGCGGGTGCTGCGGCCAGCATGAATTCCAGATCCTCGCGGAACCCGAGATCGAGCATCTCGTCGGCCTCGTCGAGCACCACGGCAAGCAGGGCGGTCATGTCGAGCGCACCGCGATTGATGTGGTCGCACAGCCGTCCCGGCGTACCCACCACGATATGCGCGCCACGTTCCAGTGCGCGGCGCTCGTCGCGGGCATCCATGCCGCCCACGCAAGACACCAGCCGCGCGCCGGCCCCGGCATAAAGCCATGTCAGCTCGCGCATCACCTGCAGCGCCAGTTCGCGGGTCGGGGCGACGATCAGCGCCAGCGGCGCGGCGGCGGGCGGCAGGGTGCCGCCCGACATGATGGTGGGCGCGATGGCAAGGCCGAAGCCCACCGTCTTGCCCGACCCGGTCTGGGCCGAGACCAGCAGGTCGGCGGACCCGAGCGCGGGGTCGATCACCGCCTCCTGCACCGGGGTCAGCGTGTCGTAGCCGCGAGCGGCAAGGGCGGAGGAAAGCGTGTCGGGGATCATTGGAAAGCAGGGCCTGGCATGAGTAGAGCGCAATATCGCACAGGTCGCGATCCCTAACGGCTTCGCGCGGGGATGTATATCGCGAATCAGCCCCCTCTTGTCCCTGCCGCGCGAATGCGCCACCTTGCGCGTGATCAGACCCATCCGCAGGAGCAGACCCGATGCCCGTCAAGAACCGATTTGCCGAATTGCACGACGACATCACCGCATGGCGCCGCGATATACATGCCCATCCGGAAATCCTCTACGAGACGCACCGCACCAGCGCGCTGGTGGCCGACAAGCTGCGCAGTTTCGGCTGTGACGAGGTGGTGACGGGAATCGGGCGCACCGGCGTGGTCGGCGTCATCAAGGGCACATCGACCGGCTCGGGCAAGGTGATCGGCCTGCGCGCCGATATGGACGCGCTGCCCATACACGAGGCGACGGGGGTTGAGTATGCCAGCAAGACCGATGGCGCGATGCATGCCTGCGGGCATGACGGCCATACCGCGATGCTGCTGGGAGCGGCGCAATACCTTGCCGAGACGCGCAATTTCGACGGCACGGTGGTGGTGATCTTCCAGCCCGCCGAAGAGGGCGGCGCGGGGGCCCGCGCGATGTGCGAGGACGGGCTGATGGGCCGCTTCGGCATCCAGGAGGTCTACGGGATGCATAACTGGCCAGGCCGCCCGGTGGGCAGCTTCGCCATCCGTCCGGGCGCGTTCTTTGCCGCCACCGACCAGTTCGATATCGAGGTGACGGGCAAGGGCGGACATGCCGCCAAGCCGCAGGAGACCGTGGACACCACGGTGATGGCCGCGCATCTGGTGACGATGCTGCAGACCATCGCCAGCCGCAATGCCGACCCGGTAGATCAGGTGGTGGTTTCGGTCACGTCGTTCCAGACCTCGTCGAACGCCTTCAACGTCATCCCGCAACGCGTACACCTTCGCGGTACGGTGCGTACGATGAGTCCGCAGATGCGCGATCTGGCCGAGACCCGGCTGCAAGAGATTTGCGCGCAGGGCGCGGCCGCTTTTGGCGGTCATGCGGATGTGACATATCACCGCGGCTACCCCGTTATGGTCAATCATGACGAGCAAACCGCCTTTGCCGCGTCGGTCGCAACCGGGGTCGGCGGGGGCTGCGACGAGGCCCCGCTGGTGATGGGCGGCGAGGATTTCGCCTTCATGCTGGAGAAATGCCCGGGGGCCTATATCCTTGTCGGAAACGGCGACACGGCGATGGTCCACAACCCCGATTACAACTTCAACGACGAGTCGATTCCGGCGGGCTGCAGCTGGTGGGCAGGTGTCGTGGAAACCCGCATGCCGGCCTGAGGGCCGGTGATGTATTATTGAGTATTTACAGCAAGATGAAGCCGGGCCGGGCCCAAGGTGGGATAGTCCGCCCCGATGATGGTCAGCTCGAGACGACCGGCTGGCAGGTGCTGGTCGCGCTGTCCCAGGTGGCGCCTTCGGCGCAGGTCATCGCCTGACGGTCCTTGCCGTAGCTGCAGCCCCCCGTGGCCATCGCGAAGGAGGGCATGGCGACAAGAGCCAGGGCGGCAAGTCCAAACGTGAGTTTCATGATCTGTCTCCGGTTTTGATGGAGTCCCAGAATATCACGGTTTTCCGAAAACCCGGGCGAAAATCGTGTCCACATGCTTGGTGTGGTAGCCCAAGTCGAATTTTTCATCAATTTCCGCCGGGCTGAGCGCCGCCGTGACCTCCGGATCGCCCAAAAGCTCGGTGCGGAAATCGACACCCGTCTCCCAGACCTTGAGCGCGTTGCGCTGCACGAGGCGGTAGGCATCCTCGCGGCTGACACCGGCCTGGGTCAGGGCCAGCAGGACTCGCTGCGACATAACGAGGCCGGGAAATTTGTTCATGTTGGCCAGCATGTTGTCGGGGTAGACGATCAGCTTGTCGATGACGCCTGTCAGCCGGGCGAGCGCGAAATCCAGCGTGACCGTCGCGTCGGGGCCGATATTGCGCTCGACCGAGGAATGCGAGATGTCACGCTCGTGCCAGAGCGCCACGTTTTCCATCGCCGGGATCACCATCGAGCGCACCATCCGCGCCAGCCCCGTCAGATTCTCGGTCAGGACCGGGTTCTTCTTGTGCGGCATCGCCGAGGAGCCCTTCTGCCCCATGGAGAAAAACTCTGCTGCCTCAAGGACTTCGGTGCGCTGCATGTGGCGGATCTCGGTCGCGATGTTTTCCACCGACGAGGCGACGACGCCGAGCGTGGCGAAGAACGCCGCGTGCCGGTCGCGCGGGATCACCTGCGTGCTGATCGGTTCCGGCGTCAGGCCAAGCTGCGCGCAGACATGCACCTCGACCGCCGGGTCGACATTGGCGAAGGTGCCGACCGCGCCCGAGATCGCACCCGTTGCGATCTCGGCGCGGGCGGTGCGCAGACGCGCGAGATTGCGGTCCATTTCCGCGTAGAACCGCGCGAAGGTCAGGCCCATCGTCGTGGGCTCGGCATGGATGCCGTGGCTGCGCCCGATGCGGATCGTGTCCTTGTGCTCGAACGCGCGGCGCTTGAGGGCTGCGAGCAACCCCTCGACATCGGCGATCAGGATATCCGCGGCGCGGGTCAGCTGGATGTTGAAGCAGGTGTCGAGCACGTCCGAGCTGGTCATACCCTGATGCACGAAGCGCGCGGCATCTGACCCCACATGCTCGGCCAGATGGGTGAGAAAGGCGATCACGTCATGCCGGGTCTCGGCCTCGATCTCGTCAATGCGGGCGACGTCGAATTCGACATCTTTCGCTTTCCACACGGCTTGGGCATTCTCGCGCGGGATCACACCGAGATCGGCCATCGCGTCGCCGGCATGCGCCTCGATCTCGTACCAGATGCGGAATTTCGTGGCCGGGTCCCAGATGGCTGTCATTTCGGGACGGGAATAGCGGGGGATCATGGCGGGGTCCTTGTGGATGAGGTATGGCACGCGTGATGGCGCGCTTGTAGTGGGACATGCGGGGCACGGCAAGGCGAGGGGCGCGGTGGATGCGGCCAAGACAACTGGAGGATTTCGAAGGTGCGTGGACCTTCACCCGCGAGGTGGTCGAGGCCGGGGGCCGGGTCGCTCAGGTCAGCGGGCGTGCCGTCTGGCAGCCGGAGGGTGCGGGGCTGCGCTATGTCGAGACGGGCGAGATGCACCTGCCATCCCATGCGGCGGGCCATGCGCCGATGCGGGTGGAGCGGTCCTATCACTGGGATGCGGATCTGGGCGTGTTCTTCGCGGATGGCCGGTTTTTCCACCACGTCCCGCCCGAGGGTGGCGCGACCGCGCATTGGTGCGAGCCGGATCAGTATGACGGGTGCTATGATTTCAGAGATTGGCCCGCATTTGCAGTCACATGGCGGGTGCGCGGCCCGCGCAAGGCGTACCGCATGACAACGATCTACAGACCGGAGGAGACATGAGCGCGATTCTGCAACACGACCTGCCCTTTGCTGTCGATCCGAGGCGCCCGCTGCCCGGTATCGCGCCGCTGGATCCCGCGACATGGCTGCATGTCGACGAGGCCTTCTCCGCGCAGATGGCCGAACGCGCGCGGCTGCTCGCCGCGCGGCGCGGCGATGTGCTGGCCGTGACCGAGGGGGCCGGGCCGGCGATGGACGAGTTGTTGGATCATGTGCTGGACTGGCTGGGTGCGCATGCCACCGGGTACGAGATCGGCGCGGAAAACGTCCTGCGCCCCGACGGCGTTAGGGTGCCGATCGACCGCGCCGATCCGATGGGCACGCTGGGCCATCTGGTGCAGGAGGATCTGTGCCTGATGGAAAAGCGCGGTGACGAACATGTGCTGACCGCCGCCATCCTGTGCTTTCCGGCAAGCTGGCGACTGGCCGACAAGATCGGGCGCCCCCTGACCACGATCCATGTGCCGATCCCGGAATACGACGCGGGGCTTGCGCGGCGGGTGCAGCGGCTGTTCGACGGGGTGCAGGTCGACCGTCCGCTCTGGCGGTTCAACGCGCTGCATTACGCCGATCCCACGCTGCATCAGCCGCGCTCGCGCGTGCGTCCGACCGAAGATGCGGATCACCGCTATCTGCGATCCGAACGCCAATGCGTGCTGCGCCTGCCGGAAACCCGCGCCTGCGTGTTCTCGATCCACACTTACGTGATCGACCGGGCAGGGGCCGGCTGAGGCCGGGTCAACCGTCGATGCGTGCCGCCATGATCGCGATGGCCTTCTGATAGACGGTGGCGGCGTTCCATTGCTCGATCACCGCGAAATTGGGCTGGCCTTCCTGATACCCCTGGCCTGTCTGCCATCCCTTCTGGCGCAGGAAGTTGGCGGTCGAGGCCATGGCATCGGTCAGATTGTAGAGATCGACGCGCCCGTCGCCATTGCCGTCCACGCCGTAGCGCAGCGCGTTGCCGGGCAGGAACTGCGTGTGGCCCAGCTCGCCATGCCGCGCGCCCTTGGTCTGGCCGGTGATGCTGCCCTGATCGACCAGCTTGAGCGCGCCGATGGCATGCGGCCGGAAGAAATCCGACCGGCGGCAATCATAGGTCAGCGTCACGATGGCCGACACGACCGAGGTGTCGCCCATGAAGCCGCCGAATCCGGTTTCCATGCCGTGAATGGAGATGAGGATGCCGGCGGGCACGCCGAAGCGCCGTTCCAGCGACTCGTAGAACGCCGCGTCGCGCGCGCGTCGCTGCTTGCCCTGTGCCACGATGGTGTTGGCACCGCGGATCTCCATGAACTTGTCGAGGCTGTAGCGAAAGCTTTTCTGGTTGCGATCCGCCGAGATGGTGCGCTGCGAATAGCGCGCCTCGCGCAGCGCCTGTTGACCGCGCGCCCCCACGCCGTTGGCCGAGGCTTCGGCGGCGAAGACCTGCTTCCAGCTGTCGAACCCGGCGGCGGTATCGCCGCATTGGGCCGCGATGGCCGGTGCGCTGCCGATCACGAGGCAAAGCGCTGCGCCGATGCGCCGCGCCCAATGGCGGATTCTGCTTGGTGTTACCATGCGACATCTCCAATCTTTACGTGCGGTCCAGCCTAACCCGGTTTGTCCGCGTCGCAAAGCCGGATTAGCGCGCCGTCGATTCTGATGCCGCGAGATGGCCGCGTTGCGACATTCTCAACGAAAAAAGGCACCCTGCGCGGGGGTGCCTCTTGTCGGGTCGATTTGTCCGACGGGTCTCAGCAGCTGTAATACAGCAGGAATTCGACCGGATGCGGCGTCATCTCATAGAGCTCGATCTCTTCCATCTTCAGCTACATGTAGCCCTCGATCTGGTCCTTGGTGAACACGTCACCGGCCAGCAGGAACTCGTGATCGGCGGCCAGCGCACCGACGGCTTCGCGCAACGAGCCGCAGACCGTGGGGATGCCTTCCAGCTCTTCGGCGGGCAGGTCGTACAGGTTCTTGTCCATCGCCTCGCCCGGGTCGATTTTGGACTTGATGCCATCGAGACCGGCCATCAGCAGGGCGGCAAAGCACAGATAGGGGTTGGCGCCCGGATCGGGGAAGCGGGCCTCGACACGCTTGGCCTTGGGGCTTTCCGTCCACGGGATCCGCACGGCGCCCGAGCGGTTGCGCGCCGAATAGGCCCGCAGCACGGGGGCCTCGAAACCGGGGACCAGACGCTTGTAGCTGTTGGTCGACGGGTTGGTGAAGGCGTTCAGCGTCTTGGCATGCTTGAGGACGCCGCCGATGAACCACAATGCCTCCTGGCTCAGATCGGCATATTTGTCACCGGCAAACAGCGGCTTGTTGTCCTTCCAGATCGACATGTTCACATGCATGCCCGAGCCGTTGTCGCCATAAAGCGGCTTGGGCATGAAGGTCGCGGTCTTGCCATAGGCTTGCGCCACGTTGTGAATCACGTATTTGAACTTCTGCAGCTCGTCGGCCTGCTTGGTCAGGCTGCCGAAGATCAGGCCAAGCTCGTGCTGACAGGACGCCACCTCGTGGTGGTGCTTGTCCACTTTCATGCCCATGCGCTTCATCGTCGAGAGCATTTCAGAGCGGATGTCCTGCCCGTCATCGATCGGGTTGACCGGAAAATACCCGCCCTTGACGCCCGGACGGTGGCCGGTATTGCCCATCTCGTATTCGGTGTCGGTGTTCCACGATCCGTCAAGTGCGTCGACTTCGTAGCCGACCTTGTTGATCTTGTTGCTGATGCGCACATCGTCGAACAGGAAAAACTCCGCCTCGGGGCCCCAATAGGACACGTCGCCGATGCCGGAAGCCTTGAGATACGCCTCGGCCTTTTCGGCGGTGCCGCGCGGGTCGCGGTTATAGGGTTCGCCGGTGTCCGGCTCCACGATCGAGCAGTGTATGCAGAGCGTTTTCTCGGCATAGAACGGATCGACATAGACGCTGTCGAAGGCTGGCAGCAGCTTCATGTCCGACGCTTCGATGGATTTGAACCCCTGGATCGAGGAGCCGTCGAACATGAATCCCTCGTCGAGGAAATCCTCGTCGACCTGATCGGCCATCACCGTCACATGTTGCAGCTTGCCGCGCGGATCGGTGAAACGGATATCGACATATTCGATATCCTCGTCCTTGATCTGCTTGAGAATCGCGTCTTTGCTCATTCTCTTTCCTTTTCTTGCTTGGAACTGTTGTTAAAGCGCGCCGGTCAAAGCGCGTCTGGTCCGTGTTCGCCGGTGCGGATACGGATGGCCTGTTCGACCGGGCTGACGAAGATCTTGCCGTCGCCGATCTTGTCGGTCTTGGCGGCGTCGATGATCGCCGCGATCGCCGCGTCGACCTGATCGTCGTCGAGCACGACGTCGATCTTCACCTTGGGCAGGAAATCCACCACGTATTCGGCCCCCCGATAAAGCTCGGTATGGCCCTTCTGCCGACCGAACCCCTTGACCTCGATGACCGAGAGGCCCTGAATGCCCGCATCCTGCAGCGCTTCCTTCACCTCGTCGAGCTTGAAGGGTTTGATGATCGCTTCGATCTTTTTCATGGCGCGGGCCTCCTCGGTACATGTTTGCCAACGTGCAGACCACTTCTCAATCGGGGGCTCAATCGGTTAGACTTCGTGACGAAATCTTTCGCAAGATGGCGCGCACAGTTTGCCTTAAAAATGTGCAGCAAGGCGCATATGTCGGCAGTAATGAATCACGAAAAGGGGCAGGGCATGAATGACGTGCTGACATCCGAGCAGATGCGCAGCGCCGAGGCCGTAGCGATCGGGTCAGGTGCTGCCAGCGGTCTGGACCTGATGGAGCGGGCCGGTGCGGGCTGTGTCGACGCCATCCTCGCCGAGTGGCCGGCGCTTGCCGAGACCCCGGATCGTGCGACGGTGCTGTGCGGGCCGGGCAACAATGGCGGCGACGGGTTCGTCATCGCGCGGCTGCTGGCCCGAAAGGGCTGGCAGGTGGCTGTTTACTGCATGGGCGATCCCGACCGCATGCCCGCCGACGCGCAGACGAATTACCGCCGCTGGTCGGAACTGGGCGACACCGCGCCGCTCGAGGCCGCAGCCGACGCGGATCCCGGTGCGCTGCTCGTGGATGCGCTGTTCGGCACCGGGCTGACGCGGCCCCTCGAAGGGCTGCTGCGCGAGCTTGCGACCAAGACCGCGCCGCGCGTGGTTGCTGTCGATATCCCCTCGGGGCTGTGTGCCGATAGCGGGCGGGTTCTGGGTGCCGCGATGCGCGCCGATCTCACGGTGACGTTTCACGCGGCGAAACCGGGGCATTATCTGGCCGACGGCCCCGGGCAATGCGGGCGTCTTGCGGTGGCCGATATCGGGCTGTCGCATGACGCGGGTCCGCAGACCGTCCGGCTGTGCCCCGCACCCGACGCAAAAACGCTGCGCAAGACGTCCCCCGGGCACAAGTATTCCCACGGTCACGCGCTGGTCCTCACCGGCGGGGCGGGGCGCACGGGGGCCGCCCGGCTTGCGGCGCGGGCCGCACTTCGGATCGGGGCGGGGCTGGTGACACTGGGCGTCCCCGGTGCCGCGCAGCAGGAGGTGGCCTGCCAGATCACCGCGCTGATGCTGCGCCGCATCGACGATGCCGCGGACCTTGCCGAGATGCTGGAGGATTCGCGCCTGACTGCCTTGTGCCTCGGGCCGGGGTTGGGCACGGCCCGGGCGCAGGCGCTTGTCCCGGCAGCCCTGCGCGCCGATCACGCGCCGGGTGTGGTGCTCGACGCCGATGCGCTGACGGCGTATCAAGATGCGCCCGATACGCTTTTCGCCCGGCTTCACCCGGGCTGCGTGCTGACGCCCCATATGGGCGAATTCGCGCGGCTGTTCCCCGATATCGCCGAGCGCTTGCGCGCGACACCCACGAGCGGCCCGGCCTATTCAAGGCTGGATGCCACCCGCGAGGCCGCAACCCGCGCGGGCTGTGTCGTGCTGCTGAAGGGGCCTGATACCGTGATCGCAGCCCCCGACGGCGCGTGCAGTATCAACGCGGCGGCCTATGCGCGCGCCGCGCCGGATCTTGCGACGGCCGGGTCGGGTGATGTGCTGGCGGGGTTCATCACCGGGCTGATGGCGCGGGGCCTCGCCCCGATGCGGGCGGCCGAGGCCGCGGCGCATCTGCATGTGGATTGCGCGCTGTCCTTCGGTCCGGGCCTGATCGCCGAGGATCTGCCCGAGGAACTGCCGAAAGTCATGCGTGGGGCCTGAACCGACGGATCACTCGCGCCAGTCGAAAAATCCCTCGCCGGCCTGCGCCAGCAGCTTGGCGGCCATCACGCGCCCAAGCTCGGGACCGTCCTCGATCGCCGCCGATTGATCGTCGCTCAGGCATTCGCTGCCATCGGGGCGCAGGATCTCGCCGCGCAGCCGCAGCGTGCCGCCCGAAAGCTCCGCCAGACCGGCGATCGGGGTCTCGCAGGACCCGTCGAGCGCGGTCAGAAACGCACGCTCGGCGGCAAGCTGCTGACCGGTCGTCTTGTCATGCAGCGCGCTCAGCATCTCGGCGGCGCGCATGTCGTCGGCGCGCCGCTCGATCCCGATCGCGCCTTGCGCAATCGCGGGCAGCATGATGTCGGGCTCCATCGTCGCGGTCGCGATATCCGCCCGATCCAGCCGGTTCAGCCCCGCCATCGCAAGGAACGTGCAGGCCGCGACGCCATCATCCAGCTTGCGCAGCCGTGTCTGGACGTTGCCGCGAAACTCGACGACCTCCAGATGCGGATAGGCCACCAGAACCTGCGCGCGGCGGCGCAAGGACGATGTGCCGACCTTGGCGCCGGCAGGCAGGTCGGCCAGCGAGGCCACCGAGGGCGCCACGAACGCGTCTCGGCAATCCTCGCGTGGCAGGTAGGTGTCGAGCAGCAGCCCCTCGGGTTGCAGCACCGGCATGTCCTTCATCGAATGCACGGCGATGTCGATCTCGCCATCGACCAGCGCCTGTTCGATCTCGCGGGTGAACAGGCCCTTGCCGCCGATATCCTTCAACGGACGGTCAGTGATGCGGTCGCCGGTGGTCTTTATGACCCTGATTTCAAAGGCATCCTCGGGCAGATCGAAAGCGGTGCGCAGCCGGTCACGCGTCTCGTGCGCCTGCGCGAGCGCCAGCGGCGAGCCGCGCGTGCCGATCTTCAGCGGTTTGGTCGGGGTGGGCAGGTCCAATGTCATGACGATGGTTTAGACGGCGCAAACCAAGGTGACAAGCGGCGTGATGCTTGACATCGCGGTCAGCGGGCGCGACGACATGCAAAACGGAGGATTTCATGCCGCATCAAAAGACCATTCTGCGCGCCCTTGCCGGCGAGACGCTGCCCACGCCGCCGATCTGGATGATGCGGCAGGCCGGGCGCTACCTGCCCGAATACAAGGCGACGCGGGCGAAAGCCGGCGATTTCCTGTCGCTGTGCTACAACAGCGATCTGGCGACCGAGGTGACGCTGCAACCGCTGCGGCGCTACGATTTCGACGCGGCGATCCTCTTTGCCGATATCCTGCTGCTGCCGCAGGCGCTCGGGGCGGATCTGTGGTTCGTGACCGGCGAGGGGCCGCGGCTGTCGACGATCACCGACCGGGCCGGGTTCGACAAGTTGAAGCCCGTGGCCGAGATCCACGAGACGCTGCACCCGATCTATCAGACCGTGCGCAATCTGGCCGGGGAACTGCCCCGCGACATCACGCTGGTCGGCTTTGCCGGCGCGCCGTGGACGGTGGCGACCTACATGATCGCCGGCAAGGGAACACCCGATCAGGGTCCGGCGCATGCGCTGATGCAGGAAAACCCCGAGGTGTTCGAGGGGATCATCGACACGCTGACCGAGGGCACCATCGAATACCTTTCGGCCCAGATCGACGCCGGCGCGGAGGTGGTCAAGATCTTCGACAGCTGGGCGGGATCCCTCAAGGGTGATGCGTTCGAGCGGTATTCCGTGGCCCCGATACGGCGCATCATTTCGGAGTTGAAGACGCGCCATCCCGGCATCCCCGTCATCGCCTTCCCGCGTCAGGCGGGCGACGCCTATATCGGCTTTCATGCGGCGACTGGTGCCGATTGCGTGGCCGTGGACGAATCCGTCAGCCCGGAATGGGTGGCCGAGCATGTCCAGAAAGACGGCTGCGTGCAGGGCAACCTGCGCTCCTCGCACATGGTGACGGGCGGCGAGGATCTTGTCCGCGAGACCCGCCAGATCGTCGAGGCGCTGAAAGACGGCCCGCATATCTTCAACCTCGGCCACGGCATCACCCCGGATGCCGATCCCGACAACGTGAAAATCATGATCGACACGGTGCGCGGCGGCTGAAAGATCATTTCGGCCCGGCCCGAGGGGTCGGGTCGCTTGCGATGGCAAGAGGTGGTTCGGTTGCACTGAAGATACCGATAGCTGCGCAAGGACAGTTACTTCCCGACCTTCCCGGAGCCACGCCGGACAATCGGTCCGGGGGACGTTTTCCCGACGAACGCCTTGAGGCCCTCGTGGGTGTCGCTGATCACCAGTTGCATATCCCGCAGGCCGCGGCGGGTCCGAGCACCGGAGGGATCGCGATGCGTTCGCTCACTCCCACCAGGGATCGATGGCGGCGATGTCGGCGTCGGACCAGCCGAAATGGTGGGCGAGTTCATGCACGTAGACATGGGCGACCAGAGCGCCGAGCGCGACGTTGCCACGATCGGCCCATTCGTCGAGGATAGGGCGACGGAAAAGCCAGATCGTGTCGGGGCCGTGGGGCTGGTCCATCACCGATTTCTCGGTCAGCGGGATGCCGTCGTAAAGTCCGGTGAGGCCGAAGGGATCGCGGATCTCCATCTCGTCGAGGATTGCCTCGGGGGCGAAATCCTCGATGCGCAGCGACACCTCCGCCGCCGCCGGACGGTAGGCGGCGGGCAGGGCGGTGCGGGCCGCGCGCGCCATCGCGGCGATGTCCTCGAGGCTCGGGGCCGGGCAGGTGGTCCAGTCGTCGGTCATGCAATCTCCTTGCGGCCCATCATATGGCCAGACCTGCGCCGAGGCCGCGAACCAGAGCCGCCGAAGCAGCCTTATCAGCAGTAACGGACGCTGCAAACTTGCAAACAGGTGTCGCCCATTTGAACCTGCCCGGCCCCCAGCCGTCGCTGGCCAATATTTGCGATGCTGCGCCGCAGCCTCACCAGACCGGCCATTCGTGAAGTGCGTGTCAAAACTGCGGAAACCTCCGATTATCCGCCGAGGGTGCTCGGTCTCGGCCTGCATGCACGGTTCCGTCAACACCCGCAGCACGACGCGCAGCCGCTCCTTTGCAGAGTGGCGATCACGGGTCTGCGGTGGACCCTGTCCATCATGCGACATCTCCTGACGCGGTATCCGCGCCGCGGACCTTGTCAAGCGCGTCATCGACGGTGGCGGCGTATCGGACAAGCGGCCTTTTCAGCCCATGGGTGATGAACACGCGCCTCATGTCCCGGCTGGCCCCGGTCAGCCACAGGTCGACATCGCATCTGCGCGCCTTGTGGGCCAGCCCCTCGATCATGTTGGCGCCGGTCGAGTCCAGAAACGGCACGTTCGAGAAATCGACGATCAGCGCCTTGTGCGCGTCGTTGATCCGGTCGAGCACCGAGCCGATGGAGGCCGTCGCCCCGAAGAACAGCGCGCCGGTGATGCGGTAGATGACGACATCGTGGTCGGCCGCGACTCGTTCGTCATAGGCCCTCGCGCTATCCGGCCGGTCGCGGCTGACAAAGGCGGTGTGGCTCGCCACCTCTGTCGTGCGGCTCATCCGGTGGATGAAGAGGACCGAACCAAGCGCGAAGCCCACCACGATGGCCTCGGTCAGGTCGCGGAAGATCGTCAGGAAGAAGGTCACGCCCAACACCGCCGCCTCGCCCCGGCCAGAGCGCAACAGGATGGCGATGGCGGGCTTTTCGATCATGTTCCAGGCGACGATGGCCAGCACCCCGGCCAGTGCCGCCAGCGGGATGTAGGCCGCCAAGGGCGCCGCGAGTAGCATGAACAAAAGCAGGAACACCGCGTGAAGCATCCCTGCCACGGGACCGTGCGCCCCCGCGCGCACATTGGTCGCGGTGCGCGCGATGGTACCGGTCACGCAGAACCCGGTGAACAGCGCCGAGCCGACATTCGCCACCCCCTGTGCCACCAACTCGCAGTTCGACCGGTGCCGGCGCCCGGTCATGCCATCGGCCACCACCGCCGAAAGAAGCGACTCGATCGAGCCGAGCAGCGTGAAGGACAGCGCGGCAGGCAGCACTTCCATGATCCGGTCCAGTGACAGCTCGGGCAGGCGCGGGAGGGGAAGCGACGAGGGGATGCCGCCGAACCTCGTGCCGATGGTCTCCACCGGCAGGCCTATGAGGGCCGTGCCCAACGCCGCGATCCCGATCGCGATCAGCATGCCAGGCCAGTGCGGGCGCAACCGGCGCAGCCCCAGTATCACCGCGATGGTCCCTAGCGACAGCGCCACGGCGGCGGGCGTGACGGTGTCCCTTGCGGCCCAGAGCGCGGGAAGCTTGTCCAGCAGTTTCCCCGGCTCGTCCGTCAGGGTAAGGCCGAGCAACTCGCGGATCTGGCTCGCAAAGATGATCACGGCGATGCCGGCGGTAAAGCCCACGGTCACGGGAAAGGGGATGAACTTGATGAAGGTGCCGAGCCGCAGCAGCCCCGCGAGCGCCATCATCACGCCCGACAGGAAGGTGGCGAGGATCAGCCCCTCGATCCCGTGCTGCGCCACGGTGGCCGCGACCAGCACGATGAACGCCCCAGCCGGCCCGCCGATCTGAAACCGCGAGCCCCCCAGCAGCGACACGAGAAACCCGCCAACGATCGCGGTATAGAGCCCTTGCGCCGGCGTGGCGCCCGAGGCGATGGCGATGGCCATGCTCAGCGGCAGCGCCACGATGGCCACGGTCAGCCCGGCGAGGGAATCGGATTTGAGCGCGCGCAGGCCGTAGCCCTCGCGCAGCACGGTGACGAGCTTGGGCGTATAGAGATCCGCGAAGCTGGCCGTGTCGCCGGGTCGCGGGGTCGTGTCTGCCATGTCTGGGCCGCACCTTTGATGGGGGCGGGGGGATCGTCGGCTATCTGTCGGCGGTCTCCGTCGCGGTATTCGGATCGTGTCCGGGTCGGAACGTGTCAGGGGATTTCAGCCGCACGCCGCGCCCGCGCCCGGCGCTTGTCGCGCCCTCGCCAATCAGCTCGACTCCGGCGCGGTCAAGCGCCTCGACCACCTTGGTGAGGCTGTCGACGACCCCGCGCACATTGCCCGGTCCGGCTTCCATCCGCTGGATCGTGGGCAGCGAGAGGCCGGACAGCCGGGCCAGCGTCTTCTGGTCGATCCCGAGCAAGGCACGCGCCGCGCGCATCTGGGCCGAGGTGATCATGCGCAAACCCCCGTTTCGCAATGAGACACGGGTAAGATAGCCTAATTGATATGTCAAACATCATGATGGATGTCTTGAGGCGGGCGCATCCTGTCATCGTACGACAGCCCGGATCCATCGCCCTCCGCCCACGTCTTCCAAAGCCGGGGCTGCGCCTCAGAGCGCGCGGCCCTGTTTCCTGCGGTGCATGTCCAGCATGTCGAGATTGTCGATGGCATACCGGCCGGCGCCGGGCTGCCAGACCAGTTCCTTCGCGATCAGCGCCTTCATGGCTGTCTGCGCGGTGCCCTTGGCCACAGTCTTTGTTCCGGCGCGCCTTGCGATGTCTTCGAGGTTTTTCGATGCGAATGGAGAGAAATCCTCATCCGCATCCATCAGGGCCTCGAGAAGCGCGCGCTGGATCGCTGTCAGGCCGTCGATTTCCGCCTCCAGACTTGTCCAGAGCGTGGCGCGCAGTGTCTTGGCACGCGTCGTCAGATCAGCCGATGCGCCGGAAAGATCGGTGGCAAAAGCCTCGTTGCGCAATGTCTGCATGAAGGCTTCGGGACGATGCATCAGGATCTCGAAGGCGGTCATGCCGTCATCGACCGAGAAGCGGCCGCTGGCCTTTCGCGTGGCGTTTACCTGCTCGATCAGTGTCCGGACAAAATCCACGCCGAGAACCGGAAAATCCTGAACGGAGCCGCCGTAGAAAGGTGACTTTGCGCCAACTACGAGCTCCGCCAGCTTGCCGCGATGCGATCCGGTCATGACCAGATAGAGACGCGGGCCTTCGGCGCGAAGGTTCATCGCGTCCCTGGCGGCCTTGAGCGCGAACATCGCGTTCATCCCGGTCTCCGACACCATGGCCTGCTGAGCCTCGTCCACCACCAGCACCACGTCCCGCTGAACGCCGGAGGCGACACGTTCAAGCCCTTCGGTGATCGTGCCCTCGAAAGGTTTCAGGTCTGAAAGACCTACCGAAAAGCCCAGGGCCGAGATCCGTCTCAGCCGCGTGCGGTCGACGGCCTTTTCCGTCGCGCCCCTGAGATCGTCGAGTGTCTGCCCCAGACGTCGCCGGATGATGTCCGACGGGTCCTTGCCCCGGTCTTCCCAGAGATCGATGATGACAGGGAATTTGTCAGCGTCGAGGATTTCCGGCACGAGGTCACGCCGCAGGAACGTCGTCTTTCCCGTTCGGCGCGGGGCCGCAAGGTGCAGGCCCGACAGCCCGCCGAATATAGGGTCCGGCGTCAACTGTCTCACGATGGCTCCGGCAAGTTCCGGACGCGGGTAGTGAAACGTTTCCATGTATGGCCTCGGTATGTTGGTTTGCTTACCGGTATGCAAGCCAACATACTTCAGGCGACCACCAAGTCAACTGCCGGCACTCGCATCGCCCCAAGTCGCCGAAAACCGGGGCGGACCCCGAGTGACCAACGGCCTTGCCCCGAGCGGGCGTGACCGTGCACCGATGCTATCAGGACTTGCTGGTCCAGTCATCCACCT
>Ga0136553_1000214_pt1 | contig 21290 bp, 13 predicted proteins | sample AntRauTorckE5430_FD_101384 | JGI IMG/M metagenome (GOLD analysis project Ga0136553, IMG submission 101384) | Saline lake microbial communities from Rauer Islands, Antarctica - Metagenome Torckler E5 #430 | ecosystem: Environmental > Aquatic > Non-marine Saline and Alkaline > Saline | place... | reverse complement strand
TTATTTATTTCACGTTCCTTAGCGTAGCCCGATGATGAAGGAGTACGTCAGTGGTTCATCTAAAGAAAGTAAGTGTTCTTTATAAGGTCCCGCATTTGGCATCCAGCTATTATCTCCACCCACGCCGATCTGCCCGTAGTCGATGTTGAGGGTTAGATTCTTGGCTGGAGTGAGGTCATTGGTATGCTCAGCAGCTTCGAGTGTGGCCTGGGTGTAGGGCCAGATGCTGAAGTTGAAGCGGCCGGTGAACTGAATACTTGGCTGGTCGTCAGCATTGAGTGTCAGCCGGTGGGCGTTCATCCGGTTCCCATTTTCAGCGGGCTTGATGTAGGGCTCGTTCATCTGGTTCGTAGGCATCTTCCACGTACCGTAGCGCATTCCCTGGAAACGGTCGGCGTAGGCTTCGCCCGGGCCGCGACCAAACCATTCGGCAGCGGCGTAACTCTGAGAGATTTCGGTTTGTAGGCCGTAGCGGAAGGGTGGAGGGACTTCGGTAGCCTCGGTTGTTTTGGCCAGTTCCTGGATGAAATGGACGTCGCCACCGTCAACGATGTTGATCCGGGCGGTTTCCGTGACCCTACCGTCGAGGTAGGTACGGGTAAGGACTAATGTGTTTTTCTCGAACTTATGGTCGGTAAGGGCAGGTATGGCATCGCGCCAGGGGCGGTAACGGGTGGCGAGGCCGGCGGGTACGTCGTTGTCGGTCGGGACGCGCCAGAAGTTGGGACGCATTGGCGCAGCAAGGAGGTCTTTTCCTTCCTTCAGGACTTGGGTGACAATGCCGGTCTCCTTATTGACGTAGACTTCCGTGTCATCGTAGATAAGGACTAGCGCGATGGGTGTTTCCTGATAGGTGGAAGGGCGAATGGAATAGCTCACCTTAGCCAGCTCGGGGTAGCCCGTCGGGCGTAGCTGCTCAAAGGCTACTTCGTGTCCTACGGGTCTGCCGAACTCTGCCGTCCGTTGTAGGAAGGCGAATTCTAGAAACTCCGTTCCTTTGGGTACTGCTTCTTCCAACTTCCACTGCACCTGCGTGCCCGCCTTAAGATCAGGAGCTTTGCCCCGCCAGATGGCTTTGGTTCCCTTCTCGGTAACCGCCCGGACCTCCAGATCGTACTGGTTCAGGTTCGTATGCGTAAGCCAGGATTTGATCGTGAAGCTATCTCCTTTACCGATAACTGACACCGGCTGAAAAGCATGTTTTACTTCATAAAGCGCCGGCTGTGGCGTCTGGTCACTGTACACCAAGCCGTTGGCCAGGAAGTTGTTGGCGTTAATGTCTTCGCCGTAATCGCCGCCGTAAGCCATAAATTTCTGGCCTTTATCGTCGATCTTTTCCAGTCCCTGATCGATCCAGTCCCAGATGAAGCCTCCGGCGAAATTGGGGTAGGTGCGGAACATATTGGCGAAGGTATCGAGGTGGCCCGTGGAGTTGCCCATCGAGTGGGCGTACTCGCAGTAAATAAGGGGCCGGTCATCGTCACTGGCTAGAATTTCTCGCATCTGTTCCTTCGGCGTGTACATGCGGCTGCGGATATCCACATAGCTTTGGTCTATACCCACGTTGCCGTCAAAACTGCTGCTGGCGGCTCCTTCATTATGGAGTAATCGGCTGCCGTCGCGTCCTTTAATCCAGGCGGCCATAGCAGCGTGGTTGGGGCCGGTTCCGGCTTCGTTGCCGAGGCTCCAGCTCACGATACTGGGGTGGTTTTTATCGCGTTCCACCATCCGTACGGCGCGGTCTAGCATGGCCGTTGCGTACATCGCCATGCCGCTGATTTGGCTTCCTGCTTTATGGGTTTCGAGGTTCGCTTCGTCCATCACGTAGAGGCCAATCGAATCGGCTAGCTCGTAGAGGTAGGGGTCGTTGGGGTAGTGGCTGCAGCGGACGGAATTGAGGTTGAAGGCTTTCATCAGCCGTAGGTCTTCGCGAATCTCAGCGCGGGTGACGGCTTTTCCGTTAGTGGCCGAGTGGTCGTGGCGGTTTACGCCGTAGAAGATGACTTCTTTGCCGTTGACTTTGAAGCCGTCTTTACCCCAGCTCAGGTTGCGGAAACCGATGTTTTGGCCGGTGATGTCGATGACCTTTCCAGACGCATCCTTCACGGTTGTTACCAACCGGTAGAGGTTGGGCGTTTCGGCGGTCCAGGGAGCGACTTTGGGCACCTTAACCTCCAGGCCGTAGAATTTATGAATGCCGTAGGGGTTACGGTACGCACCGCGTTTGTAGTAACCAGGAATCGGGTTCAGGGAGATAGAGTTGGTAGCTTCGGTAACGGCCTGGCCGGCGGGATCGTAGAGGGTGATGTCAAAAGTCCAGTCCTTGATTTTAGCGGGGTCGCGATAGTGGATGGTGGGTTCAACGCGGAGGGTTCCGTTGTCGTTGTCATCGATAGTGGGCTTCACGAACAGGTCGGAGAGGTACTCGTAGGGGGTAGACTGAATGTAGACTTGGCGGTGGAGACCGCTGAGGCGCCAGTGGTCCTGGTCTTCGAGGTAGGAGCCGGAGCTGTAGCGGAATACTTCGGTGTAGACTTCGTTCCTGCCGGCTTTGGCAAGTTCCGTAATGTCGAACTCGGCGGGTGTCCGGCTGCCTTCGCTGTAGCCAACGTACTGGCCGTTTACCCAAACGTGAAAGGCGGAGCTGACTGCACCGAAGTGAAGTACCTGGCGGTCTCCCGGGCGGTATTCGTTAATTTCAAAGTCGCGGAGGTAGGCACCTACCTGGTTGCGGTCGTGGTCCGTAGCGCCTTCGCCAGCAGGTACGAAGGGTGGGCCGGCGGGCCGGAAAGGGTATTCCCAGTTGGTGTAGATACGCATGCCGTAGCCCTGCATCTCCCAGTTTCCTGGCACCTCTATGGGTTGATAGTCTGAGGGACTGATTGGCTGGTAGACGGGGGAGCTGGTTTTGCCGTTCGGGTAGAATTTGAACTGCCAGGTTCCGTTCAAGTCGGTTCGCCCCTTCAGCTCGTTGCCAGCTTTTGCGGCGGCTTCGGTGCCAAAGCGATAAAGCGTGGCGTGGGCGGGTAGGCGGTTAACGCTGAAGGTCTCTGGGTTCTGCTGGTAGCTTTGCTGGGCGCGGACGCTGGTGTAAGGGAGGCTCATGAGAGCAAGGAGAAGGAAATATTTTTGCATGAAACTGTGACTTTAGCCGGAAAGGTCGTTATTTTTTCTGCCATAATTAGCGGAAAATCTCAGGTATCCGTAACAAGTTAACTTCTGATTGCGCATAATTACGGTGGTTTGAACGGGGAGTAAATTACGAATTACTATATACGACATTCGGAATAAAAGAGGGGTTAATGCGTCAGGAGTGTTTTTTTTATGGCGTAATTTATTGAATAGCACAACAAAAGCTGCTTACTGCTGAAACTTGTTTTATATTACCGTCGTGTTTAGCGATGAACGAAATTTAAACTGTTCGACACGCTAGTCTGGCCTCTTAAAGTTTTTATATCTTTTCGTCTTTTCCAATACCGTACTCAATAAATTTTAAGCTCTCATTTTTTCCCATTGTGCCAAGTTATTAGAGCCAAAGGGTATCATGAGCTACGATACATACTTACTGTCAATCATTTTGAAACTTAGTTTATCATGAAGCACTCATCGAATTATTTAAGGCTGTTTTTTATGGCCTCACTGCTACTGGCCTACTTTGCGGTGGCCACGGCGCAGAAAACCGTTACCGGCACGCTGCTCGACGACGAAACCGACGATCCACTGATTGGCGCCAGTATCGTCGTCAAAGGGACTTCCTCCGGTACAGTAACTGACTTTGACGGCAATTATAGCCTTCAGGTAAGTGAAGGCGAAGTACTCGTCATCAGCTATACCGGTTACGCCAACCAGGAAATCAAAGTTGGTGCGGGTAACGTTATTAACGTGCGTCTCGCGAGCGGTAAGCTCCTCGATGAGGTAGTGGTAGTCGCTTACGGTAAGCAGCGAAAAGCAACCGTTACCGGTGCCGTCGTCGGTGTAGAAGGAGGGGCTCTAAAGCAATCTCCTTCGGTCAATCTTGGTGCTTCACTGGCTGGGCGGCTGCCCGGCGTAGTGGTCATCCAACCAAGCGGAGAGCCAGGTAACGACAACGCTCTGATCAACATTCGTGGGCAGAACACCCTTGGCAACAGCTCCCCGCTGGTGGTCATTGATGGTGTCCCGGATCGGGCAGGTGGCCTTGCGCGCCTTAGCCCGGGAGACATTGAGTCCATTTCCGTTCTGAAGGATGCCTCGGCCGCCATCTACGGTGCTCGGGCAGCCAACGGTGCTATCCTTATTACCACCAAGCGTGGTACCACTGGTAAGCCTACCATCAGCTACGATTTCAACCAGGGGTTTGCGCAGCCTACGGTACTTCCTCAGATGTCCAATGCCGTCGAGTATGCCAACATCATGAACGAGCTGCCTATTTACCAGACGGTTCCGGTGAATGAGTGGGGCGCTGCCTCTCAGGCTATTCGTACTTCCGGTACTTATGACTCACCTACGGCCGGCGTAGGTACTGTGAACGCCAACTTTAGCCCGGATGCTGTACGCCAGCACGGTGAAGGCAACGACCCCTGGGGTTTTCCCGATACCGACTGGTTCGGAGATGCCTTCCGTAGTTGGGCACCACAGACCCAGCATAGCTTATCCGTGCGTGGTGGTACTAAGTCCGTACGCTACTTCTCTTCTCTTGGTTTCACCAATCAGGAAGCCTTCTACAAAAACACGGCTACCAAGTACAAGCAGTACAACCTGCGGATCAACCTGGATGCAGATGTGAACGATTACATAAGCACTTCACTTGGTATTACGGCCCGACGGGAGGACCGTCGTTACCCGACCGAAAGTGCTAACTCCATCTTTCGGATGCTGATGCGTGGCCGCCCGACGGAGCCGGAAGTATGGCCCAACGGCCTGCCTGGCCCGGACATTGAGAACGGACAGAACCCGTACGTGATCACGACCAACGCCACCGGCTACGACGAAAGCCCGACGGATTACATCCAAATTAACGGTTCCACTACGCTGAAGGCGCCATCTATTCCCGGCTTGTCCCTCACGCTTTCTGGTGCGGTCGATAATAGTAACCAGAAGCGTAAGCTGTGGCAGACCCCATGGACTCTTTACTCTTGGGATCGGGTGTCTTACGAAGCTGATGGCACGACACCCTTACTTACGGGTGCTGTACGCTCCAATTTTAGCGACCCGCGTTTACGGCAGTCTACCTTCTCGACGCTGAACACCAACCTGTCCAGCCGCTTGAACTACGACATCAAGATCGGCGGTAACAGCTTAGGTTTGATGGCAGGGGTAACCCGCGAGACCTTCTCCGGGGAAGGATTCTCCGCTTTTCGCCGTAACTTCAATTCTACCGCGGTCCCTCAGTTATTTGCTGGTGGTACCATCGGACAGGAAACAGGCGGTTCCGGCTATAATCGTGCCCGTCTTGGCTACTACGGTCGTGCACAGTACGACTATAATGAGAAGTATTTGGTGGAGTTTATCTTCCGCTATGATGGTTCCTACATCTTCCCCGAAGATAAACGCTTCGGGTTCTTCCCCGGTATTTTGTTAGGCTGGAACGTCACCAACGAAGACTTCTTCAATGTTCCTGCAATCGACTTTCTGAAACTACGGGCCAGCTATGGTCAGATGGGCAACGATCAGGTCTTTTACAACGGCCGCTTACAGGAATATGCTTTCCTATCTTCCTACGGTTTTGGAGAATTTCCGATCGACGGTGTGGTGGAGACTACGCTCCGCGAGGAGGTCCTCGCCAACCAGAACTTTACTTGGGAGCGGGCCAATAACTTCAACTTCGGTATTGATGCCGTCCTCTTTAACAACCGGGTGGACATGACGCTGGAGTACTTCTACAACAAGCGGGACCAGATCTTGATCCAGCTGACGGGTTCGACACCTGCCTCTTCTGGTATTAATGCACTCTTACCTCCAGTCAATGCGGGAGAAGTGGAGAACAAAGGCTTTGAGTACAACATCGGCTACAACGGTAAAGCTGGCAACGCCTTCCAGTGGCGTTTCGGGGTGAATGGTGGCTACGCCAAGAACAAGGTCCTCTTTATGGATGAGATCCCTGGCGCACCAGACTACCAACTGCAGGAGGGCAAGCCAATTGGCGCCTACCTCGTTTACCAATCTGATGGTGTCTTCCTCGACCAGGCAGAAATCGATGCAGAAAACTTGGATTACAGCGCGGTTACCGGCCGTCTGCTCCCGGGTGATATGAAGTTCCAGGACATGAACGCTGACGGTATTATCGATGGCGATGACCGTGTGCGGATTGATGACAACGGTACACCAACCTTTAACTTTGGTGCCAACTTGACAGCAAGCTATAAAGGTCTTGACATTACAGCCCTGATTCAGGGAGCTACCGGTTCTTCTCTCCGTGTTCAAACGGAATCCGGAGATATTGGTAACTACCTTAAGTGGAGCCATGACAATCGCTGGAGTATCGACAGCCCAAGCGCAGAACACCCACGTCTCGCCAGCCGGGGGGACACCTACTATACTGGTGGTAATTATGGTCAGAATACTTACTGGCTCTTCAACAAGAACTACGTTCGCCTGAAGAACCTGGAGATTGGTTATACCTTACCTGAATCCATCACGGACCGTTTACGCGTAGGTTCTTTACGCGCCTACGTGAATGGTCTTAACCTGATCACTTTCGACAGCCTCGACTTTTTCGATCCGGAGTCTACGGCAGGTAGCGGTGTCTACTACCCGCAGACACGAATCGTAAATTTGGGCGTAAACCTCACATTCTAAACTAAATAGGCACTTGTCCGTTGCGATTTAAGTAGGTTTTATACCTTTATGTTGTAACGGCCAAGTGCCATTTTTGAAACTATCATTAACGTATTATGCAAAACATCAAATACATTATCCTGAGGACGACTGCTGTGGCAGCCGTGTTTCTCTTATTGCTGACCGGCTGTAAGGAGGATTTTCTCAACACGGAGCCGCTTGACCGTATCTCCAGCGAAGCGACCTGGGCCGACGGCCCATTGTCTCAAGCCTTCGTATTCAACGTTTATTCTTTCCTGGGCTACGGTGGCTATGAAGAGCAATCGCTTGCTTCCATTACGGACGAAGCGATGTTTACCCACGCCGGCCGGAACATCAATACTTTCACCGAAGGTACTGAGGACCCGACCAATACAGGGTGGATGAGCCCAACCTACGAGTGGAACAGTATGTACCTAGCTATCCGCCAGGCAAACGTAGCCATCAGCCGCCTGCCGACGGCAGGCTTCGATGACACCCAATTGCGCGACCGCCTACTGGGTGAAGCGCACTTCCTGCGGGCCTACTACTACCAACAGTTGGTACGCTTCTACGGCGGTGTGCCTCTGATTGACCGCCCTTACGAATTAGACGAAGATTACTCCATTGCCCGTTCTACATGGGCAGAAACGGTAAACTTTATTGTAGCTGATTTGGATATGGCGGCCAGCTTGCTGGACGGCAAGCCGGAAAACGCAGGTCGGGCAACTAAGCTGGCTGCTCAGGCGCTGAAGTCTAGAGTGCTGCTTTACGATGCTTCCGACGTGCACCAAACCGACCTAGTTTCTGGTGTATTCTCCGGTTATTCTGACATGGACCTGATTGCCTCTGGTGGCGACCGCACTGCGAAATGGCGGGCTGCCCGCGATGCCGCGAAAGTGGTGGTTGATGGTGCTTCCGGGTACAAACTTGACTTGAGTGCTCCGGTATCAGCTGAAGAAGGCCAGGAAAACTACATCTCTATTTCCATGGGTGGAGGTAGTGCCGTAGGCGATGCATCCGCTGCTATTGAATTAATTTTTCAGCGTACAGCTACTCCTCTGTATACTGTAGAAGACAACTGGCCGCTGGGAGGCCTGCACCACGGTATCAACAATGGTCCGAACGGCTACCACAACTGGGCGGGTAATACCCCGATTCAGCAAATGGTGGACGACTACGAAATGATGGACGGTTCTACTTTCGACTGGGACAATGCTGACCATGCTTCTGCTCCCTACGATAATCGTGATCCACGCTTCTACGCTTCCGTCATGTATGATGGAGCCACTTGGAAGCCCCGGCCTTCTGATGTCGTCGGTATCGATCCGATGGATCAGATTCAGACCGGCTACTACGACGACGGCAACGGCGGAACAATCAACGGTGTTGATACCCGAGAGTCTTCCATCGAGAATTGGAATGGTAGCCGTACGCACTACTACCACCGTAAGTTCATCGATCCCAATCCTAGTCTTGCGGACAACCAGTCCAGCGCTCAGGTAATCCCCTGGCCGTTCATCCGTTATACGGAAGCTGTACTTAACTACGTAGAAGCAAGCATCGAACTAGGCGAAGAAGACGTTGCCCGCGATTGGTTGAGCAAGATTCGTTTTCGCTCAGGTATGCCTGCCGTAACGGAATCAGGTGATGCCCTCGTACAGCGTTACCGCAACGAACGCCGGGTTGAACTAGCCTACGAGGAACACCGCTACCACGACGCTCGTCGCTGGTTGATCGCGGAAGAAACGCTTGGCCAGATCGTCCAGACGATTGATATTCGCGCCACACTACGACCTGGCCAAACAGCACATACTCCTTACATGTACGATCCTGCTGTTTATGAATACGCCTACAACGTAGTTGAAAACACGGAGAACGAGACCCGGACCTGGGACAATAAGATGTTCTACCGGCCTATTGCTAGGGATGAGATTAGTCGCAATATGTTATTGGTACAGAACCCAGGGTACTAACCATTACTATTGGTCTTATCAACAAGCCTACTGAAAAAACCCGCTTGCTCCTCAACGGAGTAAGCGGGTTTTTCTATTTTACCGCCGCTTACGGATTATCCGGAGGTACTTATCATTCATCATGCACCTGACCACCAGAGCTTTTATTCTGATTTCTATGTTCCTGGCGCTATTCCGGTGTTCGGGCCCTGCACCTGCGTCCGCGCCGGATAACGAACAAGTAGGGGAAACGCTTTTTTCGCTGATTAATACTAAGGATACGGGTATTGGTTTCGTTAACCAACTCACCGAAGGCCCAAATACCAATATTCTGGTCTACGAATATTTTTATAACGGCGGCGGTGTGGCTGCGGCGGACCTGAACGGGGATGGCAAAACAGATCTTTATTTTACCGCTAATATGGCTGAAAATAAGCTGTACCTGAACGAGGGTAACTTGTCGTTCCGGGACGTAACGGCGGCGGCAGAAGCAACCGGCCGGCCCGGACCGTGGAAAACTGGCGTGACTGTAGCAGATGTGAATGCTGATGGCAAACCAGACATCTATCTCTGTTATTCCGGCGCACTCCCGGCAGCGAAACGGGCAAATCAGCTGTTCATCAACCAGGGTAACGACGCTGATGGTGTTCCTCAATTTCGCGATGAAGCTGCTGCTTACGGCCTGGCCGGAACTGCCTTTAGCAACCAGATGTATTTCTTCGATTACGACATGGATGGTGACCTCGATGGCCTGCTGCTGAACCATAATCCGAAAGCGATGCCAGTACTTAACGCGACCAAAACCAAAGAGTTATTGAAGGTTACGGACTCGGATAGAGGGCTATGTTTGTACCGCAACGACGACGGAAAATTCAAGGAGGTAACCGTAGCGGCTGGGCTGAGCGGCTCCGCGCTGAGCTACGGCCTTGGGCTCGCAATCTCGGACCTGGACCGCGATGGTGACCCCGATTTCTACGTCTCGAACGATTACGAAGTGCCCGACTATCTCTACTATAATAATGGCGACGGGAGCTTCACGGACCGGCTGGGCGAGCAGATTGGCCACACCAGTCATTTTTCGATGGGTAGTGACATTGGCGATACCAATAATGATGGCTGGCCCGATATTTTTACCCTTGATATGCTGCCGGCTGATAACCGCCGCCAGAAGCTGCTGATGCCCGACGATAACCGATCTAAACTGGACCTCAACCTGGCCAGCGGCTTCCACCACCAGACGATGCGCAACATGCTCCATCTCAACCGGGGCAACGGCTCCTTCGCGGAAACCGGCCGCCTGGCGGGCGTCGCGACGACTGACTGGAGCTGGTCTGCCCTTTTTGCTGATTTTGACAACGACGGGCAGCAGGACCTGCACGTCACCAATGGCTACCTGAAGGACTACACCAACCTGGATTTTATAAAATATATGGAGGACTTCGTGGCGAAAAAAGGCCGCCTACAACGTGCTGATCTGCGCGAGTTACTAGAAAATATGCCCGCTTCCGACCTTAACAACCAAGCCTTCCGCAACCAGGGCGACGGCACCTTTACCGATGTTGCTGCGGCCTGGGGACTGGCCAGACCCAGCAATAGCAACGGTGCGGCTTATGCCGATCTGGACGATGACGGAGACCTTGACCTTGTGGTGAATAACCTGAACCAACCGGCCTTTGTCTACCGGAACGAAACCAATACAGGGAGTTGGCTTAAGGTCTCCCTGAGCGGCAGAGAAAAAAACATAGCTGGCATTGGTGCACGGGTGGAAGTGACCGCGAACGACGTAACGCAGGTCCGGGAAATGTACCCGAACCGGGGCTACCTCAGCAGCGTGGACCCTGTGTTGCATTTCGGTTTGGGGGCGAGCACGCAGGTGCAAAGCGTGGTCGTTAATTGGCCGGACGGCACCACCCAAAGCCTGGAGAATGTGAACGTCGATCAAACCTTGGTACTCCGCCAGGAGGAAGCAAAGCAGGGTAGGGGACCGGCTAAAAACCCGAGACCACTATTCGTTGAAGTGAAGCCGCCGGTTGATTTCGTTGACAAGCTTTCGGGGAAGCGGGATTTTGACGGAGAGCCTTTATTGCTCAGGGCGTATTCGCACCTTGGCCCAGTAATCAATGAAAAAGGAGGGATAGCCGATCAGAATCCATGGTTGTTAGCTTATTCTTCAGGGGCGGTACCTAAGGCCTTTTCGGGGAACGCATATGAGCCCGGGCGATACCCCACCGTGAACAAAATAAAGGCCACATTTACTGGGGAGCCTTTATCTGACTTACCCCAGTCGCTGGAAGATGTGGGTAAAGTAAATGCCGCGGTTTGGTCAGACTTAAATGCCGACGGTAACGAAGAACTGATCGTCGCCGGTGAGTGGACCCCAATCCTAATCTACGCAGTCGAAGGAGAAACGCTCAAGGATGTAACCGACGAATACTTACCGATCAACCATTACGGCTGGTGGACGGCCCTCAAGGTAACCGACTTCAACGGCGACGGTAAACCAGACATAATCGTCGGGAACCAGGGGCTGAACAATACCTTTAGCGCCAGCCCTGATCAGCCGGTGGAACTTCATGCCACTGACTACGACGGAAACGGCACCATCGACCCTATCCTGAGCTACTACGGTTCCGATGGAAAGCGGTACCCGGATGCCACCCGCGACGAACTCCTCGGCCAGCTAGCCGGCTTGCGCAAACGCTACCCCAACTACAAAAGCTACGCCGATCAGACGCTGGATGACGTCTTCCCAAGCTGGCCGGAAGGAACGCTTCACCTGAAAGCCGACCGGCTCGAAACCACGCTTTTCCTCAGTCAGGCTGACGGGATCTACGCAGTTGCGCAGCTCCCGTTAGAGGTACAGTACGCGCCTGTTCATACCATCACCGAGTTGGATTTTAATGACGACGGAAACGCCGATCTGCTTCTCTGCGGTAACGACCAACTTGAAAAGCAACGCTGGGGTAAGTCTGATGCTAACGCGGGAGTACTTCTTCGTGGCGACGGTAAAGGCGGATTTGCTTATGTGTCTCAGGCGGTGTCGGGCTTTCAACTCACCGGCGATGTCCGGAGTGTTGCGAGCGTAGGGAATTTGCTAGTGTTTGGCATCAGAGGTGAGCGTGTACGGGCTTACCGCCGGAGTAATACTTCCGTCCTTAAGTAGCGTATTTCTATTATATTTATAAGCTAATTTCATCGGAGCTATGTTTTTTCAACCTTCTTTGCACCTGCGCGCCGTCGCCCTGCTGCTCTTCTTCTTCATCTTGCTACAGAGCTGTGGTAATGGTGTTCATTACGAAGATCGGGACGTTCCTTCGGTCTGGGCGGACATGACGCTAAAACTGAGTAAGGAGACGCCGGGTAACTCTCCTACCTACGCCTCTCGCTGCCTCGGCTACATCGGTCTGACGATGTATGAATGTATGGTTCCGGATTATCCCGAACGCCGTTCTCTGGCCGGGCAACTGAGCCAGCTGACCAGCCTTCCAATACCTGACCCCGGCAATGATTACAACTACGTTCTGGCGATGAGCGCTGGCCAGGCTAAAATTTTGCGCAGTGTCTACAACCATACCTCCGACGCCAATAAAGTGAGCATCGATTCTCTAGAAATGGAGATTGAAAACTACCTGCGCAGCTCCTTGCCAACTGAAGTAGCGGACCGCTCCGTTTCCTTTGGGAAACGCATGGCGGCGGCCATTTTCGAATGGTCAAAAAGCGACGGCGGCCACCGGGCTTACTTGCGTAATTTCGAAAAAGGAATGGTCCATCCAGACCTGCCGGGAAGTTGGAAACCACCGCTGTTCGCCCAGTCGTTCAGCCACCACCCTCTGCATCCGTTCTGGGGCCGGAACCGCCCGTTTTTGCCGGCCAACTACGAGGTCGAAGAGCCTTCTTTTATTCCCTACGACACCACGTCGGGCTCGGCGTATTACGAGCAAATGAAGGCCGTTTACGAGACTGATCTGGTGCTGACGCAGGAACAAAAAGAAGTCGCTCTTTGGTGGGGGGATGACCCGGACGACACGTTCACGCCGCCGGGCCACTCCTATTATATCGCCGGTATGGTACTACGGGCCAACGACGAGGATGCGATCACCCGTGCAGAAACTTTCGCCCGTGTCGGTATGGCCGTTGCTGATGCCTTTATTCTTTGCTGGCGGTGGAAATATCAGTTCTTTAGCGAGCGGCCGAATACTTTCGTCTCCGCTTTCATTGACGAAGAATGGGAGAGCTTCTGGCCCGATCCTCCCTTTCCCGCATTTCCGTCTGGCCATGCCATCCAGGCGGCGGCAGCTGCGACGGTGTTGGCGGATCTTTTCGGACCGGACTTCGTGCTCACCGATCGTTGTCACCTTGGTCGCCGCTACGACGAGGAGCGGGAAACGGGCTGGGTTGAACGCCCCTTCACTAAGTTTTGGGACGTGGCGCTTGAAACGGCAGACTCCCGGTTTTATGGTGGGATTCATACGGCTCAGGACAATGATGTGGGATTGGTCAAGGGGGCTGAGGTTGGAGATAATATTGGTGGGTTGAGGTGGCGACGGTAATTTTGGGGAGCTCCAGATCACAGAGAACACAAGAGGTAATAAAGACTATAAAGCATGCGAACACTTTTCTTTTTTTTGTCACTACTATCGTCTGTCGGCCTTATTGCCCAGGCTCAATTTACCGACGTTACGGACTCGGCTGGTGTCCGCCATCAATTCAAGGTATTGGAGGGGATGTTTGGCGGTGGGGCCTGCGTATTTGACTATAATGCCGACGGTTTTGAGGATGTTTACGTGACCGGAGGAACCAACGATGACCAGTTGCTGCGCAATAACGGTGATGGGACGCTGACCGATGTATTTTCCGGATCGGGCCTGGAGCTTACCCGCCGGTTTGTGACCCAGGGAGTAGCCTCCGCAGATGTTGACCGGGACGGAGACGTGGACCTGTTTGTAACCACTATCACCGCGCGGGACAGCGCACGGACGATTCCCCGCGCCCGTAATCTGCTTTTTCTGAACCAGGGCGACGGTACATTTCAAGACGCTACGGACGCCTTCGGCCTTACGCCACTCTACAGCTTCAGTACCGGTGGAAGTTTCGGTGATTTTAATGCGGATGGCTGGCCGGATCTTTTTGTCGGCAATTACTTCATTGGCTACGAAGGCAAGCTCAACGTGATCAGCGACGCTACCATTGTGGGGGCCAACCAGACGGCATACGATTACTTATTATTGAACGAGCAGGGTGAGGGCTTTACCGATGTCTCAGAGGCGTACGGCGCTCACCACCGGGGGTTCGGTTTCGGTGGCGTCTTTACCGATTACGACAACGATGGCGACCAGGACCTGATCGTTAACAACGACTTCGGCTACAAAGCGATTCCGAGCCTGGTCTATGAAAACCAATTTCCGCGGAAAGCCTTCCGTGATATTAGCAAGGAGTTGGAGTTGGACTTGAAAATTAATGCCATGGGATCGGCAGTCGGGGACCACAACGGTGATGGTTTGCTGGACTATTACATGACGAACATCCGGTTCAACCGGTTCATGGTTAGCCAGGGAGCGGGGGAGCCCTTTATGAATCAAACCAAGCCTGCGGACATGAACTTTGTTTCGATTAGTTGGGGAGCCAACTGGGCGGACTTCGATCATGACGGAGATCTAGACCTGTTTGTAAGCAACGGCGACCTGAACCCGAACTGCGTACCGATGGCGAACTTTTACTTTGACAACACGGGGACTACTTTCCGGGAAATTGGCAAGGAAAACGGGGCTGGGGATTATGGGATCGGCCGGGGATCGGTCGTCTTCGATCTGGAAAATGACGGTGACCTTGATGTGCTGGTCGTCAACCAGGAGGCGGTACTGCCTAATTATCCGGTCATTTCTACCACCCGGCTGTTGCGCAACGATGCAGCCCCTGGGAACTGGCTGAAGGTTGCCCTTCGCGGTAAAGGTGCCGAACGGAACGGGCTCGGTAGCCGGGTGACAATCTTTAGTAATGGCCGGCAGATGATCCGGGAAATTGATGGCGGCGGATCGAGCCACCTTTCCCAGAATTCCAAGATTGCTCATTTCGGGCTGGGGGAGGCTGCTTCTGTCGACTCCGTACTGGTTACCTGGGCGGGCGGTAAAGAGCAACTACTGACTGGCCAGGCGGTGAATCAATTACTGACGATTGAAGAAGTGGAGGGCCCGCCGCGTAAGGCTGGTAGTTGGTGGTGGCTGGTCGGGCTGCTTGCCGGGCTTGTTGCCGTGGGAGCGTTTTTGGGAATGAAACGCAGCTAATCGCAGCACCACGTCTGAAAACTGTTCGGCCGCCTTTAGGCCGAACGGTTACGGAATATATACCTTATCCTTGCTTTTAAACCATCTTCGAACCCGCGTCCGCGCCGCAAAAAAAACCTTAAGATGCCCAACCCAACCACTAAGTTTCCCCTAGCCAACTACGACCGCCTTTGCTTCCTGAAGAACATCATCACGAACCCCAACATCATCGTAGGGGACTTTACTTATTACGATGATTTTGAGAACGTTATGAACTTTGAGAAGAACGTAAAGTACCACTTTGATTTTGTCGATGATAAGCTTATCATCGGTAAATTCTGTATGATCGCTTCCGACGTAACCTTCATCATGAACGGCGCGAACCACCTGACGGACGCCGTCTCCACCTACCCCTTTGCCATCTTCGGTGACGGTTGGGAAGACGCGATGGAGGGCCGCGAATATCCCCGGAAAGGAGACATCATGATCGGCAACGACGTCTGGATCGGTTACAACGCCACCATTATGGCCGGCGTCATCATTGGTGATGGTGCCATCATTGCTACTAACGCAACGGTTGTAAAGGACGTCCCTCCCTACGCCATCGTTGGTGGTAACCCTGCCCGGGAAATAAAGCGTCGCTTTGACGCGGAAACCGTTCAGGAACTATTGGCCCTGAAGTGGTGGGATAAGCCGTTAGAATGGATTACTGCCAACGTTAAAGATTTGACTGGTAATGACTTGAGGGCGTTAAATATTTAAGATGAACGAGCAAACCATCATCTCTTTGGGAGGCGCTGCCATAATTTACACGCCGGGGAACGGTTGGATTTGTGCGAATCTACTCCTCAGCCTGACTTACTTACAGGCTTGTTTTTTTGAATTGACGTTCCTAAGTGCCAAACCACCCCGCTGGCTAATTGAGCATATAAACAGGTATATTGTGGACCTAACTTTGGAGTAAATAAAAGCACTCCCATTCATGAACACCGCCGTAAAGAACTACTACGATAAGCTGGCCTCCACTTACGACGAAAACCGCTTTGCCAACTCTTACGGCCGCTACCTCCACCGCCAGGAAGCTGCCGTTCTCAACCGTTATCTCGGTCCACCAGAAGACCGAGCGGTGCTGGATCTCGCCTGCGGAACCGGTCGCTTTATGGACTATTGTACCGTTGGTGTAGACTTTAGCTCGGAAATGGTGGCCGCCGCCAAAGCCAAGCACCCGGACAAAAGCTTCGCCGTGGAAAACGCTTTGCAAACCTGTTTCGACCGCGAGAGTTTTGATGCAATAATCTGCTTCCATCTTTTAATGCACCTCAGCTGGACCGACTTGGAAAGCTTCCTCTGGGAGGCCGCCCGGATCACCAAGCCTGGCGGCCAGCTAATCTTCGACGTGCCTTCCGCCGAACGCCGTTCCCTACTGGGCCACAAGCAAAGCAGCTGGCACGGAGCCAATGCTTATACCGATGAGGAGGTACGGGAATTACTGGGTACTGCCTGGCGGCTTAAGGCTGTCCGTGGCATTGCTGCTTTACCAGTACATCGGGTGCCAAAGCGGCTACGCGGCATATTGGTCTGGCTGGATAACCTACTCTGCCGCACACCGCTACGAAAAGTAGCTTCTTACCGGGTCTACGTAATTGAAAAGCAATGAATTCACGTCAAATTACTCCCCGCTGGCTAAAAATTGGACGGCAATTGCTGAAACGTTTTTTGAAGTACCAGGTAGGCCGACCAGATATCCGTTTTGCAGTCGCTGTACCGGCTCCCCCCGTTCCTTTTCGTGTCTCAGTAACCCAAGCGGTCCGCCGTAGCTACCTCTACGAAAACAAAATTTCGAACCTGCGGCTTGCTGGAGCGAGGGTGGGACGGTTTGTCGTGCAGCCTGGAGAGACTTTTTCTTTTTGGCGGGCCGTCGGGCCGCCGACAGCCCGCCGGGGCTTCCTGCCCGGCCGCAATCTGATCGGCGGCGAGCTGAAGGAGGATTACGGCGGTGGCCTCTGTCAAATGTCAGGATTATTGTACCACTTATCGTTGATGGCAGGGTTGGAGATTGTGGAGCGGCACAACCATTCCACGGATATTTACCAGGACCATGAACGGTTTACGCCGCTTGGGGCGGACGCTACCGTGGTTTATGGTTACCGCGACTTAATGGTCAGGAATACTCTTGACGACGCTGTTTATTTCTCAATTACAGTAGAGGATGACCAGGTGATTGGAATGCTGCATTGTGCCGGGGAGATAACTGTCCGTGAGCTTGAATTTCGGTTAGTGTGGGAGGACGGGCAGGCAAAAGAGGTGTTGACCGTAGATGGGGCCGGTGAGGTTTTGTGCAGATCGGTGTACGGGAGTGATTACCCGCTATGATTTAAACATTTTTCGGCGCGGCCGCAGGTGCAGAGGGAAGGTTAAAGGAGCAGGGCTAATTGGCTAACCCTCCACTGAAAGAGTACAACTTGGCCTAACCCCCGACACAAGTTCGGTCGTAATGCTCGAGTGGTTAATCTTTTAGTCTTTCTTGGCTGCGTTTAACGGCCTCTCTACGGCCTACACTTCCTGCGTTGGTGGACCGGTTTGCGGGTAGTGAAGTCAGGTACTAGCCTTTTAGTAGTTAGAAGTTTAGTTGTTGTTATGATGCCTAATGGTCTAACTTCTAACTTCTAAAGATCTAACTGCTGGCTATTAACTTCTAACGGTCTAACTTTGCGCCATGCAAAGTAAATATCCCGTAGACCACATCGAGACCCAGGAATTTCTCGTTGATCCTGGCCAGCAGCCGGTCCGTATTGATAAGTTCCTAACCGATAGGATGGCTAAAGTCAGCCGAAACCGGGTGCAAAACGGCATTAAGGCCGGAACAATCAAGGTGGACGGTAAAGAAGTTAAGGTGAACCATAAGCTCAGCCCGGGCGAGCTGATCACCGTTGAGATTCCACGTTATCGGCCTGAAGACGAAGACCGCACGCCCATTGCCCAGGATATTCCGCTCGATATCCGCTACGAGGACGATCACGTGATGATTATCCATAAGCCGCCAGGCATGGTGGTCCACCCGGCTAACGGGCACCGCGACGGTACGCTGGTCAACGCCCTTCGGTTTTACCTCAAGCAGGACAAGCTGCCAACGCTGTCCGGTAACGACGAAAGCCGCGTAGGCCTCGTCCACCGGATCGATAAGGACACCTCCGGCCTGATGGTTATTGCCAAAACGAACGAGGCGATGACGCACCTGGCGAAGCAGTTTTTTGACCACTCTATCGAACGTATTTACCAGGCTGTTTGCTGGGGAGAACCGCCAGAAATGGCCGATACCATCAACGCTCACATCGGTAGGGATGCTAAAAATCGCCAGAAATACCGGGTTTACGACGAGCCGGAGGAAGGGCACAAACACGCCATCACCCACTATAAAGTGCTGGGTGGCTATTACTACGTGTCGTTGTTGGAGCTGAAGCTGGAAACAGGGCGTACGCACCAGATCCGGGTGCACATGAAGCACATTGGTCACCCGCTCTTTAACGACGCCCGTTACGGCGGCGATCGCATCTTGAAGGGAACCGTATACAGCAAGTTCCGCATCTTCGCGGAGCGTTGCTTCGATATCTGCCCGCGGCAGGCGCTGCACGCCAAGAGCATCGCATTTACCCACCCTGCGACCGGAGAGCGGATGTCGTTCGGTAGTGATTTGCCGGATGATATGCAGGAGATGATCACCCGCTGGGCGAACTACATCGAAAACCGCAAACAAAGCGATCCGCATCCATGATGCCGACCGAACAAACGCTGCAGTGGGTGGCGGATTTTGTTATCCGCCACGCCCTGTGTCCTTTCGCTGCCGTACCGTTTAAGGAGGGCAAGGTAGGGGCGGAAGTGATCAATTCTGAAGACTTCGAGGAGGCTTTTTATGCGGCGCTGGCGCGGGTGCAAAGCTTGTTGGACGTGGCACCGGACACGCTGGAAACTACGCTCCTCGTCTTCCCTGGTGATCTGCTCTCCGACTTCGAGACCTTTCTTGACTTCGTCTACACCTTCGAAGAAGCCCTCGCTGAAACGGGTGCCGATGAACTCATCCAACTGGCTCACTTCCACCCGAACTACTGCTTCGAAGACGTTGCGGAGGACGATCCTGGTAACCTTACCAACCGTGCGCCGCTTCCGGTCTTGCAGCTGCTGCGTACGGGTAGTGTTGCTGCCGTTGTGGCTGGGTATCCTGATGTTGCGCTTATTCCTGAGCGTAATGTTGCTCGTATGCGGGAGTTGTTTGGCAACTGATTGAGGAGGTGAAGCGTTGTCTCAGCAACCCTAAACGTATTTTGCTATGGGTTTCAATGAATTGCCCACAACTTTGAAAGAATTTTCTCCAGAGGAGAGGGGCACCACTCGTGATGAACTAGATAAGATCAATGCCCTAGTTGTCACTACCCTAGGCATTGAACACAGCAGTAGAAGGCCCCGATTTTAATATGAACCTACAAGACCGCCTAAGCACCCTCCACCAATTAGCCGCTCACCTGACCGGCCCGGAAGACGAATTCCTAACCGCCCTCCAAAAGCGGACCGAATTCAACAACGCCTGGTTCACGCTAGAAAACCAGCAAGTATCCATCAAGGCAATAGCTGGAGCGTTTCTCACGGAAGAAAAGCTGGCAGTATGGCTCAACGGCTACAAAATCACTCCCGTCGTCGGAGAAGGCTTCGTCCCTCAATCTGGACCCGGTGGTGAAGGACAAAAAACCGTTGGTCTCGTTCTGGCGGGAAACATCCCTCTGGTTGGCTTTCACGACATCCTTTGTGTGTACGTGGCTGGGCACAAGGCCCAGATTAAGCAGAGCAGTAAGGATGAATACGTCTTGCCGTACTTACTTAAGCTACTGGCCAAATTTGATGAGCGGGCCGCCGCTTATTTCGAGTTTGTCGACACCATGGCGGATTACGACGCCGTCATCGCTACCGGTTCTAATAATTCTGCCCGTTACTTCGAAACCTACTTCGCGAAGGTGCCACACATCATCCGTAAGAACCGGAATGCAGTGGCTGTTCTATCCGGTGAAGAAACCGAGGAGGAAATGCGGGCCCTGGGAAACGATGTGTTTCAATACTTCGGCCTGGGTTGCCGTAACGTCAGTAAACTTTACGTGCCGGAAGGCTACGACCTCGACCCGCTGCTGCACGTCTTTCACGAATGGAAAGGCCTGCAAAACCATACCAAATGGAAGAACAACTTCGACTACAACTATGCCCTGACAACGCTAAATAAAGAAAGCTTCCACCTCACCGGCCCACTGATGGTCCTGGAAGCTGAAGCTATCCCTTCCCGCATCGGCACCCTTCATTTCGAGTACCATTCCGACAAGAAAGCACTGGAGGAAGAGTTGCTTGCTAAACGAGAAGAAATACAACTCGTTGTCACCTCTCCGGATTATCTAAACGTCGATCTGCCAACCTTTAATTACGGACAGGCCCAGCAACCAGCCCTCTCCGATTATGCGGATGGGGTGGATACGCTGGCTTTTCTGCTGGGCTTGTTGGGGAAAGATTAGCCAGAACTGGTCTTCGCCAGTCGAATCCCTTTTCGCCAAAGCCCCGTGAAGTCTATTCTGTTACTTCACTGCGTTCTTTAGCGTTTCAGTGGCGGAGCACTACGAAAAAAGCGCGTATTGAGTTGAGCATTAGAGTGGGAGCTTACACCAAGTCTTCCTCCCGATAAAGGGACGCAGCAATATTTTCTTTCCGTTGCTCCCGGTCATCGTGCGGGGCTTTAAGGTCGGAGAATATGGGCAGGGCGTTAGCAGCATACCGGTGGTACTTCCCGGTCTGGTTAAGTACACACTCTCCGTTGCGGAAGATATCGGTTTTGATGTACTGAGTAGAGCTAAAGTCAATACGGAATTCAACGCGGTAGTAATCCGTATTCACACCATCGTCCGCCGTTACCTGAAATTCATGGATACCAACGAACCAGTTGAACTGCTTACTGACCGGGCAGCCGTTGAAGTAGACTTTCTCAATCCCGGTCCACATATTATTGTAAGTGTCGATGGTGTTGTTACCGATGCTAATGCTTGCGACTTTCATGGTTTGCGTGTTTTGATTCGTTGGCACTAAAGTCGGTAGGTTCTCCCGTTTCCAAAAAACTGTTCGACGAAACTAAGGTGGAGTTTGACGAAGGTTCTAAGGCACAATGGTCCGTTGCATATTGGGTCAAAAAGTAGCTAAAATCGGGTGAGTAGTTATCTTGTAGTTCTCACACAAACAGGACTATGACTCACCCTACGAAGGTTGGAACCCTCGCCAC
>Ga0136553_1000212_pt1 | contig 21347 bp, 12 predicted proteins | sample AntRauTorckE5430_FD_101384 | JGI IMG/M metagenome (GOLD analysis project Ga0136553, IMG submission 101384) | Saline lake microbial communities from Rauer Islands, Antarctica - Metagenome Torckler E5 #430 | ecosystem: Environmental > Aquatic > Non-marine Saline and Alkaline > Saline | place... | reverse complement strand
CGGTGCATGACGGCTTACCCCGCCGCTGGGCTGGGTGTCATGTCCGACACCATCGTGGTTGAGTTTACGCCCGCCATCACGGTAGAGTCTGGCCCCATCGTGACGGATAATATTTTTGTGACCAATGATGTAACCGGCCCTGTTGTTGATATTATTGGAAACGAAATTTGTAACAACGACACCCTGCGGCTCTTTGGCGCAGCGATCAGCCCGGACAGTTCTACGGCAACTACTGATAGCCTCTATTATGTGCTGGAAGTTACCCGCGACAATTCCGGTACGCTGGCTACTGGAACCCGCTTCTTTGGCAACGTGAGTGATTTTACCAGCGGTGCCCCCATCCTGGAGCAGCACTACGTAAACACGTCCAATTCTCCACAAGAAGTCGTTTTCCGTGCCATTGCCTTTTACTTTGACGATTTAGGTGGCACGGTAATGCCTACGGCTAGTGATGTGGCCGCCGCTTGCGTGGGAGATACCTTGAGCTTTGGCTTCCTCGTGCTGCCAACACCACTGGGAACCATCGGAAGTAACCAGGTGATTTGCTATAATAGTGCCGCTACGATTGATGTCACCGGCACGGCCGGGGCGCAAGTCTTCGTCCAGGTACTGAGGGGTGACGCCAACGATGGCGCGCTCTTCCAGGGTATGGATGATACCGAAATTGTTACCCTTGGAAATGACGGGAAGGCCTTTATCACCACCGGCTTGTTGACCGATACCCTCGTGTTGCGTAAGTACCGGGTACAAAACGTCCAGGGCTGTGCTGACACCTCTATTCTCGATGTGACCATTGCCGTAGTTCCTCAGGGAGACGCGACATTTGCTGTGGCTTCAACGACGGCTTGTGAGGCCACCGACGCCACCCTTCCGGTGACGGGCTCTCCGAACGCCGTTGTCTACTACTCCTTCGCTAATAACGCGACCTTCGTGGACAGTATTCAGCTGGACGCCATGGGTATGGGTAACATCATTGCTGAAAACCTGACGCAGGATACTACGGTGGTCATTGATCTGATCGTTCAGGTCAATCTTGACGCCAGTAACGTTGCCGTTCGCTGTGTCAATGCACCGATTAGCAGTATGACTTCTGTTGATGTGACCGTAGAGGAAGCTCCAAACGGTACCATCACCGCAATGCCTGTATGTAATGGTACGGAACAGCCAGAGCTGACGTTCAATCTAACCAGCGGTAACATCACCAGTAGTGCACTATTTGACCTTACGATTAATGGGGTCACGTACAGCAATGTACAAAGTGGTACCACCTTTGATGTAGCTCCTACCTCTCTGGTTTCCGACAGCATCTACGTGCTAACAAGCATCGTTGAGGTTACCTCTGGCGCGCTTGGTTGTGCCAGCTTAATGGATACCGTAAGCTTTGATACCGTTAAGGTGGAGGCTATTCCTGCGGCCGTTGCTACGCTCGTCTTGGGAGGACAAACATTCACGGTTGATTCTACTATGGTATTCAGAGATACGGTTTGTTCAGGTACCTCTTTCGCGATGAGTGTTGTAGGTACCCCGACCACCTCGATTGCCGGTGATGATTTATGGTACAATGTTGATCTATCTGATCCGTCAAACCTGCTCGATTTACCTGGTGGTGGAAACCTTAATATTGACCTTCCCGCTAGCCAACTAAACGGATTCCTCTCCCAGGCGAGTAGTACACTTACCGCTCCACTCAATGTGGATGCTGTTATTACTGCTATGATCACTCCTTTCTATGGCCCAGGCTCCATCAGTAGTAGCAATGCCTGCCCTGGTCAGCCAATTGTGTTTGAGGGTATTGTTCGCGGAGCGCTAAGCGCCAGCTTCGATGTTGCACTCAGCGATGCGATCATTTGCGAAGACAGCATTGCCGTTATCACGCTGATGGGCTCTCCAAACATTAAAGTTACCTTGGTCGATAACCAAAGTTTCCAGTTGGTCGATGTTTTCCTTGACAATATGGGTGTAGGAACTTATGTAACGCCTGCACTAGACGTCACGACTATTTATGGAATTTCGGCGATAACGACGACGACTCAGGACCCATTCTGTACGCTACTACTTGATCCGGCACTGAATACCTTTACCATCAACGTACTACCTACTCCGGAGGCGGTTGCTACCATCATGCCAGACACGGTCTGCGCAGGTGACCAGACGACCTTTACCATCAGTGGTACGGCAAATACTACGGTAACCTACCGCGTTAATGGTGACACCCTTACGGCTATGCTGGACGGTAGTGGAAACTCCGCAGCACTACCTATCCTTACCAGCGATAGTGCTCGTCTGGCAGACTTTGACACCATCATCGTCTACCTGGATACGATCATGTACACCAACGGTATTGGTTGCCCGACGCCAATCAGCGCAACGGACACCTTGATCGTACGCCCTATTCCCGACGGTACGATTACTGCTGGTGATCCGGTTTGCTTTGGCGAGTCTGTCCCCATCATTTTCAACTCTACAACACCAATATACAATGAGTATCGCCTGCGCATAGGCCTTCAGGGGACCGGCACGACTACGCGGTATGATGGTGTACAGAGTGGTGACACCGTCTTCATGGCAGCCGTTGGTGGGATCTACGAGCTAGAGCTCATTCGTGACAACCGAGGAACACCAGGAACACTTCGCTGTAGCCGCGACTCCGTAACTGCTGCTGGTTTTATCGACACTGCCAACGTTATTATCGAACAGGAGATTGACCTGAAGGCAGCCATCACAGGGGCCGTACAGAACGGCATTATCGACAATGGCAGCTTCCAACCTATATACCGGGCAACGGTTTGTAACGGTGGCCTAATGAATGCTAACTTCAGCAGCAGTACTGGCACAAGCGCGCTTGGTGATGCACTGATGGTAGAGATCAATGTGACTTCCAACCCAGGTAACCTGCTAAGCGGTGTGCTCGGCAGCACTCCCGCTACGCTGGCTGGGCTCAACTTCAGCGAGCAAATGATTAACAATACCGATACAGCGCAACTGTTGGTCTTCACCCTGAAGCCAGTCTTTGCTAACCCGGATTGTGAGGGCAAATTACTAACCTTTCAGGTGACCGTGCTGCCCGCGCTTACCGCTGAAGTAGCTGTTTCACCCGCTACGGTTTGTGCAAACGAGGACGTCGCTTTCGTGATCACCGGTCCTGCAGGAGCAGAGGTGACTTACTCCAGTATTGGCTTTACAAACCTGAACACGGGAATGGTTACTATTCCCACCGCGGGTACAACGACCATCACCGGAATGGGTGCCGTCGCTACCGCTGCTAACTACCTGGAAATTTCTTCCGTAACCTTGATTAGCGGCCCGGTCAATACGACTTGTACCACCGCGCTGTTCGATACTGCATTTGTAACGGTCAACCCGCTTCCAACGGGCAACCTGGTTGTGAGCGATAACGGTCCGATCTGTAACGGGGATACCGTTATTGTTTCCTTCGAGACCTCCTTCGGTATGGCCGGTGAAGTATTCACCGTGTACGCCGGAGATAGCACTTACACCGTTACCCCCGCCGCCGTTGGTATGTCGACGATACGGAGTGCCGAATTGTTCCGCATCTCCCTTACGCAGGACAGCACCTTCAGCATTGACTCCATCCTTTACGTTTCTACCGGCTGTCTGAACCCGCTTATGGGTAGCTCGCTGACGGAAACAGTAGAAGTGAACGAACTGCCGGAAGGAACCGTAACCGCCAAGGACGTGGCGGGTGCTTTAGTCACCACGACCATCTCTAATACTTCCGATACCGTAACCGTATGCACTGGTGACAGCCTTACCCTGAGTGCTGCAATGACCAATGCCGTAACTTCCGGGGCCGACAACTTCGTAAGCGTTGCTTACAATGGTGACGCGAACTACTTCGGCCTTGCGGGTGCCTCCGGAACGATTGCCGTTCCTGTTGGTGACTTCGTTGAAACCTTCAGCGCACGTTTCCAGAACCTGAGCAACACTGTTGCCGAGGTGGAACTGATGATTACCTACTACATTGAGACGGGGATGAACGTCGGCCTTAATGCTGGTGAGTGCACTGGCCGGACCGATACACTTCTCGTTCAGGTACTGCCAAACCCCATCGCCCAGAACATTAGCAGGACGATCTGTAGTGATGAAGCGTTGGACTTTGATCTTAGCCAGGCCATCACTAATGGCGTGATCGGAACAGCGTTCACCTACACCACGCTATCCTCCAACGCGGCTGCTATCAGCTTCCCTCGTCGTAATACGGCTTCCGCCGCTAACATTACGGCGGTTGCTGATCAACTGACCAACGAGACGCTTTCCAACATAACGGTCACCTTCCTGGTGACACCGTCGTTTGAAGGCTGTGAGGGTAACGACTTTACCTTCACACTGACTATACAGCCAGAAGCAGTCATTAATGCCATGCTTTCCGCAACGGTCTGTAGCGAAGAGCCGATTGGCATTATGCTCGCGCTTGACTCCGATCCTAATCCGCAGGATTCCAGCTATACGATCGTCTCTATTACGCCGAGTGTGCCGTATGGCGCGACTTTTGTACCGACAAGCACCAATGCTCAGACGGGTGACAAGATCACGGCTGATAGCATTGCGCTCGATACGTTCCGGAACTTTACTTCCATGGACCAGACCGTTACTTACAGCGTTGTTTCCACCACTGCTACTGGTTGTGTAAGCGACCCGGTTGATGTGGTGGCTACGATTAACCCCGAACCATTCGTGATGAACCTGCGGGATACGGTGTGTTCCGGTGTTCGCCTTAACGTTGATGTGATTCAGGAACTCGTCCTTAACCAGGTGGGTCGCGGAGCTAGTGTACTTATTCGCCGTAGTCGCCTGGCTGGCATATCCAATTTCGTTGTGCTCGACGGAAACGACAATGATGATGAAGTTGACTTGAGTACTGGCCAACAGGCTGGCTCCAGCCAAGATTCCATCATTAACGATAGCCTCATTAACCTGACTACGGGTGGAATAGACATCGTTTACGAAATCCGGGTGAATAACATTGCCGGTTGTGGACGTAACATGTTTACCTACACCGTGCGTGTTGTTCCGGAAGCGACGGCTACCCTGACGGCTGTTGGCGGTGATTCTGACTTCTGTACGGACGAAACTATTACGCTATCTACCGTGCTCACAGGTGGCGGTGCGTCCAACAATATTCAGTTTACCTACTCGGTACTCGGGGCTACTTCTGGTGTTCAACTGCTGCTGACCAACAACGGGTCGAATGTACGCGTCGCAGCCGTTTCGGGCTCCGGTGCTGGTACGGCGACCGTTCAGGTGATCGCAGTCGACCAGGCTACGGGTTGTAGTGCTAGCGCATCGGAAGTTGTCAGGGTTAATCAAAGTCCGGGTGCTAAGATTGTCACGGGTGCTGAAGAGCCTTGCGCAGGTAATGCTTTCGTAAGTACTTATTCTATTCCCGCCACTGTTGGCAGCACCTACCAATGGTCGCTGTCCATCCCAGGTGCTGGCACTTTTGCTAACGGTAACACGACCTCCAACCTGGTCGAGATTACCTGGAGCAGCGTCGGTGGACCTTACGTACTTTCTGTTGTGGAGACTAACGCGAATTCTTCTTGCTCGGTAACGAATACAAAGCAAATTCGGGTGGTCCAGACTCCTAGTGCTGACTTCAGCTTTACTATCGATCCGTCGAACCCATTCATCGTTAATTTCATGGAAGCTGCTGCCGGTTCTATCGCGCCTAACAGCTACTCTTGGTCCTTCGGTGACCCTGCTGGCTCTACCAGTATGATGGAGGATCCTTCCTTTACCTACCCGGCGCCCGGAACCTACATGGTGACGTTGGAGGCCATTAGCCTCTGTAATAACCAGACGATCAGCATCACCAAGCCGGTGGTGGTTGGTCCTAACCCGAACTGTCAGGTACTTGAACTGCGTGGAAATGCGAACAACTTCATCTCGCTCTACGTCGATCCGTTTAACAATAATCTGACGGACATCTTCGGCCCCTTCCCGCAGGTAACGCAGGTTAATACGATCCAAAATGGTCTGCCCCAACTCTGGCTGCCAAGCTTTGGTGACGCTAGTGATCTTACCTCATTTACCCCCGGTTTCGGCTACTTCATCCGTACCAATGCGCCTGCCACGGTGCAGATATGTGGTACGCTGCTTAACGGACCAATTAGTAACAGTCTGAATGCAGGCGTCAACTACGCTGGCTCCGCTAACGATGCCCCGGTTCCCGCTAACGACTACCTCTGTAATCTTGTTACTCAGGGCAAGTTGAGAATCGCATACGATTTTGCAGGACCGACGGGACTTCAAACTTACCTGCCCGGTTTCGCAAATTGTACCACCATACCAACCAGTAATGGTAATGACCTACAGAATCTTACACCGGGCCTAGGTGTGATTGTCGTATTAAACAGCTCCGCCGGTGCGGGTACTTACCGGGAAGTTTCTGAAAACCACGAGTGGGTTTACGGTTCTGTCTCCGGTATTGATTTTGATGATGAGAACCCCATCGAAGTGATCAACAACAACGGCGAGGTAATCGGGCAGTTTTTCGTGGAAACCGACGGAAGGTTCCGCCCACTGGCCCTGATTGGTGAGGTAAATCGGGTAGATGGCTCCCACATAGACGGTCTCCTCGAAGGAGAGGCTTATAGCTTCCGCCACAAGGGCGTGGTGCTGGAAAAAGCCGTAACTTTTGACGGTGGTTTTGCCGCTAAGCAAATCCACCTGACCTTTGACCAACTCAGCTCGCCCACCGCCCTCGCAGGTATGGTGGAAGAGATTTCTGTATTCCCCGTTCCGGTTACCGGCATGACGACCATCGAGGTTTCTTTGGCGAAAACCGCGACCTACGGCATTGATGTACTCGACATTAGCGGCCGTAGTGTAGCGCGTTTGCTCTCCGCTGAGACACTCGACGCAGGAAACTACCGCTACGACTGGAACGTGAATAACCTGCCCGACGGCATGTACACCATCATCATCCGCCGCGACGGTGCAGTATTGCCCGGCTTGACTACGAAAGTAGTTAAGTAACACATTTTTATAATCCTAAAACAAAACCGCACCGAAGAATATTTCTCTCCTTCGGTGCGGGTTTTAAACCAATTTACATGAAAATTATTAATTCTATTTTGGTTGTGCTACTCACTTGCGTAGTGGTAACTGCTCAACCACTCGAGTTCGATCCTCAACCTTGTTTCCCAACAGGTACTATAGGTCTAAGATTTATGACTGTCAGTGGCCTGATTAATAATATTGGCGGCGAGACGCCTTCGGTTGAAGACTGGGTTGCGGCCATCGATCCGGAGGGGTACGTGATTGGGCGAAAAGATGTACGTTCTTTCAATCCTCCTGCTTGTGGTGGCCAGACGGGGCCATTCTTCTCATTTTCGATTGAAGTTGCGGCAGAAACCGATAGTAATGATTTAAACGGTTGCCCAGCAGCTCCTTACGGTGCTGCGACTGGTTCCAGCTTTGAGATTGTTGCCTGGGATGCGGACGGAGACTTCGGTAACGGTGCCTTCTATACGCAAACGGTCAGCTACACGTTTACGGAAGGAGGTCAGGAAACTTCTAGCGTGGATGACTGCAATCCATTAAGCTTCAGCGAAATTTTTGTAGACTTCGGCAACCCCCTTCCCGTTGTCCTCTCCGCCTTCACCGCCGTGATAAACGGTAAGAACGAGGTAAACCTGGACTGGGTAACGACCCAGGAAATTGACGCCTCCCACTTCGAGATCGAGCGTTCCGCTGATGGCGAAATCTGGGAATACCTGAACCGGATCATCGCTGTAGGTAACAGCTCAGAAGCTTCCGCCTATGCGTTTGAAGACAACAGCCCACTAAGCGGCCAGTCTTACTACCGCCTCAAGCAGCTTGACCTAACCGGCGCTTTTTACTATTCCGAGGTGGAGACCGTTACCCTGGCCGGTAGGTTGACTAACGACGTAGCGGTTTCGCCTAACCCGGTGCAGGCCTTCGATATACTGACCGTCAGGCTTGGTGAGGAGTGGAATACAGCAACGGCCTCGGCTAAGGGGTTGCTGAAAAATAAGTTATTCGCGGCTTAATGCTGTAAATATCGAATTCATTGAGGTCTCTACTTTCAGATGGATAGTTTATTTTTCAGCAATCCCTAAGCTGTTTGACGTGAGCGGTCGTCAGGTCGCTGATTTTCCTGGCCTAGAGCAGATTAGTAAACTCAACGTGCCGCAGCTACCCGTTGGCGTGTACACGTTGCGCGTGACGGACGGTCGTCGGAATACGGCTTCCAGAGTAGTTATTCGCTAAGCCTGTAACCTACTGACTCCCACCCAACGCCGCGGTGCCCCACAACGGGGCATCGCGGTTTTGTCGTTTATGGCCGCGCCCTGATGCTTGTGAAAAACAGTAGCTTGCTTGCTCCTGGCCAAGCGGCGATTCTCAATGTAACCCAATTGCACAGAGAGCCACACCGGCTACACGCGACTATTTCCTGATCAAAGGTAATTAGAGCAAGCATAGAAGAACAAAATTTCGTCCCCCACGAAAAATTCTATCGAAAAGTCACCCCTCCCCAGCGGGGATACGTTTTTGGGGTGAAGGGGACCCAAAAGTAAGTTATGGTGGGGTACACGGCGGTACATTGAGAACTGCTGCTCAAAGTAGGTGGCGCGGCCATGGAGGAGGGTAAAACCTACACCGTCGTCCTCCCCGAATTTCTGGCTAAAGGACTGGAGGCCCGGCTGGAGATCCTCGGTAAATACTTCGACGGGGAGGTAGACGACGACCTGATCATCGACGGAGCAAAGGTCAATAATGACGTGCGGGACGTGGTGATTGCGCACATGCTGAAGTTGGGGAAGATGTAACGATTAAAAGGTTGAGGGCTTGTCGCCCGAACGTGCTTGCGGTAGCGTTTACCCATGTGGTGCTGCCGCAAGTGCGTCCGGGCAGGATGCCCCCAACCTTCTCCGTACCTTCGCCCCCATGAAAATCGATAGGAGTCTCCTCCGGCAACCTGACAACGCGATCCTGAGAAGGGCAATCCTAAATGTCAACTATCGAATTAAAAATTCTAAATCGATATGCTGACCACGACGACCACCCACCGCGTCCGCTACGGCGAAACCGACCAGATGGGCTACCTCTATTACGGTAACTATGCGCTGCTTTACGAGATTGGCCGGGTGGAAATGCTGCGCGAGATTGGCCTGAGCTACGCCAATATGGAAGGCGAGCACGGCGTGATGTTACCGGTGATGAGCCTTAACCAACGCTTCGTGCGCCCGGGGCGTTATGATGAGATGCTGACCATCACGACGACTTTACGCCGTCTGCCGGTCGAGACGATTACCTTTTACGTCGAAATTCGTAACGAAAGTGGTAAATTGCTGAACGGCGGCTCCGTAAAATTGTGTTTCGTCGACATGCAAAGCGGCAAGGCCTTACCCTGCCCTGAGTACCTACTTGAAAAACTGCGCCCTTATTTTGAAGCGTAAACTACCTTCCATTGCGGACATTACGAACTACTTCCTCCAGCACCCCGTTTGGATGGGGATAAAAAGGTACACCAAAGAAAATTCCTTCATCGGCTTTCACGGCGTCCCGATTTACGATGTGGTCGTCTTCGTGTATAACGAGGTGATGCGCGACGATCTTTTTACGCGGGCTAACAGTGTTGCCTTCAGCTTTTTTCTGTCTTTGTTCCCTACCTTGTTGACGATATTTACGTTGCTGCCTTTCGTTTTTGATGTCCTGCTCGTCTGGTCTCCGGAGCTGGAGCATTTCAACAGTACGCTGGATGAGGAGATCAGCCACGTCATGCCCGGTCAGGCGGGAGAATTTGTGCTGGCCTTCGTGCAGGAAATCACCAACTCCCCGCGCATCGGCCTGCTTAGTTTCGGTTTTCTGCTGGCCATATATTTTTCCAGCAACGGGATGATTGCGCTGATGCAAGCTTTTGAGAAGTCGTACGTGGAGACCTTCAAACAACGCAATATTTTCAAGAAACGGCTCATTGCGGCGGGGCTTACGCTGCTGGTTGGCCTGTTTGTCGTGGCGAGTACGGTCTTTGTCATTCTGGGGGATTCCATCATTTATTGGCTGTCGGGCGCGCTCAATATTGGGTCCGTCGCCTCCTTCTTCATCGGTCTGCTACGGTGGGTCGTCATGCTGGCCTTGTACTACATCACCATCGGTACGCTCTACCGCTACGGGGCGTCTACCATCAAGAAATTCAGCTATTTTAGCCCGGGCGTTACGCTGGCTACGGTGCTTTCGCTGGCCACTTCGGTCGCCTTCAGTTTTTATATCGACGGCTTCGACCGGTACGATACGTACATCAAATTTTATGGCTCGATCGCCACCATCATTATCGTGATGTTGTGGCTGCAGTTTAACGCCTTCATCCTCATCATTGGTTTCGAGTTGAACGCCGCGATTGCCGTCCGCCGCGACCTCACCCTGGTGGAAGAAGAGGAGGAATAGGGGTTGGCGTTTGACGTTTAGCAATTGGCATTGTAGCCTAAAAGCTAATGCTGAACGCTGAACGCTTTGCCTTACCGACCAACGCCCGGTGCGACTCGACCAACGGTTAACCTAAATCCCGTAGGCTTAACGTTCTTGTGGTATTAAAATTAACCACCACAAAGCCTGAGTGCTCCGTCTTGCGCTCCTGATCGCCCTGGTGGTCCATCATCCGGAAAAATGAAACGGCCCTGTCGTTTTTTTCGCCCTTTAACCGCATCCGCAAATGATTCTCATTCTCACGTACATCGCGCTTATTTGCGGCGGATTGCTGCTGATCATCCTATTGCTCTCGATTATTGGTGGGCTTGATCTCGACCTTGGCTTTGACCTCGACGTGGATGCTGATGGCCTGGGCCCCGTTAAAAGCGTGCTTACCTTCTTATCCGTTGGGGCGTGGGTGGTGCGGCTGGTACTGATCTCGGAAGCTAATCCCGTGTTAGCGTTTGCAATGGGCGCGGCCGCAGGTGCAGTGGGGGTGTGGATACTCAGTCTGTTGCTCAAATTCCTGTTGTCCCAGCAATCTAACGTTAACTGGTCCGTCCACGACGCGATCATGGAACGGGGAACCGTCTACCTCCGCATTCCCGCTGGCGAAGAGGGCATCGTCCAGGTCAGCGTCAAGGGCACCAAACGCGAACTCAAAGCCCGCTCCCGGGCCATCGAAGATATCCCGACCGGGGCATCCATCATCGTCGAGGAAATCGACGGCGACGGTATTGTCATCGTTAGCCCGACAATAACATAGCGATGGTTTCTTCTCCGGGGCGTATTTTTAAAGCGCGCATTAGCAAGCTTGAAAACGTAGCCTCGTTACTATTCCGTGATCTTCGGAGCGGTAAGCCACCCACACCCACACATCATCACTCATTAAGCTCCACCCACTCCCGGAGCACAAACCCTAGACTACCATGGAAGAGTATTTCATTTTCCCCATCGTAATTATCACATTCCTGTTGCTGATCGGCATGTGGTTTGTCAGTCGCTACAAGCGCTGCCCGTCAGATAAGATTCTCGTCGTCTACGGTAAAACCGGGGGTGGCGCGTCGGCCAAATGTTACGCCGGTGGTGCGGCCTTCGTCTGGCCCGTTATTCAGGACTACAAATTTCTGGACCTCACGCCGCTGAGTATTGACGTTAACCTCAAGGATGCACTGTCGAAGCAGAACATCCGGGTCAACGTCCCTTCCCAGTTCACCGTCGGCATCGGCGAAGATGAAAACCTGATGATGGCCGCCGCCAACCGCCTGCTCTCGCTAAATCGCGACCAGGTGGCCCGCCTCAGCCAGGACATCATCATGGGCCAGATGCGCCTCGTGATCGCCAATATGGACATCGAGGAACTGAACACCGACCGCGATAAGTTCGTCTCCAGCGTCTACTCCAACGTAGGCGAAGAACTCCACAAGATCGGTCTGCGCCTCATTAACGTAAACGTCACCGACATCCAGGACGAGAGTGGCTACATCGCCGCCCTCGGCCAGGAAGCCGCCGCCCGCGCCATCAACGAGGCGGAAGTTAAAGTTGCCCAGGAGAAGCGGACCGGTAGCATTGGCCGGGCCGAAGCCCAGCAGGAGCAGCGTACGAAAGTCGCCGCCCTCATCGCCCAGGCGGAAATCGGGGAAGCCGAAGCCGCCCAGCAGCAACGCATCAAAATCGCCGACGCCAACGCCCGCGCCACGGTCGGGGAAGCCGAAGCCACCCAGGATCAGCGCATCAAGGTCGCCGACGCCAACTCCCGCGCCGAGATCGGCGAATCAAAATTTAACGCCGAAGCGCAGGCGGGTAAGAACGAAGCGGCCATCAAGATCGCCGAGTCCAACGCCGCCCGCGACGTAGCCCTCGCCGAAGCCAACCGCCGCGCCGAAGCCGCCCGCAAGGTATCCCAGGCCAAAGCCGAAGAAGAATCCTACAAGGCACAGGAAGCGGCCGAAAAAGCCCGCGCCCTCAAGGAAAAGGCCAAGAAGGAAGCCGAGCAGGTCGTTCAGGCCGACATCGAACGCCAGATCGCCGTCATCTCCGCCCAGGCCCAGGCCGAATCTCGCCGCGAGATCGCCAAGGGTGATGCCGACGCTACCCTGGTCCGCTACCAGGCCGAAGCCCAGGGTATGGAGGAACTCCTCAAGAAGCAGGCCGAAGGTTTCCAACAGCTGGTGAAAGCCGCCGGCGGCGACGCCCAGAGTGCCATCAACTACCTGATGCTCGATAAGCTCGAAGCCCTTACCAAAATTCAGGTCGACGCCATCAAGGACATCGAGATCGACAAGGTTATCGTCTACGATAGTGGCAACGGCAAAGGCGTGGGTAACTTCGTCCAGGGCCTCTACGGCATGGTGCCCCAACTCAACGATTTTCTCAGCCAGAGCGGCATGAGCCTGCCCGACGGACTGGTCAAGCAGGACAAGGCCGACCAGGCGGAGGCCGCTAAAACGTCGGATGCAAAGACGGTTCCTACCTCCTCGGCACCTGCGGCCGCGCCCAAGCCCCCAAAGAGTTAATGAGTAGTTTTTCTCGTGACACGACGTTACCGGGGTTTCATCGGCCGGGTGACGGTACGCGACTTGTACCCCGCTTTCCGGACTTATTGTCCGGAGAGCGGGCCTTTTAGTCTGTCAGCCGGTTAGAATTTAGGCTGTTAGCGCGAATCAAGGGCTAAAACTGATGGATCGGACGATGCCGGTAGGGTGATGAAAATTTGCGATAAAGCGACAATCGTTAGAAATCGCTCGCCTCGGCGGACGAACTAAGACCCCGCCAACGTTCAAATCTTTATCACCCTAGCTCCGAGGTCCTTATGCTGTCCTTTGCGGTGGGCTTAGAACCTCCGAACGCCCGTTCCTTAGCACTTGATTTGTGCTGTTAGTACCGGTCATCGTCTCTAACCGTCTAATGCACTATCCTTCAGCAACTATTCCCCTGGGCCTAAACGTTAATAGCTAAATCTTTACACCATGCCCGCTACCCTCCACCAACAAAAAGGCCGCGACTACCGCAAGTTCCGCATCCAGCCGGAGGCACTGCTCGTCGAAGCCAAGTCGATTGGCCGCTACGATGCTTACCGCCTCGACTGGGAAGAGGTAGATTTCGACGCCGTTGTGCGCGGGCGTGGATTCGACATCCGTCAGACTTTCCTGCTTGCCACCATCTTTCTCAACGTGCTGTTTGCGTTCTGGATCGTATGGCTGCTGTGGGTGGGTATCCGTGGCACCTGGTGGTTTTACGTGCCAGCCACCCTGGCGCTGCTCGCCTTCGTTTATCCCGCTTACCTGTTGACGGTGAAGGAGCGCGTCAAAATGCTCTACGGCGATGCCAACGTCACCTTCTGGTACCGGCCGGAGGACGAAGAATCCGTTGATGCTTTCATCAAAAGCATGGAGGTGGCCCGTAACCGCTACCTGCGCGATCGCTTCCTGCAAATTGACGATCTGCTGCCGCTTGATGATCAGATCAGGATGGTGCAGGGGCTCTACATCAACAAAATGATTTCTCGCGAAGACCTGGCCCAGGTGATGGAGGAGGTTAAGACGCGGCGGCTTTTTGAGGACTGAACTGGCGTAATGCTGCCTCTGGGAGCAACAAATAAGCTGAAGTTTTCCTCTGCTCAATTTTTAACCGCTTAAAACCAGTTGTGTAGGAATGTAGTTGTGTCGTGCTACCGCCTTTTGAAGGTCTCTCATTGCCACGCGGCAGCACGACAAGACTACGCAACTACACTACTTACCATCAAGGATTTTTTGTTAGTCTTCAATCCCAACCTCACGTGAAATACGGATCGCCGGCGGGGGTAGCATCGCGCCAACTACCCCAAGCGTTGTACACTCGTTTCGGCACAGATTCGGAACGTCTTCGGGCCGTTGCCCGCCAGCCCCTTCAAGGCCAGCAAGCCTGGTTTTTTTCCAAGCTCCAGGCTCCCCAGTTCCCCATCAAACTGTAATGCTTCGGCGCCGTTGATCGTCGCCCATCTGAGTAAGGTGTCAAAGGGGACATAGCTTTGGTATTTGCTGATCGTCCGCAGTTCTTCCAGCACGGAGAGTTGCCAGTTGGAGGTAAGCGAATCGGTGCCGATGGTCATTTTTGCGCCAGCTGCGAGGAAGACGTCGTAGCGCGGTAGCCGGTTTTCGATGTAGAGGTTGGCGTTGGGGCAGGTGGCCCAGTACACGCCGTTTTGCCCCCAGGCGGTGGCCGCTGCGATGCCGTCCGCGTCGGTCATGGTATTGTGGACGAAGAGGGTGCGTTTCGCCGGGTCCATGTGCCGCATGGCGTGGTAGATGGAGCCTTTACCGGTGGCCTCGAAGCCTTCGATGCTGGCCCCGAAACCTTCGAAGAAGCCAAAGAACGGGCCGGTGCCGTGGCGGAAAAGCTCGTCTTCAGCCGGTGTTTCTTCGCTGTGGATGGAGACCGTTGTTCTCCCGCCCTCCGGAGGGGAAGGTGCCGTCTCGTTGAGTTTATTAATCAGTTTGTAGAGCGGCGCACTGACGGTGTAGGGCGCGTGGGGAACGGCGCTTTTGGCGTTGCCGTTGCTGTCCGCCTGCCCGTCGTACACCCTCTTGTAGCCCTCGAAACTGGCCTGGGCGCGCTCGGCCTGGAAGAAGTCAAACATTTCCACGAAGCTGTAGTAACGGATGGGGCTGCGGCCTTTCACGGCGGCGGTATCGAGCTTATTGCAGATGTCTCCGACGGCCTGGATGCCTTGTTCCCACATGTAGGCGTCCCACTTTTCGATGGCGGCGTCGACTTTGGCCTGGGGCATTTCCCGCATGGTTATTACGTCGACGAGGAAGGGGAGCAGCGTTTTGCCGGTCGCACTTTTACCGGCCAGGTGGCTCAGCTCCAGGTGGCAATGGGTGTTGATGAAGCCGGGGATCAGGATGCCCTCGTGCTTTGTGGGTGCGGTCGCAGGCGATGCGCTGAGCCCGTCGAATGGTGCAACAAAAGCTGGGGAAGCCGGGTCGAGTACCGCCGTAATTTTGCCATCCTCGTCGAGGGCGACGATGCCGTCTTTGATGGGCGGGGAGGTGATGGGGTAGATGTAGGGGGCGGTGTGGAAGGCGATCATGGCCGCGAAGGTAATTGCCAAGGGTATAATAATTGTACTATTCGATCGGGTGGAGGGCCTGCGGCCCGAACGTCACGCGGCGGTAGCCGCGCAAACTTGACGGACGGGGTGTTCTGCCACCACCTTTTTTGCGATCGAAGCAGCTTTGATGCGTTTATCCTGGTAATTGTCCGGCTAATGCAATACAAAAGGAGAACGACCTATCTTAAGGGCTACTTAAAAGTAGTGAAATGAAAAATCTTCTCCTCCCCGCCATCTTCTTGGTGGCGGTAACTTTTGCCTGTGAGCAAAACCCGGCGCCTTCCACTTCCTCTGCACAATTCGACGGGCTCAGCGCATCGCCTGCGGCCGCGCCCCAAACCGAAACACGCGCCACTAAAGACCGCCTCGCCCCCGACGAACTGTTCGGCGACCTCTTCCGCCGCGTCCAGATGGAACGGACCTTCGCGGACGGAAAAACCTTCGTCGACATGGTACCGAAGGCCGCCGCCACGGAAATCATGGACGCCTACGCAGCCGAAAAAGACAAGCCCGGCTTCAACCTCAAAGCCTTCGTAGACAAATACTTCGCCCCTCCGATGCAACCAAATAGTGGCTTTACCGGCGACGGGACCCGCAACATCACGGAACACATTGACGCGCTGTGGCCGGTGCTGACCCGCAAAGCTGGTGCTGACGAAGGGGCCAGCGGCAGCCTCATCCCCCTGCCCAACGATTACGTTGTGCCCGGCGGTCGTTTCCGGGAGGTGTATTACTGGGACAGTTACTTTACCCTGCTCGGCCTCCAAGCTGCGGGCAAGAAGGAGCTGGTGGAAGACATGGTAAACAACTTCGCTTACCTCATCGACGAGGTCGGCCACATTCCCAACGGGAACCGGACGTACTACCTGACCCGCTCCCAACCTCCTTTTTTCAGTCTGATGACGGATGTGTTCGACGAGATGGGCGGCGAAGACGAGTACGACGAACTGATCCTCGCCCTGGAAACGGAATACGAATACTGGATGCAAGGGGAAAGCGAAGTGAGCGAAGCCAATGCCGCCGTCGGTCACGTCGTCCGGATGCCCGACGGGAGCCTGCTGAACCGCTACTACGACGCTGGCGACCGACCCCGCGCTGAATCTTACCGCGAAGACGTGCTAACCATTCGGGAGAGCGGGCGCGACAGCCAGACCGTCGCCCGCCACCTGCGTTCCGGTGCGGAATCGGGTTGGGATTATTCCGCCCGCTGGTTTGCCGACGGTAAAAACATCTCCTCCATCATCACCACTGACATTGTCCCGCCAGACCTGAACAGCCTGCTGTACCACCTGGAAAGGAAACTGGCCGAACGCCATACGCTCGACGACGGGCGGGAGGAATACGCCCGCCGCGCCACTGCCCGCCGTACCGCCATGGACACTTATCTGTGGGACGAACAGACGGGCTTCTATCAGGACCTGAACTGGACAACCGCCACCTTCACCGGCTACCTCACCCTGGCCGGTGTTTATCCCCTGTTCGTGAAGATCGCCAGCGACGAGCAGGCGGCGGCGGTGGGCAAGGTCATCGCCGAAAAATTCCTCGCTCCCGGTGGTGTTCGCTCCAGCCTGGTAAAAACCGGCGAGCAGTGGGATGCCCCCAACGGCTGGCCACCATTGCAATGGATGACTTATCAGGGCCTCAAAAACTACGGCAACGACGCCCTCGCCGAAAAAATCCGCCAACGCTGGATGGCCAACAACGAACGCGTCTACGCCAACGTCACCAAGATGGTGGAAAAGTACAACGTCGAAGACCTCGGCCTGGAAGCCGGCGGAGGGGAATACCCGGTACAGGACGGCTTCGGCTGGAGTAACGGGGTGTACCTACGGATGAGTAAGGAGTAGCCGGGAAAGGAAAGGATTTAGGGCTTGGTGCGTGTGCTTTGAGGTCGCCAGGGGGATTTGACTCCCTTCCGGCCAAACCTCAGGTTAACGCCAAAACAAGCCTTACTCCACCACCAATTTTTGCCCACTAACGAAGTCAAACAAAGTAAGCCGCCGCAACTCATAATAGCCGAGCCAGAAATTGCGCAGGCTGGCGAGGTACTGCAAGCGCGCCTCGTCCTGCTCCCGCAGGGCGAGGTTAAGTTCCGTGATGCTGATTTTACCAATCAGGTAGCGCTTGCGGGTAATTTCTTCCCGGCGGATCGCGACCTCGTAGGCCCGTTCGGAGAGGGCGACCTGGTTGCGGAGCAGGTCAAACTGGCGGACCTGGAGGCGGATGCGTCGCTCGAAGCTGATCTTCTCCTGAGAGATGTTGAGGCGTTCTAGGTCCTGGTTGGAACGGGCAACCTCGATGCGGCTACGGGCCTTGCCGAAGTCGGCGATCGGCACGCGGATACCGAGGGTGACCACCTCCTGGTCGATCAGCCTGTCGTAGGCACCGCCGAGGCTGTTGCCCGTGCCGGAGAGGCCGAATTGCCCCTCGATGTCAACCTGAAATCCGTTGCTCTTGATGGCGCGGTCCACTTCCGCTTCTGCTTCCAGGGCGCGGCGCTCGAAGGCGAGGATAAGGCTGCGGTTTTCCAGGGCGTACTTCAGTGCCGCTTCGGGGTCGACGGTATTTACGGGGATTTCGGCCGGGGGGATGAGCTGAAAGTCGGCGTCTTCGGTGATGCCGAGGAAGCTGCGCAGTTCCTCGTTGGCGGTTTGCGCGTTGAGGTCGGCGCTGGCCAGGGCAGCGTTGGCGTTCATCACGCTCAGTTCGATTTGCAGCAGGTCCGTTTCAGCGATGCGACCGACGGAATAACGGCCCTGGCTAATCTGGTACAGGGTGTCGGAGTTGACCTTATTTTTGCTGGCGGCTTCGAGGTTGATCTGGGCGATGAGTAGGTCAAAGAACAAATCTGCGGCGGTGGCGGCGGCCTGTTCCTTGTCTTCATTAAAGCTGCGTTGGTTTTCCTCGTAGCGCAGGGGTTCCGTTTTTTGCTGCCATTTCAGCTCGTTGTAAGTCCGTAGTGGCTGGATGAAGCCGATGGAGATAGGCGTGGACAGGTAGGAGAGCGAGGAGGGGTTAAGGTCTGTTTTAAAAATATCGAGGCGGCGTAGGCCGGTGGTTAGGAAAAGGCTACCGCCGGTGGCGGCGATGGGCTGGGAGACGAAGATGTTGACGGAATTGCGCATCAGGGAACGGCTCACAAAATCCTCACTACCGTCGGGCAGGGTGATGGCGTCGATGGAGCGGTTGAGGCCCGGCAGCGTGGCCTGGAGGCTAATCTGTGGCTTGAAGTCGGCCTGGAAAGAGCGGAACCGCCAGAGACTGTTATTGAGGCGGGTCTCGGCCAGTTTCATGTCGGGGGACTCGCTGCGGGCGATGGTTACGACTTCTTTCAGGGTGAGGGCGTAGGCGTTTTGGGCGCGGACGCTGGTGCAGAGAAAGGGTAGCAAGAGCAGGGTGAAGAACGCCCGTAGACGCAGCAATCGTAAGCGCGCTCGGTGGCCAAGACGCGGCGATAGGAGCTGGCTCGTCCGCCGAACGATCGGGGCGTAAATTCCGGTAAAGCCTTCGCTCGTTGGCTTGGGCAGGATTTTTTTTGAGATTAATCGGGTCATACGGGGCTGTCTCATCTTTGGGGTTATTTCTTTGGTTTGGGGCGTAGTTTCACTGCTTTTAAACCCTTTCCTTGCATCCTGCGTGCGCGCCTAATCAGACCGCAACGCCTTGATGGGATCCAGCATAGCCGCCCGGCGGGCGGGGAAAAGGCCGAAGACCAGCCCGATCACCGAAGCTACCCCGAAGGAGAGGATGACGCTCCAGGCCGAGACCTCCGTCGGGACGTCGTAATTCGCCGCAATGAACCGCGCCGCGCCCACCCCGACGATGATGCCGCTGATGCCACCGAGCAGGCTGATGAAGATGGCTTCGAGCAAAAACTGCTGCACGATGTCCTGTTGCGTAGCACCGAGGCTGCGGCGGGTGCCGATCTCCTTGGTCCGCTCCAGCACGGAGGCGAGCATGATGTTCATGATGCCGATACCGCCGACAAGCAGGGAGATGCCAGCGATGAAGGCCAGAACCTTATTGAAGGTATCCTGGGTTTTTTGCTGTGCCTCCAACATCTTTTCAGGGACCGCCATCTCGTAGTCGACCACCGTCTGGTGGCGGCGTTTAAGCAGCCGGGCGATCACGTTGCTGGTCGCCAGCAACTCCCGCGATTCGCCGACGCGGACGACGAGCCGGTCGAGCTGGTGGTAGTTGTCATCGCCGCCACTGTCGTTGTTGCGGCCATTCCCGATGTTGGTCAGGTGGGCGTAGCTGCGGTCTTTGAAACGAATGAGGGCGGTTTGCAGGGGAACGTAGATGTCCTGATTGTAATCCCGGATACCGAGGTTCTCCAGTTGCTCCCCCTTGGCGACGCGCTGCTCCAGCACGCCGATGATGCGCAGCCAGGTATTGCCGCACTTGATGCGCTGCCCGATGGGGTTGCCGGCGCTGAAATACTTGCGCACGATGTCTTGCCCGATGATGCAGACGGGGTCGCCGCGCTCCTGGTGCAGGTCGTGAAAAAGCACGCCACGGTCGAGGCCGAGATTGTTCAGCTCAAAGAAGGCGTTAGTGATGCCTACGGTCCGGCTTTTGCCGATCTTACCATCGCGGATCACCGTACTGGGCAAGACGATCTCGGGGCTGATGGCCGTAACGCCGGGGAGAATGGAGGTGATGGCCCGCACGTCGCCCATCGTGAGGCCGGGCGACCAGGGCTTGGTGTTCTTCTCCTGCCCGGCGGACTGGGCCGCTTCCCCACCATCTCCTTGCGAGGGTTCGGTTAGGCTGGTCACCACGATGTTATTGGCTCCGATGAGGCGCATCTGGGCCAGAATGGTTTCGCGGGCACCGGTGCCGATGGCGAGCATGGCGATCACCGCCGCTACGCCAAAGACGATGCCCAGGGCGGTGAGGAAGGCCCGCAAACGGTTGGCGGAAACACCCTCCAGCGCGAGTTGAAAATTGAAATATAGTTTTTGCATGGGTCCGGTGGCTTTAAAAGATGATCATAAAATCACCGCCGCCGCTGCTGCCGCCGATCTGGCCTTCCTTGGGTACTTTGGCCTCTTTTTCGTCGCCGATTGCTCGTCGCTGCCTCCGCTCGGAGAGCAAGAAAGTATTGGCCGAGTCGCGGGCGACGCGGGCCAGCGGTTCGAGTGGCATACTGGCAGCATTAGCGGGGGCGGTGAGGTACACCCGGTCGCCAGCGGAGAGGCCTTCCACAATCACGACCTCGTTCTCGTTGCTCCAACTACTGATGACCTCCTGCTTTACCGGTCGGCCGTTTACCTCCTTGTACACGAAGGAAAGGGTGTCTTTGTACAGGGCTTCGAGGGGGATGAAGAGTTTGTTCTCCAGCACGTCGGTCAGGATTTCGTTGCCCGTCGTCATGGCCGGGCGGAGGATAGAGTCGGACTCATTAACCTGAATGATGACCTCGAAGACTTTAGAGTCGTAGTTCCGCAGTTGCTCGCCGATGTTGGCGACCTGGATGACGAGGCCGGTGTAAACCTTGTCGGGAAAGGCATCGACCTCCAGTTTTACCTCCTGCCCCTTACGGACGCGGCTGATGTCGACCTCGTTGACGTAGGTCTTGGAAACCATCTCGGAGAGGTCGGGGAGTTCGGCGACCACGGGATCCCACGACTGGATTTGGGAGCCAGTGCTTACTTTGCCGTTCCAGCTGCGGGCGTAGATCACCATGCCGTCTTTGGGAGCGGTGATGGTGAACTCCTTGGCCAGGTCCTGCAAGCGGGTAACGTTGATCTGCTGCTGGCGGAGGTTGGACATGATCTCGGCGACCTGGGTG
>Ga0136553_1000211_pt1 | contig 21389 bp, 11 predicted proteins | sample AntRauTorckE5430_FD_101384 | JGI IMG/M metagenome (GOLD analysis project Ga0136553, IMG submission 101384) | Saline lake microbial communities from Rauer Islands, Antarctica - Metagenome Torckler E5 #430 | ecosystem: Environmental > Aquatic > Non-marine Saline and Alkaline > Saline | place... | reverse complement strand
TCCAAATACTTCCGGGTTTTGTTCCGTGCTGGTGACGCCATTTTCGTCCGTCCACAGGTAAGTAACGCCCGGGGTGGTAGAACTGGCGGTTACGAAGAATGGGCCGGGGCGGCAGTCGATTGTCGTGCCCGTCGCGGTAACGTTTGGTGGGGTCGTGTCTTCAATTACTGTCACCGAAGTGGTGGTCGAACAACCGTTCGGTGCCGTTACGACTAAGGTGATCATACCCATGCTCATGGTGCCGCTGCCTCCAAGTACTTCTGTATTCTGGGCCGTGCTAGAATTTCCTAATTCATCCGTCCACAGGTAAGTAACGCCTGGGGTAGTAGAACTGGCGGTTACGAAGAACGGACCAGGACCACAGTCGATGGTGGTGCCAAAGGCCGTTACAACAGGTGGGATTCCCGTTGAAATAATGATTTCATCAATCGCACAGCAAAGGTTGCCACCAGTAACGGTTACGCTATAGGTATCAGCAAAGTTGACATCAATCGTCTGGGTAGTTTCACCGGTTGACCATTCGTACTCCAAGCCAGGGTTGCCAGCATCTAAAGTGATGGTTTCGTTATTACAGAGCGACATGGCAGGACCTAAGTCAACACTTACATCATTAGATATGGTGACAATGAATACCTCTACCGTCTCATTACCACAAGCATCTGAAACGCCAAAGTAATATACTTCCTCTCTCGTCGGTCCTGGAACGCAACCGACAACAAAACCTGGAAGTATTTGAGAAATTGCGTTCGTCAAGTCGCCATCAATGTTATCAAAGGCGGTGATGTTGGCAAACAAGGCATCTGTGTCAGGGTAAGGATCATTACAACCAATGGTCACATTCATCGGGACGCCTGAAATGACAGGAGCTTCTGTATCTGTTCTTTCATCGATTACGGTAACGGTAGTTGAAGCCGTACAACCATTTGGAGCTATTGCATAGGCCGTATAGATGCCTCCTAAGCTTGTAGTTGAATTTTGCTCTGTAGTTGTTTGCCCAAGTGGATTTACCCAGAAATAGCTTACACCCGGAGTCGTAGAATTGGCCGTGAGTGTAAGCGGGTTATTGCCACAGTTAAGGGTTCCACCGGTAGCCGTAATACTAGGCGCCGTGCCGATGTTGAGAATGATCTCATCAATGGCGCAACAGAGGTTGTTGCCCGTAACGGTCACACTATAAGTGCCAGCAATAGTTACCTCAATTGTTTGTGTTACCTCCCCTGTTGACCATTCGTAGATCAAGCCAGGATTACCTGCATCCAAGGTGACAGGTTCATTGTTGCAAATGGCCCTGTCCGGTCCTAAGTCTACACTCACGTCATTGAGAATGGTAATGGTAAAAATTTCTTCTGTTGTAGTACCACACGCATCGGTAGCGGAAAATACAAATTCTTCCGCTCTGCTTGACCCAGGTACACAACCGACAACAAAACCTGGAGGGATTTGAGAAATTGCGTTCGTCAAGTCGCCATCAATGTTATCAAAGGCAGTGATATTGGCAAATAAGACTGCAGTATTAGGGTAAGGGTCATCACAACCAATGCTAATGTCCATGGGGATACCCGAAAAGACAGGTCCTTCGGTATCTGTTCTCTCATCAATTACGGTAACGGTAGTTGATGCAGTACAGCCACTTGGTGGGGTTACTATTACGGTAACAATACCTCCTGAACTTACACTAGGATTCTGTTCAGTAGTCGTTTCGCCATTGGAGTCCGTCCACAAATAGGTTACACCCGGAGTAGTAGAATTGGCCGTGAGTGTAAGCGGGTTGTTACCACAGTCAACGGTTCCTCCCGTAGCCGTAATACTAGGCGGCGTTCCGTTGGTAATAATAATCTCATCAACGGCACAACATCCGTTTCCACCAGTAACGGTTACGCTGTAAGTTCCCGCGAAGCCCACTTCAATAGTTTGTGTGCTTGCTCCCGTTGACCATTCGTACTCCAATCCGGGGTTACCCGCATCTAAGGTGATGGTTTGACTACCGCAGAGGCTGGCATCGAAGCCTAAGTCGACCGTTAAGTCATTAATAACCGTAATGGTGAAGGTCTGAGTAGCTGGATTGCCACAAGCATCAACTACGGAGAACTGGTAGACATTATCGATCGTTCCCGAAGGCAAACAACCTGAAACAAAGCCAGGAGGAATGACGAATATTTCTCCCGTCAAGTCGCCATCACAGGCGTCGAAAGCCGTGATGTTGGCAAACAAGGCTTCGGTATCAGGGAAGGGATCATCACAACCAATGGTGATATTCATTGGAATACCCGAAAATACGGGTTGCTGCGTATCCAATAAGTTGATGGTGATGACAAATGCACTGGGATTGAAATTACTGCATTCATCTCGTGTAACATAGCGATAGTTGCCAGAAGAAGCATTGCCACTTCCACAGCTTATTCCGCTGGTTGCGCTTTCTAAAGTGACAGAAGCGGTACTACAAGCATCGGTAGCCGTAGGGATGTTGGCGGCTAGAATAGCATCAATATCATCCCCACATTCAGCATCAATAACCAAGAACAGGCTTGGTACGTCCCATACGGGTGCTTGTGTATCTACGATGGCAATCTCGTAAGTAGCCGTCGCAGTTTGTCCACAACCATCGGTAACGAAATAGGTATAAGTCTGTAGCTCAATGAGGTCACTTACCAGACAATCACCGATTGTAATGGTCCCGTCTCCAATGATATTCGCGGTAATATCGACCCCATTGCCGTCGGTAGCGAAAATGTCAACGCCGACGACTGGTAAAGTAGGAATAAAATCGCCGCATTCAACTGTAATACTCATGGGTACACCACTAAAGGTTGGTGGTGAAACGTTTTCATTAAAAATAACAATCTCGTCAGTGTCACAACATAGGTTGCCACCAGTAACGGTTACGCTGTAAGTACCCGCAAAATTCACCTCAATCGTCTGTGTCGTTTGACCGTTCGACCATTCATAAATCAAGCCAGGATTGCCAGCATCTAAAGTGACGATTTGACCATTACAAATGCCTCTATCAAAACCTAAGTCTACACTCACGTCATTCAAGATCGTTACAATGAATATTTCCGTTGTGCTATTTCCACAAGCATCGGTAACCGAGAATGAATATTCTTCCTCTCTACTTGGCCCGGGCAAACAACCAAATACAAAACCCGGGAGGAGTAAGGAAATTTCTCCCGTCAGGTCGCCGTCAACGGCATCAAATGCGGTGACGTTCGCAAACAGCGCATCCGTGTTAGGGTAAAGATCGTCACAACTAATGAAAACATCCATCGGTATGCCAGAAAAGACAGGGCCCTCGGTATCGAGTTCACAACCAGCTACAAGCGTTACACACTCAGAAAATGCTGAAGTATTTGCTGATGAAATTGGGCCGAGTTGTATAACACTAATCACAGAACCCACTGGACGGCCTGGGGAAAAAGACCAATCACCAAAAGCATCCGCTGTAATTGAAGCAAAAAATTCCCCCTGGCAGGCCGTACCCGGACAATCAGAATTGTCCTGAAGGTAAAATTGTACCCTATGGTTTGGATTAGCCGTTCCCGTTATGGCATCAGTAGTGGCTTGGATAATAGAAGGTGGTTGAATATTGTTATTCGCACCGGGATCATTTACAATGCCAAAGGATTGGTTACAAAAGAAATTATTAGCACTAAAGGAGTTTTCGCTTGCGGTTCCAACGTTCTGTATTCCTATGAGGTTAAAAGCAATCGCATTATCAAAAACACGGGTGCTGGAAGCATCTGAGATGAAAATACCTGCTCGGAAAGGATTTCCGTAGTTCTGACCACCCGCACCGGTGCCAATGAAGTTATTGTCGATTGTATTGCCATCCGTGCCACTTTGTATCAGGGCGATTAAGTTAAACTCGGTATTGTTCAATCCCGCGCCAATAGTATTATTAGTAATATTGTTTGACTCCGATCCGCCTTGTATGAAAATCCCCGTTCTACCAGTAGAGGAAGATGTCCTGTTTGCATTAACATTGAATAAATTACCTTCAACCGAGCCATTATCTACATTAGTAAATAACAAATTAATTGTTCGGTTTTCAGTGAATATATTATCACGGACAGAGACGTTTTGACAGATGTTAGCATCAAGACCGTAGAGCTCGAAATTGGTAATTCTTAGTGCTAAGACGGCGCAATTGTCAGCCCCGCTAATAACAATTGCTGAGCCAGCGCCACCGTTTCCATTAAGGGTGATCAATGGGCTGTCAAAATATCCAGGCTGGGTTGCTCCATCAATGGTAATCCCGTCATCGGTAATAAATGGCAACTGAGATAAAATGAAGATCGTCTGCGCTCCACCGCCATTGATGTTGAAGAAGATATCGTCTAACGCAGGGTTAGCATTGGCATCAATAATGGCTTGTCGTAGAGAACCAAATCCACTATCAGCGGTGTTGGTAACGGTAATCTGTGCACCCAATAAAAGGGGTAAAAATAGTAGGCAGAATAGTTGACAAAAGGTTTTCATATGCAGATATAATTAGTTGTCACAGATTGGTTTCTTCTGTCTCAACGGTAAATTAGTTTAGATAAGCTGGAAAGGGTAAGCTACTTGAGCGAGCCTAAAGGAATACGACGATGAGCTGGGAAGGATACTTAGTGATATGTATCTTAACTCATGTATGACACAAAGGAACGGGGTAGGGAAGGCCTGGTAATAGGTACTTGGGTGGGAATCACTGGGGGTCAGCCCCTAGTACCTTGGGTTTTGCTCACTTATTTCACAAGGGGGGTTACTTTTTTTGGTTTAAAAAGGCTTCTGGGGTTGCATTATGGAGTGGGGCCAGCCTTATTCGGCCCGCCTTCCAACAAAGTACGGAACGCCGGTGTACGGGCGCAAGCGGACTCGCTCGATGGCCGATACCTTTTCCTCTTGTGCGATTTACTCGATTTGGTAAAGCAGGCCGATCTGTTGAAGCGCATATTTCGCCCGGAGTGCGTCGTTGGACCATGCATCAAGAAAATACGATAGATATGTGCTAGGGAAGGCAGCCGTTCCAAATGGCCACCCTTGACGTAGCGTCTCGTAACAAGTGTAGCCATAACACCACCCCATGCTCTAAGTGAGTGCCTTACGGCTCCGTCCCGGATAATAATTGAACAGTACGAGGCCAGGCGTCGGATGGCTATACATGGGGTTCGTGCTGGCGAAGCCTTTGCATGTATTGGGGTGAAGTAGCGATGCGGAGGTATTCACTGCTCTAAAACCTTCGCACTGCACCCGCGTCCGCGCCAAAAATAGCTCACCCGATAATATTTTTTATTCCAGCAAATCCCTACGCCCTAAAGCCCACTTCAACAACCCATTCTGTTCCCCGCTTAGCCCAAGTTTTTTACCAATATTATTGCGATGATTTGAAATTGTCTTAGGGCTTAGGAACAGCATATTAGCGATCTCTGCCGTAGTTTTCTCCCGCGCGATGAGCCGGAGGATATTCCGCTCGTGATCGGAAAGCTGCCGTAACGGATCATCTTCAGTGGGGCCATTATTGAGTAGCAGGTGAGTAAGGCTGGCGTTTACGTAGGCTTGCCCCTTTGCGACGGAAGTAACGGCCGCCAGGATCTCCGCCTCACTACTGTCTTTAAGGATATAGCCCTTGATGCCTAACTGTAAAGCACTCTTCAACAGACGTTCTTCCTTAAACAGGGTCAGCAGGATAAAGCGGGTGTCTACCTGCTCTTCAATCAGCTGTTTGGCCACTTCGATTCCCGTCAGGTGCGGCATCTCTACGTCGAGGATCGCAACGTCGGGCTGTAGTTGGCGAACTTTACGCAATGCTTCCCGGCCATTCTCCGCACTGCCTACCCAGGTCATGCCCGGAGCTTCCGCGATCAGGTCCGTGATGCCTTTGCGGAGAATAGGGTGGTCATCGGCGTTGAATACTCGTATAGACATGGAAGGCGAAAATTTTATAGATAAAAAATTAAAGTAGCTAAGCGCGCGTCTAAAGTTTTACTTCCTGATTTCCAACACAATGCGAACCTGTCGTCACGAAAATCTGCTTCCATAACCCGCTATGTAACCAGATTTTCGTCTAGCCATAACCACAAGTTGCTGAAAATAAGTTCTTAAAATTTTAGATAAGCGCTAAGCTAAATTTTTGGGCTTATATTCTTGGGATACGGGAACCTTAACCCTAATCTCAGTACCCGACCCCGGAGTACTCTTGATCGTGAATTTGCCACCGGCCAAGGTGATGCGCTCAAACATCGTCTGCAATCCAAGACTTCTTGACCGGGATACCACCAGCTCGTAGTCGAAGCCCTTGCCATTGTCCTGAATGAAGACCTCCACAAACTTTGCTTTATGCTCGACAGTAACCTTCGCGGCCGAAGCACCGGCGTGCTTAATCACATTGCTCAGAGCCTCTTGTACCGTGCGGTATATTTGGACTTCCGCTTTCGGCGAAATCAACCCATCGATCTCAGTTATATCTGAGCTAACGAAAATATCCGGAGCCAAGGAGTCAATGCGCTTGACGGTATCCCTCAGCGTAGTGGTGATGCCGAATTTCTCCAGTAGGATAGGGTGCAAGTCGCGGGAAATTGTCCGTACTTCCTCCAGGGTGGAGGCGATCAACCTACGGTTTTCCGTGGTAGCGTTTTGGTTGATGTCAAGCTGCTGCTTGATGACGAGGAGCGACTGGCCAATCCCGTCGTGCAAATCGCGGGCAATACGCTTACGTTCGTCTTCCTGCGCGTCAATCAGCGCTTCGGTGAAAGCGGCTTTCTGGTTGCGCTCCCGCCGGACGCGGGTGAACTGAAAAGCAATAAAGCCAAATAAGGTAAGTAGAGCGGCGCTTAACATGTAAAGGTTACTTTTTTGTTTGATGGCGGCATTGGCCACATTTAGTTCCAGAATATGTTTCTCTTTGCGTGCCGTTTGGTAGCGGGCTTCGACGGCGGATACGATTTTAATCCTTTTCGATGCTTCGTTTTTCAAACGGAAGTCCGTGATCAGTTCATGGTAGAGTAGGGCCTGGTCGTATTGCCCAATTGCCTTATTGGCCAGATAAAGTTCTTCGTACAGGCTATTTAGAATCAGAGCATTTTTCTCCACGGCGGGGTTTTCGAGTCCTTTTTGGGCTTCCCTGACGGATTTTTCTGGCTGGCCGGTTAGTCGGTAGATCTTGGAGAGATTGACCGTATTGGCCGTTCTGAATTCGTTGGAATTGAGTCGTTCGGCTAGTACGGCCGCTTCTTCGGCCAGCTCTAGGGCCTCGTCGTATTGCCCAAGTTCCGCTTTTAAATCGATGATGTTCATCAACAACCCGATTAAAATGCGCGGGCTTTTCAAGCGGTACCGGGGCAGAGCCCGGTTGTAACTTGCCAGGGCAAGATGGCGATAGTGCATGGCGCTGTCCTGTAGGGTAAGGGCAGCAGTGGCGGTTGTATCGACTGCTTGTAGCTCAAATTCATCTGCAAATTCTTGTTGGATGGTGCCCTGATTGTTCAGGGCAAATACCGTCATGTTAGGCGCGTCGTTTGCCTCTCCCCAAGCCAGCGCTTTGCCGTTATATTCAAGCGCTTTGCGGGGTTGTTTGAGGAGGTGGAAAACCTCGGCAATCTCGAACCAGGGCTTAAAAATATTGCTGCTGTCCTTGAGTCGTTCCCAGGTGGTCAGCGCACTGAAGTGATAGTCCAGTGCCTTCTCGTATTTCTCCTGCCGAGTATTTACGGCGCCGAGCTTTAACTCTGCATTAGCGGCGCCGCTTTCCAGCCCCAGTTTCCAGTAGACATCGCGGCCAGCAAGTAAAGCCTTTTCGGAGGGCTCCCACTCGCTGCGGGAGCGGTAAGCGTCGCCCAAGAAGAGTAAAGCTTTGGCGTGGATGGCGTCTCCGTGATAAAAACGTTCACTGAGTTCCACAGCACGTTCGGCCAGTAGCAGGCAGGTGTCTTCGTTCATGAAAATATATCGGTAACAGAGATTCAGGATGGTGTCAATTTCGGCTACTGTGGGCGTTTTGTAAACCATCACCTTCTCGAAGTTAGCAGGCTTGGCGCTGATCACAATTTTTTGAGAAAATGAGGAAAAGGAGTAAGAGAGGAAAAAAAATAGCCATAAATATTTCAACATGGCCCTAAGATAAGCTTCTGGAGCTAAGATTTGTGCTCAGTGATGAGAAAAGAATAGAATGATGGTGCAAAGAAACTGGGCGATGGTGCTTAGGTAAATGGGGGCAAGAGTGGTAATGACTGGGGTCCGGACCCTAGTGTCATTGATATTGCTGGCTCAGGAATAGTTCTTTTTAGAGCGTGGCTTGTTTAAAGCTCCTAATAAAGATTGTGTTAGACAGGGCTGTTGTTTAAGCCAAACAAGTCCCCCCTACAATCACACCAAACGACTCTGAGAAAACCCGACTGAAATAATTCAGGTTGTCAAACCCCAGATCACAAGCCACCTCGGAGACGTTCAGGTTATTGTCGGCCAGCAATAAAGCGCTGACTTTGTGTAGGCGAAACGTACAGAGATAACGGTTGAGAGTTTGGTCGGTTAAGGCTTTAGGTTTACGGTAAAATTGTTGCTGGCTAAAGAGCAGTACCTGGGCCAGGTCTTTTACACTTAACTCAGCGCCTTCATCGTGTTTTTCTAAAAACCCGTTAAGCCTTTGCTGTATTTACGCTACAAAGGCTTCCGCATCCCCAACAATTTATCCAAACGACCCAGTAACTCTTCCTTATCGAAAGGCTTCATCAAATAAGCGTCCGCGCCAAGGCTTATGATTCTGGCTAAACAAAAAATGGTACGCATAGTAAACTACGCAGGCTATTTTTTGTGACGCCAGCTTCATAAGCGCCAGCGGTTCTCAATGTACCGCCGTGTACCCCACCCTAACTTATTTTGGGTCCCCTTCACCCCAAAAACGTCTCCCCGCTGGGGAGGGGTGACTTTTCGATAGGATGTTTCGTGAAGGACGAAATTTTGTTCTTCTCTTTTTGCGCAGATTACCTTTGATCAGGAAATAGTCGCGGGTAGCCGGTGTGGCGCGCTATGGAACTGGGTTACATTGAGAACCGCTGCATAAGCACTTGGTTATCAGAAAGCAAAATTTTTAAACCCGCTCTTAAATAGAACAAAAACCGCTACAGCTTTGCCCTAACAGAAGAAACAGCCTACCCTTAGGCTGTCATAGGACTAAGTTCAAACTGTTTACTTGTGTTATTTGTGCCACCCGCCTTCAATGCTTTGTCACCGGCAAAGAAAGTTTTGTGGTCATCTCCTATATCTGAACCAGCCATGCGTTGGTGTTTTACACAAGCAACGCCTTTACGTAATTCCTGACGTTGTACACCAAGAACATAAGCCAACATACCCATTTCTCCAAAGTAGCCTTTTGCAAGATCATTCATGCTTAGCGCAGCGGTATGATAAGTGGGCAACGTAATCAGGTGATGGAAAACGCCTGCATCACGGGCTGCATCCGCCTGAAAGGTTTGGATCATTTTATCAGCACGATCGGACAAGGGGGTGCAGTCATACTGCTCATCCATTAGCTTTGCCCGATTGTAAGCAGAAACATCTTCCCCTTCCGCCGACATTGCATCGTAGGCCTGTTGCCGGAAGTTGACCGTCCAATTGAAAGATGGGGAGTTATTATACACCAGTTTAGCATTTGGAACTTGCGCTTTTATCCGGTTCATCATGTGAGCAATCTGAGCTACGTGAGGAGTTGGTGTTTCAATCCAGAGTAAGTCCGCACCGTTTTGCAAGCTTGTCACACAGTCCAGAACAACCCGGTCGATATTAGTCCCTTCTCTAAATTTGTATAGCCCGTTTGGCATACGAACGGGACGAACCAATTTGCCGTCTCTTTTCAATAATATATCATTGTCGCTAACCTCTTCAAAGGCTACGGCTTCCGCTTCCACGAAATCCAGGTATTTTGAAGCCAAATCACCAGGCTCCTCGGATACGGGTAACTTTTGCGTCAAACCAGCACCTTCCGAGTCCGTACGTGCTACGATCACACCTTCCGCTACCCCCAGTTCTAAAAAGGCATAACGCAAGGAGTTCAGCTTAGCGATGAAGTCTTCGTGGGGCACGGTTACTTTGCCGTCTTGGTGTCCACACTGTTTGGCGTCAGAAACCTGGTTTTCGATTTGGAGCGCACAGGCTCCCGCCTCGATCATTTTCTTGGCTAATAAATAGGTAGCTTCCTCATTACCGAAACCGGCATCGATATCTGCGATGATGGGTACAACGTGTGTTTCAAAGTTATCTATTTCCGCCATTACATCTTCGCCTTCGTCGAGGCGACGAAACAAATCGTTCAGTTCAATCGCATCTGCCTGACGTAGGAAGTTGTATATTTCTTCAATCAGTTTAGGAACAGCCGTTTTTTCGTGCATCGACTGGTCGGGTAAAGGGCCGAACTCAGAGCGTAGCGCCGCCACCATCCAGCCGGATAGGTACAGGTATTTCTTGCTTGTATGGCCGTGATGCTTTTTTATAGCAATCATTTTTTGCTGTGCCACGAAGCCATGCCAGCATCCTAAAGATTGGGTATAATTTGATGAATCAGCATCATACTCCGCCATATCCTTGCGCATAATGGCTGCCGTGTATCGGGCAATATCCAATCCCGTTTTGAAACGGTTTTGTACCGCAATACGTGCTGCGTATTCGGGGTTTATTGCCGCCCAGGCATCTCCGTGCATTGCTTTGAGAGAACGTACGGTTTCAATTACAGATCGATAATTAGTCATATAGCATTAAATTTTAGAAAAAAACGATTTTAGGGTGAGCACTCTGACAAAATCAGCGTGGCAACTTATGCAGGGATACCCATCCCTCTCTCGGGAAGAGAGGAAAAACGAGAGGAAATGCCGGAGCATTAAGAAGCAACAAGAAATTTGCCCGACTACCTATGAAGTAGTTATACGGTTTAATTTGATTATCATTTAGCGTATGGTTAAAGTTTTTCAGAACTGATGACCAATGACTTATGGTTCTGGCTAGACGTGGCGCGCATCGTAAGGCACGTACGCTATTTTTTGTGACGCCAGGTTCATAAGTACCTGGCTATCAGGAAGAAAAAATTTAAACACGCTCTTAGATCAAATCATAAGCAGGTAAGGTTAGGAAGTCAATAAATTCCTTATCCTTTACCAAACGATCAAAAAGAGAAGTTGCTTCAGAGAATTTTCCATTGTCAAAATTCGCTGTCCCGACGTAGTCTTTTATTTTATCTAATTCTTCTGGTAGGAATTGGCGATAAAGAGCATAAGTGATCGTTCGGCCATCGTCTAGTTGTGCACTATTGTGAATCCATTGCCAAATCTGGGTTCTGGAAATTTCAGCGGTGGCAGCATCTTCCATCAAATTATAAATGGCCGCAGCACCGTTTCCTCTTAGCCAGCTTTCGATGTACAAAATGCCAACGTTGATATTATTTCGTAGTCCGGCTTCTGTAATTGTACCAAGCGGTGCCTGGATTAGATCTTTAGCACTTACCCGGACATCTTCTCTTTTGTTAAAGATTTGATTCTGAGTTGGCATGTATTGATTAAAAATATCCATAGCCACCTGAACCAGGGCAGGATGTGCAACCCAGGTACCGTCATGGCCGTTTTTTACTTCGGTTAGTTTGTCATTGCTGACTTTGTCAAGTGCTTTTTGATTTGCCTCCGGATCATTTTTAATAGGAATTTGTGCAGCCATTCCGCCCATTGCATGAACGCCTCTTTTGTGGCAAACTTGAACAACCAACTGAGAGTAAGCACTCATAAAGGGAGTGTTCATGCCTATTTTTGCTCGGTCGGGCAGTACAAAACCCGGGAGGTTCCTGAATTTTTTGATGTAAGAAAAAATGTAGTCCCACCTACCGCAGTTCAGTCCGGCAGAATGGTCCCTAAGTTCATACAAAATCTCGTCCAATTCAAAACTCGCTAGAATGGTTTCGATTAAGACCGTTGCCTTTATCGTCTTTTGTGGAATGGAGAGGGCCTCCTGAGCAAAAACGAAAACATCGTTCCACAAACGAGCTTCCAGGTGGCTTTCCATTTTTGGCAAGTAAAAATAGGGCCCACTTCCGTTAGCGATTAGGTTTTTGGCATTGTGAAAAAAATACAAACCAAAGTCTACAAAACCACCGCTCATGGGTACTCCATCAACCAAAATGCATTTTTCATCCAAATGCCAGCCTCTGGCACGAACTAGTAGCGTAGCCGTTCGCTCGTTCAGTTGGTAATATTTCCCGTTATCAGGGTTGGTATAATCGATCGTACCGTTAACAGCATCCCGAAGATTGATCTGCCCCCGGATGTTATTGTCCCAATTAGGGGTATTGCTGTCTTCAAAATCTGCCATGAACATCTTAGCACCAGAATTTAGCGCATTGATTACCATTTTCCGATCGACGGGCCCAGTAATTTCCACTCGTCTGTCTAACAGATCTTGCGGTAAAGGAGCCACCTGCCAATCACCTTCTCTGATCCCTTTAGTAGCGGGCAGAAAATCAGGCATATTTCCGCTATCTATCTCTTCCTGCCGATCCACCCGGCGGGCCAGTAATTCTTTCCGCCGACCGTCAAACCGGATGTGCAGCGCTCTTAAAAACTCAAGTGCTTCCGGTGTAAGAATAGCTTCGTATCCTTTCTTGAAATCCCCGTTGATGGTCATGCCTTCAACGGTTGGAAAAGTAGTCGTGCTCATGAGCAAAAAATTTAGTGGCATGATCGTTACTTGACGTCTTCGACAAATGGCGCAGTCCTTCGAAAAGATTTTCGAAAAAATAGGGTAGTCCAGCAAAAGGAGCCGTGAAAATTTATTTGAAGAACGCTAAAATCACTCGTCGAAGCATCTTGTTTGCGATGCAATCTAGGCAGGATTTTTTGATTCTAGCGAAAATTCGCTAAGAAAAATAAGTTCATTTCTTCTCTAAAAAAGTTAGCTTTTTTATAAAACAAACTACCGACCGCTCCTAAATTCAAAATTTAACACTAATTTTTTTAGGTTATAAAATTTAAATTTTGTAAAAATGACGCAACTAATGATATATGCTCCTATTTGGATAACGTGATTTAGGAGTGTATCCTGTTTCAAGATGCAATAAATTCTGGTAGGGAGAGACGAATTATGGCCAAGGCAGGCACTTGTCTGGATTCGTACGCCGGTTGCAGCGAAATCGGCACCTACGGCGGAGCCGATTTTTTCCCACATCGTTCTTTGGGGAAGCAACGTCGCTGCGATGAATTAATCCAGGTCAACGAGCCCCTCCTGCCTGGGGCACAAACCAAATTGTCGCACCACAATCCTTGGGAAATGCTGAGAATCCAACAAAAAGTCAGGAAATACTGACCGTCTAATGCTTGGCTTTCCCCTTTGCCTGCGTTTTCACCAGCCGCTTTTTGCTTTTGTCCTCGGGTAAAACACGCCTCAAAAGAGCCTACTCTCTCACAGATTAGAGCTTGATCTTTAGGGAAGTAGTAACCTGAGCGCTATTAAGCCAACGCCCGTCAGGTGTTAAGATTTATCCGCCAGCCCCGACGCCGACGGCAACTATACGCTTGATGCCAACAGCCCGGACAATGGTTCTACAGATGACCGGAGCGCATACGCCCTGTTGTTTGATCCCGCTACCGACCGCCAGGAAAACCTCACACGAGAGCATACTTTTACTACTTTGGGCCGGGGACGGTCCTTTACTGAAGGTCAGGCCGGCGTGGTACAAACCATCCGTTTACGGTCCTCAATCGCTTCCGAAAGATTGGCTTTCATTTGGGCGCGGCCGCAGGTGCAGGGGGAAGTTGGAAAAAAGCAATGCCTTTCAACTTCCCCCTGCACCTGCGTCCGCGCCCAATTTCTTTTGCGCTGAATCGCCGTAAGCGTCCGATTAGGTCCATCTTGTCCAAGATGAATACAAGCAACTAAAGGGGAGCGAACCAGGTAAGCGTCCGATTAGGGCCATCTTGTCCACGTAGAATCCGCGCCAGAGCTTTGCCTCAGACATAGCAACTACCACGCGCCATCCCCCCAACCTTCACCTCCTCATCTCATTCGGCGACACCCCAAACGCACCGTTGGACATAACAAGTTCGCTTTCAAACCGCCTGGGCTAATTCGGGCCGGCTTAATAAATTGCTTGCTGTACCATTAGAACTACATCAAACCATGACCAAGATGACCAATACTACAACCCTAAGCCGCCGCAACTGGCTACGGAAAGCATCACTTGCGGGGGCAGGCCTTATTGCCGTCCCTTCAGTTGCCCTCAACGCCGCTCCCGGTCTGTTACCCCGTCACGCCGCCGTTCGTGAAATTCTCCCTAGCCTAGAATGGGAGAAGGCTCACTATGCTGAAATGCCCGAGCTAAAGGCCCGCCTATTGGCCAACGAAAACCCCTGGGGCCCTAGCCCTAAAGCACGCCTGGCCATCATGGATGGTGCCAAAACAGGAAACCGCTACCAGCACGAAGCCGCCGATAGTTTGCGCAAAATGATTGCCGAATTTGAGGGCGTCTCCGAAGACCACATCCTACTCGCTCCCGGCTCATCCGACGTCCTTGAAAAGATGGCCATCATGCACTTCATGAACGGTGGCAACCTCGTCGCTGCCGATCCGGCCTACATGTCGCTAATCAAAACGGCCATGGCCATGAAGGCCGACTGGAAAAAAATACGCCTCACCGATACCTGGGCGCACGACCTGGAGGGCATGGCAAAAGCGGTGGATAAAGACACCAAAATGGTCTATATCTGTAACCCCAACAACCCTACGGGAACCCTGACGGACTCGGACGACATTCGGGCGTTTATCCGCAAGGTGGCTACTGATGAAACTACCGTATTTGTGGACGAGGCCTACCTGGAATTCTTGCCGGACTACAAAAGCAAGTCGATGGTCTCCATGATTAAGGAAGGGAAGAACGTAGTCGTCGCCCGTACCTTCAGCAAGGTACACGGCATGGCCGGTCTGCGCATCGGTTATGGCGTAATGCTGCCAGAAATGCTCGAAAAGGTCAACACCATCTGGCGCGGCAATATGAGCCTGTGCAAGACAAGCCTGTTGGGCGCGATGGCCAGCCTGGAGGACACCGAATTCCAGAAGATGAGCGTAAAGGGTACGGCGGATGCACGAACCCAAACCGTGGCCGGGCTGATACGGCTCGGATTCAAACCCGTACCCTCCCACACCAGCTTTATGATTTTCCCGATCAGCATGGCTGGAAAGCCTTTTCTGGACGCCATGTTCACTAAAGGAGTCGGCGTTCGTGCCTTCGATATTTTCGGCGCTGATTACTGCCGTGTAAGTATGGGCAAGCCGGAAGAGATGGAATTATTCCTTACCGCCCTGGAAGCAGTGTTGGTGTAACAACACGATAAACACCCTTCTCTGTCTCACTTTCCACTTGGGCTGAATTCGTTTCCAGCTCAAAGTACTTTTTCTTTTTTCAGAATTGGGGGGGGTGGCTTATGCCTTCCCCCCTCTCTATTTCTTTCTAATCGCCTTTTCCAAAACCAAACACATGAATCCTGCGCTGGAAAAAACGCTTATATTTCTTATGCTTATAGCTGCCGGCTATTTTCTTCAATCAAAGCTTAACGGCAAGCAGGACTTGAAGGGCGTGAAGGTGCTCATCCTCTCCGTTATTTTACCCGCTACGATTTTCGTTGCTTTACTAAAAATCAGTATTTCAACTAAACTGTTGCTATTCCCCCTTGGGGCCCTGGCCCTGAACTTCATGCTATTTTATGCCGTTCGTGCCATGCTCCCTAAACTAGGATTTGCCGATGAGCCGGACAACAGAAGAACGATGTTGCTGCTCCTTCCTTCTCTGGCCCCCGGCCTGAGTTGTTTTCCCTTCGTGGTGGAATACCTGGGCGACGAAGCCTTAGCGATGGCTGCCCTGACCGACGTTGGCAACAAGGTCTTCGTACTCATCATTCTCTACCTCTTCGCAATGAACTGGTACTATACCGCCAAGAAAAAAAGAACCGGAGACCTTAACGAAAGCCCCGGCCGTCAATCAAAACTGAGGGACCTTGGTCTATCACTATTGCGCGAACCTGTAAATCTGGTGATCGTGACGGCGATGGCGATGCTCTGTCTGGGGCTCGACGCAAAATCACTCCCCCCTTTTTTAGAAACAACCGCCGTACGTCTTGCCGCACTGATGACACCGATTGTGCTGCTCTTCATTGGTATGGCCGTCAGGTTTGAGTGGCGGGAAATGGCGATAATCCTGAGGTTCCTTGCTTTCCGGGCCGGTGCAGGTTTACTACTGAGCGGTTTGACCATACTATTTTTACCCGCAATGGCTCCGGCAATGGCGCTGCTGCTTGTTATCTTTCCACAGTCCGCCGTTAGTTTCTGGCCCTTCGCTCACATATCTGCCGTAGATGCTTTACAAAATGAAAGAGAAGAACCCGTGTTCAACATCAATTTAGCCCTTAACGTGCTTGCCTGTTCCTTACCGTTTTCTACGGTAATCATATTAGGGGTACTATCCTGTGGAGAGGTATTCGCCTCAGCTCCAATGGTACTTCTTCTGGGGGCAGGACTCCTGCTTATCCCCCTGGTGTACGTATTGCGAGCGGGCCTCTTATTCACGCCTGAAACGGAAAACGAGGCGAAACCGTTAAGGGAGGAGACCATCATCGCAAATGGCTAAGAAACGAACAAACACCGGCCACGTAAATGGGGGCACCTCACGCTGATTATGTACAAGGTGCTGGTGCTGGTGGATTTTTTCAGTTGGCACCTCGCCGGTAACCATCACCAACCGACGCCCGGTTCTGTCCGCGTATTCTTGCAGCATTCACGCCATGCCAGGAAGAACATACAACGCTGTTCCGGATACAAACCCCAAAGGAAAAAATTAGGGGCTTTGTATGCAAGAGCGTTGTTGCGAGCACCACCGCGAGGGGGCCTTCTACCGTTCTCTGCATCCTGCGGCCGCGCCCTTCTCTTCATGATACGGCGCGGCCGCGGGATGCAAGGAAAGATAGAAGAGCAGGGTAGGGAGCTCAAGGACAGCTCACTCGCCAGTTTACCCCAGTGACTATCCATTCGATCCGCCCACTTGGCAATGATGAAGGTGCGCAAAAACCGGTCTTTATCCCGTAGCGCCGGGGGGAATAAGCCACTCCACTTAACCAGGTTCAACTGCTGGCGTAAGCTACCCAGTTGAGCACTCAGGCGACTCAGCACTCGGTCGTCTTTGAAGAGCTTCTTGACCATATTCATCATTTCGTAGATTGCGCTCAATGAAGCTTTGGATGAGCTCACTCGTCCATGAAGGCTGTACTTCCAGACCAAGTACTTCGATATCCGCCCCCTTTAGGGGCGCACAGCGATAACGATCACAATAAAGTCTTACTTCCTAACAGCAAGAGAAGCTCTTTTGCCGATCTGTATACTCTCATCGATGACGAGTACGAACTTATCTTGTAGCTAATGCGTATCAGGAACAAGAACAGTTTGGCATCCACACCGCAGCACCAAGTCGCGTACCGTAGTGTGACTGGGTTGTTTGTAGGACCATCCCACGAAGTTGGAATAAAACTCAATGCTAGATCCGTAACTACTGGATTCCACTACAGTTATGACAATCTTTAGGTCTCAATAATCTACGGGGCTGTTTCCTTATGAGATTGCACACCTTAGGCATAAAACGATGTAAACAATTCCCCGATGGGTGGTTTGGGCGTATCTTGGCGAAGCGACTTTGGCTCTGAAACCTAGTATTTATGCTGGGTTAGGGTTACATCGAGAACTGCCACAAAACGATGGATAAAAAAATCTTACGCCCATATGAAATAGAATACAGACAAGTGGACGACTTAGACAAATTATTCACAGGTATTACTAATACCTTTTAAAATAAAAATGGAAATGAATAAAGAAAAATTAAATCTATCCCTGGCATTAAGAAAAGTACTTGGGTACTGGCGGTCTATTACCATAGTGCTGTCTTTGGCGGTCATTTTATGGTTATCAATTTTTCAGATAAGCACTGAAGAAGTAGGTGTTATTACCCGATTTGGGAAATACGTACGACAAGTAGAACCGGGATTGAATATCAAAATACCCTTCGCTGAAGATGTGTATAGAGTTCCGGTAGAGAGGCAACAAAAACTTGAATTTGGTTTTCGCACCGCCAAAGCAGGGGTAAATACGAAATATAGCGAATCATCAACTACAAAAGATGAATCACTGATGCTTACCGGCGACCTTAACCTTGCAGAGGTACAGTGGGTTGTACAATACAGGGTGGATGATGCTTATAATAATCTGTTCAAAGTCAGAAACCCTCAGAGTACTCTCCGTATTATCTCTGAGGCCGCAATGAGACAAATTGTAGGTGACCGCACCGTAAATGAAGTGCTGACTGTTGGCCGTACGGAAATAGGGAGTAAGTTGCAGGAACTCATTCAACAAATATGCAGGGAGTATTCAATGGGCATCAAAATAGAACAAGTGGTGCTTCAGGATGTCAATCCGCCAGAACCGGTAAAAGCAGCTTTCAACGCCGTGAATGAAGCTCAACAAGAAAAGGAAACGTTGATTAACCAGGCAAAATCAGAATACAATAAAGTAATACCAAAAGCGAGAGGTCAAGCGGAAGAAACCATCCAACAGGCCGAAGGATATGCTTCACAGCGTGTTAATAATGCGGATGGGGAAGCGGCCAGATTCACGGCCTTGTACAATGAATTTGTTAAGGCGCCTAAGGTAACAAAAACAAGAATTTACCTTGAAACAATGTCAAAGGTGATGCCCAAAATCGGGAATGTAGTCATAACGGACCAAAAAGGCAACAGCGTGTTGCCGTTATTGCAAATGCAGCTGAACAAAAAAACAGAAAACAATGAAAACTAAATCAATATTAATTATAATATCCGCCGTCATCATCCTGATAATTTTAATTAGCAGTATTTTTATTGTACAAGAAAAAGACCAGGTGGTAATCACTCAGTTTGGAAGACCAGTCGGAGAGGCCATTGTCGAGCCGGGGATGTACTTCAAGCTACCCTTACTGCAGGTTACCAATTATTTCGAAAAACGCTATATGGAATGGAATGGCGATCCAAACCAAGTACCGACCAAGGATAAGAAGTTTATTTTTGTCGATACTTATGCAAGATGGCAAATCACAGATCCGCTTCAATTTTTTAAACGGCTGACAAACGAACGGGGTGCGCAATCACGTATAGATGATATTCTGGATGGAGAAACAAGAGATTTTATAGCAAATAATGACATCGAAGAGGCTGTACGCTCTAGTAACAGAATTCCTGAATCATCCGATACTGAAATTATCGGTGATTCCTTGGCAAAGATTTATGTAGGTCGGGATAAGATTCAGCAAATGATATTACAATCGGCGAATAAACAGACGGCGGACCTGGGGATTAAGATACTAGATTTTCGATTTAAACGCATCAATTATGTGCAGGAAGTACAGAAACAGGTGTATGAGCGAATGAAAAGTGAACGTTTCCGAATCGCTGATAAATTCCGCTCAGAAGGTCAGGGAGAAGCCTCACGTATTAATGGTGAAAAGGAACGGGAGCTTAAAAATATACAATCCCTTGCATTCAGGGATGCTGAGATGATCAAAGGTAAGGCAGATGCTGCCGCAGCCGCGATTTATACAAAAGCTTATGACAAATCGAACCAGTCGAGAAGCCTTTACAGCTTTCTGAAATCAATGGAAACGTTTGAGAAAACGTTTGATGGAAAAACATCCATTTTCATTTCTACGGATAGCGAATTGTATAAATACCTGAAAAAGATGGATTGACGGTTTATTGCATATTCCGGAGTTACTGACCCCCTACGTCGTGCGCCAGCAACGTGGTGGTGACGTCATTAATAGACCCGATAGTCACCTCGCGATTGTGGCATGGAACCATATCTGGCTACCGGCAGACTTCCCCACCGCAACTAGCTGAACGAGCAACTCGATCCCGCCAATGCAGAGGCAGCTCCCCTTAACTCTAAGGGGACACTACTACGTGAAATGACCGGTAAGGAATTGATGAGGCAAAAGCTTCGAACGGCTAAAGAGAAGCAAATACATGGTCACCGTAGAATGGCGACTGAGCCAGCTTTTGGCATCATTAAGGAGCAAATGAATTTCAGACGATTTTCACGTCGAGGGCTTTCCTTAGCAGGAGCGGAATGGCTATTCGTTGCCGCCGTTTACAACATCAAAAGACTCTACGGACTGACCATGAAAGGCACCAATCTTGCTTCGCTGAAAGCGAAAGAGGCTGGGAACGATGAAAAATCCGCTATTCTGCCAGCGGTTCTCAATGTAACCCAATTCCACAGAGAGCCACCCCGGCTACCCACGACTATTTCCTAATCAAAGGCAATCAGCGCAAAAAGAGAAGAACAAAATTTCATCCTTCACGAAAAATTCTATCGAAAAATCACCTCTCCCCAGCGGGGATACATTTTGGGGTGAAGGGGACCCAAAACAAGCTGAAGTGGGGTGAAGGGAACCCAAAATAAGTTAGGGTGGGGTACGGCGGTACATTGAGAACTGCTGATGAGCAAGTCGAGTTTGGCGTACAACCGGGTAACGGCAGACAGATGTTGGTACGCATGCAAGGATATAACAACATGCTCATTCGTAGTAAGCGCGGCCATGGCGTGAAGAAAAAACCTTTTCGCTTGATAAGCGTACAGCTCATTGATCCATTGGTTGACGAACCGCTCTTCAAAAGAAGGATGTGGCTAGCGGTGTGGGGAGAGCGACAAATGGAGCTTTCATTGGAACAATCTTACTGGGTTTACCGCAACCGTTTTGATATAGAGCATTATTTTCGCTTCGGTAAGCAGCGCTTATTGATGGACGACTACCAGACCCCGGAGGTAGAACACCAGGATAACTGGATGGAAATTGTGGGACTAGCTTACTGGTTACTGTGGGCCGCTCAATCAGAGGCTGTCCCTTGTGTGTATAAATGGCAGAAGTACGATCCTTACTATAAAAACCGGGTCGACAATGGATTACCCCCAACGCCTTCCGAGGTGCAGCGCCAGCTAGAACGTATTATTTTGGCTTTTGAGCAGACCCCTTTCTACCCTAAACTACAAATAAAGGGCAAAGGCCGTGAAAAGGACAGGCGCAACCTAAAAGGAAGCGCCATAAAGTCGTTTATAAGGGCAAAAAAAGGGCTAAAGAGCGAGCTTAGCTCCTCTTTTACTGGTGTTTAAACAGGTTAACCGCACTCAAAAAAGGGTTGGAGGAAACCTCTGTATGTCCAAAGTCTAGTAAGTAGTTGCCGCAAAGAACTTTGTAAGGACCTCGTAGCGTTACGATCGACGGAATGGCGAAGCAATTTTGTTTATCGTAGCCACCGAGTAGCCGATCGCGATCACGAAGAAGAGCCGGGTCGCCTCTTCGGTCCAGGAAGGGGCGGTCG
>Ga0136553_1000210_pt1 | contig 21390 bp, 18 predicted proteins | sample AntRauTorckE5430_FD_101384 | JGI IMG/M metagenome (GOLD analysis project Ga0136553, IMG submission 101384) | Saline lake microbial communities from Rauer Islands, Antarctica - Metagenome Torckler E5 #430 | ecosystem: Environmental > Aquatic > Non-marine Saline and Alkaline > Saline | place... | reverse complement strand
GGCTGCGCCTTGTAGACGGGCTGCGCCCTTTTAGACGGCTGCGCCTTGTAGACGGGCTGCGCCCTTTTAGACGGCTGCGCCTTGTAGACGGGCTGCGCCCTTTTAGACGGCTGCGCCTTAGAGACGGGCTCCGCCCTTTTAGACGCTATGCTTTTAGCAGCAGCATTTGTATCTATCCGAGAATCATTAATCATCACTAATATTTAAGTTCGCTACTAAAAGGCCGAAGGCCGTCTAAAAGCGTAGCGTCTAAAAGCGCAGCGTCTAATCAAGCTTTATAATATTCGCCCACAACAACCTTATCCAGCTGCGCCTCCCGCGTCTTAATCGCCTTGGAGACGAAGGCACGGGCATCCGCTAGGTATTCAGTGACGAAAGCGATAGTTGGCTCCTGCTTCTTGATCCGCAGCACAAACTCTTCGAAGGGAACCGCCTCGCTGAAACGGTTACCGAAGTGTTCGGAGAAGTCGCGAAGGATACCGATGTGCGTATTACACTTCTTATCTTCTGCCAGCATCAGGGCTTTGGCTCCGGTAATCATAGCGGAGTAGGCGTGGTAAGCGGCGTCCTTTTCGTGGCCGGCATTTAAAGCTTCGCCGGCGGAGATTACTTTGTTGGAGGCATCGTTAAGAATGGCACCGACCACGTCGAGGCTGACGCCGGCACATTCGCCTACCCCAATTTCCTGGATGTATTCTTTGTCCTGGCCCCAGTCGTAGAACTCTTGCGGGGTGATGGTTTTAGCATCGCCAAGCGGCTTCAATATATCGTAGAAGTAACGTTTGCCCTGGCGGACTACGTAATCGTTGTAGTACTCGCCTGCGTTAGTATTCGTTTTATAATCGTTAAAGAGGTCGCGGACGGCCTGCGGGATACGGCGGGTCGGTACTTTGATGACTTTTTCGGCGACGAAGCCACGTCCGTCCTCCGTAATACCACCGCCTACCACAACCTGCATCGCCGGAGCGATTTTTTGCCCCACCCGGATACTGGAGCCGTGGAAACCGATGTTGGCCGCCATGTGCTGGCCGCAACCGTTCATGCAGCCACTGATCTTGATGCGGATGTCGTTCTCGGTTACCATCTCGGGGAATTCGTCACGAACGAGGTCTTCCAGAATGGAGGCCAGGCCGGTGGAATTGGTCACGCCGAGCGCGCAAGTATCCGTACCTGGGCAGGCCGTGATATCGGCGGTAGTGTCGTAACCCGGCAGGCCTAGGTTGAGGGCGTAGAGGCCGTTGAATAAGTGGGGCAGGGCAGAGGGTGTCACGTAACGCAACACCATGCCCTGCTGAACACTCAGTCGTATATCATCGCTGGCAAATTCTTTGATTAGGCCGGCCAGCAAACGGCTCTGTTCTGCTTCCAGATTGCCAAGGGGTACGCGGATGGCTACGACGCGGTAGCCGCCCTGCTTTTGTTCCGAGACGTTGGTCTTCAGCCATTCGGCGTAGAGTTTGGCCTGAAGCGGTTGGGCAGGTTCGAAGTTGTCTGCGGGAATATCCCCCAGAGGAGCGGCGAAAGATTCGTCGATGGCAAAGGTCTGGTGCTCAATGGCGGTCATCTCCTCCTCTACCATGGCCATGAATTGCTCCAGGCCGAGGTCCTTCAGTAGGTATTTCATCCGGGCTTTCATCCGCTTTTCACGCTCGCCGTAGCGGTCGAATACGCGAATGGAGGCTTCCATGAAAGGAATGATGCGGTCTGCTTCGAGGAATTCGTAGGCCGTAGGGGCGATCATAGAAACGGCTCCCAGACCTCCGGCGATGACGACTTTGAAGCCCTTCACACCGTTTTGAATACGGGGAATAAAGCCAAAATCATGAAAGTAAGTAAAGGCGGAGTCCTGCTCGCTGCTCGAGAATGCGGGCTTTATTTTCCGGCCCATTTCTTGGCAAATTGGATTGCGCAGGAAGAATTCGTAGGAAGCCTGCACGTAGGGCGTCACGTCAAACGGTTCGTTCGGGTCCACGCCAGCGAGGGGGCTGGCGGTGATGTTGCGCACGGTATTGCCACAGGCTTCGCGGGCGGTCATACCGGCTGTCGCCAGGTCTTCCCACACCTTCACGCTGTCGTTCAATTTCACGTAATGCATCTGGATATTCTGGCGCGTCGTGATGTGCAACCGGCCATTCGTATACTTTTCAGACATATTCGCCAAAGCGATCAATTGATCAGGCGTCAGGTGACCAAACGGAATCTTAGTCCGAAACATATGCACGCCGTGCTGCCGCTGGCCGTAGACACCCCGCGTAAGGCGGTAATGCTTAAAACGGTCTTCATCCTCCTGCATCCGCTGGTAGGCGTAAATACGGTCTGAAAGCTCCTGAATATCGTCACGGACGGGTGCGGCGAGGTGGTCTAAGTTTAATTGCTTGGCGGTTATCATATCCAAAAGTACCCGCTAACAAGGGCTTAGTTTGGATAAAAGCATGAATAAAACAACATACAAACGGATTACAATTAGCAACAACATACTGTTTTTCAAAGCAATACAATCTACTTGAAAACATCTTCGTTCACGCCTTAACATATATTTAATTTCACAACATTTACTTTGGCGCGAACGCAGGTACAATGGAAAGGATGAAGGCAGGGCGATTCGAACCGGAATTACCGGCCCGGGCCCTCGGACCCCGGACTCCGCTACGCTGCATCCGGAGTTTCCTGGCCTCCTCCAAAACATCAACATCCCTCCTGAACCTAACCTTCCCAAATAGCATTACACGTCCATGCCAACAAACAAGCGCATAGTAAGCCATCCCGGGCTTCAACCCCTCTGGAACAGCATGGAAAGGGAACGCCAGCAGCAGCAGTTCGCTGCCATCGTTCTGATCCTCTTATCCCTGGTGTCCATCGTTGTGGGCGCAACGTCTCAGTATTTAGGATGGGCGCTGCTCGGTGGTATTGGCTGTTCGGCCGCCTTGTGGTGGCTGTTCAGGATCCTAACCGATCAACCTCTTGCTTTCTGGCGCAGGCAATTCCGCGAGGAGCCAGAATCAATCGTCTGGGTCTACGGCCTGATAACCGAGCGAATGCCCTTCGGCTTCAAAACAGTTTCTACAGGCACCCTCCACCTCGTGGAAACCAGCGGCGACATCCACACCTTCGGCCTAAAACCTGCCGATCTCAAACTAGTCACCAAAACCCTCAACCGGGTTCTTCCGCACGCCGATTTCGGTTACTCCCCCGGGCGCGAGCTGAAGTACCGAGGAGAGGTCACCAACTTTAGAGGCCGTGATCAGTTTAACCAGATTAAGTAAGAAGGTTTTAGGCTGTAGCATTTAGAGCCAGCCCCATCTTCAGCAACACCTTCAACACCGGTCACATGTGCCACACCTCCAACACAAGCTACCGCAAAGCGATTATCCTTTAGGTAAGCTCGGAAACAGTCCGAGACCCTGACCCGGCCCTCGTCCGGAGCCACCCTTCACAGTCCTCTCCCCCATGACCTTCTGGAACCAAATAAAAAGCATCTTCACCGAGGCAGAGAACTCCTCTCCTTCGGTCCCCACCGTCCACGAGCTCATCCAACGGAGTGACGAGGAGCTCACGGCCTACGAACACTGGAAAACCACCGCTGGCCCCCGCCGTCTGCTCGACTGGCTCAGCCACCAGTATGGTCGCCATAAAGACGGACGCAGCACCGACGAGACCATCGGCTTCCTCAACGTCCAAAGCTCCCAAGGCTTCGTGATCTATTTCCGGGAGATGAACTATACCCGCGAGGAAATCAACCACTTTTCCCACTACCTAAAGGAGCGGGTCCTCACGCTCGACTACCGCTCAGACATCTCAGACCGGCGCATCTTCCCGCGCAACCACTGGATTGAAACGCAGGAACGCCACTACCTGAAGCCCAACATCTTGTACAACGACGTGCTGATGGATCAAGTCTTCGGCAACATCATGATTGAGTTTGAGCTGCGTGATGAGCTACCGCACAATCTCCGGCTGCGGGCTACGGTATACAATGATTCGTTGTTTGAAGCTAAGGGTAGTTTTGGGGGGTTGATTATGGCTCTAGCAGGGTAACATCGTCCATGCCGAGGCCTTCTAGGCCGGGTTCAACCGTTGCGGAGTAACAAAGACGTCGTGTATTTAGTCGTTTTGCGACCCAGCAGCTCGCCCCGGCAGGGCTCGACCGGGGCAGTATTCTGTCCATAGCCCTTTAACGTTCCTTGTACCTGCGTGCTCGCCAAAAAAGTAACGGCTGCCGGGAACCTGTGTCCTGACAGCCGTTACTTTAACATCTTTGCCCACCAACCTTATGCAAGGAAGCCGTAAATCAAGGCCAGGATCAACAGTACGGCAAGCGCCGAAATGTTGAAGCCCATCCGCGTACGGAAAAGTGAAGGCTCGAGGTCAATAGCTTTATGGTCTTCTTCCTGCTTATCGGTATAGATAAGGACCAATACGACTACAGAGAGGGCGCCAAAGAGGTACACCGCCCAGTCCGGCACGCCGGGAACAGGTTGTACGAACAGGCGAATGGCCGTACACACTCCAATCACAATCACAATCAGGGCGATGCCGTTACGAATGGTCATGTCCTTAATAATGGTCTTGGGGGAGACGCCTTGAGCAAGCGCATCCGCCGAAGCATCGCTTACTGCTTCGTTGAGAGACGGGTCGGCCGCTTTTTTGCTGGTTACCGCACTGAGCAAGATCATCAAGGCACTAGAGATGAGGAACATCAGCGCCATCCGGTCGAGAAAAGCTAGGTCAGGCAGCAAGAATTTGAAGAACAGAGAAAGCGGTACCCCCAGCAGAATGACCACCAATGCGGCACGAGCGGTACCCCGGCGGTAGAACATACCAAAGATGAACACCACCAATACACCCGGACTCAGGAAGCCGGTGTACTCCTGAATAACCTGAAAAACCTGATCGGCAGAAGCCAGCGCGGGTGCCACAATTGCACCGATGATGAGGGATACCGCAGCAGCGACCTGCCCCATAGTTACCTGCCGCTTCTGACTGGCGGACGGGTTAATAAATTTATTATAGATATCGATCGTAAAGATCGTGGAGGCACTGTTCACCATGGAGCTCACGGAGGAGCCGATCGCCGCCACCAGGGCCGCAAAGGTGAGGCCCCTAAAGCCTACGCCTACGTAGTTACCAAGCACCCAGGGAAAGACCTGATCGGCTTTATCGATGTCTACGTCAATACCCTTCTCCGTAAGCAGGTAGTAGGCCGCGATGCCGGGAAGAACGGCGAAGAAGGGAATAAAAAGCTTCATAAAGGCCGCGAAAGCGATACCCTTCTGAGCTTCCGCGAGGCTCTTGGCCGCTAGGGCCCGCTGGATGATGTACTGGTTGAAGCCCCAGTAGTAAGTATTCACGATCCACATACCACCCAGGAGCAAGGCCATGCCGGGTAGCAGGTTGAAACTACTCTTTACTTCATCGCCGGCCACCAGCTCGGTCGGTTGTCCGGAAAAGTCCAGGCCGGTTGCCAGTTCCGTAGTCGCCGCTTTACTGATGTAAGTATCGGTAGGTTCAAAGAGCATCTCGAAGTGATCCGGTAATACGCGGTACAGTTCAGCGATGCCGGCAAAAACGCTACCATCACCCACAAAGCTGAGAATACCCCAAGCTGCAATCGTTCCACCAAGCAGCAGTACGACTACCTGCACGACGTCGGTCCAGACCACCGCTTTAAGTCCACCGAAGATGGAGAAACATGCAGAATAGAGCACCAGCCCGATAATCCCCATGTACAGCGGAACGTCCAATAATTGCTCGATTGCCAGCGCGCCCAGGTAGAGTACCGTAGAGATATTAACAAAAACGAACAGCGCGATCCACATCACGGACATGATCGTCCGAACCGTACCATCATACCGTTCTTCGAGAAACTGCGGCATCGTGTAGATTTCTTTTTTCAAGAAAATCGGTAGGAGGAACTTCGCAACGATGATGAGCGTAATGGCGGCCATCAGTTCGTAGGTGGCGATGGCTAGTCCGAGTTCGAAGCCCGATCCGTTCATTCCGATGATCTGTTCGGCGGAAATATTAGAGGCGATGAGGGAGCCACCAACCGCCCACCATGGAAGGCTGCGGCCGGCCAGAAAGTAATCGCTGGCCGTAGCTGATTTTTCGCGGTTCGATATCCAAATGCCGAAAATAATAACGCCGACGATATAGACGCCGAAGATGGTTAGGTCTAAACCTTCTAATTGCATGATCCCTAAGTCTTATGGGTGAAGTGAGTGTACTAAATGTACTTAAAGCGAGGCAATATAAGAACCAATCGCTTAGAGTGGTTGACGCTTCGTGTGAAACGACCACTAAGCAGCTGTTCGATGCAGCGCGCGGCCGCAGGTGCATCACGCAGTAGCAGCGGAGCTGGTACGGTATTTTTTGAGGACCCAACGTACCGTTGAACATAACAAGTTCGTCCTCAAATCGTCTGGGCTAGCCGGAGCCGGATTCGTAATTTGTTGTCAAATAATAATAAACATCAAACTATCACCTAGATGACCAATACTACCACCCTTAACCGCCGCAACTGGCTGCGGAAAGCATCACTTGCGGGGGCAGGCCTTCTTGCCGCCCCTTCAATTGTTCTCAACGCCGCTCCCGGTCTATTGCCCCGTCACGCCGCTGTCCGTGAAATTCTTCCGAGCCTGGAATGGGAGAAAGCCTACTATGCTGAGATGCCCGAACTGAAGGCCCGCCTATTGGCCAACGAAAACCCCTGGGGACCCAGCCCCAAAGCGCGCCTGGCCATTATGGATGCCGCCAAAACAGGAAACCGCTACCAGCACGAAGCCGCCAATAATCTGCGTAAAATGATCGCCGAATTTGAAGGCGTCTCCGAAGACCACATCTTACTCGCTCCCGGCTCATCGGACGTTCTTGAAAAGATGGCCATTATGCACTTTATGAACGGTGGCAACCTCGTCGCCGCCGACCCGGCCTACATGTCGCTAATTAAAACCGCCATGGCCATGAAGGCCGACTGGAAAAAAGTACGCCTTACCGATACCTGGGCACACGATCTGGAAGGCATGGCAAGAGCAGTGGATAAGGACACCAAAATGGTCTACATCTGTAATCCCAATAACCCTACCGGAACCCTGACGGACTCCGACGACATTAGGGCGTTTATCCGCAAGGTGGCAACTAATGAAACCACCGTCTTTGTGGACGAGGCCTACTTGGAATTCTTGCCGGACTACAAAAGCAAGTCGATGGTATCCATGATTAAGGAAGGGAAGAACGTAGTGGTGGCACGCACCTTTAGTAAGGTACACGGCATGGCCGGTCTGCGCATCGGTTATGGTGTAATGCTACCCGAAATGCTCGAAAAAGTCAATACTATCTGGCGCGGTTATATGAGCTTATGTAAGACAAGCCTGATGGGTGCGATGGCCAGCCTAGAAGACACTGAATTTCAGAAGATGAGCGTAAAGGGTACGGCGGATGCACGCGCCCAAACCATGGCTGGGCTGACACGGCTCGGCTTCAAGCCCGTCCCCTCCCACACCAGTTTTATGATTTTCCCAATCAGTATGAAGGGTAAGCCTTTCCTAGACGCCATGTTCGCTAAAGGAGTAGGTGTTCGTGCCTTCGATATTTTCGGCGATGATTACTGCCGTGTAAGCATGGGCAAACCGGAAGAAATGGAAATATTCCTTGCCGCCCTTGAAGAAGTATTGGTTTAACACCACGGTGAACACCCTTTTCACTTAAGTGGAGCCCGTATTAGGCTTACGATGTTTTTTCTTTTTTAAGAATACGGGGGGAGATGGCTTTTGCCTCTCCCCTTTTCCATTTTTCTAATCGCCTTCCTAAAACCGACCACATGAATCCCGCACTAGAAAAAACGTTTGTATTTCTCTTGCTTATAGCTGCCGGCTATTTTCTTCAATCGAAGCTTAACGGTAAACATGACTTAAAGGGTGTGAAGGTGCTCATTCTCTCCGTTGTTCTGCCCGCTACGATTTTCGTCGCTTTGCTGAAAATCAGTATTTCGACTAAGCTGTTGCTACTCCCCGTTGGAGCCTTAGCCTTGAACTTTATCTTCTTTTATATAATTCGTGCAATGCTCCCCAAATTAGGCTTTGCCGATAAGCCGAATAACAGAAGGACGATGTTGCTGCTGCTCCCCTCTCTGGCCCCCGGCCTAAGTTGCTTTCCGTTCGTGGTCGAATACCTGGGCGACGAAGCTTTAGCGATGGCAGCCCTGACCGACGTTGGCAATAAGGTGTTCGTACTCATCATCCTCTACCTCTTCGCCATGAATTGGTACTATACAGCCAAGAAAAAAAGTGCCAAAGACGTTAACGAAAGCCCCGGCCGTCAATCAAAACTAAGAGGCCTTGGTCTCTCTCTATTGCGCGAGCCCGTAAACCTAGTGATCGTAACAGCTGTAGTGATGCTCTGCCTGGGTCTCGACGCAAAAGCACTCCCCTCTTTCTTGGAAACAACCGCCGTACGCCTTGCCGCACTGATGACACCAATTGTGCTCCTCTTCATTGGCATGGCCGTCAAGTTTGAGCGGCGAGAAATGGCAATAATTCTGAGGTTCCTTGCCTTCCGGGCCGGAGTAGGTTTATTACTGAGCGGTTTGGCCATACTCTTTTTACCCGCAATGGCTCCGGCAATGGCGCTGCTGCTTGTCATCTTTCCACAGTCCGCCGTTAGTTTCTGGCCCTTCGCTCACATGTCCGCCGTAGATGCTTTACAAAAAGAAGGAGAAAACCCCGTGTTCAACATCAATTTAGCCCTCAACGTACTTGCCTGCTCTTTACCGTTTTCTACGGTAATCATATTAGGAATACTGTCCTGCGGAAAGGTATTCGCCTCACCCTCAATGGTATTTCTTCTGGGTGCCACACTCCTGCTCATCCCCCTGGTGTACGTATTCCAAACGGGCCCATCACTCACGTCCAAAACGGAGAATAAGGCAGAGCAGTTAAGAGAGAAGGCCGTCGTCGCAAATGGCTAAGAGACGGGCTCTTCTTCAGCCTCCCTAAAGCTCGTCCCGGCGGGCAAGTGCCCATTTTAGCAAGCCATTTTGTTCTCCGGGCAACCCCAACTTCTTACTGATGTTGTTCCGGTGGTTAGCGATGGTCTTCGGGCTTAGGAACAGCATATCAGCAATCTCTGCGGTAGTCTTCTCTCTAGCGATGAGGCGTAGGATATTACGTTCGTGGTCGGAAAGTTGCTGCAGAGGCTCGTCGGCCTCGCGATCCTGGTTGATCAGCAGGTAGGTTAAGCTTGCGTTGACGTAGGCCCGTCCTTCGGCCACAGCATTGATGGCTGCCAATATTTCGTCCTCGCTACTATCCTTAAGAAGGTATCCTTTAATACCGGCGCGCAAAGCACTCTTCAATAGTTGTTCTTCCTTAAACAAGGTAAGCAGGATGAAACGTGTGGGTAGTTGTTCTTCAATAAACTGAATGGCCACCTCGATTCCGGTAAAATACGGCATCTCCACATCAAGGATGGCGACGTCAAGCTATAAAGTCCTTGTTTTATCAAGCGCTTCCTGGCCATTCTCCGCGCTACCGACCCAGGTCATTCCCGAAGCTTCCGTGATCAGGTCGGTGATTCCCTTACGGAGAATGGGATGGTCGTCGGCGTTGAATACTCGAATGGACATGGTATTAATATCTACTGGTAAAAAGAAGTAAAGCTTGTTCCTTAACGGGTTCAGCCTTTTTTCTTGATCGGAACCCTGGCCTGTATTTTGATTCCCGCCCCCGGTGTACTCTTTATTGAAAATTTCCCTCCGGTTGAAGAAATGCGCTCAAACATAGTCCGCAGTCCGAGGCTTCTTGAGCGGGCAACCGCCAGTTCATAAATGATTTCGGTTCTTTCCGATGCTCGATTTTTATCTCCAAATTTGGTTATAATTTCCTCCTGTTTAAAGGTTTCTTCAAACTGGCCCATTTGTTTGTGCGCCAGGTCGAGTTCTTCCCACAGACTATTCTGGAAGGTTACATTTTAGCGGCGTCGGGGCCTTCCAGACCTATATGAGCAACAACCAAAGCCTTCACGAGATTCCACTTGAAGCGATGGATTTTGGACAGGTTTATGAAGCTGCCAACCCGCCGTTTACTGACGCTCAATCAGTACTTCCACCCCGGTTACCAGGTCAATCGAGGCCGTGCTCCTTCATTTCATCCAGGTAGGACAGGTTCTCGAAAAAGAAATCGCGAATCTGTTCATGCACCATTTTGTTCTGAGTAGCAATGGTTGCTCTAAAGACTTATTTTTCAACGGTTTCCGTCTGCAGTAGTTCTGTTTTGGCGGTAGTTTCAACAAAGGCTACGGCCTGTACGGAAAGAGCGAAACAGGTAAAAATAGGTGATAATAATAAAGTATTTCATGGTACAAGTGATTAAGCGGTGGTGCGGTTAAATCGTAACACCACAAAGAAACGGATAGGTACCGGCTATATAAATGGGTACTTGGATGGGGCCTACTGGGGTCTGGGGGCCAATCTTTCATAGATTTTAGCACAATGGGTTGATCGGCTCCCGCATTTGGATGCTCGCTACGCTCTTAGCGAGCATAAGTCTACGGTATCCCTTCACGTGCCGTAGCGCTATCAATCTAATCAGTGAGTAACCACAGCGAAGTCAACGGTCCTTACGGAAACGCTATCAATCTATCATACCACCAAGTCTATCACCACGCAATAAAAGCACAGCTAATCTAATATATCCTGCGGGTACCAGTCTCCAACAAGCCCTCCACCGCTTCAAATATCCGCCCAGGCTTCTGCGGCCTCCAGGCGAGGTCATTGAATTGTTCTCCGAAGGCAAGGTAATTATCCAGCCGAGTTTGAGTGAGTTCATCCATCACGTGGCCATGACAGTTGAGCAGGGCGACCCAACCGTCGCCGTCAGAAATATCCTCTAGCCATTCCTCATAGTAGTCCGTGTCTTCACCGTGGAAATTGAGTACGCCCTCCATAATTATTATGAAGTGGCGGATGCCACTATCAACGAGCTGATCAATGAACTCCCGCTTTAAGTGCATAACATCGTTATGAACCGCATCGTTCCATTCCCCGATCATTTCGATGATCACGTAATGCTCGTCGTAGTCCGTAAATAGTTGCTTCAAGTACAAGGTCTCCGCGCCAAACTCATCCCATTGCGGATGTAATAAGTAGTTGTACACCTTATTGGTGTAGCCGAACTCGGAGTACTCACGGCCGTAGAAAGGGGAGGATTTGTCGTCTTCAGCGCGGTATTTTTCGCGCCATCCGAAGTGGGGTTCAATGTCGTGCACAAGCTTGGTCTGTTAGTTCGTTAATCTTTAGAATGCTCACTGCTATAAACAGTGCAATCAGGCCTTCAAATAGCTACAAGCTTGTATTGTTGATTCGTTATAGAGAAATCATCAAAAAGCCGCCTATGCCACCGCGGTATTCCCTTTCGTCTTCCCTGAGGTAGATCAGTTTGTCGAGTTTGATTCCATCCCGTAAGTGTTCAGACAGGGCAATGCAGAAGTTGGCGATGTGCTTGGCCATGAGCCTACAAATACCCACGTCACTTTCTGGCCATCTACTATCTACGTAGATCGCCATGTTGCGAGCATTGTTAACGAGTGCGCGCCATTTCTTTCGTGCTTCCCACCAGCAGTTATAAGCCGTAGTTGTCCTGAAACCGAGAAATAAAGAAAGGATTACGCCCAGTAGTAAAACACCGTAGGGTAAGAGTTGAAAACTAAGGAACCAGCTCCCTAGACCCTATTGCACCCTACGCACCGAGGCCCCGCCAAAACCAGCCACACGAACCTTCTCCTTCTCGTCGCTAGCTTGGCTTTGAAACTGAAACTTACCGACAAATACCCGGACGGACTTACCGATATCCACACTGTACACCGGGTCGAAGCCCAAGCTTTTAAGCTCGGCCACCACCTTTACCGCATTATTTTTCGTTGCGTAGGCGCCGATTTGAACACCGAAGAGCATGTCGTCAGGCGAGAACTCTGGCTTTGCGGGCTTTTCCGCCGAAGGTTGAGGCGTCACAATGTTCTTATCTCCGTAAGTTGCCGGGCCGGCATCAGGAGCGGTAGAGCCATCGAATTCACTCTTTGACACGCGGGTCGGCACCACTTTGGGTTTTGTGTAACCGGCTTTCACCAGGTCTTTTTTGATCACCTCAGCACCTTCTTCCGTCTCGGCCAGACCCGTAAAAACCTTCGTTAGTTTTACACCAGTAACGGCGTAGGAATCCGAGAATCCTTTTTCGGTCAACTCGGCGACCATCTTGTCGGCGTTCTCACGGTTTCCGAAGGCCCCTACCTGAAGAACATAAGCTACTACCATATTTTCGGGCTGCTCGTCTACAGATTTGACGGGAACGGTTATCGGTGCGGGCCTCGTCGTTGGAGCAGGTACAAGCGCGACTGACCCACCGGAAGTCGTTGACGCTGTTGAAGGGTCCAAGGTTGTAGCATTTCCTTTCTGCGCTTTCAGCCATACTGACCGGTTGCAGGTTGGTCCTTTCGTTCCTTGATGGAGAATTTTAACACTAACCATTGCGGTTCCTGCTTGCAAAACACCGATCCGCTGGGCGGCTATACGGCTGAGGTCAAGGATGCGGTCCGGGGTATGCGGCCCACAATCATTTACCACTACTTCCGTTTTAGCACCGCTCACAATATTGGTCACTTCCAGACGTGTACCGTACGGGAAAACCTTACTGGCTGCGGTAAATTTATTATGGTCATATACCTCGCCCGTACTGGTGGTCCGGCCCTGAAAGCGGTCGACATAGTAACTCGCTAACCCCTGTTGATCTCCATTTGGCACAGGTAACCGAGGGCTTACCGCCAGGCTAGGCACAGCGTTCTTACCCGGTACTACACCAACCGTTTGGGTAGGATCCCAAGCCGGCGGCGGCGGCGGTATTTTATCGCCGCGAGCCTTCAGCGTTTTAGCCCAAGCGCTGCGGTGGCAGGTAGGGCCCGAGTTACTGGTTTTGATTACCCGCAGGCGGACCTTAGACTCCCCGTTCTTGATGAAGTCAAGGTCTTCTGCCGCAGCCCTGCTCAAGTCGATGATTCTGCCTTTGGAGTGAGGCCCGCAATCATTTACGCGCACCTGGGTAGTCTTGCCGTTACTAAGGTTAGTTACTTCAAGAATGGTACCCCAAGGCATGTCCAGACTGGCGGCCGAGTACCCGACCTTGCGGTAGGTTTCTCCCGTACTGGTGAGGTTTCCATCAAGTTCATCCCCATAGTAACTAGCCATCCCCTCCAGTTTTTGAGCTGCGGTCTGGTGGATGGGGCTGGCGACTAACAGCAGGAACAGAACCCAATGTGACAGGCGGATAGTAAGGTGTTGGTACTTCATAAGCTGGAGAAATGATCAGGCACAAATTAGCCCGGTTTATTGGAACTAACGTTTTTTAGCGCGAAATATGATAAGAGATACGGCTTATAAGGGCGCGGCCGCAGGTGCAAAGAAGGTTAAGTTAGACGCTTTTTCAGGTATCGCTTTTAGGCCACCACATCACTTTCTTCGCCTAAAAACCGAAGGCGTCTAAAAAGCGCGCAGCAGTCTAAAAGCGAAGCCCCTAACTTACCTTTACCCCACCCAATAAAACCACCCGATTATGAACCCTAACGGCCAACTTCTGAGCCAGCTCACTCCCGCCGGCGTACGCACCATCACCTTCGGCCATCCGGCTCACAACAGCTTCCCTACCCACCAGCTACAAGCCTTGAGTGCTGCGCTTGACTCAGCTTCACAGGACGACGAAACCCGCAGTATCCTCCTCCGCAGTGCTGGAGAGCGAACCTTCTGTGCTGGAGCTAATATCGACGAATTACTGGCCATCACCGATAATGCATCAGGGCAGGAGTTTTTCATGGGTTTTGCTAATCTTCTACTGGCGATGCGCCGTTGTACCAAACCCATTGTAGTGGCCGTTCAGGGCAAGGCCATCGGTGGAGGTGTCGGCATTGCAGCTGCCGCAGACTATTGCATGGCCACCGAAGCGGCAAGCATAAAGCTTAGTGAATTAGCCATTGCTATCGGTCCCTTCGTGATCCTACCTGCACTGGTGCGGAAGATGGGCGTAGCCGCCACCGCCGAGCTTAGCATCGATACCGAATGGCACGATGCCGCTTGGGCAAAAAACAAGGGGCTTTACCAGCGCGTCTTTGCCTCCAATGAAGAACTTTTCACCGCAGCCACCACCCTAGCCACCAAGCTGGCGACTTACAGCTTACAGGCCACCGCCGAACTGAAGAAGGCCCTTTGGCACGGTACGAACCACTGGCCATCGCTGCTGGAGGAACGAGCAGAGGTTTCCGGGCGACTAGTACTTACAGAAGAAGCCAAAAAAGCGCTCTCTACCTTTAAGCGCAAGTAATAAGAGCATTGGGTTTTATCACGCTTCGAAATTCAGGCGATACCCTTTCTCTGAACCTGATCGGCAAAATACCCCTGGCTCCCCTGCTTCATTTCGAAGCTGACAAGGTCTCCAGCTTTAATTTCATGCAAAATCAGGTTCTTTTTCCGAAAGTGAAATTCCTCCCGTGTATCCAGCAAGCGGAGGTAACCATAGCCTTTTTCAGGAAGATAGAAGAGGATAATACCTATTTGCATGGTTCGGGATGCTTGTGCTTAATCTTAATCAATTACTAATTCAACAGGGGCATAGCCCCAACGTTGACCGCCGGAATCACGGTTCGCTTCACTACAACAGTAGCTAAAAATATCGCCCGTACGAAGGTAGTACGAGAGCGAATAGGCTCTTTAAACTCTAAAATAAAAAAGCCGCTCTTCCTTTAAGGAAAGAGCGGCTTTTTGACCATTAGGCGAGGCGGTTATACCTACCTAGTTCCTAGCGTCACCCGCACGCTTACCGGCGGAGTAGTTGATCCGCAACTGGTTGCTCTTGCGAAGCTTTGTTTTCACGTCCTGAACGATACCCATGGTTACTTTACCATCAACCCGAAGGGATGAGGTAATACGGGAGCGCTTGGCTTCAGGAAGTTTTACTTTATGCTGTTCGAGGAACAGTGGAATCTCATCAACAGTAGCAATCTTATCGCCAAGCTGGATACGTGGAGACGTTCCGTAAATCTTTTGGTACTGCTGTGTTGGGCGACCAACGTAGATGTAGTTTACCAGTGATTTCTCATCAAGCTTGGTCAACTGGGTAACTTCCGGCGTATTCACAGAAAGTTTCAGATCGGAATCCCGCAGTACGGTTACCATCATGAAGAAGAACAACAGCATGAAGATGATGTCCGGAAGAGAAGCGGTAGAAACCGCAGGGCTTGCCTTACCGCGCTTTTTAGAAAACTTAGCCATTAGGTTGATGCTTAATTTGGATTAACAACTGGTTTGATCAGCTGTAAGATGCCCTTCCGGGCGGGGTTGGCGGGAGATAGAAAAATAAAACGGGCCGGAACACTGCGTAGCGGAACCGGCCCGTGATTATTTAATTCTCTTCACCAAAGTTGGTAGGCTCCGCTTCGGAGAGTACCATCGGAATTTCTCCCTTGATAGCTTTACGCTTAGCGAAAGGCATATCGTCAGAGTAAGGTTCACCGTAACGTTTCCGGGCAAGTTCGTCCCATAATTCGTCATAAGCACCTTTCAGTTCGTTGTAAACAGCTAGGTACGTTTGGTAATTCGTACCGCGGTCATTCTTAAGCGAAATGATGGCGTTTTTCGGTGATTCAGACATATTCGCCACCTTACGAGGGTTCGATATGAATTCCTTAGCATTCTCCCGGAGCTGACCGATGCGCATTGGTTCTTCGCGGACCAACAACTGGTTGTTGGCGTTAACGAGTACTGAATACACATTGCGTTCTTTCAGCCTAGTAATGTCCGGCTCTTCGTCAGACCAGGGCGGCAATCTTACGAGAATACCCTTGTCTTCGGCGATCGTAGTAGTGACGAGGAAGAAAATGAGGAGCAGGAAGGCGATGTCCGCCATAGATCCTGCATTGATCTCATTTTTCATCCGGTCTCTGGTATTGGTCTTAGCCATGGTCTGGATGGAGTTTTATCAGGTTACTTAAAGATACCGCGGATACCGAACACTACAAGTGAAAGGATCGAGAGTGCGATCATGATCAGAGAAGCCATAATCGCTCCACTGATGAACTTCAGATTACCACCACTAAAGGTAGTTTCCTGAGACGTCGTGAACTTCTCAATGGCTTTCTGAATCTCGGGAGACTCCGCTGCGATTTCGCCGTTGGCCGTAGAGTAGCCAATGAAGACTATAACTGCGAGTGCCACCAGACCGACGAGGCCTTTGATGGAACCCTTCGGATCACTGACGAATTGGACAATGCCAAAGCCCAACGCTACGATAAAAGCAAGAGCGGTAAGCGCTAAAGAGATACCGATACCGAAATCGAATACACCGGTATCATACTTCTCAGCGCCTGCAGACTCAGAGTTCAACAGTTCCATCTCGACGGGGTCGCCGGAGAAGATACTGATCAAAAAGATGGCAACAACCAGCACTCCAATCCCGAAAGCCAGCGCTTGACCGTATTTATTTAAAAATGCGTACATGCTATGATTGGATTTATATGAATGAGGGCTGGTTTAAGCCTTAAAACTGTTGTTGGTGGCCATGATGTCTACCAGGGCGATGGAAGCATCTTCCATTCTGTTGACGATACCGTCGATCTTGTTAACGATGTAGTTATACAGGATCTGAAGGATAATGGCAACAACGAGACCGAATACCGTGGTAAGGAGGGCTACCTTAATACCACCAGCTACTACTGCTGGAGAAAGATCACCTACCGTTTCGATACGGTTGAAGGCCTGGATCATACCTACTACCGTACCCATGAACCCAAGCATGGGTGCAATGGCGATAAAGAGAGCGATCCAAACGAGACCACGCTCGAGGAGGCCCATTTGAACGGAACCGTAAGAAACAATGGCCTTTTCTACTCCGTCGGGGCCGTCACTGCTGTGGCGTAGTCCTTCGTAGAGAACGCTGGCGGTAGGGCCAGGTGTAGATTTGGCTACTTCTCGGGCGCCTTCTATGTCGCCTTCTTCGAGGCGCTCACCGATGCGGGAGAGTAGTTTGTCAGTGTTGACGGAAGCAAGATTAAGCGTAATGATACGCTCAATGCAGAATGCCAGACCGAGAATAAGGCAGACGAGAACGATCGCCATGAAGCGCCAATCACCATCGATGAATTGCTTCTTAAGGACCTGAAACCCGGAGGATTCGTCTGCTTGTGCCGCAAGGTCGGCAGCGGAAAATACTACCAGCGTAATAGCCGCTAGTGCTTTGGAAAGATGTCGCATAGCCAGATTTAGGTTGAACGAATGTTTGTGCGTGAGGAGAATTTACCGACACGAATGCCGGTGTAAGTGTACTTTGAGCCGCCGTTGCGGCTGTTTGTGCGACGAGTTATCGCAACTATGTGCGGAAAGGTAAGAAAAATTCCGTTTTATTGACTGTAAAAATGGAATACCGACCGATTAAACGATCGCTAAACGCCTAATATTCGGAAAGAAAATAACTACTTATTTGTAATGATCGCCATGCTCAAAGTTCGAACACTACGAAACATAAGAAGAGATTCTCTTTCTTTCCTAAGTCTCAGTGCGAAGGGAGAGGGATGACTCCTTCGTCGTGATCGCCGTGCTCAAAGTTTGAACACTGCGAAATATAAGAAGGGGATTTTCTTTCTTTCCTAAATCTCAATGCGGAAAGAGAGGGATGACTCCTTCGTCGTGATCGCCATGCCCAAAGTTTGAACACTGCGAAACATAAGAAGGGATTTTCTTTCTTTCCTAAATCTCAATTCGGAGAGAGAGGGATGACTCCTTCGTCGTGATCGCCATGCCCAAAGTTCGAACACTGCGAAACATAAAGAAGGAGTCTCCTTTCTTTCCTAAATTTCAATGCGGAGAGAGAGGGATTCGAACCCTCGGTACAGTTACCCGCACACACGCTTTCCAAGCGTGCTCCTTAAGCCACTCGGACACCTCTCCTTTTTAAAATCCATCCCGGCAGAATGTGTTATTCATCAATAACTCCCTCCGGAATGAACGCAAAAATTGCAAAAACGATCAACAAAACAAAATTTTTGATGGCATTCGTGCATATTAATAATTAGATCGTGACCTGTCTTGCCGCGGCCCATGGATAAGTTGGCTTTACAAAACGGTCAAGTTCAAAGAGTTGCCACGCATTGGCGTTCGTTTGTCGGCCAACTTCCTCCGGAGAAGATTTCCAGAGTTCTGCAACTTTTTCTGCCACAAGTGAGATGTAAGCCGTCTCATTTCGTTTTCCACGGTTCGGAACGGGTGCCAGATAAGGTGCATCCGTTTCCAGCAAAACTCGGTCGCGCGGTACACCTTTCACCACGTCGCCTATGCCACCATTTTTGAAGGTCACTACCCCGCCGATGCCGAGGTAAAAGCCTAAGCTGATGGCTCGGTTCGCTTGCTCAAGGTTTCCAGTCCAGCAGTGAAAAACGCCACGCAGCTTCGGATTATCGATACCGTCAATTAATTCCAGCAGCTCGTCAATCGCTTCACGGGCGTGAATACAGATGGGCAAATCGTAATCAATCGCCCACCGGCACTGCCGTAGAAAAGCTATTTCTTGCTGCTCGCGAAAGGTTTTGTCCCAGTGAAGGTCCATCCCGATCTCTCCGATGGCCACCCAGGGGCGTTCCCTCAGGTATTTTTCCACAGCAGTAAGTTCATCCTCAAAGTCTTCACCGACGCTACAGGGGTGCAGGCCAATCATGGCCAACGTCTCAGCTGGAAAATCCTTTTCGAGTTGTAGCATTGCTTCGTGGCTCCGCAGGTCTACGGCAGGCATGATGGCCAGTTCCACCCCGGCGTTCCGGGAGCGAGTCATCATTTCATCGCGGTCATCAGCAAACTTGCCGCTGTAGAGATGGGTGTGCGTATCGATGTACATATATAATAGATATGCCCTAGATGCGGGCTTTATTTAAAATGGTGCGTGAAGGTAGTTATTGAGTTGTTGAATTGATAAATCACCGGGTTACTACCACACATGACAACAGTAACGTATCTCCCTACGGTAAGCAAGCGTGGCGCCGCAAACGTTGCTTGCGGTAGCCACTCAGTGACTCACCAACTCCGTAATTCACAAACTCACTACCTTAGAGCCATGGCAAAAGGAAAAAAGATATACGTAGTCTGGGTAGGCCACGAACCGGGTATTTATACGGACTGGAGCAAAGCCAAAAGCCAGATCGATGGTTATAAAGGAGCGAAGTATAAATCTTTCCCATCCAGGGCCCAGGCCGAAGCAGCTTATGCCAATAGTTTCAGTAGTTACATCAAATCAGCGGCGGCGGGCATCAAAAAGCCTTCTTCGAACCTGCGTTCGCGCCCAACTTCTTCACGTCGTGGAAATGCCCCTTCAACCCCGACGATCCTCAGCCAGAGCATCAGCGTGGACGCCGCCTGCTCCGGCAACCCCGGAAAGATGGAATATCAGGGCGTAACGACGAGCGGCAAAAAACAACTATTCCACCGCGCCTTCCCGCTTGGCACCAACAACATTGGAGAGTTTCTAGCCTTGGTTCACGCCCTAGCTTTTCTACAGGGGCAGGAAATGCCCGACCTGCCCATCTACAGCGACTCCCAGATCGCCATCGGCTGGGTGAAGAAATGCAAATGCAAAACCACTTTGGCGCGCGGAAAAAAGACCTCTGAACTCTTCGAATATGTTGACCGCGCCGAAGCGTGGCTGAAGACGAATAAAGTGACCAACCCCATTTATAAGTGGGATACTAAAGGATGGGGAGAGATTCCTGCTGATTTTGGTAGAAAGTGAATTGATAAATTATCGAGTTGCTACTGCAAGTACCGTTCGCAGCGCTACGCTCACTCACCATACGGACAATGCCTCACGCTTATCATATGCGGTATCGTGTAAGACCTATTAAGTGCAGCAGCAACTCAGCAACTCACTAACTCAACAACTCGCTATCTTCGCCCCCATGTCAAAATCCCTCCTAGTAGTAAGCGATTACCGAGACTCCCTCAATGCCGTCCGCCCCGAAGGCCGCTGGTTCACGGGCCTAGTAAAGGATTTCGGATACTCTGTTACCGTAATGACCCGGCGGAAGGGTGCTAACTACATCGACGAACTCGAGGCCGGAGGCGTTCGCATCATCGACTGGCACCCAGAAAGTAAGTTTGGAGCGACAGACCGCGACGGCATCAAAGCCGAGCTGGAAGCCAACCATTACGACCTGCTACACCTCTTCAACAACAAAAGCATCGTGGCCGGCATCCGCGCGGCAAAAGGCTGGCCGGGCAAGGTGCTCACTTACCGCGGCTACACCGGCAACATCCACTGGTGGGACCCCAGCGCATACTTCCAACACCTTAATAAAAGAGTCGATGGCATCATCTGCGTCTCCGGAGCGGTGAAAAAGCGTTTTGACCAGCTGCCGTTTTTCGATAAGTCCAAAGCCCTCGTCGTTGGCAAAGGGCACGATCCTACCTGGTACGCCAACATTGAGCCGGTAGACCTAGAAGTGGAGTTCGACATCCCACCGGAGCGCACCACCATCATCGTCGTCGCTAATGCACGCCGAATGAAGGGGATGGATTACCTCGGCACCGCCATCGGTCGCTTACCGGCAGACCTTGGCCTTCATTTCCTATTTGTAGGCCGCGGGTTGGAGACCAACAAATTAGGCTCCGACCTGTCCGACAGCTATTACGGCCACCAGTTTACCTTCACCGGCTTCCGCAAGGATGTGCTGAATATCATCGCTGCGGCCGACGTGAGCCTCCTACCCAGCGTGAAGGGTGAGGGCCTCAGCAAGGTCTTACTGGAAAGCATGTTCCTCGCCCGACCCACGATTATGACCGATATCGATGGTAATAAAGGTCTCGGTATTGGTGGTGAGACGGCGTTGATCGTTCCGGCACGGGACGACGAGGCACTTACGGAAGCCATGCTCAACATCGCTGAAAAGCCTGCTTTACGGGAGAAGTTGGGGACTGCGGGTAAGGCTTACATAACGGAGCACTTCCAAGCGAATCGTACGGTGGCGGATTTGGATGTAGCTTACCGCACGGTGTTGTCCCGGAATAATTAGCCAGCCCCGAAAGGGGAGCTTTTTTGAGGCTAAGCTTGGCTTTAGCCATTGATAAACCTTTTATGCAACGGCCTGAGTAAGCAATGCCGTAAGGTATCGGATTTTAGTGATTAAATTTTCTACCTCGCTATTTTTAGGCGAGGTAGAAAATTTGCTGTCCGCCCATATTTGCTGACGTACAGCGGAGAGAATAGCAGAAAAGGTATAATGCTTCTTTTGATACCACGCGGTGCTGCCAAGGGTAATTTTCTGCTGCTCGAACAAGGGCTTGGCCATCAGGCAAATCACGCTCATTAAGCCCATCAGAAGCGG
>Ga0136553_1000209_pt1 | contig 21425 bp, 18 predicted proteins | sample AntRauTorckE5430_FD_101384 | JGI IMG/M metagenome (GOLD analysis project Ga0136553, IMG submission 101384) | Saline lake microbial communities from Rauer Islands, Antarctica - Metagenome Torckler E5 #430 | ecosystem: Environmental > Aquatic > Non-marine Saline and Alkaline > Saline | place... | reverse complement strand
TCTTGGAATATAATTTCAATTTAGGTTATGCTGATTCAAAGGTACTGCAAATAAAATTTAGAATGATGAAGTAATGGCAGGAAGTAGATAGGTAGGTACCACCTTAAATATAATTACTAAGGTTTCTACTAGATTATCTTCTACCTACTCCTTTGTTTCTCTTTCCTGTTTTAGTCTTGGTGGACTTTCGAACAGCTCGGCCTCCAGTGTACTTAGCAGTTGACTCCCAGATATCAAATGGCATCAATGGTGGCCTCACTGCAAATCCGATGCCCTTTGGCACACTTATTCTGATATTTGCGACGCCTGCTCCAGTAACTGCTACCCATCCGAGTCCTCGGAGAGATATATCAGCCGCTGCTTCTTTCCATCCTGCCCCTTCGATTTCTACATCATGATACTCGAATTCGCCAATCTCTTCAATTCGCTCTGGGCCGCCAAGTGGCGGCGTAAGCAGTGTACCAGCGTGTTTCTTGATGAATTCATCTGCATTCGAAGTGTCTGTGGGGTGAAGTTTGATATCGTTGGAGACGTAAAAGGTGAAGAGGAAGGGTTTTGAGTCTCCAATCACTTCAATCTTTGCGAGGCCTCCAACCAATACACATTTTCCAGATCCAACTCTGAAAGTTACAGGTTCAACTTGTCTATTGCATAGACGTAAACGGAGAAATAAAGAATGAGTATTTGACGACAACACTGCACAAGTGTCCAGATTCTTATCTGGAACTTACTTTTTTGGTACTACCATTTTCAACTCAGCGGGGGTTAGACGTTGCGTCAAAGTTCCAGGAACTAACAGGCCCGGTGTATCATACAAGCTGAGGTCGTCACCCATGTCAATCTTGATGAATTCAAGAGTTGTCCCTGGCAATGGACTAGCTGTAATCGCCCCCTTGTTCTTATTGGCGTTTCCAGCTCTCTTCTTGCCCCGAGGTTCCTTACTTCTTTCTTTGCTCTTCTCCAAAATATGATTGAGCAATGTACTTTTCCCTGCATTTGCTGCACCAACCACGTAGATATCACATTCCATATCGTATGCAATTGCTCTAGCCTTGCTGAGCAGTTGGCTGACTCCAAACCCTGTCTGGCAACTTACAAGGCGCACTACACCACCAATGTTTGCGATGGAACGCACCCCGAGATATTCCAATTCGCGTCTTACCCAGCTTTCAGCACGAGTTTGACCCATATTAGATGGAAGGAGGTCAGCCTTATTCGCTGCAACAATTACGGGATTATCTCCTGCAATAGCATCTAACTCGGGCAAAATGGATCCACTAAAATCAAACAAATCAACAACAGCGATGATGACAGCAGGCTTCTCGCGCAAAGGCAGGAGCAAGTCTCTGAACTTTTCTTGTGAGAGTGCAGGTTCCTCCGACCAACCTGCACGAAGGCTTTCTGGCGCTTCTCCAAAGTTTTGAAGGCCGTGACAACGCTTGCAAATCACCTTCTTCTCTGCGAGATCCATAAGATCAAGTCCCAAATTTTCTGCCATTAGGTCGATGTTAATTTCATCATCATCTTCTGCAGTAGAGGCCGCTCCAGATTGAAGCAGCCACTCCACTTCATCCTCGGGGCTCCACTCGCTCGATTCCGCCTTTTTTTGCAATGCTTGTGCATCTTCAATCTTTTGAAGTTTTATCTGAATCTCGAACTTTGGAGGAGGCAGGTAACCGGGTTTCATTTCATTTTGGTTCTGAAACCCTGACCCGCACGCAGAGCACTTCATGGCATCAGTAATGAGTTGGAACTGTTCACGGCGAGGTGTTTCGTCGTTTCCATATGGATTTGCCTCCTTTCTGAAACCAAGACCCTTCAAATCTTCCTTGCTCACCTCTTTTGAAAAGACGTCCAATTGATTTGAGACGTTTACCCTTGCAAGATCCATATCATTTTTTTGCGCATTGGCAATTCTTTCTTCCATACTTTGTTCATCCCCTCCAAAGTCAATATCATCGTCATCATCTTCATCGCCTTCTAAATCATCATCAAATTCATTTTCGAAGGTTGAATCTTTCGCATAAAATGCAGTGGAATCATCAAATCCTTCATCACGAGCCATTTTGTCGAATGCTGTGGTCAACGCATCTAGATTGACATTTTTAGGATCGGCCAATATGATCTTCTGCTTCTTTGGTTTGCTTATTTTCTTCTTGTTGTTGGTACTACCATCATCTTTGTCAAAAGCGAATAGACTAGACTGAGTTGTGTGATAAGATTGATGTGTCGGCACAGACCCAGATGATTCAAAGAGAGAATTGGATGAGGCAATGCTCCGTGGCAGAAATGCTCGCAATGTCCTTCTGGAAGCTGTTTGGAACGCAGCAACTTGCATTGTTGACTGTTGAAGCGATGAGGGCACAAAAACGGAAGTTGCAAAGAGAATGAGGGAACGCATTTCTGTTTAAAACTCAATTCTTCTCAGCCTTCCTTTCTCGCTATTTAGTTATTTTTTCAGGAGGTATACTAACTAAAGCGATGACCGATGGATGGATGACAGAATGGTTATTGATATCTGAAAAGATAGGTTGTCGACAGTGAAGCTTGTATGGAACAGTTGCCATCACAGCTTTGTTGTTGATGGGTGGTGCTCAGCGCATGGCGGGAACTTCAATCAAAACGATGGAAAAGCAATCTCTCCCCTCTCTCCCCCCAGAAAACTTGGTAGACGTAAAACTGAGGTAATTTGTAATTTTAGGTAAAATTTGGAATTATTTGGAATCTAGTAGGAATCGGTAATTACAAACCAATAACCGATACCTATCAATCAAGCGATCAATAGCCAGGAAAAAGAACCTGCCGCAGTCTCACGTCTCACTGACCTCCTGTGAATCAATCACATTTTTGTTTGAAAACTAACGCAGGCATGAAGTTTCTAAGCAGAAGCGTTATTCTTGCCCTCTATTGCTCCCTGTGCTCTGCATTTTCATATTCGAAGAAAACACCAACACGTCATACTTTTCGGCACGAATTAATGAGCAAGACCACGCTTGAGCTTGGAATTTCCAATGAGATATCCTCAAAAAGATCACCAATTGCTTGCCTTGTGGGCTATGCATCTACGGCGCAGGTATCAGAGATAGAATGTATCTTGCTAGATGCTGGTTATGATCGAATGATCAGAGACGAAAGTGCGTCCATGGACGACGAGTTGATTTTCAGATATAAATATGTCAAAGCGTCAGGAATGCTGAAATTGATTGAAGATGATGATACACCAAAGGGGGCGGAAGCTCCAAAATATATTCCAGTTCAATCAGGGGAGGAGAATGTTCTTGTTGCCAACGGGTGGAGCTTCCTAGATCCAGATGAAGCGGAGCCAATGTCAGCATTTGATATAGATGCTGCTAACGCTGAAGGGCAGTATATACCAAAGTGGGGAGAGATGGAAATTAATGACGGGAAAAATGAGGTGCCTTTAATTTTATCGAGTTTGGGGTACAATTTAAGGCGCCTGTCGAAAGACAATGTTCTATCAGAAGCAAATAGGATATCTGCCATGTCCAAAGAAGTCTTGTTGAATGGAGGAACTGATGAACCTAATGTGAAGGTTACCAACAATGGGCACGATTTTTCTGGTTCCGTCTCAGACGTAAATGAAGGATTGTTTACAAGTGCAATTGGAGGTAATCCATTATTTACAACCAATGAGCTTTCGCCATTGACAGGATCGTCAGGGTGGCTTACATTCTCCAGACCCATTGCTGAAGATCATATAGAGTTGGTATACGCAGAGAAGAGTGCAATGGACCAACGAGTAGAAGTTGTTGATATTAGAACTGGTTGTCATTTAGGGCATTATTTTGGTGACGATGGGTACTGCATCAATGCAAGTGCATTGAATTTCTTTCCCGTGGCAGGCATTGATGCGAAACCGTGGGAAGATACAACCAACCCTACTTCGTGGCAGAAACTCCGTAAGCTTGATGAAGAGCTTGGCATATCACCACGAATTCTGAAAACAGTGCTGCTTCGAAATGTACGCTGTGAGGAAGTTCTTTTGGGAGCAGGATGTTTCTGGCATGTGGAATTTGCTCTTCGACGTCTTCCTGGTGTGATTGATACAAAGGCAGGTTATGCTGGTGGGACTTGTCCTTTTCCGTCTTATGAAGATGTGTGTAAGAAAGATACTGGCCATGCCGAAGTTGTGAAGGTTATTTTTGATCCTCACATGCTGAGTTTCCAGAAATTGCTGGATTGCTTCTTGGCAATGCACGATCCTACTATTGTGAGAGCGCATGGTAAGCAGGCTTCAAAAGACGGACAATACAGGAGCTGCGTGTTTGTGCCTAATCAGCAAATGGAGAATCTCGGAAAGAATGCAATAGGTGATTGCCAAAAGCAGTTAGCAAAACTTTTGAGCACTGAAGTTAGAATTTTAGACATGGAATCATTTTGGTTGGCAGAAGAGCGCCATCAGCTCCACGATGAACGTGTGAAGAAAAAGGATGGAAACGAGATTAAAACCTTGAATGAGATAGATTGGATTTTCGAGTATGGTCGACGAAGCTCGTCAATATGGGGATCAAGTGAAACGGCATCTGGTGCTCTAGATGACTCTGACGACGATGGCATGGCGCGTATGATGATTTGAGAGCCTTTTGATAAAAATGCGATTTGAGATCCAGTAGGTACATGTTACCTCTCTGCTGACCATGGAGAAATTTATCGCATTCATCATTCGAGTCGGACACATGATACTACTGCGCGCTCAGCTCTTGTCGCCAGTCTTCAGATAATTTCTACCATTTTATATGCATATGGTGGTTATCAAGCTGCTTTGAGAGAAGTACATAGCGGTATTCTTCAAACAAAGTTGGAAGATGCATCACACGTCGTGTACGCGAGTATCATACCTACGGCAGAAAAGATAAAATTTGAAATTGAAATCATAACCTAACGAAGATACTGGTGTCTAGAGGAGTGGGTGGTCGGCGACGGACGACGGACACACAACAGCACATCAAAACATCTTGAATTTTCTGGAATTTTGACTAAATATGGCCACAGGCCACAGCTATTACTACTATTCTACTACTATTGCTCTCGCTCGCAACCATACATATCATAATATCTGCTAATCTATAATCCACTGTTCTAACAAACTGCAATGCTTTCTCACGTAACTCGCATTCTCAAGTCCGAAAGAGTCGCAAAATTTGCAACCAACCATGTTAGATTCCTCAGCCACTGGAAGCAGTATGAAATGGGACCCCCCGATCCGATAGTTGGGCTCAACGAGGCGTTTGCGCTCGATACTGCACCAAATAAAGTCAATGTTGGAGTTGGAGCTTATAGAGGAGACAATGGACTTCCTTATATCCTCCCTTGTGTCCGTGAAGCTGAGCAAATTAATATGGCAAATGCAGATTTGAATCATGAGTATTTGGGGATTGTTGGTGATCAAGGCTTTGTGAAATTGGCTTTGGAATTCGTGTACGGTGCAGATTCGCCAGTCTTGAAAGAAGGCAGAGTAGCAGGAGTACAGACACTCTCTGGAACTGGAGGATTAAGAGTCTTCGGGGAGTTCTTGAAGAAAGGAGGTCACAAGGAGATTTATGTTGTGAGTAATATGCATTGCGACAGATAGTGTAGCCAATGTTTTTTATTATTATTTGATCGCAAAGCTAAATGAAATCTTTCACCCTCTATTGCCAGCCAAATCCTACTTGGGGCAATCATATTCCAATTATGCAAAATGCTGGACTTGAAGTTAAAAAATACAGATATTATGATGCCGAAAACTCAGACTTGGAGTTTGACAATATGATTTCTGATTTGAAGAATATTCCAGAGGGGACTGTTGTGCTTCTTCATGCATGCGCGCATAACCCTACAGGGATGGATCCTTCTGTAGAGCAATGGGCGGAAATTTCCAAGGTCATGAAAGATGGTAACTTAATTCCTTTCTTCGACTGTGCCTACCAGGGATTTGCCAGTGGAAATGCCCCGCAGGACGCATTCGCGATTAGAATGTTTATTGAAGATGGGCATTATCTTGCAACTGTTCAATCCTTCTCCAAGAATTTTGGGTTGTACGGCCAGCGTGTTGGAGCATTATCGATTGTTGCATCTGATAAAGGCGAGGCTAGCAAAGTGTTGTCACAAATGAAAATGACAATCAGACCCATGTATTCCAACCCGCCAAAGCATGGTGCTCAATTGGTAAAGACAATCCTGTCAGACGAACGCCTTACGACAGATTTTATTGACCAGTGTTCTGATATGGCAACGAGGATCAATGAGATGAGACTTAGCCTGAGGTCTGCTCTGGAAGAAGGAGGGGATAGAAATTGGGAACATATTACAAAGCAAATTGGTATGTTTTGTTACAGTGGATTGACCAAAGAGGAAGTAACAGCACTTCGTGATGATCATAACATTTACTGCACGATGGACGGTAGAATCAGTATGGCAGGTGTCACTACTGGTAATGTTGACCACATTGCTGGAGCGATTAAGGAAGTAATTAAGAAATAGGCTAATCTTTTGTATGACATTTTTTGTGTTTATTACTTACAGTACTGTATTACTTCTACTTACAGCAACTCAGAGTCTTATTCATCTCCCACTCTTTTTCTGATTAGAGTGTTGTACAAGATACTGCTGCCACTGACAATGCTGCAAGAATATCGTTATGATTACTTCGGTTCCAAAGTTATCCACATTATTGCTAGGTCGAACGTGTTGTATAGGATTTTATAACTTTTTTAATCACTCGTCTTGAACTCATCAAATGAATCGATTTACGATACATACCAAGTTAGGAATTACTCAAATGCTTCAATGATAGATGTCATCATGGATAAAGACTTCACATAACAAGCTTACGTGTCGTGGGGCATCAAATTTATTTTGAAACCAACAACTCAAGCACCGTATTCACTCCAGGGACCTGGTTGAAGCTCGTTTCCTCCAAGATCAGTCCATCCACTCCTTCCCTTGATTCCATAACCACCACAATTATAAACCGCAGATTCTTTGATATCAAAGTCTGGATTTGCAAAAATACCTCTACACGATGCACATGATATGTCTGTCTGTTCGATCCTTGCACTCGTGGATCTATCCGACATTGAAAGACCGTCCCTACCTCCTGTAATTTCACAGCAGTATAGAAGAAGTTTCCCAGGGCACTTGTCAATACTCATTGCATCCAAGTTCGGATTTGCTTTGACCTCTACGCTCACAAACGTCACATCATCAAACGTATTGTCCGTCACAGTTACATTCCCTTCAACTTTCAGCTTTCGAATCAAAATCTTGCCCCCATTAAATCCGCCTCCTTGTTTCAAAGTTAAATGGCACTTGAGGACAGTTCCATTCATGCCTTCTCCACCAAGGGTTAGATTCTTATTAATCTCCAATTTTGCATCTGCTGAATCTCCTTGAAACGTGCCTCTTGGCAATTCAATGACATCACCTACATTTGCTGCATCAATGACATTTTGAATTGATTCAATGGAAGATGAAGGCTCAATCCGATGAATTTTTGCATCATGCTATATTTATGAAAGCCTTCCCAGTGCATCTTTTGGTATTTTACGTTGCAATAATAAGCTTTCTTGCATCTGGTACATGTCTCCTGAGCTCCAGGCTTTGCACAATGGGGAGAGGAGCATCTATCGCCCGAGTCCTTGTTTCCTCCTTCTCCTCCGCTTGATCCCACGCCAACACCAGCTCTACCTACCTCTGCAACTGCAACTTCGTCTTCATCTGAATCTTCCTCGCCATCCTCTTCATCTTCAGAATCTAAATCCATCAGTCCCCCGCCGACAGCCTCCCAACCTCCTTCCTCGTGCGCACCTGTAAATGCAATTTGAGTGAGCTCGTGACCCATCAACACAACATACATGGGTTGTCGATCACCGAACTCAACCTGCCACCTCGACCCTACCACTTCACAATTCATCGGCTTATCCGGATCATCGTCAAAGAATGTCTTGAGCTTCGTTCCCAATCCATGCATTCTTTTCTGGTTTCCAAAGAGCTTATTATCAGCAGTGTAAATGTCTGGGAACTTCAGTTTCATAGTGTTGTGCCAATGAACGAGCTGGGATGTTGGGATGAATCGGCCTACATTGGCTTCAGTTGGTTCATCGCTATCTTCCGCCCACATTCTTGGCAAGTTCTTTACTTTTATTTTTATTTTTAAATGTGGTATACGGAGACTACAATAATGTTCAATGAATGGTAGACTACGGTAGGGGATCTACTTAGAATACCTTTTACCTTTTACCTCTAATGAGTATCTTCAATCTATGGTCTATGATGATGATGATGATGATGAAAAAGATCCGTTATAAGAATAATCAAGATGGAAGGGCTGTCCGATAGAAATGGGACTCGGTTCGAAATCTGCGGGATCGTCTCTCGTCCATCACCCATCACCTATCTAACCTTCTGTTGAGCGAAAATAGCAAACAGCACAGCAACGAAACAAAGGCAACACGTCGAAACCGACCAATACATGTTTCTTCCTTCTCCTCCGCCTGATCCCACGCCAACACCAGCTCTACCTACCTCTGCAACTGCAACTTCATCTTCTCCCCCGCCGACAACCGCCCAACCTCCTTCCTCGTGCGCACTTGAAAATGCAATTTGAGTGAGCTCGTGACCCATTAACACAACATACATGGGTTGTCGATCACCGAACTCAACCTGCCACCTCGACCCTACCACTTCGCAATTCATCGGCTTATCCGGATCATCGTCAAAGAATGTCTTTAGCTTCGTTCCCAATCCATGCATTTTTTTCTGGATTCCAAAGAGCTTATCATCAGCAGTGTAAATGTCTGGAAACTTCAGTTTCATAGTGTTGTGCCATTGAACGAGCTGGGATGTTGGGATGAATCGGCCTACATTGGCTTCAGTTGGTTCGTCGCTCTCTTCCGCCCACATTCTTGGCCAGTTCTTTACTTTTGTTTTTATTTTGAAAGGCGGTACACGTAGACTACAATGTTCAATGTATGGTAGACTACGGTAGTTCTACTTAGACTACCTTCTTTAATCAATCTGTGAATAATCTTGATGATGATGAAAAAAATCCGGTGAAAAGAATAATCAAGAAATTAAAAGGGAAGGGTTGTCTGAGGGCTGTCCGATAAATGGGACTCGTTTCGAATTTCGAAACCTGCCGGGGGGGGTCGTCTCGTTTTGTCACCCATCACACCTTCTGTTTTAAAACTTGTTAAAAGCGAAAACAGCACAGCAACGAAACAAAGGCAACACGCTGCAACACGTCGAGACTAGACCGACCGATACATAATATTAAACTTGTCATGTCGACAGATATCAATCATGAATCATGATCAGCAAGACACATCTTTAATAATAAAGGAATCGCCACAAGCCGCCTCACATCCGACAATACGAGTTGACTACTGGAAAGAAAACAAACTTGCTGTTGGTGAATGGTTGAATAATCTGACGGAGGTGGTGAAATCTAATTCATTCTGGATGGAGAAGGGTGAAATACTCACAATGTCACACTCAACGGTTGTTCAAAACTTGTTGGAATCAATGCTTGCAGAAGTGCTACCACCGCCGTCTTTCCAGCTGTTCGATACTGATGAAGCAAAAGTAACATTTGAGTCTGAATTCCTTGCTGCCGCACTTTCTGCCTGCGGTATGGCTAGTACAGAGGTAATACCTGCGGGATTACTTGGAGAGTTAGTATCAAAAGGAACTAGCAATTCACATCCGATCAAGATGCAATTCTTAGCATGCCCTCCAAACTATAACTTCAAGCTGCATGCACATCCAACTATAGAGTTGGCAATTCCTTTCGTTGGTGAGCTGTGGGAGAGACGTTTGATGGGAGCACGATTGCATCAATCTATTGTGGCGAGACAGCCTGCGTTATCAGTTTCAACGGAGGGGGAAGATAAATTTCACAGAGGACCATCTGATGAAGAGATTGGCAACGTTAAGAAAAGTTTGCAGAAACAATTAGCTGAAAAGTTAGTATCAATGGGAAGTCTTGGAGAGTTTGTAGACCGTGGATTGAGTGAGGGGCAAGTTCTGCTCAATGAGGTTGGAAGCATCCACCAATCCTACACACAAAATCGTGGCTGTCTACTTCTTGTACTCTGGAGCGGAATGCACGCTGACTTGGAGAATTATGATTGCTGTGCTGGAGTCAAGGGTAGCGAATCTTTATTTTTACCGTGAACAAAGTGGGTTTAAAAGAAGTTGAATATGCTTGGCAATATTACGGAAGAGAAGATAAAGGGTGAAGGTGAAGTTCGTAATCTATACAGAGATATTTACAATGTATCTCACAACAATGGAAGATTAAACGATCACTACAATAGCTAGTAGTAGAAGCATCCCCCGCCGTGCTAATTAGATGAAGAGCAGTCATCAAGTAACAGAAGACAAAGGCTGACTCGCTATTAATGATAATACTAGTGATACTAGCATTCCTTATACCTTATACCACTACACCAGGTCTCTTGGCTGGACACCATACCAGGCCTCTTGGTCTCTACAATACAATTGTCATCGCATTGCAACACAATCCCGTCGAGACAATCCTCTCTATTTCCATTGTTAACTTTGACCTTCGCTGGCAATCCATTTCTGCAAACGGAGATGGAACTATTTGATCCATTTCGTTATTGTATCCTCTTCGCCAAAGCCATTCACCTCAACTTTATAGAATGAGTCTGCGTTGATTAGGCTTGCTCGATTGCAACTTTATGACGACTACTTATCCAGATCATTTTTGACTGATTATATGTTGACATTGCGTTTCAGCTCGTTTCAACGGAGACGTAATCTCTTTAGTTTCTAATTATCTCGAGAGAGAGAGAAGTGTGATCCAGGGTCTGGTGAGGGCTTATCAGTGACTTTCTATACATGGTCTTACTTTGTCCTGTCGAATAACTAGGTCTATCGCATTTGATTATGTAGGGGACAAGTACGAGGGGCATATACTACTGTGAGGATTTGTCAAGGTATGATATATGGTGAGGGTGGGTTTCGACGGGGTAAATATGTGTTGCTACTATTGTGCATTGCGTCCATCTGGTGCGATGGAGAGTTGTGTTGCGATGTAATCAATGTTGGTATATTAGATGCTAGCACGTATACAAGATGCCAGCGCTTGTTAATGAAGATGTTACCCATTCATATCCTCGTTTAAAGGATTGTACTGAAGTGCAATGATGTGTTAATTTAAATACACTACCTTTCGACATCATGATAACTTGGGATACCTACAAAATCTCTTGGATTCTCTTAATACTCGCATGGGTTACCTCGCTAAATTAATTCTATGGAAATCCATGAAATGCAGAACCGTGGTAGGAATTACAGAGGGATATGCCGTAATTGCGATCGCACGCATCGTTGTCTGGTAGCATCAAAATCATGAATGGTAGCACACACGAAGGACTGATGAACGCTCAAGTTGAACGCGACATCATATACAAAACGAGGCAGGAATCACTATTCTAGATGGATACAACCATGTGAAGATACGTTTTCAGGAGCGGCGATGCCATTAGCAACGAGCTATTTTTTTACCCCACTCACTTCCGGATGTATGTAAATGAACTTTTGTGTTAAATTTTAAGTCTAATTCAAAGATGAGAGTATAATTTCTGTTTCGTCGGTTGGCTTGGACTGTTGTATTTTGAAAAACATGAAGAGTTCCACCAGATATCTTGTAATGCGACGATGCTATCATGATGAAAATCAGTATCTGAGATGGATAACAGATGTTTTTCATCACCAAGATCAGGCTGCATTGTCTTTTTATGAGAGGATATCTTTCGAACACGATTTGATGCTTTCCTTAATTTCTTCACAATAGCGCGAGTAGGAGTTGAAAGAATGTTTTTCCTCAGAATTCTGTTTAACTTTAGAGTTCGGTTTGAAGTTTGTATCGGAGCCTGCAAGTCTTCGGTGGTAATAATTGTATTTGTATCAATCGTAGAACCGCTTTTGTTCCTTTCGTGTCTCTCTTGTGAACCCGTGGAGCTAGTGCAGCAAGAGGTAATGATTGTGTCATTCCGAGGATTTGAGTTATTGGTGTTCGCTCTATTCTCTATATAGCCAGTTTGTGGAAGATCGTCTTGAAGCTTTGCAATAATACTGTCAAGTTCTAATATTCTTTTAGGTGCAACTTTCTGATTGCGTAGAGAAGTAGATCCACTTGTTTCAGATTCAGAGGTATCGACGATGGTTTCGTGGCAGCTATCATCTTGCCATAATTTCTTGAATGCTGCTTGATATTCGGAAATCGCACTTAGTTCAGCATCACTGTTATCAATATTATCGTGATATTGGAGGTCGTAGCTCCTTTCTGAGTCTAATTCCTCTTCTTTCAGAGCAGTGTGAACTGAATGTTTTCCAGTAAATGATTTCTGCTCACCCCCCATTTCTTTCAGCAGAATTTCAAAGCCACCATCCTTTGAGGGAGTATCATTGAATGAACTTTCACAGGTTGTGGCAAAGGTTTCATCTCCATCACTTTCGCATTTGCTGCCGCTAGCTGCATCATTTACTGATTCACCTCCCAGTACCAAACGTCTCAACGATGGTGGTTCGTCTATCACTGATGTTTCCTGAAACCTTTCAGTGCATGCAAATACGTTGGTAAACAGAACATCTTTAGATTTTCCAGTGCATGTGGTGACGTCACACTTGAGCTGTCTCATAACGCCATCATACAATTCATCAAAAGATTTGAGGGAAAAGCTTGTCGTATGTGAGTTTCGCGAGGCTTGCGATGACTTGGACGTGCTGCTCATAACAGATGTTCTGGATGGTGAGCTATCTACATCATTCCCATGCGCATTCGCTTTCCTCAGAGTGCAAGGCCCGGGTTCGCTAATGGTACAAGGACCAGGTTCGCCTTCGACTGGCTTTGAATCTTCAAATATACCAGAAGGTCTGGAAACGAGGGAGACCCTGGAGGGAGAATCATATTCCTTGACAAGTTGAGATAGTCTGGCTTGTCCATGATTCATCATGGAGACACTTCTTGCAGGGCTGTAGGTAGTTGAAGATGTACTTGTTGAAGGCGTATAGACCGATAATGGTGATGAATGGTAGTTCTTTTGTACCGGAACACTCCAGAAAGATCTATGGATCCTACTTGTACCTGTCTCAATTATTTTCCACGATGAAGATTCTTTGCTTGGAGATTGACGTGACAAGGATGCTGCATCAGGGGTATTTGTGGAATTAATATCAAAGGTCGTGTGCATCAGTGTCTTCCTGTGATTGTGTCTTGAAGTTTTAGGCGTAGACTTTCCCCCCATCACAGATGAAACTATCAGCTCATCATGCGTAGAACTGACATCGCTCGTCTTATCACCAAGTTTTTCTCTTGAAACTTTCGACTCTAAACTTTCATTAAGCCGGTTCTCCAAAACAAGCTGTGGCATCCTATCAGCGTTCATCTGCACCTCTCTTGGCATAAATTCTTGAGAAGGAACAGCAGGCGCTTCTAAATTGAGATCAGCGCTATCGACTCTCTTCGTGCCAACCTCGTGTACAATATTTGCACAAATAATTGTCTCAACCTCTCTTTTATATTTGGACATTGTTTGAGAATTGTTTGCTCTTTCTCCAACCTTGCGAAGCCTTAGCAGTCTTTGGCGTCTTGGAGTCTTTCCAATAGGACTCCTAATACGGGTATGGTTCCTCTCGATGCTTGTGATAGGAGAGTAATCTAGAGCGAACGCTTTTTTCTCTAAGAGAGAGGATTTCTCGTACCCTAGTGCATCTGCATTGTTCCCTTTTCGCACGTCTAACCTCTCATTATCCGCTTCCAGTTGTTCCACTTCCTCATGCTTCATATCCAGATCACGAGTTGCTACTTGATCGTCATCGGAGTGTTTGCTTGAAGCAATACTTGCATTTTCTATGCTGATTTTAATATCAATTGGTATCCCTTTCTTATTCTCTTCTCTGCAGTTAGTCCTCTTTATTTGCAGCGCTGCAGAAACATGCACGGGAAGATGTCCATTCAGATATGGATGCAGCCTAGTTTTGCTCTTCTTTTGCGGAGAGGCAGCAGGTCTTTTCGGAGACCAATTCGGTGAATGTGGTGCAGATGATGATCCTGACAATGTACTGACATCATCATCATGGTCGTCAAAGTGCACAGTCTCGCTAGGGTGTACAGAGTCCATCATGCTCCTCCTAGAGTGTTAGTTGAATATATTAATAATCTTCTATGATATCGACTTTGGTGGTACGCTCGATGTGTTGTAGAATATGAGACGGAATGAAGAATCTGTTTGTAAGAATCAACACATCCAAGATCCAAGCCCGATTCAAAATGAAGGAGTCCCACAAATAACAAGCGAAACATGCTCGGCGGCGTCGTCCTCGCTCAAAAAAGGAATCCATAGAAGGGAAGACATATTTTGAAAATTGCGCGCAATAAATACTTAAGTGTCTATCAAAAGGGATTACATATTAGTTAGGGCTAATCGTATGACGTATGACTGCTAACTACAATTACCTTCGTAGTACCATACCATACCGTATGGTACGGAGTATCAAGTATCACGCGACACGCCCTTCAACAATAATGAGGTAGATTTGAAGATGTCAGTCCGTAACAAGCAACATGCAATATGATGAACTTGAACCCCTGACGATTAATTTCAGTAAACTTACCATCGTGCATAAATAAGATTCTTTGTTATCTGCACATTAAATCAGTTATCAATGCTTTCCCAGTCTCGCCTCTGCTTATCGGTAATGCTCACAACTCGTCTCGCTACTAGTATGATTATCAATTCACCGAAAACGCTGCTGCCCTATTCCCCGCCACCATTTGCGAAACCTCTTCGGAACGTACCGAAATATCGTCTCAACCTTGCAAACCTCCCTACTCCACTTCAAGAAATCGATCTACAGGCAGATGCTGTTAACGAGCCAAGTGTCCTCCAACCATTAAGAGATTTGAACATACAATTTTTGGTTAAGCGAGATGACATGTCAGCGGGCGTTGAACTTGGAGGCAATAAGATTCGGAAATTGGAGTTCTTGCTCGCTGATGCATTAGATGGTGGCTACGATTCTGCTGTGACAATTGGCGGTGAGCAGAGTAATCATTGTCGTACCACAGCAGCTGCTTGTAGAATGGTGGGTATGGAGCCTCACCTCATCCTACGGTCGAGAAGAGCAAATCAAGTGGAGAAAGATCGTGTGGAAAATAATGAGGATTCATTTGGTTATGTAGGGAATATATTGTTTGACCGTATGGTAGGTGCACAAATATATACCTGCACACCTGGTGAATATGGCAGAATAGGTAGTAACGCACTAGTTCAGAGTCTGTGTGAGGACATTGCGAAGCAAAACGGGAAAAAAGTGTATCCGATTCCTGTTGGTGGTTCGAATGCACTGGGGACTTGGGGATACATCGAAGCAGCAAACGAAATAAAGAGTCAGCTCGATGGCGAAGCGGTTGATCATATTGTTTTTGCATGTGGCTCGGGAGGGACAGCCACTGGTATAACTCTTGGATTAGCACTGGCATATAAGGACGAACAGGATAAATTACCCAATATCCATGCTGTGGGAGTTTGCGATGACCCTGATTATTTTTATCAAGAAATTTCAGACATTGCAAGAGAGATGGGGTTAGCAGTTCCTTCAGACACATCTTCTTCTCCGAAAAGTGTTGAGGAATTTATCAAGGATCATGTGATTATGCATCAGGGTAAAGGGCTTGGTTACGCATCAAGCACACAGCAAGAGTTAGAATTCATTTCGAAGTTTGCGTTAGAGACTGGAATTGTGCTTGATCCAGGTGAGTTAATTATGAATTATGATGTGTTCGAGAACTGTCAACAATTTCCCATCTAATCATGATCCTCCACAGTCTATTCGGGAAAAGCATTATACCGCTTCATGGAACAGGTACAGGAAAATCCAGAAAAATATAGTAATAGCCGGATTGTATTCTGGTAAGTTCATGTAAATATGAATACTCTATTACATTGTTTCACTTTTCTCGTTAAGCTGTGTAACAACAATTTTACTAACATTTTTGCAAACGATTCCATCGCCACTTGAACAGGCATACAGGTGGTTCCTTGGGTGTTTACGAACAGGTTTCACCCTTGGCTACAAAATTAAACGAAATGTCTCCTGTCAAAAGGCTGGACATCTATAGTAAAAAGCGTTGAAAGCTATTAGGTAGAAGGTTTCGATTTTGAATTGCAACTTAATCTAAATTATTGAAATACTATTTATACAAGCAGATCGCAATAGCTAAAACCGACGGTTACGGTTTTTCGTCTTCTTGGGCTTTACAGTTGGACTCTGCGATGGCACTCTACTTGGATAAGATGACGGAAACCTTGATGGAGAAAATGATGGAAATTTTGAGGGCATGATACTTGGTCGTTTCGACGGTATGTTAGATGGTATACTGCTTGGGATTTTTGTCGGTATTGTTGATGGTACACTGCTCGGGGTTCTTGACGGTATGTTTGATGGTATACTGCTTGGGATTTTTGTCGGTATTGTTGATGGTACACTGCTTGGGATTCTCGACGGTATGTTTGATGGTACTATGCTTGGGGATTTCGATGGTGTACTGCTTGGGCTTTTCGACGGTATGCTCGATGGTATACTACTTGGGGATTTCGATGGTATGTTTGATGGTACTATGCTTGGGGATTTCGATGGTATGTATGATGGTACAATGCTTGGAATTGTCGTCGATTTTGTTGTTGGTCGATTGCTTAGCATCCACGACGGAGCCGTACTTGGCGTCTGACTTGGAATCCTTGAGGGCAATTCAGTTGGTGGCCAACTTGGTCGATCGCTTCGTGAACTATATGCTGATGGATTGGTAGACGCCAATTGCATGTCTCTTGTTGGAAACATTGAGAGTGACACTGGCGGCAGCGATGGAGCATTTGAAGATATTTGTTGGTTGTTGTTCATGCGATCTGCCCCAGATGTCCGTCCAAACACATTCAACAACAGTTCTCCTTTCCCCATAATGGCCCCAATCGCAAGCGCACCAATGATTAGTAAAAGTATCAGTATGCATAATGAATTCAGTCGTCTGGGGGAAATTATTTGCGCTATGAGAGATCTTCTTGGTCGATTTGCTCCTTGCTCATAGTCTTCGTTGCGTATTATGTAATTTTGATGTTTTGCAATTGATGATCGCCTGGTACCAGTACTATCGTGTAGAGAACGCTCATTGTTGTAAGACAAAATATTGTTTGGCCGTTGTCCTTCATAACCATCATGGTTCGATGCATCTCTCGAGAGATCATTTGAATTACCCTCGTAATTTTCGAGCTCTTTTCTCAGAAAAGGAGAAGGTTTTCCCTTTATCTGCGCAATTTTCGCTCGTTGTATGTACAACGCTGCATCATTTTGCATGGTTCCTGCCCTCGCAACGTACTCCGTTGAATTTTTCAGACCCTTTTCCCTTTCACTCGTTTCCGTCGCAGTACTATCAACACTCGCAAATGATGATCTCAGCGATCTACTCATGCTTTCTTGGAAACCTATTACCACGCCTCGAAAACTACGCTTACTGCGTCCGCTAGAGTTCCCACTTTCGCTACCCGTTTGTTTTATTATTTGTTCATTTGCGGTCATTAGAGTTGAATGATTTTTTGTGAAACTGGATCTTTTTGAAGATGTGACTAGTGAGTTTTGTCTATTATTGTTTGTGTTCGGCACATAAATGCTTGAGCCTCTCCACACTTTGTCGACTTTATCCTTAACGCGTGAACTCAATCTTCTTCCAAGATGGTGAGTTGTTGATGTGTTTTCGTTTTGATTTTTCATTTCATGCACTTTTGCCATGCTAAACTTTCACTTGAGTCCTTGTGATTAAAAACGATTGAAGCTCATTTATTATTCAATATTTATTTTCGTGATGCGATGACCTTCAACTTGGTTGTGATTTTTTCCAACTGCGTTTGACTGTACTTAAATCCTTGCACATCATGCACACATACTTACCACTTTTCTATTTAGCAATGATGTATTCATCGCGATGCGCTCGATTGCGAGCAATGAGCAATGAGCAATGAGCAAGGTATTTATTTAGCGATAGACCCATTCACAACTTTTGGCGCTATTTCTAGAGTTCAAACATTTCTCCCAACATGTCAGGGCGACACATCATATGTAGTCATAGACCACTCATTTTCCGACTATGAACTATGACACATAACTGGTTGTAACTGGATTGAAGAGTATAATAAGTAATAAGTAATAAGCATAACGCGATATACATAGAACGACTCTAGAGCAATTTGTTGCCGACACAAGTATAAGTGATGGCCTCATCGTTTGACAGAAAGCGAAAGCTTGACCTAGGTACAAGTTATGAACCGAAGAAAGAAAACGGAACCAATCCATGGACTGGAAAAACATATTCTGCTCAATATCAGAAAATCCTTCAAGCTCGCTTGAAACTCCCTGTCTATCAGTTCAAAGACAGGCTTCTTGATGCCGTGTCGAAGAATCAAATTGTGGTGGTAGAAGGAGAAACAGGATCTGGTAAAACCACTCAGATACCTCAATTTCTAGTAGAGGCTGGGTATGCTGAACAAGGGACATCGCTGGTGGCGTGCACACAGCCTCGTCGAGTTGCTGCCACATCCATTGCAACCCGTGTTGCAGATGAAATGGATGTTCCACTTGGTGAAGAAGTGGGTTACACTATTCGTTTTGAAGATGTCAGTGATTACAATAAGACCGTTCTAAAGTTCCTTACAGATGGTATGCTTCTTCGTGAAGCGATGAGTGATCCTGTATTGAGTCACTACAGCGTTATTGTGCTTGACGAAGCGCACGAAAGAACCCTTGCGACAGATGTTATCATGGGTTTGTTGATGGCAGTATTACCAAAGCGCTCCAAAGATAGTGAATATGGAGAATTAAAGGTAGTTGTCATGTCTGCGACCCTTGATGCTAAAAAGTTCCAGGAATATTTCAACAATGCACCTTTGATGAAAGTTCCAGGTAGGACATTCCCCGTTGAAACATTCTACGCAGCAAAACCAGAACGTAATTACGTAGAAGCTGCTGTTCGTACAACTCTCCAAATTCACCAGTGCGAGGGGCCAGGAGATATCTTGGTGTTTTTAACTGGGCAGGCTGAGATTGAACAAGCGTGCGAAGAAATCCGTGCATCAGCCGCTGAAATGTGTGGGAAAGATACTCCTGAGCTTGTTGTTTACCCTCTTTACTCATCTTTGGCCCCGGCTCAACAGAAAAAGATTTTCGACAGGGCACCAGGACCAAAAGTTGAAGGTGGTGCACCAGGCCGAAAAGTTGTTATTAGTACCAACATTGCAGAAACATCCCTGACAATTGATGGTATTGTATATGTTGTGGACCCTGGATTTTCGAAACAGAAGGTCTACAACCCACGCATTCGTGTTGAGTCTTTACTCGTCAGTCCTATCTCCAGAGCATCAGCGAGGCAACGTGCTGGACGTGCTGGACGTACTCGGCCTGGAAAGTGTTTTCGCCTATATACCGAACAAAGTTTCCATGAAGATCTACAGGAAACGACATATCCTGAGATTTTACGGTCCAAAATGTCAAATGTTGTTTTGACTTTGAAGAAGTTGGGAATTGATGATTTGGTTCATTTTGACTTTATGGATCCTCCTGCGCCAGAAACTTTGATGAGAGCTCTTGAGTTATTGAATTACTTAGGTGCTTTAGATGATGAAGGAGAAATGACAGAATTAGGATATCAAATGAGTAATTTACCCATTGATCCTCAGCTTGCAAAGATGGTCATCGCTTCGCCTGATTATGGGTGCTCCGAGGAAATGATGAGTATTGTAGCATGTATGAGTGTTCCCCAAGTTTTCATGAGGCCAAAAGAAAGTGCAAAGGCTGCGGATGAAGCCAAGGCTCAGTTTGCACATCAAGATGGAGATCATTTAACCCTTCTTAATGCGTATGCTGCATATGCGGCAGTACCAAAGGCCGAAAAGAAGCAATGGTGTTGGGACAACTTCATTAATGATCGTTCAATGCAGAGTGCAGATAATGTGAGAAGACAGTTAACTGGGATCATGACCAAACTCCAACTGCCACTCGTCACGACCGACCGTCGGGGAAATGGAAACTTTGACTATACTGCAGTACGAATGGCCCTAACAAGTGGAATGTTCATGCAGGTCGCATATCTACAAAAGCAAGGTAACTATTTGACAGTCAAGGATAATCAAGTAGTCTACATCCATCCAGGTTCAGTAATCGATTCGAAACCAGAATGGGTAATGTTTGAAGAATTTGCTTTGACAACAAAAAATTACATCAGGACAGTGAGCACCACTCGTGTAGAATGGTTGGTAGAAATGGCGCCCCATTACTACGAGCTTTCAAATTTCCCTGAATGCGAAGCTAAAGCAGAATTGGAATTAGCTTATAGAAGGCTGGCTCACAGTAGAAGTAAAAATTAAGTCCATACATCAAAACTCACTACCTATTTTTCAGCAAGACGAGACTCAATATTTTCGCGAGCTTGAGCACCCCGGGATTTTGCTTGATTTTGTCGACATGGTGTCGGAATTGATGTAAAGAGAACATACAGATTTAGAGCTCTACTAAAAATAATAACTAGCTAGTAAGTACTTAATGCTTGCTAAGTATAAGTATATAAGGATAAGTATTGAATTGAATGATCAAGAGGCGTCATTTTTACTAGTTGTCAGCAAACTCGTCAAGATCATATCTGGTTTACTACTATAATTAATCCAACACTCTAAGCGTTCAGTAAATACGATATCTTTCCTTTGCTGTAATATAAACCAGGAGATTTCTTGGAGCGTTAGCATGAAGTACCGCGCAGTGAGCTGCTGTAATAGGAGTAGGGAGTGAGAAATTTAAAGATCTAAATACTGTCATTGCTGCACTACCAGTAAGAGTAACAAACTAACAGCACGTAGCTGGATGGCAAAGTATCTTCTCTTTTTCTGTTTGGAACTTAGCACTCTCAATCTATTGCGTCACTGATCTGTTCTAAGTTTTGAGCGCTATGGGTGAGAAGTCGCCGCTCCTAAAAGGAACAAACACATTGATGACTGCAATACTACCTAGAAATGTTGGTGGCAGCTACACAACATGTATTACTTCTTCCCTCCTCGTATCGGACAAGAAAATCGCGCCCACTGAATATAGTCACATTCTGCGGATGGTATCAATAGCAAATTTTAGAACTCTAAATATTATGCTTTTTGTAATTAATGCACATTGTGTGTTATCCAATGGAGGGATGGTGGGTGTTGGGTTGTTGGTTGGGGTTGTTGTGGGGGGGGCGGCCAATCGCGTAAACGCAATAGGCCAGTTCAAAAATTATAGAGAAACTAGACTCTGAGAGCCTAGTAATGAAGGATCACGTACAGCCAGAGGTATTTCACTCGTGAATGGCCAGCTCCTCTCCGTGC
>Ga0136553_1000205_pt1 | contig 21636 bp, 20 predicted proteins | sample AntRauTorckE5430_FD_101384 | JGI IMG/M metagenome (GOLD analysis project Ga0136553, IMG submission 101384) | Saline lake microbial communities from Rauer Islands, Antarctica - Metagenome Torckler E5 #430 | ecosystem: Environmental > Aquatic > Non-marine Saline and Alkaline > Saline | place... | reverse complement strand
TTTGTGGTTTTGGTTGTGGTTGTAGTTATAGTTGTGGTTGTGGATTTTATATTATCAGAGCAAGGCATGCAATAGTAATGTATGATACTAATTATATATCTGCAGGAGCAGCAATACCAAATAGGATCTTGATGCACAACCAAGCCAATGCACAACAAACAGAAACAGCAGCAATACCTGGCAATTGGCAATACAAAATACAACATTATGGTAACAGGAAAATACAAAATACCTTCATTTGTAGGACCCAACCCAACAAATCTGGTGGTTGGTATTGTGGCGCGCAAGATAAAACGTATGTCCTTTCAATGTGCGCATCGATGAAATCAAAATACCGCCGATCCAAAAGAAAAAAAATCCACTCAGCGCCACTCAGCACCACCAACGACCAACGAGGCAATCATCAATCAACCATCAGACATCAGACATCATCAACCATCAGACATCAGACATCAATCACTAATCCAGATCAAGACAGGAATTAATTATAGAACATGAAACTATCTGTTGCAACCCTCATCGCCACTCTTGCCACTGCGGCTGCGTTCGCGCCTTCTCCAATGGGAGTAAGATCAGGCTCCCAGCTTGATGCTCGTAAGCCATTCATCTCTGGAAACTGGAAGCTTAACCCTCAGTACGTTTTTGTGGAAATATATGTAACAAAATAACAAAATAATGTTGATTCCTTCGAAGTGGGACATGTATTTCATCCATCTACTGCCAAACTAACTTTTCCCCATTTTCCTTTTCGTGTCTCCTCGCAGGACCAAGGAAGAGGCTCTCGTCCTTGCTAGAGAAATTGCTGATTCTGTAACTGATGCTTCTCCCGATGCTGATGTTGCCCTTTTCGTTCCTTATGTATTCATCGAAGCTGCCATGGGAGTGGTAGGAAATAAGCTCATGATCGGTGCTGAGGTGAGTCAATATGTTATATTATGTAACCCTAATAAGATATGTTATTGCCAGAAGCCATTCTTCTCACCCACACACACATCACACAAATAAAACACCTTTGCTTCTTACTTTCGTAGGGAGTCTGTCCTGAAATTAATGGAGCATTCACTGGAGCAGTATCCACATCCATGCTCGATTCTGTTGGAGTCAAATGGGCACTCGCAGGACATTCCGAACGTCGTGTCATCTACGGAGAAACTGATGAATACATTAATGGTCAATGTCTCAAGCTCATAGAACAGGGAATGTCCGTCATGCTCTGTATCGGAGAGTCCGAATCTGAATACGATGCTAACCTCGCTGGAGCCGTATGTGCGGTACAACTAAAGAAGGGATTGGCAGGTATTTCCAAGAAGGATATGGATCGTGTCGTCATCGCTTACGAGCCCATTTGGGCAATTGGAACTGGAAAGGTTGCCACACCAGAGGTGGCACAGTCTGTACATAAAACTTGTCGTTCTATTTTGGAAGTCATGTACGATCAAGAGACTGCAGATTCTGTGCGTATTCTCTATGGAGGATCTGTTGCTCCTGATTCTGTAGACAGTTTGATGGCAATGCCTGACATTGATGGAGCTCTTGTGGGAGGTGCTTCTCTTGATAGCACCAAGTTCGCACGTATCATCAACTTCCAGTCTTAAACCAAGTTAGGTGGTGAATAATGTTCAATACAATTCACATGAATCATTTGAGATGAAAGAAAGTTACAGGATAGGTGCATAATGATTGATAGTCAATCACTGCGCATTGTGAATGATATTAACTACTGTTCTGTTCTATTGAGAGAAGAATCTGTTTCTATAAACTAATTAGAGTTTTTGATTCATGCTTTTATACTGCCCGTGTAATATTCTTTAGCAAAAGGGATTCTTTCAAATTGAATTCTTTTACATATTACTATGAATGCACGTATGAGATAGAAGACAGTAATTGTACTTGTGCGCCAACCTTCGTCAAAAGCAATACATGCTGCGTTTACGTCTCACAATTGCCAGCAATAATCAATTTCATGGCGTCTACACGCAACTTTCGCGCGCTCGATGATGGTGTTGAAATAAGATTACTCATGGAAACCCTCTTTCGCGTGTACTGCCCAAGATACTGATCCAAGAATTCATTTAGACTACTCACCAACGGACCAAAATTGTAATCGATATTATTGTGACCTTTTCCGATCGCCCAATAGGGTTTGGCCTTGATGTTCTCAGTAAGGGCGTCATAAAGTCCGATCCCATGCGACAATGGAATTACTTTATCATCTGTTCCATGAATAATAAATGTTGGGCACCTTGTTTGGCAAAGGAAGGTTAGAATCATATCCAAAAATCTTCATTATAATACTGTGTCATGTCGACCAGTTACTTACTTGACGGACGATATGCGATCAATGTTTGGAAACTTGTCACCGAGGACTGTGCAGCCAAAATCAGCTATTATTCTAAAAACACTCTTGAAGGGACACTCCAGAATAAGCCCACCAATAGGCACTTCTTCTATAGATAATTTCGATGCCAGATATGTTGCTGGACCTGATCCTACAGACCTCCCGTACAGCACGATTTGCCGAGGGTCCAGCTTTCTATAATTGATCAAATGTTCATACGCAGCCTCGATATCGGAGTAGCATGCTTCTTCGCTGGGGTCACCTTCACTCTCGCCATATCCCGTGTAGTCATATGCCAGTATGTTCACATTTAATCTCCTCGAGAGGCATTTGAGCCAACCAAACATGAGACCCAAGTCTTCTGCATTCGCATGCGAATATAACAGTGTTATTTGAGAGCCCGCCCTTTTAAAGTAGCATGCAGGAATTCTATTCCCTTGAGACGTTGTAAGGAAGAATCGGCAAGATGGATGCAAAGGAGTTGGCACAGGTGGCCTGAAAATTATCGAATCAACGTTACCCATATTTATAATTATGAACTGTGAAAGGAAGGAAGAATGATGGATGATTGTCCTGGGTCCCGTCGGGGTTGTTCGTAAATCGTTGAGTTTGTTTGTTTAGATTGGGTGAAAGAAGGATGGTTGTTCGTAAATCGTTGAGTTTGTTTGTTTAGATTGGGGTAGAAGAAGAATTGGCGTTAAATTAGAAATATTTAGCCCTGTGGGCGATTGCTATCAACTATAAAAGTATTATGAGGTGTCTATTGCAACCTTTCAACAAACGTTTATTTTAAGCAAATAAAGCTATTTCTTTCCAGGTTATCAAAAATGTATTTTAAATAAGTTAAATATTAAATATCCAACTAGTTCTCCAAATGTTATTGCTGGCGCGACATTCAGTTTTGTTATGTAAATAGTGAGTGCTGAAAGTGTGATTTCCCTGATGATCCACACCTTTACCACATCTTGAGTGTAAATCTTCTCTTCCACTCCTTCGATGTCTCAATGGATGTTGGTTTCTTAACGGTTCTACGGCTGCTATCTCTTTTTATCTCAAGGAAAGCCTTGTTTTTCTTATCACTTTCTTTCGTACCCTGGCCAAGCCCTTGCGTCATCTTGTACACCTTCTTGTTCTTTTTTTTTCTTATTTCGTTAGGTGAACTTGACTGAGATTTGTCTTTCTCGCTTTCAGCACTATCAAACCTCTGCACACCTCGAAAAGGGTGAAAAGTGCGAACTGAGCGATTGACGACCTTAGCAGTTGCATCAGTTTCCCTCGTGATCTCTGAAACTGCAGATCCTCTGCTCTCAATACTATGAATTGTAATAGAGTCTCTAGGCTGGTGGTTATCCATACAATCCTCTTCCTTAGTATACTTCCTTACTAGTGCCGGATTGGACTTGGCTTCCTTGAGGACAATTGTATCTGCAGACGCTGATTCCTCTTTCTGTATTTGTATAGCTCTCGGTGCTTCTTTTTTCAACTCGGTTTCGGTTTGAGTAAGCCTTGAATCCAATTCTGAGAGTGTCTTCATTGGGTGTAGTCCACTTTTTGTTTCCATGGGGTACTTCCATGCAACAGTGTTTATAGTTTGGGAATGTGTGGTTCGAGCTTTTGCAAGCAAAATAGGTCTATCAACCATGTTCCTAAGCTCGCGAAAAGAGCTGCTAGGCCTAGTACCTAGAACTAGTTTCTCACTTTCAGTCTTCTTCGTCTCCTCTTTTTCTGACGAAAGAGGGATTACTCCAACATTACGTCTTTCCCATTCAGGAGAAGGTGACTTTCTACCATAGAATTTCGAAGGGCCTGTAGTGGACGGAAATTTAGACGTAGCCTTGGGCACCGTATTCCTGGGAGTTCCTGTGGAGGCACTCCTAAGAATTGGCTCTGGTTTGGTGATCGTTCTATTTTCTTCCTTGAACGATGTGGGTCTTGGCAAGATTCTTCCCCTTTGCTTCGCTGATTGCTGCTGATGTAGCGACTTGGGAGATTTTGGATGAGCACTTCTATGTTTCTTGAGAGCGACAGAGCGGTGAATGGTCTTTCCTGCAGTGTTTGGCAGTGATGTTACTCTTTTCAAGAAAGACATAAACATTCCGGACTCGGTTTGAACTGGAGTAGAGTCGCTATCCTTGCCTTGTTGTTGCTTTTGTTTTTGTTCTTGTTCTGTGGTAGTGAAAGAACATTTCTTCAGAATGGAAGCTGGAGATCTAGTGCCAGTTTCACCTCGAGAAGTGTCTCCGCTTTCGTCTCCTTCTTCCAAACCTGAATTTTGCTCAGGCGATAATTCTAATGACCCGTCATCGACTGCTGCATCTTTCACCGCCACATCGTCGTATCTATCGCTTTTCACAGAGCCAGACCTTGGAGCAGAAGTAGAGCTAAGATGTTCAGAGGTCGTGTCAGGATTCTCGCGAGGACACATATCCTCCTTAGAGGTACAAAGAATTGTTGGCTCTGTTGCTCTCGACAAGTACAACGTTGTAACTTTAAGAAGTGTAAAGTCATCATACTCGCCATCAGAATTCGATGCATCGTCATCTTCTTGATGGATAGTTTGGTCATCATTCTCCAGATAATCGCTATCACTGTTATCGTTTGGTTTTGCATCTAGGCTACAACGATCTTCTTCAGCGGCAACCTCCTCTTTCACTTCAGCTCGGGGGTATGTCTCATCGTTAGCATTGTCGTTGTCACCATCACCATCATCGGCAACATTTGGTTCTGCATACTGGCTGGAGTCTATACCACTACTGCTAATTTCTGTCGTTTCCTCCTCCTCTCCACTCGCTTCTGGCCGAGAATATTTCTCATGAACGACCTGCAATCTTTCTTTAATGTCATGCTTTTTCGCATTTGTTCCTTCTTCCTTTTCAATCACTTTCGCTTCATCATATGACAGCGTAGAGACTGTAGATTGATTGCGCATGGAAACCACTTTAGGAGCGGAGATATCAATCATTATGCGTCAATACTTCGAATAATGAAATGTAATAACTTTCGATAAACCTTTCCGGGACAAGAATGATAAGATGGATAGTGTGAGATTACAATATTATGATGCTGCTCAAAGTTATTGATAATAAACATGTTCCGTATGACTAAAATAATACGATTCAAACAATAGTCTAAATTTAATCTAATTCGCATTAAACCTAAACGGACGCGCTGTCTTCACTGAAATTATTTCTTGAACGCAAAGTGAACACCTACCCTGGCCTGGCAGTTACTCGCTGGCAGTTAGGAGGACAGTTTTATTTAGATAGTGTCAAAATAATAATTTACCGGAACAATGATCATGCATTCATAGAATCATCATAATAATTAGAAACGTGATAAAGAATCAGATCATAATACTCAAACAATCGCAGTGAGTAAATTGTCCTACTTTCATCCTGTCAACTTCTTCATTCTTCACATGTTCTAAATTTAAATGCCCATAAATACCTTTCAAACTTTCTTCATCACGACGAAACACAGATCCATGATAGGTAAAAAAGAAATCTACGATACCGAGTTTCTTCGAGATCCAATGGCCAAGCCCAGTCAAACCATTAAGAAAGCGCATATCTGCGACAGTCATGTGTACGGCGATGGTGACTGCTGGTATGAGGGTGTATACTATTCGACGAAGAAACAAGCAGGAGAACACAGAATTTATTTTCAATCTCAGAATACTGGACGTAAAAGTTTAGGCGAACCTCCCACTGGAGCAAGCAAAGTGTTGTATCTAAAATGGTCTGTTAAAGAAAGGATGCTAAAACGCCGCGAAATAGCAGTGGTCAATCATTTTCTGAGCAGTAGGCAGCATTGTTAATAGTTAATCACCAACTCTACCTGGTTATGAGATATAAACATGAGAACTCTAACATCGCCGACGCGATTGGCAAAGATCTTGCTGCGGGAAGAACAAAGCCACCCAAACTTCAAATAACAAATAATGCTCTAAAATCCAACAACTATCACTATCACGTCCGACGACTCGTATCATATCCATATCCAATAGCAAAACCATCAGCGCAACAAAATGTTTCATAAAGCAGCATCTACACTTCTCCGCTCCCAACCTCTTCGTTCCAAAGTATGCAGGACTCCCGGTGTAATCGGAGCAGTCAGGAATCTCAATGTTCACGAGCACATTAGTATGGAGCTCTTTAACGATAACGGTATTACAACACCTGCAGGAATCGTTGCATTCACTCCTGAAGAAGCTGAAGCAGCCTACAAATCTTTAGGAAATCGTAAGTTCTCAATATTCATTCATTGGAAAGGAATTAGCAGTGGTCAATCATTTTCTGAGCGTGACATATGTTTCCGTTGATGGTGTTTTTTCGACACTCGACTGCTTGATTTGTATTGCATTCGTTTATTATTTATATATATTTATATAGATGGATACATATACACATTGTTGAAACTGTCATACTTACTCCATCTCGTCATCCAGCTGATGAACTCGTCATCAAGGCCCAAGTTCTTTCGGGAGGACGCGGTCTAGGAACTTTCAAGAATGGTTTCAAGGGTGGAGTTCACATGATTAAATCCGCTTCCGATGCAGCTTCCTACGCCTCCCAAATGCTCGGCCAGGAACTCGTCACCAAACAGAACCCAGCAGGAATTGTTTGCAACCGCGTTTACCTGATGGAGAAGATGGATATCAAGAATGAAATGTATCTATCTCTTCTCATGGACAGAGCGAGCGGAGGTCCCGTCTTGGTGGGAAGTCCCAGTGGTGGAACCAGCATCGAGGATGTGGCAGCGAGCAATCCAGAATTAATCTTCACGGAAAATATCGATATTATGGAGGGATTGACTGCGGAAGCCCGTGATCGTATGGCTACTAATCTCGGCCTTGAAATGGGATCTGATGCGCATGCAAAGGCATCTGAGCTCATGGCAAATCTTTATTCCATGTTTATCAAGACCGATTGTACACAGATAGAGATCAACCCGCTTGCCAAGACTAATGATGGGAGCATCGTTGTTTGTGATGCAAAGGTTAACTTTGATGATAACGCAGAGTTTAGAAACAAGGATATTCACGCAATGCGCGATACCACTCAGGAAGATCCCCGTGAGGTAAATGCTGCTCAGTACGACCTCAATTATATTGGTCTTGACGGAAGCATCGGATGCATGGTGAATGGGGCTGGTCTTGCCATGTCTACCATGGACATCATTTCATTGAAAGGCAGCAGTCCAGCAAATTTCTTGGATGTAGGAGGTGGAGCAACTGAGGAGCAAGTTACCAAGGCCTTTGAGATTTTGAATTCTGATGATAATGTGAAGGCTATCTTGGTCAATATTTTTGGAGGAATCATGAAGTGCGACATTATTGCAGCTGGAATTATCTCAGCAGCTAAAAATATTGGATTGGACAAGCCATTGGTTGTCAGACTTGAGGGAACAAATGTTGAAAAGGGACAACAATTGATTGCAGATAGTGGGATCAAGGTCGTGCTGGCAGATGACCTTGATGATGCTGCTGCTAAGGTTGTTGCATTGGTATGAGCATATGACAGAATCGGTATATGAATATCAAAAGCCGACCACATTGTCACAAAACCAAAGTTTAAAAAAAGTGAAGTAGATTTCATTAGATGTTTGTCAACTACTCGTGAGCATCCTTTGTCCTACTAAATAGGAATACCATCAACTGGTGGACAAACTTTTTTTGGCTGTCATCCTTCTTCTCTCGATAATCTTCTCTGAGGTAGTTCCGTTTCTTTTTCTGCGGAAAGACACTATTTGGTGCTTTTGTCGATCTGCCTTGCTTCTTTTTCTTCAGAGTACTCTTTTCACATTTGAATAATTCTTTACGGAGCTTACGAATCTCATCATGAGACCTTTCCAACTCTGATCGAAGGTGCTTTACATTAAGCTCCAAACTGTCTTCCCTAAATACCCAATCCTCATTTTTCTTTGGTTTGTCCTCTTCCAAATTTAATTTCTTTTCCATTTTATTTGATTTGACTCCTTTCTTAGACGGATTATCCTTTGACTTAACACTCTTCTTCCACGAAAGTTCCGTGCTCTTCTCTGATTTGACTCCTTTCGTAAACGAATTGTCCTTACGTTTCTTCCTGGAATCGAGATTTGATGGATTGACGGCATCTGGGCCGTAATCGAAGACTTTAACGGATTCATCCCAGCTGGTGTAAAGTTTGAGCTTCAAGTTGCCAATACGGAGCGCGCTACAAAGAAGATTAGAGGACGTTAAAAAGCGTGACCAACGAGAAAGTTGTTTTATCAAATGAAGACTTGACGACTGTTGAACTTACCCTGAGATTTTGCTCCTTCCTTTTATCGTTTCAATGCGAATGTCAATATTTTCATCCTCTGAATCTCCTTGACCACGCCATAGAAAAAGGTGTTCCTCTTTCTTGTGCATTGTTTTCACAAATCCGATTGGTTCTTTGTCGCAGCTATATCGGACCTCGATTCGAGTTGGACTGTTTCCATCAGTAAAGAAACCTTTAACATCAAAGAGATCACATCCAGGTACATATGAGGTTTTGCTTTGACTGTAGTGTTCTTGTTTCGCGGATGCTGCAAGAGCAAAGAGAGAGACAAGGATTCCAGTTAAAAGTCGCATTGAATCTTTGTGATCAATCTATAATTATGAATCTTTTATATTAGTCTATCGTGCCAAAACTTAGTTCACAAACAGTGAATTGATGCGTGTCAGCCAAAACAATACTGCGAAGTTTGAACAGCGACTTGATCACAGGTCCAGAAGTTGCCAGCCAAGGTGTGATGTCAATAGGATAACAATATCTTTGTAGAAGTTTCATTGGGGGGGCTCAACGGTATTATCACTCGCATGAACAAAGACGAGTTTAACAACTGTTAAAAGATCTGTCTCTATCTTGTCGATTTGGATTACTTTTGCTGGTCTATGTGTGCTACCATCATATTTTCCAATACTTTGGATGGATTGCATACATTGTAGGCAAATCTTTACCAAAACGGGTGTCAACAATCATGGAAAGAGGCAGTACTTTAGATGGAGGGAACAATTGCGATGTCAATGAATATTCTAAGATACCTCGGCTAGTTTGTAGCCTGATACTTTGTACTACACCAATTCCATCATCAAAAGCAGTATCGTGCTACGATAACATTGAATACGAATTTACACCCTTCAGTTTTGAAATAGGTTTCATGCGTCAAAACTTGCACAAAGGAAATAGATCTATCGGTAGTATGAGCCTGGGAAACTCTCGGCAGTCTGTGCAGTCTATCGGCAATCATATGACGAACCACACAGCCTCAACTGGAGACACGGCAACTTCTCCTTCTCTAAAACGAAATAGATTCTTATCTAGCACAAGCAGTCTCACATCATCACAAATACATCAAAGCAATAACTCCATCTCCACAAGTCGCCCAACGGCAGCCTTTGCACTTCCATCGAATCCGCTGGGCTCGACACAAAGATTGCACTTCAAGAGTATTTGCTTGTGCCAACGAGTGATTTCAGAGTATTGGTATATCAAATCGTAGATTTTCTTCCTGCAGAAATCTTGGTTCAGGAAGCCGAACTGAATAGACATGCAATAAATAAGAATTAATCATTTTACAAAAATCTTGCAAACAAGAGAAACAATCAGTTTTGCCAATTCTGGCTATAGGACCATTTCGTCTGGGGGACCAAAATAAAATTTATCGCGGCGAGATCTCAACCAATTCCAGCTTTCTATTGTAGATATATGTGTTTGCGAAGAGTCTCGAATTTGCAGATTACTGGTCTTTTAGGTAGTATCGCAATCTTGACACAAGATGGAGGAGTTCACATTTACGAATCTTATATGCTGCAAAAAAGAAATGGTGTGCACGAAGGTGGAGAGCTATCTCAATTGTAAATCAATCATATGCAGTTATTCAATTCTGGGAAAACATCTGCGACGGCTATTTCAATCCGAGATATGGGAAGCTGTGATGGTCAATAAAACTACTCTTCGGAACCAAAAATCTAAATTATCGATAGCCGTAGACTTCGACGAAGGTGATATTATCGAGTTCACAGCAGTTGAGAGACAACAAAAAGTCAACTGGAAAGGATCGATGGGCTTCCCTATTCAATCCATAGCCTACATTCATATTTAACGAGAACGCAACTAAATCTACTTCATGCCCTGGCCAAAATGATACAACCCGACCTCGCGATAAATTACATCTAATCATCGGTACAACAGAGAACCTCATCAAAACACATGTAAAATACACATCTATTGAAATGGTTGCTTCTTGTTTAGACATTATCAGCGTGGTGGATCAGAAAAAGGATGGACTTCCAAATTTAGAGGTGTCTCCAGTAGGTCTGTGACATCTACGATTGAATGCTCAAAAATTGGTATTTGGCCTGCGAATAACATCTCAGGAAAAGAAGGGTTTCGAATAACTCTGTCAAGGCAGTTTGTAGCATCAATACTTCGGATACTGGTCACAACTTTTCGACTCTACTTGGAAATGGCGTCCTAGTGATATTTCATTATCAAATGTATGCAGCAGGTCTAAGTTGGGGTTTGCAACATAATCGCAACCACATTATGATGCCATTATCAGGCTTTGCTGGCACAGGGATTTTTGACACTGAATCCTCTTCTGCTATCTGTCAGTTCATTGCAGAAACAGTGATGTTGTTCCTGTAAAACACTCACAAAATTTCAGCTGTTATGATGTACTTCTAAATATCACCTCCTTTGACTCTGCAGGAATCGATGACGGTATTGCTCGGTAGTGTAAGGTTTATTCAAGGATTCACTGCAGGCAATGTATGTGTCCGGTCATTGGGGCAGAGTTTGCCAGATCCAAAGAGGCTTTTGAAAGTAGACTTCCAAGCTTGGTCATGTGGTACAATTGACTGCTACACTTGCAATACTGTAGTCTTCAAAGGAGTCAAGTGAATCCAGACTTAATTCCAACGGAGCGCTGGAGAGGCTGAAATCTCTCCTTCCTTCAGACCACAGCCACTTGGAAGCAGGACCATTGTTACAACAAGCTTCTAAGTAACACAAAAAGGCCATGGATTCGATTGAAGTCTTCATAGGTCGAATATCTAGTGACGACAGCGACACATCATCATCATCACGCCAGATACTGGCTCAATTGTTGATGGGTACGAGGCTGTGAATAGTTTAATTCCATAAGTCTACAGCAGAAAACAAGTCAACTTTTGCAATAGAAATATCATTGAACACATTATTCATTTTAAATTTACTACGCCTTCCAAAGTAATCATACAGCTAAAGAGTTACAATACTCACTTTTAAATTACATGTGATTGAACATTGAAATAATTTCAGTTTTACACTACCTACTGACGGTGACCATACGTACTGCAAATGGCGTGAATTAAGTCGAAAAACTGCGAGCATTGCTGTCACAAAATCCATACGTAGCCTGACAACTTAAGTCAACTCTATCCTTTGCGCAACGCTTCTCTATATTCTTGAGCTTCTTGAGAGTCACCGGTCAAGGGACAATGTGTCAACACGTTCGGCTCCATGCAGCGTTTCGAAGGGGTTTTCCTGCTACCCAGCTATTTTTTCTTTTAATTCCATTCTGCCTCCAATGGAATTATTTCACCCCCGTTTCCAACCCTAGTGCAACGGCAGGGGAAGATGTCGAATATCATACTAAATCACCACTTTAGTAATATGAAAGAATTTTAAGAGCGAGCTATGGACATTGGTTAAATTGACGACTATCCTTAAACGCAACTCCTCACTGCAATGTACAAAAGGTCCCTCAGTGGGACCGAAGGTTTCTCGATACTCTTGCCGAGCCATGAAATCCTGACGCCTTAAACAATTTCTTTCGTTGAGCTTACACTTGCTTAGATATTGAGATGACAGCGGCTCACTTTTGCTTCCCACTCTTTCAAGAGGACGTTCCTGTAGCTGTCATAGCCCTCGGCATCGGGTTTCATACTGTCGAGAAGTCTCTTTCGTATCTAGGGAGGGGCAAATTGCTGGAAGCGACTTGGTCGTTTGAGGAAGGAGTGCCTTTTACTACTAACATGAGTTCTATTTATCAATGAAGGATCATGCATCGCACACAAAAGATATAAGATTGGAAGTAGGCTCAGTCTTTAGTCATTAGCGAATTATTTCTAGTTCGGTCTTTGTTTCAATCTGGTTCGAGTGGCACTACTTCTGTCTGTCATCCAAAGATGGTCTTATGTGAAGGAGGAGTGCGTCAATTTTGCTGCGGAAGAGAATACATATACAAATATATGGAGATAAGAGCACTTTTCCTAAGGCTGAGCTGGAAAAGTGGACTGCCTTACAAAGGTTGCGAATCACAGACATAATGGTAACTCAACTTTTCGTAAAACTTTTAATTTTAGCCCTTTCGTAGAAAGAACAAGTTCAAGTGCAAGGCAAACTGTGAAGATTCTTGTTGAGACTCACTTATTTGAGGGATTGCGACAGGGATGGACACGAAAGGTCAAACTAGGGACACCATGCATATCATCAATATCAATATCACATCGACTTTGGGTCATGTATACCAGATCTGAGGTCTCTTTATCATCTTGATCATGATATTAGGAACCGCAGGATACATAAGTACATTCTATCCACAGCCTCGATTGCTTGAACTCTTGAGGATGAATTTGAAGATCATTTTATTGGTGCACACACTTCTAATGTGCACACTTTGAATATTCCGATCTCTTAATTCTGCCCCACAACAAGATGAACAAGCAAGGTAAATCAATCCTCATTAAAAATAAGCCACGGAATTTATTGCACTACTGCGACACATAGTATATCATGAAGGAAACTTTTGTTTACTTGTGACATACGCGATTGTAAGGTCTTATTCTTCATTAACTATTTCCAACAAGAAGCATGAGATGTTTCATCGTGCTCGACCTGCCATACCAAATGATCAATTCGCTCAAGACTCTGCTGTGCAAATCGACTTTCTGCAAGCCATCGCGAGTCTTCAACAACTGCCTACTAAACAATCTAAGCTTTGTCTCTGATGTACACGGATATTCTTTGCCTTTCAATTGATGAAAGGTGCATATCGCTTATTTCGTGCAGTATACCTCAAGACATTACGATGAAACACGTAAAAATTATGTGCTGAGCTGCCTGGAAGTATCTATTGTCGGACATAAATATTCTCCTTTAGTAATAAGAATCGTCTCCAGCATATAGATCCTTCAAGCTCAACGATTTCGAATATGTATTATCTGCAGTATGACTACCACTATCTTATTGTTTTTTAGCTTCGGCAGCTTAAAGAAACCCTATCCTCTTTTCAAAAGAGACCATTGCAAATAATAGTGAGAGATAATTCGACCTTTCATCTCGATACCAGAGTAATCAAAATTTAGAGTTGGGAATGATCTTTATAGACTGTAGGAAGGGAAGCGTGACATTAACAGGGAAGGATTAGCATTATGAGAAAAGCTAACTCAAATTTCAGAGTTGGGAATGACCTCTATAAATAGACCATGGGAATGGTACCGTGATATCTATTGGGAAAAACTGTTATAATTAGCGAAGCCACCTCAAAAAGGTTTCAACAAACTAAACAAAGCCGAGCATTGTGTTTCCAATCTCCATGTTTTAAATTTTTGCATAGATTCGATCCCGAATTTCGTAAAGGAGACCAAGCAGCACGATAATATTATCGAATGGCGAGATCGTGGAAATATGTCGAGAAGTCCAAACGTATTACGCAAAGTCCACAAATGGCCACCTCGAGGCAAGGCGTACAATAGATATCTTGTATTCACTGTAGCTCAACTCGCCAAGAACACACACACGCCGCTACTATTCGTGTACACTCTATTTTGGTAACACGAAAGGCGACAGCCTATATTGTGATGGAAGGTGCATCAGCCTGTGGCTGTAGTACCCATGTGCTATTCGAAAGAAATGAAATTAGATGGGATTGCTTGGGAGACTCCACGTGGTCTCATTTGTAATAGACCTTCGTGCAAAGTGGCGTTGAAGAAGTACGATGACACCACAAAGGATGCAAAGACGCACTAAAGATACTTCCAACGCACGTAATCTTTCTTATCATTCAGAGGAAGAGAAGGAGGGCACCACATTAAATGATAGTGGTTAGCTCAAGCACATATATGTTATATAGCAGCAAGTGGTCGCATGGTTGTGTGCCTCATTCTTCGATATGTATTGTTCTACTTACGCAGAATACACATCCATCTACTCTACTATTATTCTTTATTATTAGATTACTTCTTTAAGAATTCTCCACATCTCTGCTTGAGTGATCTCTCCAAACTGGCAAAATGGTAAAAGTAACAAAATCCTTTTCATCACCCTCCATTTCTTGAGCTTGAATCAATGAGGATTCCCAAGACTCGTCACTTATCTCAATTTCCAATGACAGTGGAGTTCCCAGATATCTGCATTCTTCATTACTCTCTTGACCATCTTGCGATTCAACACTTTCAGTCACATATTGTATCCACGCAACATCATTTGTAACGCTCAATACTTGAAAAGATTCCTTCAGCGACCAATCCAAATCTCCCTCTCTCCAATCATCTACGCTGAAACTATTTGCAGCCCCCTTGCCAATATCCAAGAAAGAGTCTTCCACTGCTTCAAGTGTTACCTGCTTCATAGCCACCCTCTCATCAAATTGCTGTGTTTCTTTAATAATATTGACTGTAGCCTTCTGCAACGTCATTGGATCTAGAATAACTTCACTCGATTCATCAAATTCAGCGTTTTCGTCAAAAGTGCGGCAAAGCCTCAATGTCACTGGCCCAAGTGTTGGATTCTTGATGTGGAGCAAGATCGCATATTGATTGGACGATGAATTATATTTCTCTGCTTTGATTTGCACCCTTGGAATACTATGAATGGCGCTAGAATCTTTTTTCCACCATTGCCCGTGCCCATACCTCAAGCTAGTATCACCCTCCAGCGGATTCACTTTGGGTTTGATGAGAATTCCTGGTCGTCCCGCGTCCAATTCTTTGAGACATCTTCGTACTGCTCTCACACGAAGGGCCACAGGGACAGGGAGATGTGTCACTGATAATTGATCTGAGGTCTTAGTTCTGCCAGTAATGAGCTGCTGCCTAATATTCTTTCGAGGTGACAAATTCACAATGCCAGCATCATCTTTTTCATTTACTAATACATCATCAGTGACTTTCATAACTGTAGTATTGTTGTGGAAAGCTTGTACCGGAATAGACTGCACGACTTGCTTCGCCATCCTCTCCTTTCGACGCTTGACGGCCTCTTCTAAGCTTTCTACAGACCACAATTCGGATCCAATCTTCTTTTCGTCTTCATCATAGGTATCCAAATCATTGGCAATGAAGCTATGTGTACCACTGTGATTCGATTCTGTACCGGACTGTATCCCACTGTTACCCCTATTACTCCCTTTCCTCAACAAATCCGCTCTACGTTTATTTCTGTCAACCTCGTTACTCTTACTGATCCAACATGATTGCAGTTTCTGAAATAAATCCGATTCATCCGTTTCTTGCAATGCATCCGTCATCTTCAATTGAAGTTCCTCCGTAGCACTCTTCACAGCGACATCATGCGAAGAAGATTCTTTTCCATCGCCAGATGCAAGTACACCGAACGAATGATAGATCCCACATTCCACGGAATCCCAATGACAATATCCACATTTGTACACACAGATGTGCGAATGATCTTCTGGAACCTTGGCTGCTTCAATAGAAGAACAGCATTTCTTCTCCAGCACACCGAGTGTCAAGACAGCCTCACATTCGGGACAATCCATACATCCAACTAATACCTCCCGTCCTCCCGATGCAGGGTTAGGATTTGATTTGACACATCGGCCTTTGGCAGCGGAGAAAGCCGATGCGCCATCCCATGATGTGAGACATTGAGGGCAGTATGCACTATCGACGTCGGTAGTGGTGGTGGATGGTGTAGTTGGTAGAGAAGTTGAGAGGAATCGAGAAGCTGTAGCGTGATATACATGTGTCAGAGGCACAGGCGTTGATTTGGGATTGACATAGTACAGTACATTGCGTGAACAAGAAGATGTCATTTTGTTTTCTTAGATTATGAACATGCAATGAACATGTAATTATTGCACCAGCATCCAGCATGTATGAAAAATTAATAAATGAAGTGTGGTTTCTTGTGTCTTTTTCTCTTTTTCTGTTTTCTCGGGGCTTCAAACCTATTATCTATTATGAAAAAGACCCATTTTTGAATATTGACAACAGTGTCAACTACTTATGTACTTCTATGTACTTGCTAGTCGCTAGCTTGGTATGAAGTATTACTCTCTAGAGGAGTCTAATGTTCAAATATTAAATATTCATTAGGAAAAATCGACCACCACCACAAGTCCCACCACACAAGTGTTCAAGTCAAAAGCTAATTCGATAACAAATACTAGAAATTTCAAGAGACATCTCTTTGTTTGGCTTGTAAGTAGCCGTTATTATTCACGCTGGAGATAACAATCCCAATCCTCCTCGAGGAGGAAGATAATCGTGGGATTATGCATTCAACGCAGTGAGAATGGTTATTAATGAGCACATACTATGTTTGTCTCTTTGCAATGTAATCTGAAGTCTGATCATGGTTTGTCTGACAGTCTGCTAAGTTGTCTCTCCTTCTTCCAAAATACGCGCAGTTGCTTTTCTGAGTTATAATAATCTGCTGTAGCATTACAAGACAACATTTTCAGTTACCGCTGAGGGGATAGACTCATACTCTTCCACAATGACCAACCTGAAAACACCAGCCGCAAACACTCCACCAAGAAGATTTACAACACTCACTGCTAGCGCATAGTGAAAGTCGGCGAAACCATTGCTGATACTTAATCCAAGCGCAACTGCAGGATTAAAGGCTCCTCCAGAGATTGGTCCAACTGAAACAGCTCCTGCCATAACTACCAAACCAATAGCCAGTCCATAATAGTGATTATCGGCACTCTTAGGATTTGTAGCGACGGCCAAAATTACGAAACAAAGAATGAAGGCAAAGATCGCCTCAGCAGTTAGTGCTTGGATAATAGTGAAATCTTCTCCAACGCCGACGATGGAATAATTGGAATTCACAAATCCTCCTATAAGACCACCAATAACGCCTCCAAGGATCTGAGCCACCCAATAAATGCACATCATGGGCGGAGCCATGTGTCCTCCCCCCCGGAGAGTTATTGCGAGAGAGACAGCTGGATTATAGTGTGATCCAGAGACTGGTCCTCCAGCGTACACAATAGATACGAGCACTGCACCAATGGCCAATGGTGCCAATGACGCGTCTAAGCTCACCGAGACCTGAATAGTGAAGAGCAAGATGGCAGTGCCGACGGCTTCCATTACGGCTTTTCCAGTTGTATCACGCCTATATGATGTCATTCTATTTACTGAACTTTGATGATGAAGTATTGATTTGATGAGTGATAACTTAAATGATCGTGATCAATAGAAGTAGAAGAGGGACGAAGTATTGGGATACAGGGTCTGATATATTGATTTGTTTATTTGATTTGATCTGAGTACAATACCATTCGTAGTTTGATAGATGATAGCTACTTTTACTTACGAAGACAAGACGAGAAGCGACAATGACACGTTTGATGTCAATCGAAGATACTTTTCTCTCTTCCCGCCATAATGCACCATGCAAATAGCCCGCTGCATATCCTAATATATTTTATATTTCTTATGAAAAGCTCATCGTTTCACCCAAGGGTACTGCTGTATTGTAGTCACCTCTAGCGAGCTAGTGTTCAGGGTTCCAGTGAGGGACGGAGTGCTCCTCAGAGATCTTTCTACTACTCTCTAGCTAATAGCTAATAGCTAGTGTGTATTTTGTAGATTGAGTTGTCCCTGTCGGATGAATAATGGAGGTATTAAAAGGCTAGGTAGAGATGATGATTCTGAATGTCGCCGAAGTCAGAATATACTCGGAAGGTTATGAAGAAGCGATTCTGAAATTATCTCCTGTATCTACTGAGAAGTTTTTTCTACAAGTTTAAAGTGATGTATTTCAAAGTGATGAGGTTGATTATTGTGATGTACATTGAAATGCGCTAGCTAATTTTGGCAGGCTGATGGAAAATTGTGTCGCGGATGGAGGCGGTCTTGAAAATTTGCTAAAGCAAATCACTATGATTTTGTAGTTAAATAGCTCTAAATATGATTAAAAATAATTCCATGCACGCGGTAGACTCTGGTGGGGACACCAGAGTAACAATTACGTCGACCAAGCGACGACGATGTTGACGACCAAAAAAAATGACAGTACCAAAAAACTCTCATCATATTGAAATTGAAATGGCACGGAAAGTGGTAAACCTTTACAGGGCGGCATCTTCCCCCTACCGGCAGAATAAATCGAAGCTAAAGCTACTCGGCAAAGTAGGAATAATTGTTATTGGAATCCTCAGTCTTGGAAATTTGTTCGATGCGGATTATGGTGTTGTCAGCTTGGAAACAACGGAAACCAAGGGTCATGGTGACGTGACTACGAATTTCAACGCTACGGCGGCTACCGATACATCCACTGCAATTGCTAGTGATAATGTCAATGCTAATAGAACTGATGACACCAAAAGCGAAATCGATGATGAAGATGCAGATACATCTGCAAGCTCAGATGTGAATGCTACCGCTAGCCGCTAGTACTTCTCAAAGCATAAATGGTACAGATATGGATGGGGACCACGGGGACGTGAAGGTGCAAACAAGAAGTGATGGTAATGCGACTGCATTCCCAACGACTGATCTCAACAATTCTACAAATCAGACTTTGTCCGGGTTCAATATTAGCAACACCGATGCTTCGACCAGCAATTCTTCCAAATATGTTGCAGTGAAAAAAATACTGCCAACGAATTTGAACGATGCAAATTGCTTCTCTTTCAATTGCACTACAAACATCACAAAGTGCGATAATTTTCTCCCAACCGACTACAATGGAACAGAGCCACCTTGCTGTGTTCATGTATTGAGAGATATGTCGCGTGTCTTTGACGAATCAATGGAAAAGTTAGGCTTGGATTATTTGGCACAATTCGGAACACTGCTGGGACTGAAAAGATCTGATAAATTGATTGCTTGGACGGCTGATAATGATTATATTATACCCTCAAAAGATGTTATGACAACCATGTTTGAACAATGGGACACGAAAATGACGGGATTGGCGCACATCTTTCAAGGTATCAATCGAATTTGCGTGACGCCAGACTTTGCACAAGGCAAACTGCAACAGTGGACCTTACCTCCTCTTCTTCCGAGTAAACAAAATTCTGCTCAGTTGTGGGAGCAAGGATATCCTTACATTGATTTATATGTTGGTCACAATATCTCTCAAACCATGTATTCAGAATTCCCAGGCTGCAGCCATTTCTATTCTGACATTTTCCCGACCAAGAGGGTATTAGTGTATAATAATACATTCGCTCAAAACTTCCCTGCCAATTCAGAGCAATTGCTTAGGACGTCCTATGGTAACGATTGGAGGCAGCCGGACTCCAAAAACGCATTGCACGGTGTGGGCTCTCCCTGTCCCCATGGTGCCTACATCTCAGGGCCTCTGAACCCCTCTACACCCCAACAGGCACTGGGTTCTGGGGTCAGCCCCAAAGGGAATTTGAAAGGGGAAATCACCTCTTTGAAGTCGGAGGCCCTGAGAAGGCCTCCGAACCCCTCTAACTCCCAACAGGCATCTAGGGTCGGGAAAGTCACCTCTTGGAAGAAGTCTAAAGCCTCCTCGCCAAGATATGATTGAAACTACAACTTGCGATTTTTATTTTGAATGGCGATGGTTATTCGGATTGTTTAGCGCGGTATCAATTTGAAATTGCAGCTTTTAATTCCACCAATTCTTTACTATCACCGAAAAGATAATGCCAAATTCGAATTGCTAGACTTGCCACTGTAATGGTTCAATTTACGTTGTCACCTCTTTCAGCTATATCATCCTAGCAGGCTACATATTCGAACGGCCTTCATTCCTTTTGACTTACACCTTGCTTACACATCCAATAAAGTCTAATATAATGGCGTTCATCATTATTTTATTACGAGCAGTGGCCAACTTACTGGCTGGTAACCATGAATTATCTCTCAACAATTGGAAATTATGCTTCAATCCAATCCAAGCTCCAATGATAACTCGTCTTCAAAAGCGTCCAGTAGATTTGCTAGTTATCAAGACCAAATCATGTTGCATAACCAAGTCGTGCATTAGCATTTCCCTTCTGTTAAAGCTTTCCTTATTCCAGCAACTGGCCTCCGTCTTCTGAGCTCCATTCTAGCCAAGTCTAGTTTAGCTCGAAGCATTTCAATCTCATCTTCCATTTCCTGAGTCTTTCTTGTCAACTTGGTCATCTTATTTCGCACGACCTTGTGTTCATTTTGAAGATTTCTCTTTTCGGTCTTGCACCTGTCGTATTTGGAGCGTACATGGCACTTTTCATTTACAACGCGTTTGATGGTTGACCTTTGTTTAAAGATGACATCTTTCATAATACACATTGCCTTCATTTGTTCCTCTTGTTTATAAGCAGACCGCTCGTGATCAATAAATACCAAATTACTTTCTTGTTCGAGTATCATTGACGAACGCAGTACATCTGTAGGGCGAGTAGATTCGCTCTCATGGGTAGATAGGGTATCCAGAGTTTCCTCTTCTCCTCTTGATAATTGCTTCTCTGGCATATCCGAGAAGAAATTATCAATTTCCTCCTCCTCTTCTTCCTCTACGACAGGCAAGAGCGACGATATCTTTGTGAGTGGTAGGTTACCGTTATCATCAATGAAATCAATGGGGCAAGTAGAAGCCGCAAATGATCCCAATTCTTCATGATTACCATAGGATTGTTCCGGCTCTTCTTCGTTGGAGGACGTGGAACAATTATCGATCGTTGTTTCGTCAGAAGTAGCTTCCATTACTGCTCGCTTGTATTGTTGAGTGCTGCTATCGCTGCCTACTAATGTAACATTGCTGGTTGGAATATCACGTGCCATTTGTTGATGTAAAACTTTCACTTTGTCTCAATCGAAGGATTTCTTGATGCACTTGTTCGAAAATGAAGCTTTTTGATAGACCTACTGCCTACTACGAACTACGAACTACGAACTACGATACAAAAGAAGACTGTAGATGACAGATGATAGGAGGGAAATAACAGGTCAAATTGGTTAGGGCGGGAGTCCGCGTGACTTGAAAATCTAAATAGAATTTCGTCAAGCAGCATGCATCGCCTTACACGATCTGGGCACGATCAAACTTCAAACTTGGATATTTTTGTCAAAGGTCAAACGGTAC
>Ga0136553_1000189_pt1 | contig 22320 bp, 16 predicted proteins | sample AntRauTorckE5430_FD_101384 | JGI IMG/M metagenome (GOLD analysis project Ga0136553, IMG submission 101384) | Saline lake microbial communities from Rauer Islands, Antarctica - Metagenome Torckler E5 #430 | ecosystem: Environmental > Aquatic > Non-marine Saline and Alkaline > Saline | place... | reverse complement strand
CTCAAAGTTAAGTCAGCAGTTCTCGGTTTGAAAACACTTGGAGGCTAGAGTTTAGCTTTTTGATCGCTAGAATGGTACTTTTTTACCTAAAAGCTTCATTTATGGTGATTTCGACCTTCTAACCTCGAATGTGTCGCCGTGCTTTATATGGCTTAAGTCGATTTTACTTCATGAATGTTCTAAACCGAGAACTGCTGAAGTTAAGTCACTGAAAATTAGATATTTTGGTTTTGTGGCCAGCTTAAGCGTTCATGACAGCACCACAAAACTAACAGACCACAAAACCACCAATTCGACTATCTTGAACATATTGAAGTTCAGCTACTTGCACAAATGTGAGGAAGCAGCACCTCATTTTAGTTCCATTGTGCGTTTTTTCGGCACTAAACTCGCCTAAAATTAGAATAATTCAACGAAGTTTGCATCTTCACCGCGAAGCTACCGTAATTCAGCCGTGCTTCACACCGACATTCACCCCGAACGTGCCTTGCTCAAATGATCGATATCTCCACCGTCCGCCCACTGCTAACTAGATCGCTGTTGCTCGCCGCGCTGGCCTTTACCACTTTTTCCTGTAACCCGACCAGCAGCGGAGCAACGGAAGGCGGGATCATCTCGGGCGCGGTAAACAAGCGTAATAAACTTCGCGAGGACAAGCAGGAAAACGAAGATAAGCTTAAAGGATCGCTCGTCGCCCGGATGGGCGACGCAAAGGCCCGGACTGGTGAAACGGTTTGCCTTCCCGTCGAGCTGTCTAACGTCAACCAGTTGATCGGCCTTCAGTACACCATGCGGTTCGATAGTGCGGCACTGCGGTTTACCTCCGTGCGTAACTTTGGCTTACCTGGTTATGGGACGGCCAACTTCGGCGTTCGTTTCGCCGAGCGCGGCGTCGTTTCCACACTCTGGCACGATCCCAGCCTGAAGGGCGTCACCAAAGCTGCCGACATAAAGGCCTTCGAGATCTGCTTCGAAAACCTGCAACCGAAGGGACAATCTACCGAGATTCGCTTTTCCGACGGGCCAACCTCTTTTGAGGTCATCCAGGCGGATATGCAACAACTGCGTTTCGTCTACGCCAACGGCCAGCTTACTTCCCGCTGATGTCGACGGTGAAGCCGTTGATTTTGTAGCGGGACTTGAGGTCGGAGGCATAGTGCGCGGCACTTTTCTGCGTCTCGAAAGGGCCGAGAATTACTTTGAAGATGGAACCCGGTCCCGTCCCGAAACGCTCGATCAGAATGTTGTCGAACCACTTGCTTTGCAACTGGGTGACTTTATCCATCGCGCCGTCAAGGTCGATGAAACTACCCACCTGTACGCCAAAATCACCAGCGGGCGGCTTTAGTAATTCGATTTTGTAGATGCCGGGGGAGAAGGTTTCCGTACGCGTCAGCGTACCCTTGCTTACGGGCGTGGCCTTCACCTGGGCGGCGGCTGCCGAGACGGTAGGAGCCGGTGCGCTCGTTTGTGCTGCCGCTGCCTTTTTCGGGGGCGCGGCCGCAGGTGCAGGGGAAGTGGAAGGAGCAGGCTGAGGCGTCGCCACCGGACGATCGGTGGTTGCCGGAGTGGCGAGTTCCACCTGGGGTTGTGCGACCACCACGTCGGGCACGACAACCGGAGCAGCTTCAACTACCGCCAGCCGGGCAGCCTGGTCGGGCGTAGAAATAAGGGTCAGTTCCACCGGCACGGTCTCTTTGCCAAGCAGACCGATGTTAGCCGCAGCCCGCTCGCTCAACTCAATGATGCGCCCCCGAATGAAGGGACCCTTGTCAATGATGCGGACATTGACCGTCTTGCCATTTTCGGCGTTGCGGACTTTCACGACACTGTTTTGCGGATATAGCCGGTGGGCGGCGACCAGGTCGTTGCGGTCGTAGATCACACCGTAAGCAGTCTCCGCCCCCTGGTATTCGTTGCTGTAGTAGCTCGCCAAGCCGTTTTCCGTTTCACCAATCAACTGGGCGGAAAGGGTGGTGGTCAGCGATAGCAGGCCAAGAATCAGTAAGTATTTCATAGGAACAGTATTTAATGTGTTGCTCGGAAAACGCCGGAGGGGTAGGGTATAGTTCGCGGCGCAGCGGCTGTTTCGGGGTCGGGATCTTGCTTATCAACCTGCTTTGCATCCTGCGGCCGCGCCTTCTTTTCAGTTATGTAGTTGTATGGTTGTGCAGGCTGCCGCATACGTGAAAGGCAGCAAGCAGGGCGAGCTGTACCTTAACTGGTAATCGCCGTTCCCGCCACGTTTTTCTCGTGCGGTAGCCTGCAAAACCACAAAACTACGTTACCATACAATCATCCTTAACGAATCACCGTCACATCACCCCGAATGATCTCTCCTTCGCCCACGTTAAGCCGCAACACGTAGTAGTAGGTGCCTTCCGGAACGGCGGAACCACCATTGCTGGTGCCATCCCAATCGTTAGTATAGGGCTTGGCATCGAAGATGATGTCTCCCCAGCGATTGAAGATGATCATCTCGTTTTCGGGGAAGTCGGCGGGGTTACGCCCTAGTTTCTCAAAGTAGAAGACGTCGTTCATGCCGTCACCGTTGGGCGAAATGGCGTTGTACACGGTCGGGTCGGTGCCAGCGGCCTCACTGAAGATGGTCAGCGTAGCGCGCGAGCAGAGGTCCGGGCAGGCGTTGCTACACACTTCGTATTCAATGGTGGTTTGTTCGGTTAATCCGGTGGGAGCCTCGAAAGTGATTGTGCCGTTCAGGTTGGAGAGGATCTCCCCGAAGGAAGGCATACCCAGCAGTGTTACGGTAACGGGACCGGTGCGCTGGTCGTTTTGTAGCAGGTCGACGGTGCCGGTGGTACGTACGCCGCCGACTTCCAGTACATCGTTATTGGCGACCGGACTGTCTTCCGGGCTGATGCGGACGGTATCGGCACTGTAGTTTTCACAGCCAGCTCCGGCGCTGAGCGTCCAGACCAGTGAGAGGCCGTTCGCTACTTCGGATACGATGGCGGTATTGCCGGAAGGTATCCAGACGGAGCCTTCATCATTAAAGGCAGTCCATACTCCGGTAGTACCCGTAGGCAGGTTACCCGTTAGCGTTGCCGCTGGGTCACAGGTACTGAAGTCGGTGCCAGCGTCGGCGGCGACGGCATCGCTGAGCGTTACCGTCGTGGTGGCGGTATCGGCACAGCCATTGTTGAGGTTGCTGACGACCAGTTGGTAAACGCCTTCCCCACTGACAAAGGGCGTTTGGGTATCTGCGCCACTGATGATGGTGCCGGTGCTGCCGATGGCCGTCCATTCGTACAGAATGCCGGACATTGGTGTGGGGGTACTGGCGCTACCGTCGAGCTGGGGCATATCCCCACATTCTATTTCCAGGTCTGCTCCCGCCTGGGCGAAAGGGGTGTCGTTCGCTGCTTCTACCCGGACGGTATCACGAATGGTACAGCCACTGCCATCGGTGATGGCCAACTCGTAGTCGCCCGGGCCGTTGACCGAAACGATCAGTGAGCCGGTAGGCGGGTTGATGGCGTTACCGTTGAAACTTGTCCAGGTGATGTTCTCCTGGGCCGTTCCGTTCAGGTCGGTGCCGGAGGCGTCGATAGTGATCGTCGTGTTGTTGCAGTCGAAGCTGTCGGGCGTCATGATGGCTATCGTGGCGATGCTGTCAATGAGGTCTTCTACCCGGATGGTAATCGTCGTTACACAGCTCGTTGTCGGGTTGATAACTACGGCGTTGTAAGCGCCACCGTTGATAACAAGGATGCGGTTGGTATCCCTTGGCAGGCCCGTGATGCCAGCCGGGCCGAACCACTGGATGCTGAAGTCATTGGGTTGGTCAACGATGTTGATGCCGATGGTCGTTTCCCGGTTGTCGCAGTCCAGGACCGAACCGGCTACGGCGTTTACCTCGGGGAAAATGCGGGGGTCGGTCACAATCACGTCGCGGCTGTTGGTGCAATTCGTCTCGGTATTTAAGACCGTCAGTCGGTAAATGCCAGCGGTACGGACGCGCAAAGAGTCGTTGCCCTGCATATTGGGCTGTTCGGCCCCTTCAACGGTTTCCCACATATAGGTGAAGATGTCTCCCTGGGAAGAGGGGGCACCGTCAAGCCAGACCGGGCTGTTTTCACAGGTTAATTCGAGGCTGTTCTGGCGGAAGGCGACTATGGGGACGTTGGCGCCGCCGGCTTCCACCAGGACGGAATCCTGACGCGTACAGCCCGTAATCGGGTTGGTAACCATGACGCGGTGTAGGCCGGCCACACCGGTCGTTACGCTGTACTCCGTGCTGATCTCGGTGCCTGCCGGGTCGGTCCAGACCACCTGGTAGTTGTCCGCTCCGGCACCCTCCAGCTGGAAGGTGACCACGTCGGGCGCACAGCCCAGACCTCCCACCGTATCAACGAGGGAGAAGCCGGGGAAGCCGTTGGGTGAACGTACGAGGATAGAGTCGAGGGCGGTACAGCCGGAAGGAATACCCGTTACTTCCAGGACGTAAAGCCCGGGCTGGTCAACGATGATCGTAGCGGCCGCTCCCATAGGGACATTGGTTTCGGCAAGTGACCACAGGTAAGAGAAGTCATTGTCGGTAGTGCTTAAGCCGCTACCGGTCAGTTGGAGACCGGTATTACAGTCCAGCATGGCATCATCGCCGGCGCTGGCGATGGGATTAACAGCTTTTTCAACGACTACGGTGGCGCTGTCGCGGCAGGCCCCGGCGGTGACTACCACCCGGTAAATTCCCGGCAGGACGATGCGTGGGTTGGGTAGGGTAGCGTCGGTAATGACCACGCGGCCGTCGATGGCTGTCCAGCGGTAGCGGGTATCCTGGTTGATGTTACTGAAGTTAACGATGATCTCGTCCAGTACCAATGTGTCCGGATTGCAGGGCATCGTCAGGTTGGCATCATTGACGTTGATGACCGGTGCGCCGGTGCTGGCCATAACGATTACGGTGTCGGAGCGGCTACAGCCCGTCAGCTGGTTAACCATGCTGGCGACGTAGAAGCCGACGGCAGCGGTGGTGTAGCTGGTGTCCGTGCTGAGTACCGTAGGGAGGCCCGCTTCGGTCCAGGAGTACACAACGTCCTCTTCGGGGGAACCGATGGAGAGGGTGACCGGGCCACCGTCGCAGTTCAGGGCAGCGGAGGTGGGCAGGTCGCTCCGGGGAAGGGCGTTGTCTTCGCTGACGATCACCTCGTCTGTTTCAGAACAGTTGAGGACGGGGAAAGTAACCGTCAGGCGGTAACGACCGGGTTCGGTAACGTTGACGTTGATGGTGGTGCCTACTTCGGCGAGTACGGTGCCGTCAGCTGCAACGCGTTGCCAGCGGTAGCGGGCATTGTTATCCGTGCTGGAACCCGCACCGCTGAGGTTTACACCGGAGCCGTTACAGGTAAGGGCGGCGTTGTCACCAGCTACCGCAACCGGCCGGGCAGCAGGGAGGACGGTGATGGTGTCGCGGGCCGTACAACCGGCCGCGCTGGTTACGACCAGGATGAAGTCGCCCGATTCCCGGGCAAAGGTGGTAACGTTTCCATCGGGTGCAACCCTTCCATTTTCTACCCTGCGGGTGGTACCTGCGGGGGTGATGACGAAGAGTTGCCAGGTTTCCCCAACGTTGTTTTGGCCACCAATAACCGCAAGGGGGCTGTCACCACAAGAAAGTTGCGGTGGGCCACTGGCGTTTTCATCAAACAAAGCGGTGGCGGCGTTAGCGGGGTCGGAGGTTACCTCGATGGTGCCTTCCTGCCGGACGCTGCTACCGGAGTTGAACAAAACGTAATTGTTGGTACCGGGTAAGAGTCCTTCTACCGAACCAAGACTGCCCCGGCGGATGCGACCACCCGGCCCTTCCACGCGGATGAAGATGTCTTCCCCATTGGGTCGTGGGGATACGGTATAGATGATCTGTCCGTCGTCACTATCAGAACAGGTGGCGGGAATGACCTCGATGCTGAGCAGGATCAACTGGTCGTTAAGGCAAAGCTCGCCGTCGCCGTAGATGATACTGCCCTCGCCGTCGGTCGTAGTGACGGGTGGGGTGGCCGCGTCGCGAGCTTCTACCTCGGTACATTCAACGCTGGTACCGGCGTCGAAGCAGATCTCGAAGATCTGGACCGTATCCGTCATTGCCAGGTCGAGGCCAGTGGGGGAGCTACTCGTCCAGCTAAGCGTCAAGCGGCCAGCGGCTACGTTGGTTACGTCGAAATCGGTCAAGTCAACGCCCGTTAGTGGGCTTCCCGCCAGGTTTACGGAGGAGAAGCTCAAAATCGTCGGGTCGAAATTGAAGGTAGTGGAGAAGTTCAGGATGTCTTGAAAGCGGGTTACGCTGACGGGGACGCAGACCTGCTCGTTGATGAAGCTTTCGGTATCCGCTACGATAAGACCGAAGCCGTTGGGGAAGAGTACGCAGACCTCCCCATTGAAGGTTTCGAAGTTGACGGCATTGCCCTCGCTTTCGGTGGTAACGACGCGCTCACCGTTGAGTGTGGTCAGTTCGCCACTGCAATCACCAGGGTCGGCATCTGTCTTGGCCCGGAAACAAAATTCACCGAAGGAGCCATTAGCGGGGATGGTAAATGGCGCGCCGGTATACCTGATCTGTACTAGGCTGGGAGAAATAAGGGTCGCCGTAATACCGCTAACGGAGGGGGTGAAACTCAGGAATTCAATTAATCCGGAAGGAACTACGACGAAGAAGGCGATCTCCGTTATGTTCGTAAAGCCGGTCACTTCGAGTGGGAAACAAACGTCCTGGGTGCTGCTGTACCCCAGGTTGGGGAAGATCACCGCTACGCCTTCAGGCTGCTGGACGGTGATGGCACAGTTGTCCGGGTTGATCCCGGTAAAAAAGCCGTTGGTGGAGGAGCGGGGATCGCTGCGGAAGCGGGAAGCCACAATCGGGCTGGTCCCCCCGAAGCCGATGGCGTTGAAGCAGACCTGGAAGACCAGAGCCCCTTCGTTGAGGGACCGACCGTTGGGGCTGTCCCAGTCGAAGATCAGCAGGCCGTCGGCGATCCCGTCGTAGTCGTAATCGCTGGTTGGGTTGATAAACAGGGAGCCCGCGCGGTTACCTATGCTGGAGAACTCAAGCACTTCGGGGTTGAAACTGATCAGGTAGCGCATTTCGACCATATTGACGAAGTCGTCGCCAGCCAGGATGTCCACACAGACCTCGGTGTCACCGAAGTTAACCGGCTCGGTGGGGCAGGAGATGATGACGTCGAAGCCAGCGGGGTTACAGTTGTCAATGCGCAGCTGGGTTCCGGTAGTGATTGCCGGAATGCTGGCCAGGACGAAGCCATCACCGTTAAAATCAATGGGGCGGTCTACCCCGTCGGGGGTTACACCCTCACCGATGGTGATGTCGGTAACCCCGTTACACTCACCAATGACCTCGAAACAGATGGTGACCAGGCGGGTATCGTCGGCCAGATCGAAGGGATTGTCAGGGAAAGGTGTCCAGGTGGCATAAACACTTTCGCCACCCGCACCAATAGTTGGGAATAGGTTGTAGTCGTTGTTGTCATGACCAGAGAGGTCAGTATTGGCCGAGGCAGAAATGGCCCGCAGCACGGTTGGGTCAAAAAATACGCCGTACTGGAAGCCTTTGATCTGGTTAAAACCGGAAACCACGTTGATGTCAATGCAGTAAGTATCACCAGGCTCGAATTCTCCAGTGACATTGGGAATAGACAAGATGACCGGGCTTACACCAATCGTGACCGAGCCGTCCTCCGCACCTGGGAAAGCATCGTTCATGGCCCCGCACTGCGCTGGCTTATTGAAGATAACGTCAACTGAATCGTCTACCCCGTCGAAGGGATCATCATCCGGCTTATCGAAAAAGGTGACGGGGTGGTTGGAGGCCACTGGCCCGGAAACATCAAAACAGATCTCGAAGATCGTCTCACCATCTTCTAGGGTGTAGGAGCCGACGGCATCCTGACAACGGCCACCGTTGGCGTAGAAACCCCACTGGACGGTGATGAGACCATCGTTGACGTAGCTCGTCACATCAAAATCGGCTAGGTCAAGAAATGGGATACCGAAATTTTGAACGCGGTTGAACGTCAGTGCACCACCATCTTCCGGCTTCTCCCACCGCAGGGCGAAGCTGAATTCAATACCGGACGAAAAGTTAATAGCCGTAATGGGCATACACACCTCCGTCCCGCTATTCGCTGACAGGTCGGGAATGATGAAGGTGGCCGAGTTGGAAGATTGAGCGAAAGCCGTGGTGCCGCAAAGCAGGCTGAAGATCAGGTATAAGTACCGCATGGGTAAAAGCTTGTAGAAAAGTCCGTGGGATGTGATGATGAAGGGGGCCGCAGTAGCCATTGGCCGGGCTTGTTAGCGCGCCAGGGAGACGGCGATCTGGAGTTCGTGGGTCCCGCCTACGGTGGGGCCGAAGCTACTGAAAGAGTAGTCATAACCGTAGCCGATCCGGAAGTTGGTGTCGGCATTGGTTGACTGACCGACGTTGACGCCAGCCTCGAAGTGGAAGTTGCCCGCCGTGCTCAGGCCCACACCCATGTAAGGGGCGCTGGGGAGTTGGTAGCGAACGGTAACATCGGCGTTGAGCGGCGCACCGTCAACGTACTTTATCCAGGTGCTCAGCTCCAGGTAGCTGTCCTTACCGGTAAACCAGTACCAGCCGCCCATGCCGTAGAAGTGGCGTTGGCGGGTGACGTCAAATTCTCCGTTGTCGTTTGTGTACGTTAGGTCGAAACCCAGCAGCTGGGGAACGGAGATGCCGCCATAAAACAGGTGGTCGTCTCCCGCATAGTTGTAGGCGTAAATACCTAAACCGACGTCCGGGTGGCTCTGCCCCTGGTCGACGCCCGTTAGTGGGTCGCCAGCGTCGCGCACTACGAGGTCGCTACTGCGTACGCGGTAGCTGACGAAGCCCGCCGAAAGGGCCACGCTAATGCCAGCGTACTCGGGGTTGCGGCCAATAACGGTACCGACCCGGCCGTACATACCCGTAAAGCCGGTGGGGCCGGTCTGGTCGTTGACCACGTAGCCACCGGCGGTAAAGGTGGCTCCGCTCAGGCGATTATTGATGTAGGAATACCGGATGGTCTGCGTCTCGGGCGTGCCTTCCAGGCCAGCCCACTGCCGCCGGTAGTTGGCGCCGAAGGTCATATTATAGTCGCCTTCCGACGTCAGGTAGTCACTTTCCATCGCCGCCGGATTGATCAGCGTCGCGTTTTCCCGGTACTGCGTAAAAAGAGAGAGTTGTTGTGCAAAGAGGGGGCCGCCAGTAAGCATGGACAGCACTAACCCAAGACCAGTGAGTCGGGTGTACTTCATAAAATGAATTTTTTCGACCAGCCAAGGCCGTTCGTGGGATTACGAATGAGTAGGGTGTTAAACACGCTCAGAGAGAACGATTCCGACCAGTAGCTATTGTCGGGCAATAGCCACTAATTACTGCGTGGTCTTCCTTATTCACTGAACGGTGGCGAAATACCGGGGGAAGGTGGTCGTCGCACACTAATATCTCTAAGACGCGGCAAAAATACCATCAAATATGGTAAGGGGTGGTTAAGGCCGCTTTGGTTTAGCAAGTGGTGGTCGTTTGCCGGGGAGCGTGATAAGGGTACTCCAGTAAAAGATCACCTACTGACCGGAGGAGCAAGCTTTTTATTACAGACTTGAGGTAGGGTTCGGCTCCTTACACTTGTCTAAGCAGCTGGCCTTACCTCTTTTATGTGGCCCAATTGGTGGTTCTGTGGTCTTGTCATACAACGCTTGACATGACTACAAAAGCACCAGGCCAGAAAACCAACACGCATCATTTTCCGGGACTTAACATTTAGGTTCCTCCAAACCCATCATTTTCTCATATGATCATTTGTAGCGGGCGACCGCAAGGGGGCGTCCCTACAAATTGGGTCTTTGGGCCCCGTCGCGGCTTCGCCGCGACGAAATTACAGCACATTCCTTATACGGGTACCCATCACGGCATTCCAACTATTTACGTACGGGCAATTGCTGATCCAAACCTCAAGTAGATTTAAAGTAAGGACGATTCTGATAACGCTTAAGACTTCCAACTCCCTTACTTACACTGCGCCGCGCGCCGCTGATAGGCTTGTAAATGCACGTATTTCATTTGTCCGACTTCCTGCCGCTGGCGGAAATTAGCCAGGTGTTTGGCCTCCCGGCCACGAACTTCCCGTATTTCCTGGCGGTGACGCTGGCGTAGTGATTTCAGTTCGGCGCGTTGGCTTTTACGGAGTTGGCGGCTGGCGGCCTGGCAGCTTAAGGCATCCGCCCGCTGCCCAACGGCGGTGATGGTCAGCATCTGATCGTCGATGGCGCGGAAGACGTTGTAGGTGCAGAAGGGCTTCTGGCGAAGGCCGCGTTCCTGGGTGCGCTGCAGCGTTTGTTCCTGGATGTAGCTACAGATGCTAGGCCAGCTCGTCAGCCTTTCGTCGGCAAATACTTCCTGAAGGGCGTAGAGTACTTCGCTGAAGAAAATACCCCCATCGCGGCTCATGAAAGTCTCGTATTCCCGGTCGGCACTCACCAGATCGATCACCTTGGTGTAGCCCGGGTGATCACTAAATAGGAGGTGGTATGGCCGTTCGCCAACGGGGACGCTGCTCAGCCGACCGCCGGTGGTGCCAAGGTCTTGCGGCAGGCCAGGCGCCACGCGGTGATCGCTCTGGGTGGTGTTGCAGGCGATCATGAGATTCATTAGCAGGCTGGGGTTTTTTTCCAGTAGCCGCATCCGTAGTTCGTCGCCTTCCAGCGCATCGTGGTAGCCGTTAAAGTAGAGTTTAGGTAGTTGATTGGGGCTACCCGCATCGCGAAAACCATGACCGGCGTACACGAAAATGATGATGTCTCGCTCCTGGTACGCCAGTTGGTAATCAATCACGAAATCAAGGGCTTCGCGGGTGAAGTACTGACCGTTGAGGTGGTAATAATGAACGTCGGAGATGCCGAGGGCAACTTTCATCCGGTCTACCTCCCGCTGTACGCCGTAGTCGATGCTGCGCGTCCCCTCCCGGATCAGGTAGGTCGGGCTGTTATCGTTTAGCACCTGGATAACGTGGATGTGGCGCGTCTCGGCGTGGAGGGAAAAGAAGGGAAACAGGGCGATCAGGCAAAGGAATATCATTCTCTGCAATGGCATGAGTTCAGGTTTAGGATGTTTTTGGATAAGAAGACCGGAGAAGGTGAAAAATAAACGTCGCCTTGTGCTCTGGTAGTGTGTTGGCGGAAGGTTAAAGTGAGGGGCGCGCGGCCGCAGGCGATGCACTGAGCCTGCCAAATTGTGCCATGAAAAGTGGAAGGGGTAGGGGGCTTCCTCCCGTAGTTCGTGGCTTTAGCCCGAACACTGTTTGTTGGCCTTTAGTCCGGCCGGTGTTGTGGGGGGGGTGACGGACTAAAGATCCGCCGTTACAGGATACGGGCTACAGGTTCGTACTACGGGGGACGTCTTCCTCTTTGCACCTGCGGCCGCGCCCTTACGTTACTTCGCGACGCCTTCCACGAAGGGAACAAACTGGCACCGGCCCAGCTCCTCCTCCGTCCACTTTGTCTCGCCCGTACGGCGGATTTTCAGCATCCGTTGCTCTTCGCCTTCCGGCCCGACCGGGATGACCATGATGCCCCCCACCCTGAGCTGCTCGCGCAAAGCTGGCGGGACGGCCGCCGCCCCCGCCGTCGCCAGAATACGGTCAAAAGGACCCAACTCCGGCAAGCCCTTACTACCGTCACGCAGGTAACAGCGAATGCGATCCAGCCGCAGTTTCTTCAGCGTCAGCTTGGCTTTTTGGTACAGCGGTTTGTGGCGTTCGACGGTAAAAACCCGCCCGCCCAGCAAGGACAAGACCGCCGCCTGATAACCTGACCCAGTCCCGATTTCCAGCACGTGTTGGCGGGGCAATAATTCGAGCGCGGTCGACTGCCAGGCCACGGTACTCGGTTGACTGATGGTCTGTTCGCAACCGATGCGGAAGGCCTCGTCCTGATACGCAAAGGCGTGGAAGGAGCTCTCCAAAAAGGCGTGACGGGGGACGTTGGCCATCACGTCGAGCACCTTGGCGTCGTACTTCCCCTCCGCCCGGAGTTGATCGATGAGTTGCTTGCGCTGGCCGCGGTGGAGGAAGGTGTCCATGGGTGGTGGAAGAGAGGTTTAATTAATAGATAGAATAGCCTGGAGTGCTATATCCGCTAGATCTGGAGAGAGCGGTAATGTAGTTGTGCAGGCTGCCGCAAATCAAGTGCGGTAACCTACATTACTATACAATTACCAAACTACATTACTTTCTTCAGGTCAGCTGGCGAATAGTGAACGTTCTTCAACACCTTCCGATCATCCGTCCGGTACACTAAATATACGTTGCCGCTGGCTTCGATGGTGCCGGTCTGGCCCTGGGTGGCGTAATGAGCGAGGGTCGCTTCGGCTTCGACCATGGTCGCGCAGGTCTTGCTCATGTTGGAGCGGTGGACTTCCTCGAACAGTACCCGGAATTTTTCACCGAGGCCGAATTCCAGGATCGCGCCGCTCAGGACGTACTGAATATCGGCGAAGGCATCGGCGCATTCGGTCAGGTCATTATCGGCAATGGCTTCTTCAAGTTCGCGCAGTTCTTCACGTAAGAGGTTGATGCGCAGGCGGCAGCGGTCGGCGTTGGGGATCTGGGGGGTGTCGAGCACGGGGAGGTGAAAGGTGCGGTGAAATTCGGCGACATCTTCGAGGGCGCGGGGGCTGGTCATGGTGGTGATTTTTTGGCGGCGCAATGTACGTTTGTGGGCGCGGACGCGGGAGCAAAGGAAGTGGTGATGCAGGGTGAGGTGGGGTTGGATGACGTTGGGTAATCTTGGTTAAGGTGTTGATAATCAGTCTAGTCCAACTTATGCATAAGTTGAAAAGTTAAACCGGGTTGACCACTCAACTACCGCCCAAAAGCCTTCTCCCCCGCCACCCAGGTCTGCAGCACCTTCGTACCCATAATCGCCTCCTCCGCACAAGTCAGCAGGTTCTCCGACAGCACCACGAAGTCAGCATCCCGCCCCGGCTGCAATGACCCCAGGCGGTTTTCCAGAAACGCCCCGAAGGCCGCCGCGCCGGTGTAGCTGTGCAGTGCTTCCTCGCGGGTCATGGATTGCTCGGGGAAGAAGGTGGCCTTGCCGTCCACCCGCTTCCGGGTCACGCTGGCGTAGAAGGATTCGATCGGGTCCACGTCTTCCACCGGGGCGTCGGTGCCGTTGACGATCACGGCTCCGGCGTCGAGCAAACTGCGCCAGGGGTAAGCACCGGTACGGGCGCGTTCGGTTCCCAGCCGGGCTTCGGCAAAGAGCGCGTCGGAGGTACAGTGAATGCCCTGCATGGCGGCGATCACGCCCAGCTCCCCGAAGCGGGGAATATCCTTTACCGCGATGTGTTGACTGTGCTCGATGCGCCAGCGTTTGTCGGCTTCCTTACTGACGTACTTCGCCATCAGGTTGAGCGTTTCCTGATTGGCTTTATCGCCGATGGCGTGGACGCATAGCTGCATTTTGTGCTGGTTGGCCAGTTGGGCGATGCTGTCGACGGTGGCGACGAGGGTAGTGTTCTGACCCACGAAGCCGGGGTTGTCAAAATACGGTTCGATGAGCCAGGCTCCGTAGCTGCCCAGGGCACCGTCCAGTTCCGTCTTGATGGCCGCGCAGGTAAAGCGGTCGCCGTAGTGCGGAAGGTCGTATTCCGGAATGCCTTTTTCCATCTCGTCGTGGGAGTGACGCAGCATCGTCCACAGATTGAGGCGGAGGCTGTCGGCGGCGTCCAGTTCTTTATACCAGGTTACTTCCCGGAATTTGGTGCCCGCATCCTGAAAGGTGGTGATGCCTTTGCGCAGACATTCCTCCTGGGCTTCACGGATGCCGGCCAGCCATTCGTCCTTGCGGGATTCGGGCGTCATGGTTTGTACCCAGTTCTGGTAGGCGTCGGTGATCAGGTCCATCGCCCGCTCTTCGAAGACGCCGGTGGGGTCCCCGCTGGCGTCGCGTAGCACCCGCCCGCCACGGGGGTCGGGGGTCTCCCGACTGACTCCGGCCACCTCCATGGCTTTGGCGTTGGCGAACAGGCCGTGACCGCTGGCGTGGCGGAGAATGACGGGGTGGTCAAGCGTCATCCGGCTCAGCTCGTCGTGAAGGGGGTAACCGCCGACGGAGTGGTCGTGCGGCTTGTCCCATTTTTCCTGGTGCCAGCCCCGGCCGCTGATCCAGTCACCCTCGGGGGTGGTTTCGGCCCGCTCGGCAACCATCGCCACGATTTCGTCCCAGTTGCGGGAACGAAGGAAGTTGAGGTTACGTAAACTGCTGCCCAAACCACTGAAGTGGGCGTGCCCTTCAATGAAGCCGGGCATGACGAAGTTGCCACCAGCGTCGAGCCGCTCGGTACGGCCACCGATCATGGCCGACCAGGCGGAAGTATCGTTGCCCACGGCCATCACTTTGCCGTCTTCGCCAACGAGCAGGGCGGTGGCGCAGTAGTCTTCGCCAGCAGGATTATCGACGCCGGGGCAGTCCTGGCCGGTCCATATTTTGGCGTTATGGACGAGTAAAGCAGCCTGTTCCGTGTCGGTGGTGGATTGGTCGCTGCCACAGGAAGCGCAAATGATGGCGAGCAAAAAGAGGGAGAAGATATTTTTCATCAAGTTGGGTAGTTGAGTTATTGTTGGGGCGGATGGTTTCCGGCTGTAGTTTTTTTCGCAGCAGTCGGGCTAAAATGCTACTCCAATAGTTCTTTAAGTTCAGTAGGGGAAACAATCTGAACGGGGCGGTTGATAGATTCTTCAAGGCTGATAAAAGTTTCTGTCCGCTGGATGCCACCGTAAGCCTGAATGCGGGCTAAGGTATCGCGCAAATGATTAGTGTCCCGGCAAACGACTTTGAGGAAGATGCTGTAGTTGCCGGTCAGGTAGTGGGCCGAAACGATCTCGGGAATGCCCTCCAGGTAAGCGGTAGCATTGCCGTATTCGCCGCTACTCTTGAGGAAGACGCCGAGGAAGGCCGTAATGTCGTACCCGATGCGGGTGTGGTCGACCTGAAGGCTGGTGCCGCTTACCACGCCAGCGGCAATCATCTTGTTCATCCGTACGTGGATGGTACCGCCCGAGACAAACAATTTTGCCCCCATTTCGGTGTACGGTCGCTTGGCGTTCTCCATCAGGAGGGCCAGTATTTTACGGTCGAGATCGTCGAAATCGTAGGTTTTCTTCATGTGGTGGGTGTTTCCGTGGGGGTAAGATAGGAAGCCGGTAAGGAATGTGAGGGGAGGTCGGGTTAGGAGATAGGGGAATCGGGAGAAGGCTCACTCTTTGGGGCTGCCTTCGGCGGTCGCGATCAAAAAGGCCCACAGAGGATAGCGGAGGTAACACAGAGGAAAGCAGCGTTTCCCGAAGCGCCTGCGTTACAGGAGAGATAAACTTACGACTACGCTGGGTAATCAGCGGTTCTCAATGTAACCCAATTTCACAGAGGGCCACACCAGCTACACGCGACTATTTCTTAATCAGAGCAAAAAGAGAAGAACAAAATTTTGTCTTTCACGAAAAATCCTACCAAAAAGTCACCCTTTCCCCGCGGGGATACGTTTTTGGGGTGAAGGTGACCTAAAATAAGTTAGGGTAGGGTACACGGCGTTACATTGAGAACTGCTGCTGGGTAATAACGAGGGTTGGTTTACTTTGCTTTTTTCTTCTTTTCTATGCACCAGCGGCCGCGCCCTCCTGATCTACCAGGCCAAACGGTAGTTCGCGGGACCGGCGACTTTCCGCGACGACGACGACGTTTTCACCCGCGGGCATGCGTTCCAACAGTTGTTGTTCCACCTCATCATCGTAGTCAGCCTTACGCTCCGGCGTTTCCATCCAGAGCACGAAGGTGGTTTTACCCGGCTGTTCGCAACGCCGCCGGGCTTCCGTCCAGAACCAATAAATGGAATGTGTCGCCGGTCGCCGTCGTCGCTCCAACCACCACAGCTGAAGCCTGCGCCACCAGTGCTGCCGCAGCCAGGTATCAACGATGCGGATCAACCGCTGGCTGTCCATGAACTTCGTGGCGACGTCTTTCGCCAAGGCTTCCGGCACCTTGCGTTTGGCCCGGTATTCCCGTCCATCTCGCTCACTGATGCGCGGCCGAAAATTCTTGATTTCGATCAGCCACAGCCGGCCGTCGGGCGCAAGCGCGATGAAATCCACCCCCTTCAGGCCGTGGCCACTCAGGCTTTGGTAGGCGACGGTGTCGTCGTATTTCCGTACTACCCAATCGATGGGAAAGCGGAAGAGGAGGTCGGATTCGGAGAAAATATTCATGTTGCAGGTTACAAGTTGCCCGTCACACATGCTACCCGGCACGCTGCAACCTACTCACTTCTTTTTCTTCTTCCGCTTCAAGGTCTCTTCCACCTCGTCCATCAGCGCACCCAGGTCCATATTGTCGATGCGGTTGTAGTCTTTTGTCTCGCGGTACTGGGCGCGGTCGATCGCTACGACTTTGATTTCGGTACCGGTGTAGATTTCGATCGCCTCGAGTTTATCGTGCTCCTCCGGCGCGCAGAAGGTGTAGGCGATGCCCCGATTGTCGCCCCGGCCGGTACGACCGACGCGGTGGACGTAATTGTCCGCCAAATCTGGTAAATCGTAGTTAATCACGTGGGTCACATCGGGGATGTCGATGCCGCGGGCACTGACGTCAGTAGCGACCATCAAGCGTTTTTCGTTCTGGCGGAAGGATTCCAGGGCGGTGTTGCGGTCTTCCTGCGTCATCTCCCCGTGCAGGACGAGGCTGCTGATGCTGACGCGGCCCATCGCCTTGGCTACCCGTTCGGCGCGTACGCGGGTCCGCACAAAAACGATGATCTTGGCCTCCGGGTTTTCTTTGTAAAAACGCTCCAGGAAGAAGCGCTTATCGTCCATATCAATGAAGACAACCGAGTGGTCCACATTCTTGCTGATCGGGTCTTTCGGGCTAATCTGGATGCGGATCGGCTTTTTCACCAGCGTGTAAGCCAATTTTTTGATCTTTTCGTTGATGGTGGCACTGAAGAAGAGCGTTTGCCGCCGCATCTTCAGGTGGCCGAGCACGCCGCGAATGTCGTCGATGAAGCCCAGGTCGAGCATCAGGTCGGCCTCGTCGAGGATCAGGATGTTAACGCGTTCCAGCCGCAGAACTTGCTGGTTCAGCAGGTCGAACATCCGGCCAGGGGTGGCGATCAGAATGTCCACACCGTCCTGCAATTGCTGAATCTGTGGGTCCATCTCCACGCCGCCGGTGAGGGCGAACACGTTTACGCGGGTGCCCTTGGCCAGGCTGGTAAAGACTTCGTCGAGCTGTATGGCCAACTCGCGGGTCGGCACCATCACCAGGCATTTAATGCCGTCTCTGCGCCGGGCATTTTCCTTTCCGGTGTGGATCATCTGCACCACAGGAATGGCGAAGGCGGCCGTCTTTCCGGTGCCTGTCTGGGCAATGCCCATCACGTCCTCCCCCCGCAGAATGTTGGGGATGGCCTTGTACTGAATGTCGGTCGGCCGTTTCCAGCCGAGCTTGCCGATGCTGCGTTTGATCTCGGGGGCGAGGGGGTAGTCGGTAAATTTCACGGGGCAAAGTTAGCGGTTGGGGAATTGGTCGGGCACGCTTGTTTACAAATGCGGTTGTGCTGGCTGAAAATGATGACCCCGAAGGAACTACGCTGGTTCGCTCATCGGATGCATCTTCCGGCCTGGCGAAGCCGGATGGAGGTTCATCCGATGTGGCGAACCGCAGGTGCTAGATGGGAGATATATCAAACCGCAGGCCCGCCTTTTATACATCCGATAAACTTTTGCGACTGCGTCAGCAAAAGATGTATCGGATGAAAAAAGGCTTCGTTGCCAGGCCTTGTGTCGAACTGCGCGCGCAGCAAAAATCAGTCTTTCGCCTTTATGTCTGTCTTGATCACCGTTCGCGCCTCCAGATTCGTCGGCGTATAACTAACGCTATCTGTTTCGTAATGCAGCAGTTCAAGGCGATCGGTAGTACCGGTGAGGTAATGCAGCTGCTCCCGGGCGGGGACGACCAGGTCTGCGGTATTTATTTCAATCGGATGGTCGGGTAGATTCCGTAATTTGAGGAGGCGGAAGGTGAGCGGGCCTTCCGTCACCAGGTCTGGTTGGAGGTCAATCTTAGCCTGCGGTTCGTAAAGATCGATGCGCATATGGTGGCTGCCGTGGGCTTCGAGATTTACCCGAATCTCGACCCGCTCGCTCAGGCGGACGGGGCGGGTGAAATCGGGCGTCAAGCGGCCACTATTATCGGATAGCTCCAGGTAGTCAAGCGCGGCGGCGGGGCCGGTGGCGATGACTTCCTTGCCCAGGCTGGGGTCGTGTACGAGGCGGAAACCAGGATAGACGGAGGTGCGGTAAAGGTAGCCGATGCTAAAGCTGCGCTGCGCCACCGGTCCGGTCGTAGCGTCAATCGGGGCCTCCAGCTCGGCCAGGAAAGTCTGCACCAGGGGCTGCTCCTTCCCGGCCGCTATAAATTGTTGCTGGGGTATGACGTTGAAGGCATAGTCTGCCACAAACAGGGCCAGTAAGGCCCCGAAGTAGAGTAAGTAGGGCGTTTTCATGACGTTTGGGTTGGCGGAGTAGCGTTAAGCAATTGGTTGAGCTCGTCGAGGCTAATATTCAGCAGGTCAAGGCTTCGCTTGAAGCGGGGAATTTCGTCTTCAATGAAAGTTGAGCGCCGTAGGGCCATAGCAGCCTGCCGACCGGCTTCGGCGACGAAGAAGCCCAGTCCACGGCGGGTCTCGATGATGTTGAGGTCCTTGAGGTGGTCGTAGGCGTTCATGACGGTATTTGGGTTGACGCCCACTTCGGACGCCAACTGACGGACGGAGGGGATGCGCTCGCCGGTCTCCCAGCTGCCAGCCAGTACCTGCTCGATACCGAAGTCCGCGATCTGCCGGTAAATACCCTGGCTTTGTTGTTGGATATGCATGGCTAGGCGGTTTTCTGGGTGACGGCCAGCCCGGAGGCGACGGCCAGTAAGAGGAAGGATAAGCCAGCGACGTAAACTAAGCTGTCGTTCTGCTCGTACCCGATTTCGATGCTGTCGAGCTTACGGTCAGGAGCGTGAAATTCATAGTCCGTCAGGCCGTACACATCAGGGGCGAGTGGGGCGGAAATATCGTGGGATACGATTATCTGGTCCGATATATTATTACGGGTGACGTTCAGGTAGAATATGATGGTGGCAACACCACCTAAAATGAAGAAGCCTACCTTCTTGGGCATCGCGACGGAAGGGAAGAACCACAGTAAGGTGGTGGCTGAATGCGCGCCCCAACCGATAAGCAGTGTTAACCACAGATAAACAGGTGCTGGTAGCAAGACAGCAGCCGGAAGCAGCGGATAACACCCAAAAACAAAAAGTAACGGAATACCGAAGCAGAGCAGCGGCACGAAGAACAAGTGCAGTACCATCATGGTCGCGAACCGCTCTGCGTTAGACAGTGGCAAGGACAGCGTACGAACCGCTTGATTCTCTTCCTTGAAAAACTTGTTTTGAATGGTGCTGCTAAGGATGAGTCCACCGATCCAGCCAGCAACGACCAACATTCCGATCATGGCCTCGGGGTCCCAGCGATGATAGCTATTAACGAGCTGACCGGCGAAGCGGTCAGTGTCCTGATTGACAAGAAAAAGGAAAGCGGTGATGCCCGCCAGAATAAAAAGCGACCAAGCATACGACAACCACCCCAGTTCGGCGATGGCCGCCCGGCAGGCTAGGTAAATGCGTTTAAGAGAATCCATGGCAGGTGATTGGAGGTTTGGAGGGGAATAAAGGGGCAGTCGTAAGCAGGCTTTCGTCTGAACTGAATGCCCGACTAAAGTCGGTGCTGGGTTACAAAGCTCTGCGAGCTGGAAGGGCGCAACTTACAGTTCGCAGAACTTCCTAACCCAGCACCGGTTGAGCTGCGCTGCTGCTTGCGGCGGTTAACCGGGTACGGAGGCTGAGGGCAGCCCGCGCGGCTCAGGCCGCTGGCCGGGGCAACTTGCCGTCAGTCAGGGCGAGGTAGAGCGTCTCCAGGTCGAAGGCTGCCTCCCCGGTTCGGCCGTCGGCGTGGACGGTCAGCCAACCACCGGGTACGCGACGGCCGTACCCTTTATCACCGTAAGGTAGCGGCTGGGTAGAGAGGTTGAAACTGTAAAAGCGCTGGGCCACGTCAATGGCCAGGTGGGCGTCGATCCGCCCTTCGTTGAGCACCAGCATGTGGTCGAGCACCGGCTCAATTTCGCTGAGCAGGTGGGTGGCGATGACGATGGTCTGCCCCGCCTCGGTACCGGCGATGAGGGTGCGACGGAACTGGTCTTTACCCTGAATGTCGAGGCCCGTCGTCGGCTCGTCCAGCAGTAACAGTTGGGTGCGGGTAGCCAGGGCGAAGGCGAGCTGAGCGCGGCGTTTCTGGCCAAAGCTGACCTTGTCGAGCGGCTTATTCGAGTCAATGCGGAACTCCCGCAGTGTTTGCATGAATAGCTGATCATTGAAGTTGGGGTAGAACGGGCCGTAGTAAGCGGCGATCTTGCGCGGCGACCACTTCGGGAAGTAGGGCTCGCTAGGGAGGAAGTACAACCGCTGCAACAGGTCAAGCGGTCGTTTCGACGGCGTATGCCCCAGCGTTTCGATGCTGCCTGCATCAGGAAACTGAAGACCGGCCATGAGCTTGAGCAGGGTAGTCTTGCCCTCCCCGTTCGGCGCGCACAGCCCGGTAATGCCCGCCTTGGGAATCCGGAAATCAACGCCGCGAAGCACTTCCTGTTTACCGTATTTATGGTGGAGATTGGTTGCTTGTAGAATCATGGCCAAGTGTATTAGTGATATAATACAGTGTAATGCTACGCAACATCAGTACCGCTTGCAAGAAAATGCGGATGAGATCGACGAAAGGGTGGTTTTTTTCGACAGGGTTTAAGCTTTTGTTGAGCCCGGAGGTAGCCGGCTAAAAATTTGACCACCGTTGATAATTTTAGCTCGTCCGCCCGCGTCGTTGGGGTGAAGGGGCCCCAAGGGAAGTAAGGTACGACCTGATTTGCTGTGCAGTGCTTCGTGCTTCCTGCGGAGCCGCTGCGGGGTCGTCGGCCGAGCGGGTCTGAGTGTCCCGAAATCACTCGGCGGACGAGCTAAAAATTTGACCGCCGTTGATAATTTTAGCTTGTCTGCCCGCGTCGTCGGGGTGAAGGGAACCCAAGGGAAGTAAAGTACGACCTGATTTGCTGCGCAGTACTTCGTGCTCCCTGCGGGGTCGTCGGCCGAGCGGGTCTGAGTGTCCCGAAATCACTCGGCGGAAGAGTCAGCTTCTTCGTCGCGCCTCGGCCGCCGAGTGATTTCTAACGATTGTTCCTTTAGCGCAAATTTTTACGCTCCTAACTCGGAGGGCGCATTACGCTAGCGATGGGTGAAACGTATGGCGCTCAACCCATTGCCACCTTTCCTCCCGAACCACCTTATCTTGCCGCCCCTTCAATAAAAATATAATATGCCCTCTACCCAACGCATCTTCCTGACCGGCTTCATGGGCAGCGGCAAATCCCATACCGGCGAGCGGCTGGCGGGCTTACTCGGCCTGCCGTTCATTGATCTGGACGCGGAAATCGAAGGCCGGACCGGGCAGACGATCACCGATATTTTTGCCGGGCGGGGCGAGGCGGCTTTTCGGGAGTTGGAGCGCGACACCTTGCATAAGGGGGCGGGCCAGACCGATGCCTTCGTGCTCTCCACCGGTGGCGGGGCGCCCTGCTTTCACGACAATATGCGGTGGATGAACGAGCAGGGGACCACCGTCTTCCTCGATCCGCCACTCTCCGTCCTGCTCGGCCGGCTGGAGGCGGGGCGGGAGCACCGGCCGCTGCTGCAAAATACCAATGAGTTGGCCACCTTCGTCACCCAAAAACTGGCGTTCCGCCGACCGGACTACGAAAAGGCGAAGATTCAACTGTGCCTGGCAGACCCAACCGCCGACGTGGCACGTTTGCTAGCTACCTGGCTGCAGTAGGGGAGTAGCAACAAGGAATGCCACTTCCCCTTTGCTCCTTTTCCGCTTTAGTTTGTACAATTCGGCAGGCTCAGTGCATCGCCTGCGCCCGCGCCCGTATGCTTCGTTTTGACACCCCTTTAAATCACTTCTGCCCGATCTGATGTCGGACGGCTAAACAGTTATTTCTTATGCGTAATTTTCTTCTTTTTCTCGCGGTCATTTGCCTGACGACGACGATCTCCGCCCAGAAAACGGTCGAAACGGGGATGTACCTCGTCTCCTTCAAAAACAAGCAGGGAACGACCTTCAGCACCGATAACCCGGCT
>Ga0136553_1000185_pt1 | contig 22691 bp, 19 predicted proteins | sample AntRauTorckE5430_FD_101384 | JGI IMG/M metagenome (GOLD analysis project Ga0136553, IMG submission 101384) | Saline lake microbial communities from Rauer Islands, Antarctica - Metagenome Torckler E5 #430 | ecosystem: Environmental > Aquatic > Non-marine Saline and Alkaline > Saline | place... | reverse complement strand
CTTTTTGAACCTAGACCAGCTGCATAACTACTGGATTCTACCACCGTTAGGACAATTTTAGGTCTCAAGAATCCGTCGGGCTGTTTCCCTGTCAGATTGCACACCCTACTTTAAGACTTCTGGAATCACGCTTTCTTCTGAAAGCGCGAAATGCTCCTCTTTGTTACGCTCTCGCAACCTTGTGGATAAGATAGCAATAGCTAGCAACTGCTCGTCAATACTAAGATTACTAATCGCTTCAATATGGTATTCGATGGAATTTTCTTCAGCTACCATTTATAATATTTTTGCCTTAAAATACCCGTAAGTTAGCCAAAGTTGCTGATATGAAATCTATCTACTCACACCCCATATCCGCCTTACTCTGTTCGTCGCTATTCGGGAAACAATTCCCGGAGAGTACCTGCTCTGGCACGAAGCGGTAAAGGTCGGCATCGTACAGCCCTTCGGCGAGGAACTCGGTGAGTTGATCGATCTCCGTTTCGGTCAGGTTGAGTGGGTGGAAGAAGTCGGAGATATTAGCCTGGGGCACGCGGTCGTTTTCAGGTACGCCGTCGTTAAAGTATTCGACCACCGCGCGTAGATCATCCTTGCTGGAGCCATGGAAGTAGAAAGGCATATCCTTGGTGTTGTACACCTGGGGCACCTTGAATTTGTAGAGGTCTTCCTGCCGACGGGTAAAATCGCCCCGGCCCAGGTTGCGCGGATCGTCGATGCTGGTGCGGCGAGCGCCGCCGGGAATATCGATAAGGTCGTTGACGCCGACGGCGTGGAAAGTATTGCCGTTGAGGGCCGGGCCGTTGTGGCAGCGGTAACAACCAGCCTTACCGAAGAAGAGCCGGGCACCTTCTTTCTGTTCTTCCGTTAGGGCATCCTTATCACCTCGAAGCCACTGCTGCCAGGGAGCCTTGCTCGGCAACAGGGTGCGGATGTAGGCGGACAGGGCAAAACTCATCGCCACGCGCCCATAGCGGGCCTCGCCTTCAAAGCTCGGGAAAGCCCGGTTGAATAGACGACGGTAGCCGAGCGTATCCAGCAAGAAAGCATCCGTACTCATGCGGTGGGCAATCGTGCTTTCAATATTTTGCGCCTCCAGCCCTTCGAGGCCGAGGTGGTTCACTTCGGTGGTGGGGTCAAACACCCCCCAGAGATGCTCTAACTCCGCGTTGGCACCGGTGGAGCCAAAGCGGCCCGCCCACATGGAGTTGGTGACGTAAGCCACGCCGAGCATCGAAAGCGGGCGGGCACCCTGGGCATCAATATCCTCTTCCGCGTAGGTGTGGTCCATTACCCGGCCCGAGCCGAAAGTACCGAAACCGAGGCCTCCGTCAGCGATCCCCTGAGCGGTTCCGGCCGTAAAGGCGGCTTCCGGCACATGGCAGGTGGAGCAGGAAAAAGTTCGCAAATGGGAGGCATCGAGGGCGTCCCGACCAAGGGCGGTCTCGAAAAATAGCAACTTACCAAGCTCCACTTTCTCTGGTGTAAGTGGGTTACCAATGCCAGCCGGAACACCCGCCAGGTTGCTGCCATCGGGCAGTATGTAATCGTTGAGGGTACCGTTTTCACTCAGGCGAATCAGCGTCCGTTCCAGTGCCGTATCCAGAGAAGAGACCACCTCGTCTCGTACGCAGCCCGTCACGGTAAGAAGCAACAACAAAATCGGGAGTAACTTTTGGAAAAACGGTGTGTTCATTGGGAGATTACGATAACTGTTTTGAAAAAATCTTGCGCACTCTTGACGTCGCAAAAAAGTATTGGTCACTACAAAGGAACGCAGGTTGAATACAATTCGCTTCTTTTGAGACAGCAAATATAGCCAATTCCTTTGCAGCGGCTGATTTACACCAGAAAATAGGGCCTGAAAACAAGTTAAAGTTTTTTAATCGCAAACATTTTGTGTTTCTTTCCGTACATTTGTTGTGTCGCGCTTTATCAACCACACTTATATCCTTTCGTTTCCGCTTCCTTACCGCTCGCGACCACCTTATTTCTTTTGAATTATTCAGCCATGCATCCGGATACTTACGCCCGGGTAGCCCTTAGTCGCGTACCCAGTATCGGGCCGAAGCTCTTCCGTTCTTTAGTGACTCACTTTGGTAATGCGGATGAGGTCTTAAGGGCGCGGCCGCAGGAGCTGTGTGAGGTGGAAGGCATTGCGGAACGTACCGCTGGCCTTTTTACCGATCTCGACCGCCCCCGAAAAGACGCCGATGCCATCATCCGCCACGCGGAACGCCACGACATTCGTCTGCTTTGCTGCCTTGACGATGACTTTCCGCGACGGCTCGTTCAACGTACCATCACCCCGCCCATCCTGTATTACTACGGCGAAGCGGACCTGCAAAACCCCCGCACCACCGCCATCGTCGGCACCCGGGAGATGAGTAGCAACGGTGCCCGCCAAGTCGACCGGCTGATCGACCCCCTGGCCGATTACAGTCCGCTGATCGTGAGCGGGCTGGCGTACGGCGTTGACATCTACGCTCATCGGCGTTGCCTTCAGGCGGGGATCCCGACGGTGGCCGTTATGGGTAGTGGTTTCGATGCCATCTACCCCCAGGCACACGCCCGCACCGCTACCCGAATGGCCGAAAACGGTGGTGGCGTCCTGACGGCCTATCCTTACTGGGTGAAGCCGGAGAAGGACCACTTCCCCGCCCGGAACCGCCTGGTCGCTATGCTTTCCGACCTAACCATCGTTGTCGAATCCGCCGCCCGCGGCGGGTCGATGATTACCGCCCGCATGGCCCACGAGCTGGGGCGGAAAGTCGGTGCCTGCCCCGGTCGAGGTGGTGATGCCCTGACCGAGGGCTGCAACCTGCTGATCAAAACCGGCCGGGCCCACCTCGTCGAATCTGCCCAGGATATTGTTGACCTCCTTGGCTGGAAGGGGCACGCAGCTGGCCGCCAACAACGGCTATTTGAAGACCTCGACCCACCCGAACAGGCCCTGGTCGGGGTGTTGCGCGACCGGGAAAGCGTCGAGGTTGACGAGCTGCGCCGCACCCTCGGCCACCCGCCCGCCCGCCTGGCCAGCATACTACTGATGCTGGAGATAAAAGGGGTGATCGCCGCCGTACCCGGCCACCGTTACCGGCTTAGTGGTGGGTAAAGTGGGGGTTGGACAAGCAATTCTCCGCATAGCTATTTGTAGCGGGCGATCGCAGGTAATCGCCCCTACTAATTGGATATTTAGTGGCCGTCGAGGCTTCACCTCGCCGAGATTACACAGCATTTTTTGTACGGGCACCCCACACGGTAACCCACTTTTTCCCACAGGGGGAATTGCTGGGGTTGGACTAGCAGGCTGCACTAAATTATTGACGATTAGACCATTACGCTGGCGAAGCTTGCCACCTCTTAGTTCGTTAGACTGTTGGTTCGTTAGCTTAGGAACGGCGGGCACTGCGTATCTGACGAGACTAACAGTACACTGCTGTACGTGGCCCCAAAACCCCACCCTAACTTATTTTGGGTTCCCTTCACCCCAAAAACGTATCCCCGCTGGGGTGGGGAGGCGGGGGCGGCGGCTGATGTATAGCATTATTAAGGCTAATGAACTAAAAAGGCTTAGGGGCCAGCAGTTCTCAATGTACCACCGTGTACCCCACCCCAACTTATTTTGGGTCCCCTTCACCCCAAAACGTATCCCCGCTGGGGTGGGGAGGCGGGGGCGGCGGCTCATGTATAGCATTATAAGGCTAACAGTCTAACGAACTAAAACGGCTCAGGGGCTGCTATTTCTGATTACGAAAAGGAAATTTAGCCCAACTTCAAATTGGGTACACTCCTGATGCTAACTTAACCCACAACGACAACTTCGCCCCTTATCTTTGCCCCCATGAACGTGAAAATCCTCTCCCTGCTCTGCTGCCTCAGCCTGTTGTTCACCGCCTGCCCGCCAGCACCGACTGGCGCACTGACGACTCGCCCCGCAACACTGCCTTCCCCCACTTCCCCTGCACCTGCGACCGCGCCCACCAGCCCTGCGCCGGTAGTAGCCACGGTGGTTAGCCCGGAAAAGCGGCCAAAAAACATCATCCTCATGATTGGCGACGGCATGGGTGTGACGCAGATTTCGGCTGGCCTGTACAGCAACGGTAACAAGTTAAATCTGGAGCGTTTCCCCGTCATCGGGCTGCATAAATCGTACAGCAGCGATAACCTGGTAACCGACTCTGCGGCGGGGGCCACGGCCTTCAGTGCCGGGGTAAAGACCTACAACGGTGCCATCGGTGTTGGTCCCGACACCCTGCCGGTGACGACCATTCTGGAACTGGCCGAAGCCGCCGGCCTGCCCACCGGCCTGGTGGCCACTTGTTCCATCGTACACGCCACGCCAGCCAGTTTCGTGGCCCACAACCGCCACCGTAAGAATTACGAAGAGATTGCCGCTGATTTTCTGAAAACCGAAGTTGACCTGCTGATTGGTGGCGGAGCCAAATACTTTGACCGCCGGGAAAATGATAAACGAAAACTGAGTACCGAACTACGCAGTCGTAACTACATCGTCGAAAATTTTATTGATACTGACATCAAGGACATTGCCCCCAACCCCGCTAAAAACTACTTATACCTAACCGCCGACAGTGAGCCGCTGCCTTTCGCTCAGGGACGCGACTACCTCGTGTCCGCCGTGGCTATGGCTCCCGTCTTTCTTGACCAGCGAGACACCAACAATAAAGGCTTTTTTTTGATGATTGAGAGTGCGCAGATTGACTGGGGTGGCCACGCCAACAACTCCGAGTACATCATTTCCGAAATGATTGAATTCGACAAAGCCATCGGTAAAATACTCGAGTTTGCCGCCAAAGACGGAGAGACGCTGGTGATCGTTACCGCCGACCATGAAACCGGTGGCTATGCCATTCAAAACGGCTCGGAAATGGGCAAGATTGAGGGTGCCTTCACCAGCGATTATCACACCGCCGCTCTGATCCCCGTTTTCGCCTACGGGCCCGGCGCGGAGAACTTTGCTGGCATTTACGAGAATACTGCCATCTTCGATAAAATGAAAAAAATGTTCGCCTTCAAATAAACCATCCGTTGCCTGTGCCATCAAAGCCCTGAACCGCAAAAACAAAATAAGCATGCGTAAACTATTAATGACTGCGACGGCAGTGTTACTCACAATCTCCGTCATCACCGCCCAAAGGGGCCAGGGCCAACGGGGAGGTAACGACCTGCTATCCGAACTTCAACTTACCACCGAACAACGGGAACAGATCAAAGCGATCACAGCAGAAAGCCGCGCCCAAACGAAGGTACTCCGCGAGACCAATGACGGGGAGCGCCCCGACCGCGCCACCCACCTGAAAGCCCGCAAAGCAATGGCGACCAAAATCGAAGCCGTACTCACCGCCGAGCAGCGCAATCAACTCGACGCCCTTAAAGCCGAGCGGAAGGCTGCTTACAAATCCGTTGATCAGAAAGCCCTGAAAGCGGTGCTGAAGGCCCATACAGAAAATGAGGTGAAGCCCGTCATCTCAGCCGCCCGCGCCCAGTTCGACCAATTCATTTCTGCCGAAGATCATACCGCACTTGATCGCCTCCGCTCCGTTTTTGCCAGCCAGCCAAAACGTAAAACAGGGACTAAAACCGATCAAAAGCCGACAGAAGCAGAAATGAGTGCTCAAAAAGCCGCCGTTCAGCAATGGAAGACTGACCACATCGCCGAGATCACAGAGCTGAAAGCCCTGACCGAAAAGTATGACGCCGATCTGAAGCGCCTTCAGGAGCGAATGGCACCGCAGCGTCAGCAGTGGGTAACGGAAAAACAGGAGATCATGGCAAAATACCTGCCGGAAAGTGTCAACGAAGGCGAAGGCCGCAAAGCGAAGGCTCGAAGCGCGCGCGGCGGCTCCGAAGAAGACGATAGAAAAGGTAACCGGAAGGGCAAACAGGACGAATGGCCGCACTCCTACGCTTTCCTGTTGATGAAAGTTTAAAACATTGCTAGCCCGATGGCGTTTAGAATATCCATAGCTTTGGAACCTTCTCGTTACATTGCTAGGGTCAGCGTTTTGTAAAACGATTCCCCACGGCCTACCAGCTCGGGGCAGCTTTCAGTACCTTGTGGCGATGTTCGCCAACTACTCTTCCCCAAACTATCAAAATAAAAAGCACGTGCAAAGTATCCTTGACAAAAGTCCGGAGGCAATAACCCAGAGCTTACAACACTGGAAGTCTATCGTGGCCAAATACCAAAAGGCCAACACTGGCCGGGCGATCGGCCAGTTGTTCAGCAGTTTCGGCCCTTTCGTTGCCCTGTGGGTAGCCATGTACTTCAGTGTAGAGTATTCCATCTGGCTGACCCTGGCGCTCGGTGCCATCAACGCCTTTTTCCTGGTCCGTATCTTCATCATTCAGCATGATTGTGGCCATTACTCCTTCTTCAAGAAGCGAAAGTTTAACGACGCCGTCGGTTTCGTTTGCTCCTTCTTTAGCTCCATTCCTTATACTTACTGGGCTCGCGTTCACAGCTTTCACCACGGCCACACCGGCCAGTTGGAACACCGCGATATTGGCGACATCGACTTTCTTACCGTAGAGGAATACCGTGAGCTAGGCAAATGGGATCGCTTTAAGTACCGCGCATTCCGCCACCCGGTGGTTCTCTTCATCATCGTCCCGGTGATCTACCTTGGCGTGATGCTCCGCATTCCTACCGTCAGCTTTGAAGGCTGGAGCAAGGTGCACATGAAGCAGCACATTAACAATATCCTGATCGGTGCGGTCTACATCGCTATGGGCTTTTTGCTAGGCTGGAAGGCCTTTCTGATCGTGCAAGGGTCCATCATTTTCTTCTTCGGCATCATCGCCTTCTGGTTCTTCTACGTACAGCACCAGCATGAGCATACCTATATGCAGTGGACTAAAAACTGGGACTACCTGACGGCAGCGATCAAAGGCGCGAGTTTCTACAAACTACCCCGCTTCCTCCACTTCCTAACCGGCAACATCGGCTACCACCATATCCACCACCTCAGCAGCCGTATCCCGAATTACAACCTGCGTAAGTGTGCTATGGAGAACCCCGTCCTCCAGAAGTACGTGACTAAGGTTTCTTTCTTCCAGAGCCTCCCCATGATGTTCCACAAACTATGGGACGAGGAGAAGCAACGAATGATCTCTTTCCGTGAGTTCTACCGCGCGGAGGCGAACATGGGCGTAGCGTAAGCTCGTCTATCTGTCTCAGGCTATTGACCGAATGCCTGAGCCACTCCGCCGCCACAATGAACGGCGGTATAACCAAGTGAAAGACCCTGACGCTTACCCTTCGTGGTGGCGTCAGGGTCTTTTAGTTGGCGCCGCTTGTGATTAAATAATAGTCATGCAAACTCTAGGGTAATCGCACGAAGACCAGTGGAAGAACTAAATCAGGTCCGGGGTGGCTCTTCGTATTTGTCTGATTAGCAGACCTTCATTTTTTCAACGCGATCAAATTGGTGATTTTAAGGCGGGTAAGTAGTCGGCGAAAACTTACTTGCTAATTTAGTGGCCGTAATTCGCTAGTTGTCAGTAAAATACGCCTGGGGTGGTATAAGTAAGTATCGTGTGGGTAATAAGTTTTGTGGTATTATCATTAACGCTTAACAGTAGGGTGTGCAACCTGATAGGGAAACAGCCCGACAGATTCTTGAGACCTAAGATTGTCATAACGATGGTAGAATCCAGTAGTTATGCATCTGGTCTAGATTCAAAAAGCGTAATACCGATTTTCAATCAGATTGCACCCCCTACGCTTAACAGGGTCACCTGACCACCTGACCAAAATACCTCATGTCTAGCGACTTGAATATGACGCTCATTCGAACCTCACTTTAGTACAGCAGCAGGTCTATTCCTCTGAAGTAACGGCGCTAATTTTTCCCGCCCGCTGGGCCGGAAGTAAAGAGGCGATCAACCCAATACCCAGCACCGTCAAGGCCACGACCGGAAAATCATACCAGCGAAAGGAGATCGGGTAAGCCTCCGTCAGCGCACCTGGAAGGCTGATCAGTCCGAAAGTTTTTTGCAACAGAAAGAGCAAGCTCGCCAAAAAGAAACCCGTCATCAGGCCAATGCCACAAAGCAAAAGCCCCACTCGGAGGAATACGCTGCTTACACCCTTCGCCGTCATGCCAAGACTGCGCAGAATGGCAATATCCCGTTTTTTCTCCAGCACGATCATCCACAAAGCACCAACCAAGTTAAAACTGATAAGGATCATCATGAGAGAGACGATGGCAAAGCCCACCCACTTCTCAATCTGCATCAGTTTCAGAATGCTGTTTTCCTGCTGATAGCGGTTTTTGACGACGTAGCCCGGCCCGAGGTAATCCGCCAGGTCTTTGTAGACGGCCCGGCTGCTGAACTCCGGCTTGAGCTTAACCTCCAGGGCGGAGACCGTGGAATCACTCACACTGAGCAACTCACGAGCCTTTTTGAGATCAACCAGCACGGCCTGGTTTTCGAATGCTTCCTGGCTTCGGACGATCCCAGTTGGTTGGAACTCCTTGCGTAGGTAGTTCGTCCGGCCGGTGGTAAGCATGGTGCTTCCCCGTGGTTTAGGTCGTAGCATGAATATGGTCAGGCGTTCGTATTTATTTAGCGGGTCGATGCCCAGTACGATGGAGAGTTGGTTGCCAACCACGGCTCCGCCGATGCTGGCGGCGGGAACCAACAGGTCGTATTCCCCATCCTTAACGAGAGTATCGATCCCGGTTATACCAGCGTAGTTTTCGTCTACTCCTTTGAGGTGGGCGGCACTTTGTTTCCGGTCGTAGCTGAATATGGCCGTCTCTTGCAGCGTCTGGGAAATCAGTTCAACGCCCTCAATCGCATAGAGACCAGCAAGTGTTTCATCGTCAACCTCAAATGTCTTTCCCTCCGCCACCTCTATCCGCACGTCGGGGTTAAGGTTGTTGAACATTCCCAGGAAAAGGTCCTCAAACCCATTGAAGACACTTAATAATAATAACAAGGCCGCTGCTCCGATCGCCACGCCAAAAGCAGCGATCAAGGTGATGATGTTAATCGCATTGGTAGACTTCTGGGCAAAAAGATAGCGCCAGGCCATCTTGGCGGATAAGTTCATAGCTCAAAGGTAGCTTGCCCCGTAACAATAATACCGGAGCTCCCCTTCAAAACGTTACAAACCAGCAATCTTATGTCTTGCTACTACTCATTAATTCAAGGAAGAGGCACCCGGAGCCTACTTTAGTCGCGAAAGTAGTTTATTGAGCTTACTGATCTCTTTTTCGCTCAACCGATCACTAATGAGGCTGTCCAACTCCTCTTTGCGAGCGTTGATCTGCTTGAGTATGCGTAAACCCGAAATAGAGATACAGACCAGGTTACTCCTCCTGTCTTCTTTGGAGGGAAATTTCTCGAGGTAGCCTTTCTTTACCAGCCGGTCAATCAGCCGGCTAGCGTCAGACATCTTATCGGCCAGGCCATTACGGACCTCCTGAATAGAGAAAGCCAAATCAGCCTCCTTGGCCAGGTTACGCAATATGCTATACTGTTTAGGTGTTATCTGGTAAGGCTTCAGTAACTCGCGGGTACTGTTATTGAGCCAACTAACGGATTGTGATAGATTGTACCGAAGATCCTGCAGTTGGCCTACGTCCCCGGCAACCTTGACAGCATTATTTAAATTATTGATCATAACTTTATTAAAACAGTTTACGAAAATTTTAAGGTAGAAGATGGTTAGAAATTTGTTTAAACTTTGCCGAACTAGGCATCAATGGATTACCGTTCTGGCTAGACGAAAATTTACTTGCGTAGCGTGTTACAAAAGTTGATTTTCGTGACGTCAAGTTCGTAAGGCATTAGTAATTAGGAGGATGAAAATTTAAACCCGCTCTAAAGTATTGTAACTAAAAAGGTGACTGGAACAAAAGATAAGCACCGTAGGATGGTTAAAGCACAGAAAAAAATATTTGTTTAAGATGCGAATAGCTTTTTTAAAAATTCTGCAACCCACACCGAATTCGGCGGTTCTCAATGTAACTACGTGTACCCCACCCCAACTTATTTTGAGTCCCCTTCACCCCAAAAACGTATCCCCGCTAGGGAGGGGTGACTTTTCGATAGGATTTTTCGTGAAGGGCGAAATTTTGTTCTTCTCTTTTTGCGCTGATTGCCTTTGAGTAGGAAATAGTCCCGTGTAGCCGGTGTGGCGCTCTGTGGAATTGGGTTACATTGAGAACCGCTGCACCGAATCAGGCATGCCCACCCAGCGCGCTCCTCTTAGTAGTGTTTAACGGATTATTAACCGCCGGGAGGCATCCTGTACGGCCTTAGCGCATTATTACAGCTAACACAAACAGTACATTCTTTATGAAACCAATCATTTTCTTTCTTGCGCTTCTCACCTTACCAGGAACCATCCTGATGGCGCAAGAAAAGCAGTACATAAAAAAGCAGGATAGCGACCCCGAAGCAATTGCCCTGCTCAGCGATCTCAGGAAAAAGTACGACGCCTTCCAGACCCTGGAAGCCGATTTTCGGCTCGACATGGCTTTCCCCGGCCAAGCAGTCGAATCCCAGTCTGGCAGCATCAAGCGGCAGGGAGATCTGGTCCGTTTTCGGCTCAGCGACCAGGAAGGCATCATTAACGCCGAGGCCGCCTATATTATCCAGCACGGCAACAAGGAAGTGATGATCAACAACCTTCCAGAGGCAGGTGAAATGAGCGGAATGCTCACTCCACAGACTTTATTTAGTTTTTACGAAGGAGAGAACTACATCCTGGCGCTGATGGGCCAGGAAGTGATTGCCGGGCGGCTGCTGCAATCCATTGAACTCAAACCCGTTGATCGGAACAACAGTGAATTTACCAAGCTGCGGCTGCTGGTTGATAAAAAGCTGAAAGAACTCGTCAGTGTAAAGGCATTCACGCCCGACGGCGCTAGTTTCACCTTCCACCTGGACAGGACCAAAGGCAATGTGACCCTGAGCCCCGCCACTTTTGTCTTCAAGAAAGCGGAGTTCGCTGGTTACCACGTGGAGGACCTGCGGTATTAGTATTGGCGAGCTATTCTCAGAAGGGTCACCGCCATAAAAGATAAATACCCCTGAGAATGGCGTCGCAGTAAACATTGCGACGCCCGTTTTCTTTTAAGCTGTATGTCAAAACCTACCGTAGTTATTGCCGGTGCTACCGGCTTCATCGGCCGGTGGTTCATCGAGCGCTACCACCATGTCTATAACATCATCGCCCTCAGCCGCAGCGAAATGTTGCCCGACCCTGGCTACGACAAAGCCGAGTGGCGGCAAGTGGAACTTTACTCGCTCAGCAGCACCGCCGCCGCCCTGGCGGGCGCTGACTACGCCATCTACCTGGTCCATTCCATGATTCCCACCACCCGCCTGCAACAGGGCAACTTTGAAGACACCGATCTGCTGCTGGCAGATAATTTCGGCCGGGCCGCCAAAGCCAACAACCTCAAGCAAATCCTCTTCATGGGAGGCTTACTACCTGAATACAAATCCGTCAATGAACTCAGCACGCACCTCCGCAGCCGCTGGGAGGTGGAGCAAACCCTGGGCGCAGCTGGCACCCCGGTTACGGCCCTGCGGGCGGGCATCATCGTTGGAGCAGGAGGCTCTTCCTTCAAGATGATCAGGAAGCTGGTTGAGCGACTCCCCGTCATGATTTGCCCCACCTGGTGCCAGTCGGACACCCAACCGGTAGCCCTGGACGATGCACTGAAGATGATGAAACACTGTCTCGGCCAGGAAGAATTCTACGACAAGGCCTACGACATCGGCGGACCCGACCCGACCAACTACATGGCCATGATGACGACCGTGGCGGAACTGCTGGGTAAAAAGCGGGTCGTCCGGCCGGTATCCTTCTTCAGTCCGGGTTTTTCAAAACTGTGGGTAAGCCTCTTTACCGACACGAGCCAGGCTCTGGTGGCGCCACTCATCGAAAGCCTGAAGCACGACCTGGTGGCCGTTTCCAACCCTTTACTCGACGCTTTCCCCAACCGAATCGATTTCCGAACGGCCGCGCGGCGGGCCATTTCCGGCGAGGAAAAACTTCCGGGCATCCCGCGGCGCAAGCGGGAGAAAAAGGAAAAAAATACCGTGCGCAGCGTTCAGCGCCTACCCAACCCACACAGCCATTCGGCTACTTACGTCGCCCGTATTTACCAGCGGTGGTTACCCGTCTTTTTTCGCACCCTGATCAATGTGGAAAGCCACGGAGAGGTCTCCGTTTTTAGCCTCGCCGGTCAGCCGCTACTACAATTACAGCTTATTCCTGACCGGAGTGATGACGAGCGACAGCTGTTTTTCATCACCGGCGGCCGCCTCGTCAAGCGCAAGGATTATGGCTGGCTGGAGTTCCGGCGAGTGCTGGGCGGAAAATTCGTCATTTCGGCGATACACGAGTTCGTCCCCTCCCTGCCCTGGTACATTTATGTATTAACCCAGGCCAATGCGCATGCGGTAGTTATGAACCGCTTCGGTAGGTACCTTAAAAAGGAAGATTAAGCAGGGCGCGGCCGCCGGTGCAGAGGTGACGTTGGGAAAAAGCAAGAAAAGGAAAGCCAGGCCTCGCTTCCTCCTTCCCCACCCTGCCTTGCACCGGCGGCCGCGCCCACCTGAAAGTCACCGCAAAGCGAAAAAACCTACCCCCCGCAAACAACGTTACTCTTGCCATGAAAAGCATTAAACTTAACAGCGGTCTGGAGATTCCGCAACTCGGCCTTGGCGTATGGCAGGCCGATAATGGCGAAGAAACCATCAACGCCATCCATTGGGCACTCGACGCCGGTTACCGCCACATCGACACTGCCAGCATTTATAAAAACGAAGCGGCCGTCGGGCAAGCATTGAAAACCGCTTCCGTGCCACGCAAAGACGTATGGCTGACAACCAAAATCTGGAACGACGACGTCCGCGCCGGCCGCACCACCGCCGCCCTCGACGAAGCCCTCACCCGCCTCCAAACCGACTACGTCGACCTGCTACTGATCCACTGGCCGGTCAATGGTTACCTCGCCGCCTGGAAAGCCCTGGAACAAGCCTTGGCCGCTGGCAAAGTCCGGGCCATTGGCGTCAGCAACTTCATGGAAACACATTTGGAAGACATCGTCGAGCACGGCGAAATCCTCCCCGCCGTCAACCAGATCGAATACCACCCTTACCTCGTCCAGGCCGACGCCATCAGCTTCTGCGATATGCACGACATCGCCATCACCGCCTGGAGCCCACTGATGCAAGGTCACTTCAAAGAGGAGCCGCTCTTTGCCGAGATCGCTAAAGCTTACGGCAAAACTCCGGCACAGCTCATCCTCCGGTGGTGCCTCCAGAATGATGTCATCGTCATTCCCAAATCCACCAATAAAGGACGGATTGCCCAAAATGCGGACCTTTTCGACTTTGAGCTGAACGAAGCGCACATGATCGCCATCGACGAGCTGGAGCGCAACCACCGCTTCGGCCCCGACCCCCTGAATTTCGATTTTTAAGGTATTGGCGTACATTGCTGCCGCATTCCGACCCCGGGTGCTACCTAATAAGGTACGCATCCACTGTTCATGATGTCTTACTTCCCACGGCAACCTTCCCCTTGGGGGAGTCGCATCAACACAAGTAATATGGCCCTGAGCTTCCAACCACTCGACAATACCACCACCGCTTTCTTCCACGAATTGTTTCATTCGTCTTTTTTCACGCCCCCCGGCGAGCCAGTCATCTCCTTCGAAACGATCCGCAGCCCGGAGCATCGTCGGTACTACGAATACTGGGGGCGGGAGGGCGACCTGGGCTTCGTCGTTAGCCGCGACGGAGAAGACATCGGGGCCATCTGGTCACGCCGCTTCACCGAGGAACAGCCAGGTTACGGCTTTGTAGACGCCAACATTCCCGAGCTCGGCATCGCCATCAAACGTGGTAACCGTAGTGACGGGCTAGGCCAAAAGCTGATGACCCACTTCCTCAACGCTCTCCGCGAACGGGGCGATAAGCAAGTCTCCCTCAGCGTCCACGGCGACAACCACGCCGCCCAGTGGTACCAGCGCATGGGCTTCCGCACCGTAGCTTTTGACGGAAAGAGGATGACGATGGTGTTGAACCTTTAGTCCTCCTAAGGGCGTCGTACAAAAGTACCCCCGTCCCTTCGGGCTGCAAAAAAGGGGCAGGGGTTAAGGTTTAACGTGCGCTAATTAGATCACGCCTAAACCCTAATTCCTATGTCCTTTATAACTACGACTTGCTGGCTAGTAGACCGCTGAGGAAATCCGGAAAATCAACACCCTCAACTCCTTATCTGCCCCTCCCCTTCCACCAACCATTTATAGCGGCTTAGTGCGGCCAGGCCCATTGGGCCTCGGGCGTGAAGTTTCTGGGTGCTGATGCCGATCTTCGCGCCCAGCTCGAACTGCCCACCGTCGGTGAAGGCTGTGCTGGCGTTGGCGTAGACGACAGCCGCATCAACTTCCGGTAAATAGCGTTGGATGTTCTCTTGGTTATTACTGACGATAGATTCGTTGTGGCGGCTACCGTACCGCTCTACGTGGGCAATGGCCTCGCCGATGTCATCGACGCATTTGACGGATAGCTTCATGCTCAGAAATTCCGTGCCGAAGCTTTCCGCCGTAGCCCGGTGTAACGGGCTGGAATCGGAATAATGGCCTTTCATCGCTTCATAGACCTCCGGGTCGGCATACACTTCGTAGCAATGGATGAGCCCAAGATCGGGCAGCAATGTGGGTAGTTGCGCCAGGTGGCTGCGGTGAATCAGCAGGCAGTCGAGCGCGTTGCAGACGCTGACCCGGCGGGCTTTTGCGTTGGTGACGATGCCTTTTGCCCAGTCGAGCTTGGCGTCGGCATCAAGGTAAGTGTGGCAAATTCCGGCTCCGGTTTCGATCACCGGCACGGAGGCATCGACCCGCACGAAGTCGATCAGGCCCTGGCTGCCGCGGGGGATGATGACGTCGACCAGCCCGTCGGCGGTAAGGATTGGTTTGAGGGCTTCGCGTTCGACGGGGGCGAGGTAGCCAGCGGGTGGCAAAGCGGTGTCGACCAGTGCCTTGCCGATCAGTTGCTTGATGGCGATGTTGCTATCCTGGGCGTCCCGGCTGCCCTTGAGGGCGAAGGCGTTGCCCGCCTTGAGGTTGAGGCTCCCCCTCCGGCTACGCCAGGCTGGAAGATGCATCCGATGAGCGAACCGCTAAATTGCTACCAATTACGCCCCGAACTGCCGGTGCAACAGCCGCAGCGTTTTGAGCTTCTTGCCCCGGTCGTCGTAGATGCTGATCATGTAAAGACCGTCGGGCAAGTTTTCGACTTCGTAGCCGTCCTTGCCAGCGGGCTTATCAAATTTCTTAAGCATACTGCCCAGGGTATTACGAATTTCGACGCGACCGATCCGGACACCAGCCGGGGCTTCGACAAAGAAGCGTTCGCGGGCGGGGTTAGGAAAGATGCGAACCGAGGTCGGGGCCGGGCGGGAAGATAAATCGGGCAGGTTACTGCCAGAAGAAGTATTTGTTCCGATGCCGGAACGTTGGGTGATTTCGGAGGTAACAACGGCCTTCCCCAGCACACGGCCAGGTACCGTCAGGTCAGAGAAGCGAACTTCCACCCGACCATCGCCCGTACCGCCATCAGGCTGCAGAACAACATAAAAGGTGGCGGACTCTCCCGGACCAAGGTTGACCGGCCCTTCCTGCTCGTTTTCCGTACCCGTAATCACGTAGGGAGACACCCGGTTACGACGGCTAAAGGTTCCATATTTCCAGCTGTCCGGCTTACCGATTATCACCTGCTCACGGACCAACTGAATCGTCCGCCGGGCGTCATTCGTAACCGTAATTGGGGTGATGTCCTGATAAGCTTTCCTGAGATCGTCCACTACTACGTCCTTTACAACACTGGCTGGCTCCACGCGTAGTTCGGAATGCTGAGCAAAAGCCACAGAGCTGAATACCAGAAAAAAGACGAGTAAGCGTGGTCGCATAGTGAAGGTTTGGTCTTTGGGGTTGTAAGTTCTAACGGGTCGAGAACCTTTAGGTTAGCAAAGATGACAAATTAATAAACAAGACGGAGTTGATTTTTATCTATGTAAGGATTAATTAACGATTATTGTGTCAGGCGACATCTTTTTTTGAAAATCGGCCGAATTCAACGCCATGAAGAAGCCTTGTCATAAGCGATGCTACTTTTTCGTAGGTCCTGCAAGGAGAACAATAAGACCGTGATCTGGCGATTTCAGAATGGTCAACTTTTACAGCCGTCAGAAGAAGTAAGTAGTCCGCTAGATCGCGCCGTCAATCTACCTGCCTTTTTCTACCTTTGCGGGCTATGAAAGTGTCCCTTAACTGGTTACGCCAGTACCTTAATACGAGCATCGATCCGGAAACGATCGGGCAAGTGCTGACCGGCACCGGCCTGGAGGTCGAAGGCATGGAAAAAGTGGAGTCCATCCCCGGCGGCCTGGCTGGCGTGGTCGTGGGCCTCATACTGGAATGCGGCAAGCACCCCGGTGCCGACCGGCTTAGCCTGACGAAGGTTGATACCGGAGCGGGTGAACCCGTTTCCATCGTCTGCGGTGCGCCCAACGTGGCGGCCGGCCAGCACGTCATTGTCGCTACCGTAGGCGCCATGTTACACCCCCTGAGCGGCGATCCGTTCAAGATCAAGATGGGTAAAATCCGTGGCGAAGTCTCCGAGGGTATGATTTGCGCTGAAGACGAACTCGGCCTCGGCGAAAGCCACGACGGCATCATCGTACTCGACAAGGCTTACAAGCCCGGCACCCCCGCCGCCAAGGTATTTGAACTCGAAGAAGACTACGTTTACGAGATCGGCCTGACGCCCAACCGCTCCGATGCGACCAACCACCTGGGCGTTGCCTTTGATCTGGCCGCCGCCCTTAACGTCAACCACGACGCCCACGTAGCGGTACAAAAACCCGACGTTTCCGCCTTTAAGGCTGGCAGTGGCAAGCCCGTCAAAGTTACCGTGCAGGACGCCACCCAAGCACCCCGTTACGCCGGTCTGACGATCGAAAACCTGACCGTCGCGCCCAGCCCCGAGTGGTTACGGACCCGCCTGCAGGCCATCGGCGTTCGGCCCATCAACAATGTGGTCGACGTGACCAACTTCGTGCTCCACGAACTCGGCCAGCCGCTCCACGCCTTCGACCTCGACAAAATCAGCGGCGGAGAAATCGTGGTGGAAAAACTGCCGCAGGGCAGCAAATTCCTCAGCCTCGACGGAGTGGAACGCGAGCTTTCCGACGACGACCTCATGATCTGCGACGCCCACCATAAGCCGATGTGTATCGCCGGTGTATTTGGCGGTGTCGACAGCGGCGTAAGCGACGGCACGACGAAGATTTTCCTGGAGGCAGCCCACTTTGAAGCTGCCACCACCCGCCGCAGCAGTATGCGTCACACCCTGCGCACCGATGCGGCCCGGGTTTTTGAAAAAGGCAGCGACCCCAATGTCACGGTCTACGCCCTCAAGCGGGCGGCGCTGTTGCTGGAGGAAATCGCCGGTGGGAAGGTTACTAGTGAACTGCTTGACCTTTATCCCAAGCCGATTAAGCCACTCGAAATTCGCGTTCGGGACCAGCGCGTCGTTGACGTGATTGGGGCAGATCTGGCGCGGCCGCAGGTGCAAGGAATATTGGAAAGCATGGGGATGGAGATCGTTGCTTCCGACGACGAAGGCTTCACCGTAGCCGTACCGACCAACAAGGCGGAAGTGCTGCGCGAGATCGACGTCATCGAGGAAATACTGCGCATCTTCGGCTTCGACAATGTGCCGATTCCGCAGATGATCACCACGGCGATGATCGTCTCCCCCCAGCCCGACCCCAACTACATCCGCGAGCTGATCGGCGACCTGCTGGCGGCCAATGGTTACTACGAAATGATGGCCCTCAGCCTCGACGAAGGCCGCTTCTACGGCAAAGTAGAGGAAGGCAAGCAGCAGGAAGGCCTCGTCTACATCAACAATACCTCCAACGTCCACCTCAACGTAATGCGTCCCGGAATGCTGCAAAGCGCGCTCGGTACTGTGGCGCACAACCTCAACCGCCAGCAGAACGATTTGCGGCTGTTCGAGTTTGGTCGCAGCTACCACCTGGAAAGTAATGGGGGAAAGGAGGAAGGGAGTAAGCGCCCCTACACCGAAGTCAACCACCTCACCCTCACCCTCACCGGCCAGCGGCAAGCGGAAACCTGGCACGCCACGGGCAAGGGCGGTAAAAACGAAGCGGGTTTCTACACCGTCAAGGCGGCCGTGGAGCTCATCTTCCGCCGCCTCGGCATCGACAACTACCGCACTTCGGAAGCACCAGCGGAGGAATTCAGCTACGGTATTCGGTACCACAAAGGGCCGCTGGTACTGGCTGATTTTGGCGCCGTCCTTCCCCTGCACCTGCGTGCGCGCCAGATAAAAAGTGACGTGTTCTACGCTGACATCAACTGGGACAACGTGCTGAAGGTGCTGCCCAAAAAGCCCGTGCAGGTGAAAACGCCCGGCAAATTCCCGAGCCTGCGTCGCGACCTGGCCCTCATCGTCGATAAGCAAGTCACCTTTGCCGACGTCGAACGCCTGGCCCGCAAAGCCGAGAAGCAATTACTCACCGACGTCAATCTCTTCGACGTCTACGAGAACGACGAGCAACTCGGGGCAGGCAAAAAGAGCTACGCCGTCAGCTTCCAACTCGAATCTGACGAAGCGACGCTCAACGACAAGCAGGTGGATAAGGTGATGAAATCGATCGAAGGTTCGCTGACCAAGCAATTGGGCGCGGAGGTACGACGTTAGCATTCAGGTTACAACATTATCACCCATCAGCGTATATTGTGGCGTATCACGCGAGGGAAGGGCTTGTTCCTTCCCGCTCATCTATAAAAAAATGCAACCTCTAGCCATACTAGACGGTCTCGAAATAAAACTCCGGCAACTAAGCGCCGCCGCAGACCGCCAACGGGCGGACTATGAGCGCGTAGTCACCGAAAATCAACAACTAAAGCAAGCGCTTGACCGCCAAACTGGCATCGTGCACTCGCTCAAGGATAAACTACAACGCAACCAGCCCGACGAAGAAGCAATTGATGAGACAGTCCCTACCGTTTCAGGTAAGATGGACATCAGTCAACAGCAACGGGAAACCATCGAGTTCTGCCTGAAAGAGGTGGATCGATGCCTGGACTGGCTGCAACGGAACTAATCAAATGACAACATCCTCCCCCCAGGACATGAGCCCCATCATCGTGGTCGTCGCTGGCCGCCCCTACCCGCTGCGAATTGCTGCGCAGGACGAGGCGGACGTGCGCGTGCTGGTCAATGAAATCAATAAACGTTTCAATGACTTTCAGGTCCGCTACACAAACAAGGACACCCAGGACTGCCTCGTGATGACGCTTCTGACTTACGCGGACGAACTCCGCAGTGCCCGCAATCTGGCGGACACCAGTCTGGAAGGGGACCTGGCCCAGCGGCTCAAGGCGCTGGATACGCTGGTGGAGGGAATGCTATAAAATTCTTGATTAGGGAAGTCCGTACACAGACTAAGGTTTATCTCCGTCGTTGATTTTTTGAGTTGATTTTATCACTCATCACAATCATCAAATAATGCCAGATATCATATACATCATCGTCGCGGTGATCGTAAGTGTCGTAGGTACCTACTTCGTCGTCGGCGGCAAGAACAAACAGGCCGCCGCCATTCAGGACGTGTCTCATCAACGAGAAGCCGAGAAAATACTGGCCGACGCTAAGCTGAAAGCCGAGAAGACCGTCTCTGAAGCCAAGCTGAAAGCCGAAAAGAGCTTTAGTGAGTTCAAGGAGAAACAGGAAGTCTTCAAGAAAGAAAAGATCAAGGAGAGCCGGGAGAAATTCCAGCGGTTCAAGGATGAGTTCAAGCAAGAAAAGGCCGACGAACTCGTAGAACTAAAGGAAAAGCGGGAAGCCCTGCGCGAAGAAGCGGCGTCGATGAAGGAAGAGCGGACCGGTTTCAACTCAGAGCGAGCCGAGATCGGCAAGGAGCAAAAGGCCCTCGTTCAGGAAGAGCAGAAGCTGCTGGAACGCACCAAAATTCTTGACCAGGAGATCGCGCTGGCCAAGGAGAAACAGATAGAACTGGATTCACACCACGAACGCTTTAGCAAAGAACTAGAGCAGATCGCTGGCCTCAGTCAGGCCCAGGCCAAAGAACGCCTGTTCGAGGACGTCCGCAACAAAACGGCCAACGAAGCTCTCAACCTCAAGCGAGAACTACTCGAAGAGGCCAAGGAAGACGCCGCCAAAGACGCCCGAAAAGTGGTCATCAACACCATTCAGCGGATGTGCGCCGAGATGACGATTGAAAATACCGTCTCCGTGTTCGCCCTCGACGATGATAAGGTCAAAGGCCAGATCATCGGCCGGGAAGGTCGTAACATCCGGGCCATCGAAGCGGCCACCGGTGCCGAGTTGGTGGTGGACGACACGCCGGAAACCATCATCATTTCCAGCTTCGACCCCATTCGCCGCGAGATTGCCCGCCTGTCGCTGAAACGCTTGGTCACCGATGGTCGCATCCACCCCGCCCGCGTGGAAGAGGTGGTCAACAAAACTAAGAAGGAACTCCACCAGCAGATCATGGAAATCGGCAAGAAGACCGTCGTCGAGCTCGACATCCACGGCCTGCCCAACGACCTGATTCGCTACGTCGGCCGGATGCGCTTCCGCTCCAGCTACGGCCAGAACCTGCTGAAGCACTCCATCGAAACCGCTCACCTCTGCGCCACCATGGCCGCCGAAATGGGCCTCAATAAGAAGCAGGTAAAAATGGCCAAGCGGGCCGGGCTACTCCATGACATCGGTAAAGTAGCCGAAGAGGACAGCGAACTAAGCCACGCCCTCTACGGTATGGCCCTTGCCGAAAAGCTCAACGAAGACGCCATCATCGTCAACGCCATCGGTGCGCACCACGACGAGATCGAGATGAACAACATCATCTCCCCCATCGTCCAGGCTTGTGATGCCATCAGCGGTGCCCGCCCCGGTGCCCGCCGCGAGGTGCTCGACGGTTACATCAACCGCATCAAGGAACTCGAAGAGATCGCGAAGAAAAACCCTGGCGTCGAGTCCGCCTTCGCCATGCAGGCCGGTCGCGAACTCCGCGTCATCGTCGAAGCCGATAAGGTTTCCGACCAGCACGCCGACGAGCTGAGCTTCAAGATCAGCCAGGAAATCCAGGAATCCATGCAATACCCCGGCCAGATCAAAGTGATGGTGATCCGGGAAAAGCGGGCGGTTACCTTTGCTCGGTAAGTAAGGGAAGAAAGTTGAAAAAAGGACTAAAGGCTGTCGGCAATTTGTTGGCGGCCTTTACCTTTCCCCTTGGGGCCGAGCAAATAAGGCGCGCGGATTAAATAAGGTGCGCCGCTAGCGAAGCAAGTAACCACAATAAAGCGGAAGCTCCCACGCTGGGAACTTCCGCTTTATTGCGTTAAGGATAGACGGCCGCAGCCTATTCCATTTCCAGAATCTTGGCCGTGTCCTCATAATCTTGGCCACTCTCCTTGGCCAGTTCGATGGCTTTCAGGGCTGTTTCCTTCGCCATTTTTTTGTCGCCGGTCTTCTGGTAGAGCCAGGCGAGGGTATCCATGTTCGGGTACTGGGCTTCGATGGCGACGGATTGCTTGGCCCACTTCAAGGCTTCTTTCAGTTGAGCGGGGTCTTCGCTGCTTTCGAAGACGCTCCAGGCGGCGCTGTTCAGTTCGGTCGCGTTATCGCTGCCGTAGGCGGAGAAGTAGGCGATGGCGGCGGGCAGGTAGGCGTCGGTATCACCCATACGCTCGGCCTTGATCATGGTATAGTGTTTGGTCAGGCGGTCTTTGAAGTCGCCGGCGAAGGCGTCATACGTCTCCGTCATGTCCTCGATTTCGGGAAAAGAACGGGTGTCCACCCGCTTGGCGGTGGTGCTGAAGAAAGCCTGCTGCACCATCATCATGAAGTTGGACTCACCGACGGATTCCATGGCCGTTTCGCTGTTGTCCAACAGGTACTTCATGCGCTTGCCGCCAAGTTCGCCGGGGTTCGCGATCAGGAGGCTAAGCACGGCCGGGTCGTTCCAGTTGTCGAGGGAAGCGAGGTATTCGTCGGCAACGGTGGCGGCCTTTTCCGCTTCATTCACGTCGGTCAGTATCCCGGCGTAGGTCTGCATGAACTCGGCACTGCGTTCGCCGGCGTCGTAGCGTTTGTTGAGGGCACCGAGGTTATTATCTCCAAAGGCGGCCTCCGCTAATTTCAGAAATTCCGGTACGGGAATCTGGCCCAGGCCTTTATGTACGATGTCGCCGTTACCGTCGACGAAAAGGTAGGTGGGGTAGGCGTTTACGTTGTACCGCGTGGCCAGGGCCGGGCCTTCGCCCTTCTCCATATCAATCTTGGCGTTGATGAAACGTTCGTTGTATACGGCACCCACTTCCGGGCGGGGGAATACTTTGGCCGACATCACTTTGCAGGGGCCACACCAGGTGGTGAACGCATCAATGAAGATCACTTTGTTTTCCGCCTTGGCCTGGGCGAGGAGTGCTTCAAATGGTTTATCCACAAAGGCGGGTGTGACGCTGTTTTGATGTAGCTAATTAGTACCATACTGCATTCTCTTTTGCCAGTATTGGTCGAATCGACCGTCGCTCAAAACGTGACTCCGGCTGATTAGCATATCATCTGCTCCG
>Ga0136553_1000179_pt1 | contig 23168 bp, 19 predicted proteins | sample AntRauTorckE5430_FD_101384 | JGI IMG/M metagenome (GOLD analysis project Ga0136553, IMG submission 101384) | Saline lake microbial communities from Rauer Islands, Antarctica - Metagenome Torckler E5 #430 | ecosystem: Environmental > Aquatic > Non-marine Saline and Alkaline > Saline | place... | reverse complement strand
ATCGGGCAGCCAGAAATCGTTGCCGTCTATGGCGTCCCGGTCGAACCGGGCGCGATCCAGATCCATCTCGCCCATGGCAACCATGTAGCCCTTGATGTCCAGCTTCGGTGCAAGCTGCGCGAGCGCCGCGCGCGCCACACCGCCGGCCGCCACCCGTGCCGCCGTCTCCCGTGCCGAAGACCGCCCGCCGCCGCGCGGATCGCGCAGGCCGTATTTCAGGTGATAGGTGATGTCGGCATGCCCGGGCCGGAAGGTCTGCGCGATGTTGCCATAGTCGCGCGACCGCTGATCGGTGTTCTCGATCATCAGCTGGATCGGCGTGCCGGTGGTCTGCCCCTCGTAGACGCCTGACAGGATGCGCACCGCGTCGGCTTCCTGCCGCTGCGTTGTGTTCTTGTTCTGACCGGGACGGCGTCTGTCGAGCCAGTGCTGCAGCATGGCCTCGTCCAGCGCCACGCCCGGCGGGCATCCATCCACCGTGGCGCCGAGCGCAGGCCCGTGGCTTTCGCCCCAGGTGGTGAAGCGGAAAAGGTGACCGAATGTGTTCAGGCTCATGCGCGTAACTCCTTTGATCCTGACCTAGCCGCGCCTTGTGCCCGCCTCAAGCGGTTTTGCCACTGGTCGGCGTCCTCGCTCAGTCCGCAGCCGGTTCGAGCACTGTCACCCCCACGGCGGCGGCGCGCGCGAGGTCGGGATCGAGCGACATCGGGATATATTCCCCACGCCGCCACAGCTCTGCAAGATTGTCGTAAAACCGGCTCAGGAAGTGGCCCGACTGACCGGTCGAGATGATGAAGACACTGCTGTCGGGATCGGCGAAATCGTAGACGCCCCGGTAGCCCGCACCATGCACGTTCTGGAACGGATCAGGCCCGTCGCCGCCGCGGGTGCGCCCGCGCATCAGGGTGTTGTCGCCGCCGGAGGTGGATTGCCGGATGTTGACGAAATAGCGCAGAAGCGGCACCTTTCCCAAGGCTTGATGGTCATGCGTGGCCTGATGCGCATCCCCCCACCGCAGGCTTTCGAGCGAGGTTCCGTAGCGTTCCGATATCCACAGGAGCGCATCATCGAGGGCCATCCGCGCGATGTCCGAACAGCGTTCCGTCGCCGCCGATTGACGGACATCGCACCAGGCCGATGCGCCGTCCACATCGCGAAAGACACGCTCGATGAAAATCGGGTCGGGATGATCGAATTCGCGCGAGAGCGGCCCGAGATCGTCCCGGATCAGCCGGTCCATCAGCGCGCGCATCCATGTGACATAGATCAGCGGTTCCGGCAGATGTTCGTTCATCTCGCCGTTCCAGTCGGCCAGCAGGTCGAGCGCGCGCCGGCGCAGCCGTTCCGGCGTGCCCTCGGCGGCGGCCTCGCCGGTGAACCACAGATCCGCGCCGATCAGCGGAAGAAGTGACCGCGCCGTGAAGCTGACCGTGTCGAGCTGCGCCTCGATGAAACTGTCGCGGGTATGCCCTTCGCGGTCCTGCATCAGCTTGCGCCAGCGGTAGATGCGCTGCGTGTCGCCCCAGAGATGGCTGACATGCATCGGAAAGGGGCGGTCCACGAGCTTGTTGTTGGTGTTGCCGAGAATGCCACCCCGCGGGGCCACGAATTCGGGATTGGCGGCATGTGGCAGCCTGCCCTGCCAGCGATTCTCGGTCACCCATCCGCGGGACGGCATGCGGCCCTCGCTTTCATGGCGGGCGGTGCGGCGCGGCATCGCACCGATCAGGCGCATGGCGATGGTGTCCTGATCCGCCAGTATCAGGTTCTGCGAGGGGGCGATGAAATCGCGGCTCTGCTCCAGCGCGTCCTGCACCGTCTGCGCCCGCATCAGCCCCATGGCCGCGCTCATCGTGGTGTCCTGTCCGCTGAGCGCGGTCCAGGCGACCGAGGCCACGTGGCCTTGCGGGGTCACATCGTCGAGGTTGTAGTGACTGCCGGGCAGCACCGGGCCGTTCTCCGTCCAGCGCAGGGTCAACGTGATCGGATCGCCGTCCTTGATCTCGACGATCGAGCGCGCGGTGCGAAAGTTCTTCCAGCCATCCGGCGTGCGGTACTGATCGGTGTTGTCGGGATTGACCTCCTCGATATGGACATCCTGATCGTCGAGATAGGAGGACATGACCCCCCATCCCAGTTGCGCGTTGCGCCCCGTCAGGATTGCCGGAATACCGGGGATCGTGCCGCCGATCACGCCGCCGCGTTCCAGTTCCAGCCGTGCGAGATACCAGATACCGGGGGCCGAAAACCCCAGATGCGGATCATTTGCCAGCAGCGTGCCATCCGAGGCCGACCGCGACCCGGCGGCGGCAAAGCCGTTCGAGGCTCCGGCGAAGGCGCGCGGCCTGAACGGGGACAGCGGATGATCGGTCACATCGTCGGCGGCCCTGGCCGTGTGCCGGAACGTCGCGTCGGGAAAAAGGCTGGCATATTCCGGCAATGCCGCGATCCCGCTTCCGGGGGCGCGTGGCATGATGTCGTCCAGCCGCGCCGGGTCGTCCAGTTCCAGAGAGGTGCGCGCGAACAGCACCTCATTGGCCAGGTGACCCGACAATTGCACCGCCATGAGCTTGATCAGGGCGATGGAATCGGCGGGTTGCCAGGGCGCGATCGGGGCGTTGAAAATGAACTGCTCGGGCGCGCCACGGCCAAGCGCGTCGCGGTTGATCTCGGTCAGGCGCGCGTTGACACCGTCGGAATACGCCCGGAGGGCGGCGCGTGTCGGTGCGTCCTGCGCCGCAACCGACTGGCGGGCCAGCGTGTAAAGGCCGAAGCGGCGCATCGTGGTGTCGATCCTGACCGTGCGGCTGCCGAACACTTCCGACAACCGGCCCTGCACCGTGCGGCGCATGGTCATCATCTGCCAGAGGCGGTCCTGTGCATGGGCATAGCCGAGGCCGAAGAAGGTGTCGGTGTCGGTCCCGCCGAACACATGCGGCACATTCGCCGTTTCGCGCACGATCTCCATCGGCGCGTCGAGCCCCCGCACCGCGAGGCGTTTGTCATAGTCCGGCAGCGAGCGCGACACCAGCATGTATGCCACCAGCAGCGCCAGCAGGGCCAGCACCACCAGCGCCCCCGCCGCCCGCAAGAGCCACTTGATCACCACCGTCACCGCGTCCGCCTTCTTCGAGTTTCCGCTTGCATCCCCGTCGGGGATAGTCAGAAACTGCCTGAGTGACAATGCAAACACGGGAGAGGAGAAGCGGAAGAATGGCAAAGCTTGCATTTCTGGGGCTCGGTGTCATGGGCTATCCGATGGCCGGGCATCTTCAGGCCGCCGGGCACGAGGTCCGCGTCTACAACCGCACCGCCGCCAAGGCCGAGGCTTGGGTCTCCGAGCATGGCGGAGACCACGCCCCCACCCCGCGCGAGGCGGCGGCGGGTGCCGATTTCGTCATGGCCTGCGTCGGCAACGACGACGATCTGCGCAGCGTGTGCCTTGGTGAGGACGGCGCGTTCGCCGGAATGTCGGATGGCGCCATCTTCGTCGATCACACCACCGTTTCGGCCAAGGTCACGGCAGAGCTTTACGCAGGCGCGCGCGCCCTCGGGGTGCAATTCGTGGACGCGCCCCTTTCCGGCGGTCAGGCCGGGGCCGAGAATGCGCAGCTGTCGATCATGTGCGGCGGTGACGAAGACGCCTATGCGGCGTCTGAGCCGGTGATGAACACCTATGCCAAGCTCTGCCGCCGGATCGGCGAAAGCGGCGCGGGTCAGATGACCAAGATGTGCAATCAGATCGCCATCGCCGGGCTGGTGCAGGGCCTCTCGGAAGCGCTGCATTTCGCCGAAAAGGCCGGGCTCGACGGGCGCGCGGTGGTCGAGGTGATCAGCCAGGGCGCGGCGGGCTCGTGGCAGATGGCCAACCGCTACGAGACGATGCTCGACGACAAATGGGATCATGGCTTTGCGGTGAACTGGATGCGCAAGGATCTCGACATCTGCCTGTCGACCGCCGACGAGACCGGCGCGAGCCTGCCGGTGACGGCCCTCGTCGATCAGTTCTACAAGGACGTGCAGGCCATGGGTGGCGGACGATGGGACACGTCGAGCCTGTTCGCACGACTGCGCAAACTGGGCTGACTTGATCGGATCCGGTGGGGTTGTCGCCGCATCGCTCGCCCCGCCGGTTTCTTTTTGGTATAAATACCCGAAATCCGAATGGCGCGGCGGGTGATCACGCCTCTCTGGGGCGCATCACCAGCCAGATGAGCGCGCCCCCGGCAAGCATCAGGAACGGGGCCATGGCGAGATTGACGGCGGTCCAGCCCATCTGCGCGCTGCTGCCCGAGCAGTTCATCAACCCGCCTGAGGCCAGCGACGCGAAGGTCACGCCACCGAAGACCAGCAGGTCATTGAGCCCCTGCATCCGACCCCGCTCATGGGCTTCGTGGGCACCCGCCAGCATCGTCGTCGCGCCGATGAAGCCGAAATTCCAGCCTATACCGAGCAGGATCAGGGCGACAAAGAAATGTTCCAGCTCCACGCCCGACAGCGCCACGGCCCCCGCCCCGGCAAGGATCACGAGGCCGGTGGCCACTATTCGCTCGACCCCGAAGCGGGCGATCAGGTGGCCGGTAAAAAATGACGGGATATACATCGCGAGCACATGCGCGGTGACGACATCCGCCGCGCGGCCCTCGGTGAAGCCGCACCCGACCACGGCCAGCGGTGTCGAGGTCATCACGAGGTTCATCAGCGCGTAGGACACCATCGCACAGATCACCGCGACGGCGATGCGCGGGGTTTTCAAAAGCTCGATCCGTGTGCGCCCGCGTGGCGCGTCTTCGGAGGGCATCGGCGGTTTGGGGATATCGAGCATCAGGAACAGGAGCGCCCCCGCGAGATTGAGCACGATCACCGCCAGATACGTGCCGAAGAACGGGATCACCATCGCCTGAGAGGTCACCTTCACCAGCTGCGGCCCGATGATCGCGCTCAGCAACCCGCCCGCCATCACATAGGAAATCGCCTTGGGGCGGAACGCGTCGCTGGCCGTGTCGGCGGCGGCAAAGCGGTAGAACCCCTGGGCGGACATGTAGGTGCCGGTGATCAGGCTGCCGGCAAGGAAAATGGAAAACGACGCGACATACAGCCCGTACGCCCCGACCGCGCCGCCGATCGCCCCGGCCATCGCGCCGATCATGAAGCCCGTGCGCCGGCCATAGCGCTGCATCAGATGCGAGATCGGCGTCGCCGACAGCATCGATCCCAGCACGATCAGCGAGATCGGCAGGGTCGCGAAACAGGGGTTGCCGGCCAGCGATTGCCCGGCCAGACCGCCCACCACGAAGATCATCGGCATCTGCGCGCCGAGGATCGCCTGCGCGGCCACCAAAACGGCCACGTTACGTTTGGCCTGACTGTCATCTCTGGGCAGGGCGGTATCGGTCATGGCGATGTGCTAGCCCCGGCGACAGGCGGGTGCAAGCGCGATGTCGCCCCTTGGTCTTTGGCACAAATTCCCTATGCTGCCGCACATGGTGGGACGTATCATCGAGACGGAAGACGACGTGGCCGAAGGGGTCGAGCACCTTGCGCGGCGCTGTCCTTATCTGGCGAAGGCCTATGCCCTGACAGGAGAACTGCCGCTGCGGCGCCGCCCCGACGGCTTTGCGGAACTGTTGAACGCGATCATCAGCCAGCAGGTCAGCGTGGCTTCGGCGGGTGCTGTGCAGGGCCGGATGGAAGCGGCGGGCTTGACCCGGCCCGCGGCGATCGAGGCCGCGAGCGACGAGGCGTTGCGCGCCGCGGGCCTGAGCCGGCAGAAGGCGCGCTATGCCCGCGCGCTTGCGGCAGCGGATATCGACTATGCCGCGCTGCGCAGCGCATCCGATGACGAGGTCGTCGCGACGCTCACGCAAGTGCCCGGCATCGGCGTCTGGACGGCCGAAATCTATGCCATGTTCAGTCTCGGTCGCGCCGATATCTTCGCCCCCGGCGATCTGGCGATGCAGGAATCCGCGCGTATTCTCTATGATCTGCCGGAGCGTCCGAAACCGCGCGCCTTTCGCGAGATGGCACAGGCGTGGTCGCCTTGGCGCGCGGTTGCCGCCCGCCTTCTCTGGGCGTATTACCAGAGCGTGAAGGACAGGGAAGGGATCAGATGACACGGGTATTGACCGCAAACCGCCAGACGCCGCAATCGGGACAGACACGCTCGGCGGTGGTGTTCCTGCATGGCTACGGCGCGAATGGCGCGGATCTGATGGGGCTCGCGGAGCCTCTGGCTGCGCATCTGCCCGACACGCTTTTCGTATCACCCGATGCGCCGGAAAGTATCCCCGGCATGCCGAGCGGTCTGCAATGGTTTCCGATTCCGTGGATCGACGGGTCGAGCGAGGAAGAGGCCGAGCGCGGGATGATCGCGGCAGCCGCCGACCTGAATGCATTCCTCGACGCGCTCATGGTCGACGAGGATCTGCTGCCCGAGCAGGTGGTGTTGTTCGGCTTCTCCCAAGGCTCGATGATGGCTCTGCATGTCGCCCCGCGGCGCGAGGACGAGGTCGCGGGCGTCGTGGCGTTTTCAGGGCGGCTGTTGTCGCCGGACCTGCTCAAGGATGCCACGCTCAGCCGTCCGCCGATGCTGCTGGTGCATGGCGACGCCGATGACGTGGTGCCCGTGCAATCCATGCCCGAGGCCGCCGAGGCGTTGCAGCAGGCCGGCTGGAAGGATGTCTATGCCCATATCATGAAGGGCACGGGTCACGGCATCGCGCCCGACGGGCTGAACGTGGCCCTGGCCTTCATGCGCGATAAACTGGGGCTTTGAGACGGGGCCGCCCGCGTCCCTGACGCGCGGATGCGCGCAAGGTCATCACAAAGCCGTGAGTTGATTTCGCGCGGGGCTTGAGCTTAGCGCGAATCGCCCGCGCGTCAATCCGGATCAGACAGATAAACCTGTGAACCATCACCTCCCTCAGGGCGTATACTTTAAGTGATGTCAAAAACAGCATCACGGTAAAGAATGCTCATAAGGAGTTCATGTCATGTTTCGTAGAACCTATCTCGCCCTCGCGACGGCAACCATGCTGGCCGGTCCCGCCTTTGCCGACAATCACGGGGATGCAAAAGACATCGTCGATATCGCCGCAGGCAATGACGATTTCTCGACCCTCGTCGCAGCCGTGCAGGCCGCCGATCTTGTCGAGACGCTGAAGGGGGAAGGCCCGTTCACCGTCTTCGCACCGACCAATGAGGCGTTCGAAGCCCTGCCCGAAGGCACGGTCGAAATGCTGCTGATGCCGGAAAACAAGGATCAACTGACCGCGATCCTGACCTACCACGTCGTGCCGGGCAAAGTGATGTCGGGCGATCTGTCGGATGGCATGATGGCCACCACCGTACAGGGCACTGACGTCACAATCGGCACCGAGGACGGCGTCACGGTGAACGGCGCAAACGTTGTCGAGGCGGATATCGAGGCCAGCAACGGTGTCATTCACGTCATCGACGCGGTGATCATGCCCGAGTGATCAGGACGTTCCTGGCAAGATGCGGGGGCGGCCTTCGGGCCGCCCCTTTTCATTACATCAGACGCCGACGTCGATCATCGCGCGCGCCAGAATGGGCACGGTGCGATCATTGAGCCCGGCGATGTTGATCCGACTGTCGCCCACCATGTAAATGCCGTGCTGCTCGCGCATCTTCGCGACCTGCTCGGGCGTCGCGCCGAGCCGCGAGAACATGCCGCGATGCTGGGCGATGAAGCCGAACCGGTCCGATCCCGAAAGCTTCTGCAGCTCGGCTGACAGCTGCTCGCGCAGTTTCAGCATGTTCTGCCGCACATCCTCCAGCTCGGCCTGCCAATCGGCGCGCAAGGCATCATCGCCCAGCACCATGCCGACCAGCCGCGCGCCGTGATCGGGGGGGAAGGAATAGTTCTGCCGGTTGAGAAAGGCGAGGTTGCCTTGCGTCACCTTTTGCAGGGACTTGTCCTGCGCCACCGCCATCAGGATGCCGGTCCTCTCGCGGTAGATGCCGAAATTCTTGGAACAGCTCGCCGCGATCAGCGTCTCGGGGCAATGCGCCGCGACATAGCGCACCGCCGCCGCATCCTCCGCCAGCCCGTCGCCAAAGCCCTGATAGGCGATGTCGATCATCGGCAGCGCGCCCTTGGCGTTCAGCAGTTCCACGACCGCCTGCCATTCGGTCATGTTCAGGTTGGCGCCGGTCGGATTGTGACAGCAGCCATGCAACAGCACCACGTCGCCGGCGCGCACCCCCTCGAGATCGCCGAGCATGCCGGCGAAATCGACAGCACAGGTGCTGCTGTCGAAGTAGCGGTAGGGGACCATCTCCATCCCCATATGCGCCAGAATGCTCAAATGGTTGGGCCAAGTCGGGTCGGACACGAAGACGCGCGCACCCGGATTGACCATTTTCACCAGCTCGAACGCCTGCCGCACCGCCCCGGTGCCGCCCGGCGTGGCGACGGTCGAGACCTGATCGCGCGCGACGGCATCCCCCAGAACCAGCCCGACCATCGCGTCGGTAAAGGCCGGCTCGCCGGCAAGCGCGGTATAGGCCTTGGTCGTCTCGGCTTCCCAAAGCTGCTTTTCGGCCGTCTTGATGGCGCGCATGATCGGCGTCACGCCCTCGGGCGTCTTGTAGACCCCGACGCCCAGATCGATCTTGGTCTCGCGCGGATCATCGCGGTAGGCCTGCCCCAACGCGATGATCTTGTCGGCGGGTTTCTCTTTCAGTTTCTCGAACATCATGCCTCTCCTGTGGCGACGGGCAGCGTCGGAGACGCGCCCCATTCAGTCCATGACCCGTCATAGAGCGCGTGATCGGTCTTGCCGATCCGCTCCAGCGCCAGATTGATCACCGCGGCGGTCACACCGGATCCGCAGGAGGTGATCACCGGCTTGGCCATATCGACCCCGGCTGCGGCAAAGACGGCGCGCAGGCTGTCGGGATCCTTCATCGTCCTGTCGTCGTTGAGCAGTTCCGTATAGGGCACGTTCCGCGATCCCGGAACATGCCCGGCGCGCAGCCCCGCACGCGGCTCGGGCGCGTCGCCACGAAAGCGCCCGGCGGCGCGGGCATCGAGGATCTCGTGATCGCCCAGCTTCGAGGCCGCCGACACCTGCGTCACGTCGCGCACCATGTAATTCTGACGCCGCACCGTCATGTGGCGATCGCGCACCATCGGCGGCAGATCCTCCGTCGGGCGGCCCTCGGCCTGCCATTTGGGAAACCCGCCGTCCAGCACGGCGATATTGTCCTGTCCCATCAGGCGAAAGAGCCACCAGACCCGCGCCGCGGAAAACAGTCCCTTGGCGTCGTAGACCACCACCTGATGCCCGTCGCCGACGCCCATGGCCCGCAGGCGCGACATGAACTTCTCGACCGGCGGCACCATATGCGGCAATTCGGAGCGTGAATCGCTGATATCGTCGATATCGAAGAACCGCGCGCCGGGAATATGCGCGGCCTCGTATTCGGCGCGCGCATCGCGCCCTTCGTCGGCCATGAAAAGCGTACCGTCGAGGATCCGCAAGTCGGGATCTTTCAGATGCGCTGCCAACCATTCGGTGGAAACAAGGGTCTTCGGATCATCAGTTGCCATCGGCATCCCCCGGACGTGACTGCACAAGTGCTACAGTCTGGGCGCGCGGAGGGCAAGACCGTGCAGTCCGCGCCGACAGGTGGGCGGCGCTTATCTGACCAGCAGTCTGCGGATCGCCCCGAGGATCACCAGGATCACGGCGCCGCCAATGCCCCCGATAATGAACGGACCCATGATCGCGCCGATCTCGCCGATTTTGCCGCCTCCGGCAATCCGTGCAAGCGTCGTCGCCCCCAGCATCGACAGGATCTGCGCGCCGATCCCGCCGCCGATGATGCCGGCAAGAGAGTTGCCGATCGTCCCGAGGCTCAGGTGTTTCAGCAGACCCCCCGCGACATTGCCGCCGATGGCCCCTGCAATCAGGCTGATGATCAACTCCATGACGTCTCCGGATCCCGATGTGCAACAAGATATGGCGCGGCAACGAAAGGCCAGGAACCGGCGCGGTGCCGCGTCACTCGCGATGCTTCAGCAGTCGCTGCTTTTGACGGTTCCAGTCACGTTCCGCCTCGGTATGGCGCTTGTCGTGCTTTTTCTTGCCCTTGGCGATGCCGATCTTGATCTTGGCGATGCCGCGATGATTGAAATACAGCACCAGCGGGACCAGCGTCAGGCCCTTGCGCTGCGTCGCGTTCCACAGCCGGGCCAGTTCGCGTCTGGAGGCCAGAAGTTTGCGCCGCCGCCTGACGTCATGGCCGAACGTCTTGGCCTGCTCGTAGGGCGGGATATAGGAATTCACCAGCCACAACTCGCCATGCTCCACCGCCGCGTAGCTTTCGGCGATGTTGGCGCTGTTGACGCGCAGGGATTTGACCTCGGACCCCTCAAGGATGATGCCGCATTCCAGATCGTCCTCGACCGCATAGTCGTGCCGCGCGCGCCGGTTCTCGGCGATCACCTTGTAGTTCGGATTTTCCTTGTCCTTGGCCATCCCGCCCCTCTATCGCCGCGCATGATCCCTGTCCAGCGGCCCACGCGGCTCAGGCCAGCGGATCGGGCGCGATATTGCCGCCGCAAACCAGCGCCGCGACGCGTTCCTCCGGTGCCGGCACGTAAGCCCCGCAGAGCAGCGCGGCAAGCGCGGTCGCGCCCGCCGGCTCGACCAGTTGCCGCAATTCGCGCCAAAGCATGGCCTGCGCCTCAAGGATCGCGGCGTCCGGCACCAGAACGCTTTCGACCTTGCGGGCGGTTGCCAGATCGAAGCAGATATCGCCGATCCGCCGCGCGCCAAGGGAATTGGCCGCGACGCCCGACACCTCCACGTCCGAGGGGGTGCCTTCCCGCAATGCGGCGTGCAGCGCGCAAGAGGTGTCCGGCTCCACCGCGACCACCTTGCGTCGATCCCCGAGCCAGCCAAGCGCCCCGGCGATCAGGCCCCCGCCGCCCACGGCGATGAGTACGGTGTCGGCCTCGATACCCTGATCCTCCCATTCCGCCATGAGCGTGCCCTGTCCGGCGACCGTGGCCTCGGCGTCATAGGGATGGACCTGCATGGCACCGGTGGCGGCCTGCCATTCGGCGGCGCGTGTGGCCGCCTCGGCATAGGCCCCGGGGACAACCTGAAGATCGGCCCCCTGCGCGCGGATGAGCGCGATCTTGGCCGGCCCCGCGATCTCGGGGACATAGATGCGGGCCCGGTGGCCAAGCGTCGCGGCCGCATAGGCCACCGCCGCGCCGTGATTGCCGCCCGACGCGGCCACGATCCCGGCCTCGGGCACCCCGGCCTGCAGAAGCGTGTTGAACGCGCCGCGCGTCTTGAAGCTGCCGGTATGCTGCATCTGCTCGAGCTTGAGCGCGACCTCGTGCCCGCCGACCCTCAGCGTCGTGACCGGCGTGCGCCGGACATGGCCCGCGATCCGCGCACCGGTCCCTGAAATCATCGCCTGCCAAGTCACCCTGCACACCTCTTTGTCTTTTCTTGTCTTTCCAAAGCCTATACGCCTGTACCTCCAGACCCAAGCAAGGATCGCCCGCGATGAAAGACCACCGCCTGAGCCAGTTCCGCGATGCCGAATCCGACCGGTCCACCGCCGAACAGGTGCCCGACACGGCCCAGACCCGCGCGCCGGCCTATCGCCTTGCCTTTGCGGATGACGATTTCCTCTGCCGCGACGAGCTGCGGCCCGTGCGCCTGCAGCTTGAATTGTTGAAACCCGAGATGATCCTGAACGAGCGCGGCATCCTGAGCACCGTGGTGCTGTTCGGCGGCTCGCGCATCCCCGAGCCCGCGCATAAGGACACGGCCCGGACCGAGACGCTGGCGGGTCTGTCGCAGTATTACGACGAGGCGCGCAAGTTCGCGCGGCTGATGACCGAAAAATCGATGGCCAGCTACGGGCGCGAGAACGTGATCGCGACGGGGGGCGGGCCCGGCGTGATGGAGGCGGGCAATCGCGGCGCGGCCGATGCGGGTGGTGCGTCGATCGGGCTCAACATCGTGCTGCCGCATGAGCAGGCCCCGAATGAATACGTGACGCCGGGGCTGTGCTTCAACTTTCACTATTTCGCCATCCGCAAGATGCACTTCCTGATGCGCGCCAAGGCGGTCTGCGTCTTTCCGGGCGGTTTCGGTACGCTGGACGAGACCTTCGAGGCGCTCACCCTCATCCAGACGGACCGGATGAAGAGAATGCCGTTCCTGCTGTTCGGCGAGGCGTTCTGGCGCTCGATCATCAACTGGGACGCCCTGGCCGAGTCGGGCACGATCAGCGCCGAGGATCTCGACCTGTTTCGTTTCGTCGAGACCGCGGACGAGGCGATGGAGGTGATCGAGAACTGGCCGGAGGCCTGACGCGCCGGCCGTCCCGGACGTTATTTCGCGGACCGTCCCGAGATATGCTTGCGCAGGCTCGACGGCCCCGGCTTTTTCCTGGCCTTGTAAGGGTTCTTTGCCGACTGGCTGCGCATGTGCAGGCGGATCGGGGTGCCGGGCATGTCGAAATCGTCGCGCAGCCCGTTGATCAGGTAACGCGTGTAGCTTTCCGGCAGCTTGTCGGGATGGCTGCACATCGTCACGAAACCGGGGGGCCGGGTCTTGGCCTGTGTCATGTAGCGCAGCTTGATCCGACGCCCGCCGGGGGCCGGGGGCGGGTGCTGTTCCAGCATGCCCACGAGCCAGCGGTTGAGTTGCGCGGTCGTGATGCGCCGGTTCCAGACGTCGTGGGCTTTCTCGACGGCGGCGCGCAGCCGGTCGAGGCCGCGCCCGGTCTTGGCCGATACGGTCACCAGGGGTGCCCCGCGCAGTTGCGGCAGCAGACGCTCGAACGCCTCGCGCAGATCGCGCAGTTTGCGGGTCTTGTCGGTCTCCACATCCCATTTGTTGACGGCAAGCACCACCGCGCGGCCCTCGCGCTCGGCCAGATCGGCAATGCGCAGGTCCTGCTGCTCGAACGGGATGGCGGCGTCCAGAAGAACCACGACCACCTCGGCGAACTTCACGGCGCGCAGCCCGTCCGAGACCGAGAGTTTTTCGAGCTTGTCCTGCACCCGCGCCTTCTTGCGCATGCCGGCCGTGTCGAAGATCCGCACCGGCAGCCCGTCCCAGTCGATCTGAAATGAAATCGAATCGCGGGTGATCCCGGGTTCGGGCCCGGTCAGCAGACGGTCCTCGCCGAGGATCTTGTTGATCAGCGTGGATTTCCCGGCATTGGGCCGCCCCACGACCGCGATCTGCAACGGGCGCGCGACGGTCGGGGCGTGATCGCGCGCATCGACGGTCTCGCCCTCTTCGGTGACGGCGATATCGGTTTCCGGGGCCTCGGCCTCGGCGCGGGCCTCGTATGCGTCGGCCAGCGGCATCAACTGTGCGTAAAGATCATTGAGCCCCTCGCCATGCTCGGCCGAAAGCCGGATCGGCTCGCCGAGGCCAAGGCCCCAGGCCTCGATCACACCGGCATCTGCGGCTGATCCTTCCGACTTGTTGGCGCCGAGGATGACATGAGGGGACCGTTTGCGCAGGATCTCGGCGAAAATCTCGTCGGTCGGAGTGACCCCGGTACGCGCGTCGATCAGGAAAAGGCAAACATCGGCCATGTCGACCGCGTGTTCGGTGAGCCGTCGCATCCGGCCCTGCAGGCTCTCGTCCCGTGCGTCCTCGAGCCCCGCCGTATCGACCACGGTAAAACTCAGGTCGCCCAACCGCGCGTCGCCTTCCCGCAGATCGCGGGTGACACCGGGCTGATCATCCACCAATGCCAGGCGCTTGCCGACAAGTCGGTTGAACAGCGTGGATTTGCCCACATTGGGCCGCCCCACGATGGCGAGGGTGAAAGACATTGATCAGGCTCCGCTCCGGCGTCAAGCCGGTGTCGTACATGATGGCGCGGTCAACGGAAAGCCAGCAATTGCCCGTTTTTCGACACGACATAAAGCGTGCCCCCGGCAACCACCGGGTTGGTCGTCGCCCCGCCCGGCAAATCGATGGCACGGGTCATCTGCCCCGAGGTCGGGGCGAAGAACCGCAACTGCCCGTCGCCCGAGGCCAGAACGATCTGACCGCCGGCGATGACGGGGCCGAAATGGCCGACGATTTCCGATTGCCGCTTGGGTTTGCTGTCGGTGAAGAGCGGCAGGGCATGACCCCAGATGCGGCTGCCGTCCTCGGCCGAAAGCCGTACCAGTTCGTTGCGGTCCGTCACCATGAACAGCGATCCGCCCGCCGGCCAGACCGGGTTGAGCGGGCCTTCGTTCGCGGTCCAGATACGTTCGCCGCTGCCAAGGCGCAACCCAACGACCCGGCCCGCATGGGTGCCTGTGAAGACGCGGTCGCCGACGATCACCGGGTCCCCGGTGATATCGAGCACGCGCGCGCTTGCGACGCCGGGACGCTGGCCTGCGATCTGCGCATCCCAAAGGCGCAGGCCACCTTTGCGCAACGCGCCCTGCACCTCGCCCGCGCCGAACGCGAAGACCGCGTAGGTTTCGGTGATCGCCGGGGCGGGGCCGCCAAGCACGTTGTGAATGTCCGGCGTGGCGCTGAGTTGCCACTGCACGCGGCCGGTCGCGGTGTCCAGAACCCAGGCGACATCATCGCCCGCGACGACGTAGACCCGACCGTCAAAAACCGTGGGGGTGGCCGTGCCGGGCGCCCCGAGGTCCTGTTGCCACAACTGCGCCCCGGTTTGGGGGTCGAGGGCAGTCAGCATTCCGAAGCCCGAAGAGACGAAAAGCTTGCCGTCGCCATAGGCCAGACCGCCACCGCTGGCATCCCTCGACCGGTCGCGCGGCGGCGTGAGGTCGGTCGTCCACAAGAGTGACCCGGACGTCGAGACTGCCGCGACGGTCGCCTGCGCATCAAGCGTGAACACCCGCCCGCCAGCCACGACCGGATCGGCGGTGATGCGGGCGCGCTTGCCGTCGCCCGCGCCGATATTCACCGACCAGGCCAGACCCGGCGCCGCCGACAGGGCGGGATGCGCCGTGCGCGCCGACGGCGTCCCGATGCGCTGCGTCCAGTTGGCATTGGCTGTCGGAGCCGGCAGGGAAAGGGCGACGACGCGATTCTCCGGCGTCTGCTCGGCCTGCGCGCGCCGCACGTCGCTTTGAAGAACCTCGCGGATGCCTTCGCGGTCGCCGCTCAGGATCGGCTCGTTCTGCGAACAGGCCGCCAGGGCAAGGGCCGTCGCCAGCCCGCCAATGATCGTTCGTGCCCTCACCGCTTCGCCCTCGCTTGCCGCCGTTTGCCGTCTGACCGGCGGCTGTTGTTATTGCAGTACGCCCGCCGCGCCGGGTGTGTCCCTCTGGCTGTCCGGCGGATCTTCTCCCAAGGCCACAATCACTTGTGTCGCCCGCCGACGCAAGCCCGCTGTCGCCTCGGCATCCGCGGTGATCGCCGTCAACCGCTCGATGGCAGCGGCGCGATCGCCGGTCTCCAGCGCGATCAGGGCGAGTTGTTCTTCGGCCAGGAGCCGGACGACCCCCCCCTCGGAGACAAGACCCTCCAGCCGCTGGCGGCGGATGTCGATGCCCAGCCTCGAGTCCGGCAGGGTGACCGCCTTCAGTGTCGCGATCTGCCGGTAGACGTCGCCGGTCTCGGGCCGGTCCGCGATCTCGAGAAGCCGCGTCGCGGCGGCCTCGGGATCGCCCCCGGCCGTCTCGGCTGCTGTCAGAAGGTCCACGACCGCCGCCGCCTCCAGGTTGGGCGCCTCCATATCGGCGAGCGCCGAGGCGCGCGCGCCCCGGTCCGGTTCGGACAGCGCGGCAAGCATGCGGTCGCCGAAGGCCTGTGCCGCATCGCGGGCCTGCGCCTTGCGCCACTCGTTCCAGGCGGCCCCGCCCACCAGCAGCAGGATCGCGAGAATGGCGATCCAGCCATAGCGGCGCATCAGTCTGAAAAGCCGGTCACGCCGCACCTCTTCGGTGACTTCCTCGATGAAACTGTCAGTGTCACTCACGCGTTCGGCCTCTCAATGACATTTCCGCCCTCTTAACCTGAAGCCCGTCGCCTGCCAAGTCCCGGGTATGGACTGCGATGTGCGATGCTTGCGGTGCCAGGGTGAAAGGACTAATCTACCACACCGTGTCCAGCGTATTCCATTTGTTACCTTGATGTTCCCCGGTTGAAAGTGCGTTGATGCGCATCGTTCCGATCCTCATGGCCGTGCTGGTCTCTGCATTGATCTACGTGTTCGTGTTCGAGCGGGCCCGCATCGCGGCAGTTTTGCCTGAAAAATCGCAGGAAACCGCCCAACCCGGCCCGCAGGGCGAATCAGCGCGTGCGGAGGATGGGCCGATGCGCGTGGTCGTGCTGCGCTCGTCTTCGCGCGAGGTGGACAGCGCCGTGACCCTGCGCGGCCAGACCGAGGCCGACCGGGTCGTGGAGTTGCGCGCGGAAACCTCCGGTCTCGTGATCTCGGACCCCCTGCGCAAGGGGGCGTTCGTGGATCGTGGCGACCTGCTCTGCCGACTTGACCCGGCAGCCCGCGAGGCCGCGCTGCTAGAGGCGCGCGCGCGTCTTGCAGAGGCCAAGGCGCGCGTCCCGGAAGCCGAGGCGCGGCTGGAGGAGGCCCGCGCGCAGCGCGAAGAGGCCGAGATCAACTTCAATGCCGCCGAGAATCTTGCCGGCGAAGGCTTTTCCTCGCAGTCCCGCGTGGCCGCCACCCGCGCCGCTCTGCGGTCATCCGAAGCCGCGGTGCAGTCGGCCAGATCGGGGCTGCAGGCGGCGCGTGCCGGGATCGAAGGCGCGCGGGCCGCCGTGGCCAATGCCGAAAAAGAGATCGAGAGACTGCGCATCACGGCACCGTTTGCGGGTGTTCTGGAAACGGACGCCGCCGAAATCGGCAGCTTGCTGCAACCCGGCGCGCTGTGCGCCACTGTGCTGCAGCTCGATCCCATGAAACTTGTCGGCTTCGTGTCCGAATTGCAGGTCGCGCGCGTCACGAAAGGCGCCTCGGCGACGGCGCGCACCGCCTCCGGTCGGGAGGTGGCGGGCGAGGTCAGCTTTCTGTCGCGCTCGGCTGATCAGACAACGCGCACCTTTCGGGTGGAAATTCGCGTGGCCAATCCCGACCTGACCCTGCGTGACGGCGAAACCGCCGAGATCACCGTCGACGCGGCGGGCAAGGCGGCGCATCTGCTGCCGCAATCGGCCCTGACGCTCGATGACGGTGGCACACTGGGCCTTCGGCTCGTGGACGGCGACCAGCAGGTGACGTTCGTGCCGGTGACGCTGTTGCGGGACACGCCGAACGGGGTCTGGCTGACAGGCTTGCCCGACGAAGCCGAGGTGATCGTCATCGGGCAGGAATACGTCACCGAGGGCGTGCGGGTGGATCCGGTCTATCAGGAGCTGGTACAATGACCGGCATCGTCGATTGGGCGGCTGCCCGGGCGCGCATGGTGCTGGCCTTCATCATCCTGTCGATCATGGCGGGCACGCTGGCCTATATCGGCCTGCCCAAGGAGGGGGAGCCGGATATCGAGGTGCCCGCGCTTTTCATCTCGGTGCCGTTTCCGGGGATTTCCGCCGAGGACAGCGAAAAACTTCTCGTCAAGCCGATGGAGGCCGAGTTGAGCGATCTTGACGGGCTCGACAAGATGACCGGCACGGCCGGCGAAAATTACGGCGGTGTCGCGCTGGAATTCGAGTTCGGATGGGACAAGACCAAGATCCTTGCCGATGTGCGCGACGCGATGGACACCGCAGAGGCCGAATTCCCCGACGGGTTCGAGAAATACACCCTGAACGAGGTGAATTTCAGCGAGTTCCCGATCATCATCGTCAACCTTTCCGGGCCGGTCCCCGAGCGCACGATGTCCCGTCTCGCGCAGGATCTTCAGGACCGGCTGGAGGGACTGGAGCCGGTGCTGGAGGCCGCGATCGCGGGCAATCGCGAAGAGATGGTCGAGGTGGTGATCGACCCGCTCAGGCTGGAGTCGTACAACGTCACCGCCGGCGAACTGGTCCGCGTGGTGCAGAACAACAACCAGTTGATCGCCGCGGGCGAGGTCGACAACGCGCAAGGCACCTTCGCGGTAAAGATCGCGTCCTCGTTCGAGGAGACGCGCGACATCTACGACCTGCCGATCAAGACCAATGGCGACCGCGTCGTGCGGCTCGGTGATCTGGCGACGATCAACCTGACCTTCGAGGACCGGAAAGGCACGGCCCGGTTCAACGGAGAGACGACGGTCGCGCTGCAGGTGGTCAAGCGCAAGGGGTTCAACATCATCGATACCGCCGATCTGGTGCGCGAGGTCGTGGCCGAGGCCGAGGCCGACTGGCCCGAGGAATTGCAGGTCGCCATCGATGTCGGCACCTCCAACGACCAGTCGCGCACCGTCGAATCCATGGTCACCCAGCTGGAGGGGTCTGTCCTGACCGCCATCGCGCTGGTGATGATCGTGGTGCTCGCCGCGCTCGGCATCCGGCCGGCGCTGCTGGTGGGGTTCGCGATCCCGACCTCGTTCCTGTTATGCTTTGCCCTGCTGGCGGTGATGGGCGTGACGGTGTCGAATATCGTGATGTTCGGCCTGATCCTCGCGGTCGGGATGCTGGTCGACGGGGCGATCGTCGTCGTGGAATATGCCGACAAGCGCATCTCCGAGGGTGAGGGTCCGATGCATGCCTATACGGGGGCGGCCAAGCGCATGTTCTGGCCGGTGGTCAGTTCCACGGCCACCACGCTCTGCGCGTTTCTGCCGATGCTGTTCTGGCCCGGCATCCCCGGCGAGTTCATGGGCATGCTGCCGGTCACGCTGATCTTCGTGCTGTCGGCCTCGCTTCTGGTGGCGCTGGTCTATCTGCCGGTTCTGGGCGGCGTCACCGGCCGGCTGGAGCGCTGGATGAACGACCGCATGGACAACATCGCGCAGGGGTTCTGGCTGTGGCATCTGCTGCTTTTTCCTGTGGTCATTGGCGTGATCCTGCTGGCGGGGCAGGCGGCACCCGTCCTGTTCGACGCAGTGGCCGCGCGGTTCGAAGGGATGGATGGCGAAAATATCCTCGGCTCGGTGGTGCCGGTTCTGGCCACGGTGTTCGGTCTGCTTCTGGGCGTGGTCGCCCTGATCGCCGTGGGGGTCGGCAGCGTCGTGCTGTGCCTTCTGGGTCTGCTGGCGCTACCGCGGCGGCTTGGCAACAGCATGCGCACGCTCGCGGCGGCGGTCCTGCCGCGACGTGAGGCACCGGTGCGCGCGGGCTACCGCCGGTCCGTGTTCGGGCGTGCCGTCCATCTCGTTGTCGGCAACCCCGTCATGCCGCTTGTGGCCTGCGGCGCGATCTTCGTGCTCGTGGGGTCGGTGCTGATGTTCTACATCTCCAACAACAACGGCCCCGAATTCTTCGTCGAAAACGAACCGGAGCAGGCGATCGTCTATGTGCGCGGGCGGGGCAACCTGTCGCTCGATCAGAAAGACGACCTCGTCCGGCAGGTCGAGAATGTCGTGCGCGCGCATCCCGGGATCGAGACGGCGTTCGCCTTTGCGGGCGAGGGCGGGCTCGACAACAATACCGGCGGCGCACAACCGCCGCGTGACACGATCGGTCAGGTGCAGTTCGAGACCATCCCGTGGGAAGACCGCCCCCGCAGCAAGGAGACGTGGTTCACGCTGCCGTGGCTCGATGTGGCGGTCCGGCGCGACGTGGTGACCCCGGACTATGACGGCGACGCGGTGATCGCGGATCTCACCCGGCAACTCGAACGGATCCCCGGCATCCGAATCGAGATCCTCGCGCAGGCGCGCGGCCCCTCGTCGGCCAAGCCCGTCCATCTGCGCATCAAGGGCGATGACTGGCAGGCGCTTCAGGCCTTCACCGAAGAGGCGCGGGCGCGGTTCGAGACCACCCGCGGCCTGCGCCAGATAGAGGACACCCTGCCGCTTCCCGGCATCGACTGGCAGATCGACGTGGACGTGGAAAAGGCCGGGCGATTCGGCGCGGATGTCGCCACCGTGGGGGCGATGGTGCAGCTTGTGACGCGCGGCATTCTGCTGGACACCATGCGCGTCGATACCAGCGACGAGGAAATCGACATCCGCGTGCGCCTGCCGGACGCCGACCGGGTGCTGTCGACGCTCGACAGCCTGAAGGTGCGCACCGAAAACGGCCTCGTGCCGCTGTCGAATTTCATCACCCGCACGCCCGTGCGGCAGCTTGCGCAGATCGACCGCTTCAACCAGACGCGGTTTTTCGACGTCAAGGCGGCGGTGGAAGAGGGTCTGACCCATACCATCACTGCAGAGGACGGGTCCGAGCAGACCGTGCCGATCAACGCCAATGAACGGATCGAGCGGCTGACGGAGTGGCTCGACTCGGGCGTCGTGCCCGCAGGGATCAGCTATGACTGGACCGGTGATGCCGAGGAGCAGGCCGAATCCGGTGCCTTCCTGCAAAAGGCCTTCGCCGGCGCGCTCGGGCTGATGTTCATCATCCTGCTGGCACAGTTCAACAGCGTCTATAACGCGGTTCTGGTGCTGCTCGCCGTGGTGCTGTCGACGACGGGCGTGCTGATCGGTATGCTGGTGATGAACCAGCCGTTCTCGATCATCATGACCGGCACGGGGATCGTGGCGCTTGCGGGTATAGTGGTGAACAACAACATCGTCCTGATCGACACGTATCAGGATTATGCCCGCTACATGCCGCGGATTTCGGCGATCACCCGCACCGCACAGGATCGCATCCGTCCCGTCCTGCTGACGACCATCACCACCATGGCGGGCCTCGCGCCGATGATGTTCGGCCTCAGCCTCGATTTCTTCAATGGCGGCTATTCCTTCGACAGCCCGACCGCGTTGTGGTGGAAGCAACTGGCGACGGCGGTGGTGTTCGGGCTTGGCATCGCCACGGTGCTGACACTTGTCTTCACGCCGGCGATGCTGGCGCTGCGGGTCTGGGCGGGCACCTACCTGATCTGGACCGCGCGGCTTCTGGCGATGCTGTCGATGGGCCGGTCAAGTCGCGCTGCGCAGGACTGGGCGCTTGGTCAGGCGGCAAGGCGCGCACGTCATGACGAGATCATATGGCCGGACGAAGATATCCCGGGACCCTCTGACGCGCCGGAAACCGGACATGCGGCCCCGCAGATCGACGACCTGAAACGCGTCTTGCACGAACGCCAGCCGCAGCCCCCGTTGCGAGCGGCCGAATAGGGCGGTGCGCAAAGGCGCGTCGTGACAGAGGGATCAGTTCAATCGTCGTGCGGACGACTTCGGGTCAGCCGTCGCGCCTGAGGCGGATGACCACGTCCACCGCACTGATCCTCGCCCCGTCCGGTGCGCGCGGAAGACGCGCGATTTCCAGATCTTCGGCGGGCGCATCGCTCAGCCGGTTTTCGTCTTCCCAGTAGAAATGCGGGTGGTCATGCGTGTTCGTGTCGAAATGGCTTTTCGCGCCGTCGACCATCACTTCCTGAATCAGCCCCGCATCGCAGAACGCGCGCAGCGTGTTGTAGACCGTCGCGAGGGACACGCTTTCGCCGTGGCTTTGCACATCCGAAAACAGGCTTTCCGCCGTGACGTGCCGATGCTGGCCGTCGCCGACAAGAAGCTGCGCCAAGGCGATACGCTGCCGCGTCGGGCGCAAACCCGCGCCGGTCAGCCAGTCCGTTGCCAAGGATTTCATCCGGTCTGTCATTTTCAGCCCTTTTTCACTTGCCTTGTATATAATGTGTGGTGCCTCCCGATTTCAAATAAAATTCATGTGGCTCAAAACTGAGATGCTGCGACGCCACAGGCTTGCAAGGGGCTTTTTTCCGGTGTTAGACGCTGCCAACCCGACGGATATCTGGAAACAGCCATGAAAGGGCCACGCGGATGGCCGACTATCCAAGCAGTTTCGATCGAGATGACCTGCTGAAATGCGCGCGCGGAGAGTTGTTCGGGCCGGGAAATGCCCAGTTGCCCGAACCGCCGATGCTGATGATGGACCGGATCACCGATGTGTCGGGGGATGGCGGCACGCATGGCAAGGGCCACATCACCGCCGAGTTCGATATCGATCCCGATCTGTGGTTCTTCAAATGCCATTTTCCGGGCAACCCGATCATGCCCGGTTGTCTGGGTCTTGACGCGTTGTGGCAGTTGACCGGCTTCAACCTCGGCTGGCGCGGCTGGCAGGGGCGGGGCTACGCGCTCGGCGTGGGCGAGGTCAAGCTGACCGGAATGGTGCGTCCCGACCGCAAGATGCTGACCTATCACGTGGATTTCACCAAGGCTGTGCAAAGCCGGCGCCTCACGATGGGTGTGGCCGATGGCACCGTCGAGGCCGATGGCGAGGTGATCTATCACGTGCGCGACATGAAGGTGGCGCTGTCCGAAACCTGATCGGGCAGGTGCCGGGACACGGGGCAGGTAGGGCATCGACGCGATCCGCACGCGCCCGGCTGCAATCCTAACCGCTTGCCCCGTTTGCCGCACTGTCCTACACACGCCCGAAGGGCAATGAAGGAGAGTGCCTATGCGTCGTGTCGTCGTCACCGGGCTGGGAATCGTCTCCAGCATCGGCAACACCGCCGGGGAGGTTCTGACCTCGCTCAGGGAAGGTCGGTCAGGGATCTCTGCCAATGAGGACATGGCCGAGCATGGCTTTCGCAGCCGGATCGCCGGCGCGGTCAAGCTCGACCCGGCCGATCATGTCGACAAGCGCACGCTGCGCTTCATGGGGCCGGGGGCGGCCTATGCGTATATCGCCATGGGTCAGGCCATCGCCGATAGCGGGCTCGAGGCGTCCGATATCGTCAATCCGCGCACCGGGCTCGTGGCGGGGTCCGGCGGGCCGTCCACCAGCGCCATGCTGACTGCGCATCAGACCGTGCTCGAGAAGGGCAGCCCCAAGCGGATCGGGCCCTTTGCGGTGCCCAAATGCATGTCGTCCACCATATCGGCCAACCTGTCGACCGCCTACCAGATCAAGGGCATCAACTATTCCATCACCTCGGCCTGCTCGACCAGCCTGCATTGCATTGGCAACGCGGCCGAGCAGATCATGATGGGCAAGCAGGACGTGATGTTCGCGGGCGGTGGCGAGGAACTGGACTGGACGTTGTCATGCCTGTTCGACGCCATGGGGGCGATGTCGTCGCATTACAACGACACCCCCGAACGCGCCAGCCGCGCCTTCGACGAAGGCCGCGACGGGTTCGTGATCTCGGGCGGT
>Ga0136553_1000174_pt1 | contig 23631 bp, 5 predicted proteins | sample AntRauTorckE5430_FD_101384 | JGI IMG/M metagenome (GOLD analysis project Ga0136553, IMG submission 101384) | Saline lake microbial communities from Rauer Islands, Antarctica - Metagenome Torckler E5 #430 | ecosystem: Environmental > Aquatic > Non-marine Saline and Alkaline > Saline | place... | reverse complement strand
AGTTTGTTGTAGAAAGTCGTTTCTTCGTCGCAATCGTGAGTGGACAAGGCGTTAGATTTTTTTGTGGAAAATCAAATTTACGACCTTGCTTCACTCACGAGATTTTTTATAAGAAAGCCCTTCTGGTTACAGTGAGTTGTCCTGATTGAAAAACCATGTTACAGGTGTTGTGTGGTGACAAAAATCACTATTGTGCGGCCCATTATCCCGTGGTTTTTCCGAAGGGGGCTATTCGCTTTCCGAAGACCCGGTCTGGTTTTCCGAAGGAGGGAACGGTTGCTTTGTTTGCGCTACCGCCAGCTATTGCACCGGCGGCCGCGCCCTGATTAGTGGATGGATGTGATGCCTGTCGCCAGATCGCAGCTATTGCTTCCCAGACATAAGGAATGAGCTGATGGTGAATTATGCACGTCATTTTTAGTCTGAAGTCTGACGGTCTAAAGTCTTCAGCGGCAGGGTGTTCACGCTAAAGACTTTAGAACGCGAATCATGGGCTAAAAACGACGAATCGGACGCTCGTAGGTTACGATCAACAAAATGGCTTCGCCATTCCGTCGATCGCAACGCTACGAGGTCCTGACATCGTCCTTTGCAGCGAACTTAGGACCTCGGAGCGTGAATTTTCAGCTTGACGCGGAGCAGTCAAGCTGAAAATTGACCTCCGAGCGTCCGTGCCTCGCCCGTTTAGCCCATCATTCACGCTTCAGACTTCAGACTCGTTAGTCAGATAAGCTCAAAAATGGAAGACCACAACCTAAAAGTAACTCCGACCGATCTTGCGATTGCCCTGCTGACGCCTGCGACCTATTTACCGAGCAGCAAAGCCATAAATAACGTGGCAAAACGGCAAAACAGGTAGATATACCTAGATGGGTGGGGCTTCGGAAAGTCAAACCGGGCCTTCGGAAAGAGCTTCTTTTTATTGGGTGGTTGCGGGCTTATGTTAGCCATGTTTTAAGGGGATGCCAAACTTTGCACCCTGCAACAAAGCCCATACATCATGTCCCTCGTCATCCGTTATTCTCTGCTTTTCCTCCTTTTTCTAGCATCCTGGGCGCTCGCCGCACAAGATGTGGGTGCCACCGTAGAGCGGTTGGCGAAGCTGAGGGAACAGCAACTGAACATCACCGGCGGGATCAACCTGACGAGCCAGGCCTACTACGCAGCTGGCATTCCTGCCCGCCGCGACGATTTCCTGTGGGGTGCCCGGGCGAACCTTAATTTCAGCTACCTGGGCATCAATGCCCCCTTCTCCTTCGTCTTCTCGGAGGCCAACCAGAATTTTGGCTTGCCCGCCTATAGCTTCGTCGGCATCAGCCCCCGCTATAAATGGGCGACGTTGCACGCGGGAGACCGCAGCCTGAGTTTCAGCCGCTACACCATGAGCGGCATCAGCTTTAGGGGGGTAGGCGTCACGCTGGAGCCCGGCAAATTCCATGTTTCCGGCTTTTACGGCAAGCTTAACCGCGCCCTGGCCAACGACCTCAACGCCCTGGGCGACCTCAACGGTTTTTACCAACGCAACGGCTACGGCGCCCGGGTGGGCTACGGGGGTAAGACGACGGCCGTTTACGCCAACTTCTTCGCCGCCGACGACCAGGAGGCCGACGGGCTGCCGCCGCAAACAGAGCTCGGCCCCGCCGTCGGTTTGCAGAACAACAAAGTCATCAGCCTGGAGGGGCGGCAGCAGCTTGGCAAACGACTATCGTTGTTCGGCGAGCTGGCCCACTCGGCCTTCAACGGCAATCGCAGTGCCGCGCCACTGACCGACGCTAGCACCAATTTTGGCAACTCCCTGCTCGGCCTTTTCTCCCCCACCGAGGAGACCCAAACCGGACAGGCGTACACCCTTGGGGCCGCCTACAGCCAGACCAAATATGGCCTGCAAGCTCGCTACGAGCGCATCAGCCGGGGGTTTCGGACGCTGGGTGCGCTGTTCTTCAATAAGGACTCGGAGAACATCACCCTCGGCGTCAACCGCAACTTCCTGGAAAACAAGCTGACTGTCTTCCTCAACGGAGGTCTGGAACGCACCAACCTCGACAGCGAAGAGCAGGAATCGACCAACCGCCTCATCGCCGCCGCCAACCTGAATTACCGCCCTACCGACAAATGGATGCTGAGCGCGGGCTACAGCAATTTCCGCAACGACACCAAGCTGCGGGCGCAGACCAACGTGCTGGCTCCGGTGGACAGCATCTTCCTCGCCCAGGTGAACCAGAGCGGCAACGTGATGGCACTGCGGCAGTTGGGAAGTAAGGACCGCCCATCGTCCGTCCGCCTCATGCTGATGCGGCAGCAGGCCAACAACATCGTCAACGACGAGGTGAACAACAACGCCAACAGCCTGGTGACGATCGCCTCCCTGGCCTACACGGCCGGCAACCCGGAGGCGGGCTTGCAGTGGAATGCCGGGCTGACGTACAACGCCACCCGCATCGGCACCATCAACAACAACGCTCTTTCCCCCACCCTGGGCCTCAATAAAAACTTCTTCAACAACGCGCTGGCCACCCAGCTGCAAACCGCCCTCAGCCTATCGGAGCAAAACGGCGACAACAACCGGATTTTCAACCTTTCGCTGGGCGGCACCTACCGGCTGGCCAACAGTCACCGGCTGGGGCTGCGGGCTAACCACATCAACCGCTTCGGCTCCGATTTGCCCAACCGCAATTTCCGGGAGTGGTTTGGATCGCTGACCTACGGCTATAATTTCGGGGGCAGCATTGGCGGCGGTAATAAACCAACGCCGGCCACCCCATCGGACAACAAGAAATAGTACCCGCCACCCTTCGCTTTCGCTACAATAATACCCGCGCTATGTCTTCCCTACGCTTCCTCTTCGGTGCTTTTATTTTCCTCCTGGGCTTTGGCGTTTCGGCCCAGTCTTTTCCGGTGACGGTGGTGGTGCAGTCGCTGCCCCCATTTTCCACCCAGATCAGCGAGTGGGCGGACCCGATCAACAGTGCCCTGGGGGTTTCCTTGCTGCTGAATGACCGCAACGAGGGTAACTACCAGGTCAGGCTGGAGCTGACCATCGAGGGCAATGGTGTGCGCCTGCAAACGAGCAACGACTGGCTACCGACGCCCATCAGCCTCAACTACGGGCAAGTCCTCCAGCTCGGCGGCATTGAGCTGGGGGAGTACCTCAACCTGGACCGCCTCAGTTTTGCGGGCTACTCCCGCCAGGCTTACATCGAGAATGGTGGACTGCCCGACGGGGCTTACACCATTTGCGTACGGGCTTTCGATTACAACCGCTCGCTGGAGGAAGCAGCCTCTGACCGGGCCTGCACCTTCGCACAGGCCTCCCTGCTCGATCCGCCCGTCGTGCTTTCGCCCGTCGGCCAGCAGCAACCCTTCCCGCTACAAAGCCTGATCGTGCAGTGGCAGGCGCGACATACGGCTTCCTTCATGACGGACTACCGGATGGAGATTTACCAGATCGACCCGGTCAACAACTTCACCCCCGAGCAGATTTATACCTTCCAGCAACCCTTCCTGGAAGCACAAGTAGACGGCCTGACGACGATTCTGGTCGACGCCAGTTTCCCGATGCTGGAGACGGGCTACGAATACATGGTTCGCGTACAGGCCAGGGACCCGCTGGGCACCACCAGCTTCCGCAACGATGGTTACAGCGAGCCGATGTTCTTTACGTACGGCAGCGATTGCCCGCCGCCCAGTGGCCTGACCGGGACGGTAAACGGCATTGACCGGGCCATGATCAACTGGGCGCCGGAAAGCGGCGTCGCCAGCTACGTCGTCCGTTTCCGGGAGAAACGCCCGGACGCGAACTGGTACGAGCGGACCGCTGTTTTCAACGACGCCCGACTAACGGAGCTGCTGGAAGGCACGACCTACGAGGTGCAGGTACAATCGGTCTGCAGCAACGGAGGCGCCGGGCTATTCGGGCAGGTGTACGAATTTACGACCGAAGGAGTGCCGGCCGACCCCGTAGACTGTGGCGCGCCGATCAACACCATCCCCCGGCCAACCAATACGGTCAATATACCAACGCTTGCCTTTGGGCAGGACGTTACCGTCGGTGGCTTCACCATGCGGGTCAAGAGCGTGGCTCCAACCGCGACGGGTGGCTGGAAGGGCGTCGGTCAGATTCGTATTCCCTGGCTGTACAAAACCATCAACTGCCAGTTCAACAACCTGTTTGTCAACACCGACCGAGTGGTCTACGACGGTAATGTGGTGGCCGTCGACGAAGGCCTCTCCAGCCTCAATGGCTTCCTGACGGTAGACGAGATCGTGGCCCTGGCCGACACCCTCCCGCTCAACTTTTGTGGCGACAGCACCGCCCTGGTCGATGCCCCCGCTGACCTCGCCTACAGCAACCAGGATTTTTACGCCTCGGGCAACCCCGAGTACAACAACCACTACATCCCCTTCGACCCGAACAGCCCCGGCAATACGGGAGGAACGGTCGTTGACGACGAGCAGTTCTACAACCAGTACAACCCCAACAACTCCCGCGCCCGCTACTCCCCCACCGACTACGGCAACCCCAATAACCCCTACACCGAAGAGCAGCCCTACGACCCCAGCAACATCTGGAACCCCTGGAATGCCTTCAACGCCTACAACTACCTGGACTACGACGACCCGGCCAACCCCTGGACGGCAGACTTCATCTGGACGGTAGAGCAGATGTTCGCCAAGCAGAGTGTCCTCGGAACGGCCTACGACCCTTCCCTCTTCGCCGACGGAGTCAGCCTGCCAGTAACCCTGGGTAGCTCCCCGAATATGCTGGCGATTTACGGCATGAAATTCACCCCCACCGGGGCGTTCCTCAACGCCTATTTTTCGGCCAGCATCCCTTCTGTGGGGCAGAACACCGCTTTTCAGGCCATCGGCGTCGGTTTTGGGCCCACTGGTTTGCAGGGCGAAACGAAGCTAAAGATGCTCGCTGATCTCACCTTCAGCTGGAGCAGCAAAATGAAGCTGACCATCAACAGCGGCAACAGTACCTACGTCCAGTTTGACTGCGCGGGCGTCAACCAGGTGGCCATCGATATGAAGGTGGAGGTTTGCCGCGATGTAGCCGTTCCGGTTGACCCCATCACTTACGTGCGGGACGAAAATTCTTACGTTACCGGCACCTTTTCGGCCGTGGCGGGCGGCTGGGGAGAGTTTGCCGGCGACATCACGATCACGCCCTTCGAGCTGAGCCAGCTTCCCGGTTGGGCCTTTGCGGTGCAGAACGCCGTTTTCGATTTTTCCTCCACCAGTACGCCCGCTTCGGTGCAGTTCCCTTCCGGCTACCTTCATGCGGACGTGACGAACAACAGCGACCCGGCCTTACGCACCGGCTTGCAAAACCCCGGTTGGCGCGGCTTTTACCTCGGTGGTGCCCGCATCCGGATTCCGGATAAACTGACGGGCAAGAAGGCGAACGAAGCCCCGGTGACCATTGGGGCCCAGCACCTGATCATTGACCAGACGGGCTTTTCGGGCGATATTTTTGCCGTCAACCTATTGTCCATTGATAGTGGCCGCCTCGATTCCTGGGCGATTGGTATCGACACGATCGTCCTCGGCATCCAGCAAAACACCTTTCACCACATGAGCCTGGCCGGGGCGCTCCAGGTGCCGGCCATTGACCCGACCCTGACGTACAAATGCCACATTCAGCCCGGCAGCCGCTACGCCTTCAGCCTCGCGATCCGGGATTCGTCTTTAACGATGAGCGCGATGGTGGCGGAAATCCGCCTTGACCCCAATACGGAGATCGGCATCGACTACCGGGTGTCTGACCAGAGCTTTGCGGCTTCCGCTACGCTGTACGGTCAGATCACTTTCAACCCTGGCTTAGGGGGCGGTGATCAGGGCGGGGCCGCCGGTGCAGGGGGGACGGGTGATGCCGAACCCGCAGACAGCAACAACAAGCTGAGTGTGCCGTACATCGCCTTCACCAATTTCTCCCTCAGCTCGCGGGCACCCTACATCACCAGCGTTGGTTCCTGGGAAATATCCACCGGCAGTAACGGACAATCTTCCGCTTCTGGTTTCCCGCTCACCCTCAACCAGGTCGGCCTGTTCCAGAACGAAGCCCAGAACGAAGTCGCCTTCGGCATCGACCTATCACTAAACCTCGTTAAATCGAGCGATCAGGGTTTCGCGGCCAACGGCCGGGCCTACATCATCTGCGACGTTTCCATTAACGCGGCCACCAACCGCCAGGAATGGAGCTTCAAGCGGGTTCGCCTCGATAAGCTGTCCATTGATTACCGAGGCTCCGGGTTCCGCTTTGCGGGCTACATCCGTAATTACGAGTCGCATCCGGTTTACGGAACCGGTTTTCAAGGAGGAATCCAGGCATCCTTTACGCCGGGCATTCGGGTGGCCGTTGCGGCCATGTTTGGCACGGTGAAAGACCAGGCCACCAACGAAGATTTCCGTTACTTCTTCGCCGATGCTTTGCTAGGCCTTGACCCCGGCATCATCCTGGGCGCCACCGGTGTAGCCCTTTATGGCTTTGGCGGCGGCATATCTTACCACATGGAACGGCTAAGTTTCCAGGCCATCACCCTGCCCTACTCCGAAGGCGAAGAAAGTGGGGATCCACCGGCAGAGTACACCGTCACCGGTGGTACGTCCGACCTAGCTTCCGCCTTCGAAATGGGCGACCCGGTTGCGGGCATTCCTGACTTCCTGGAGCTTCCTTCCGAGCTGGGGCAGTCGCTCTCCGGTGCCCGCTACATCCCCAACAAGCGCGTCGGTATCGGTATCAAGGCCATGATTGCCTTCGGGGCCGTGCGCCGCGAGGTCTTTAACGGAGACATCACCTTCGAGATCATTTTCAACGAAGGCGGTGGCCTGCACTATATCGGCCTGATGGGTAACGCCAATATGCTGACGCCACCACGGACACCACTGACGCCCAACCCTCAGCCCTCCGTCGCCTTCTTCGTGGACATGGGCTTCAACTTCGACGAGTCCACGTTTGATGCTTACCTCCGCCTCCAGGTTTCTCTTCCGCCCGGCATCGGTTTCGTCCGGGGTTCCTACGCCAACAACGTAGCGGGCGAAGGGCAAATTCACTTCGGTCCGGACGACTGGTTCTTTTACCTCGGCACCCCATCTACGCCGGTTTCCCTAAGTTTAGACATCAGCCAGCTGGCCAATATGGCGCGGGACGATGGCAACGGAGACGCCTCCTTACCACCCGACAACAGCAGCCTGTTGGATAGCAACTCCGTCAAACAACCCCTCGGCCAGATAGAAACCATCGGCCTCATCATGACCACCTACCTGTGTGCGGGAACCATCCTACCGGAATTCCCTGACCTACCTCCGGAAGTGGCGGAAATTCTTCAGGACCCCTCCTATCGGGGCTCCGTTGCCCGGGATGATCCCGCTTTCGCTAGTGCCGACGGCCTGCTATTTGGAGCTGGGCTACAGATCAATATGCCGAGGCTGAAATTCCTCATCTTCTACGCCGAGCTGTACGCCGGTGCGGGCTTTGACATGATGCTGAAAGACTATGGCCTGAACGCCCGCTGCGCCAATGACCTGACCAACCCTAACCCCATCGGCTTCAGCGGCTGGTACGCCACTGGCCAGCTCTATGGCTACCTCCAGGGCAATATGGGAATAGAAATAAACATCGGCCTGCTAAACATCAATATCGAAATCATGCAAGTGGCCGCCGCCGCCGTCGTGCAAGCCCGCCTGCCCAATCCGCTCTGGGCCAGGGGTGCGGTAGCGGGTAGGTTTAGCGTACTCAATGGCCTCATCAAAGGGAACGTCAAGTTCGACTTCGAGGCCGGCCAGCAGTGCGACATCGTCCCGACCGGCAGCCTCGACATCTCCATCGTGCAGAGCATCACCCCGGCCGACACCGTGGAAGAGAGCAGCGTATTCGTGCGCCCCCAGACCATCTTCAACTTCAAGATGAACGAAGGAACCCTCGTCTTACCCCAAAGCGACGAATACGTCGAGATCAAACCCGTCCTGCAATACATGCGGGTTACTGACGAGGAAACCGGTGCCACCATCCCCGGCACCCTGACGTGGGACGACACCAAGACCATCGCCGCCTTCCTGCCGACCGACATCCTGCCGCCCTTCCGCACCTACCGCACCTCGGTGAAAGTTCAGGTCATGCAACGGGAAAGCCCCAACGAAGCCTTCCGCCTCATCGACCTGGGCGGCAACATCCCGCCTACCCAGGATACCAGCTTCCTGTTCAAAACCGGCCCGGCACCCGACTATATTCCGGAGGATAACGTTGCCTTCGCCTACCCCATTGACCGCCAGCTGAACTTCCTGGTTGACGAGAGTGACCAAGGATACATTCAGCTCCTTCAGGGCCAGGATTACCTCTTTAACGACAACGTCTCCGCCACGGAATGGTCGCAAAAGATCCGCTTTCAACAGCAGGAAGCAGTGGTCAACGTAGCCGATTATGTTTACGACGATGGCGCTAACCGACTGGCCTTCGCCATCCCATCCGGCGAGCTGGCCCGTTCTACCGTCAGTGCGCTGGAGCTGATCGACTTCCCCGTCGGCCCGGATGCGGCCGTTGGCTCGAATGTGGACGCCGTTGACGCCGTGTTGCTCGACCTGACCGATGGAGACGCGCCAGATTCTACCGAAACCCAGGTATTGCTGGCCACCCAGGAGGCGAACGGCGAGATCATTGGCCGGAAAGCGCACCTCGTTTACCGCCTTGACTTCCGGACGAGCGGCTACGGCAGCTTTGCCGAGAAGATGGCGGAGGTGTCCCGGGAGTTCACCTTTGTCGACATCCAAGCACTGACCGAACCGACCGACGCCGCCGGCAACAACGTACCCTTCCTGAGCATCGACGACTTTGGCGAAATTGTCACCTCCTCCGAAGTGTTCGACCGCTACGAGCTGAACGGCTTTTCGGAAGGCAGCAAAGACCTCGACCCACTGATCCAGGCCAGGGCCAACCTCGACATGACCCAAAATGACTGGTTCAATACCCACCTACGGCCAAACGTGTACGACAGCTTCCCGGCACCGGGGCCACCCTATCACTTCGACCTGGAGTGGCGGCCAGACACCCTCTACGGCTTACCACCCACGAAGGCCGTCTCCCTACGCCAGAACGCCAACGCGCCGCTGCTGCACCTGACCGACTTCGACGTACGAACCAGGACGTTCTTCGGCACGCCGCGCCCGCTGCAACTCCGTTACCACGTCCCCTTCGTCACTTACCGGGATTATGCCGACTACTGGAACCAACTCATGCTCTACCTGCGCGACAATGAGGGAACGCCGGGCCAGCAGACCTTCTCTACCTGGGACTACATCTACCCCGACTACGGCACTTACGAAATGACCCTCGACTACGTGCTGCCCGGCAAGACAAGCCCCAACTCCACCTTCCGTTACCAGCTGCCTTACGCGGTGCTTAATCAAGGCAAATAATATGAACATCAGACCGTTCCTCCCCCTGCTACTACTCCTCCTCTGCGGAGGCATGACCGCACTCCACGGCCAGGTGCAAGAGCATATCTCCATGATTGCCCGGTCGACGACGGACAGCGTACAACTGCGCTGGGCGCCCGCTAGTCCGTTACTCTGGCGGGCAGCCCGTAACCAGGGCATACGCCTGACGCGCCAAACGATGATGCGCGACGGCAAACTCCTGCCCCTGGCCGAGCGGCAACAGCAACGGGTGCTGGCCGACAATCTGCGCCCCCAACCCGTGGAAGCCTTTGCGACGGCCGGTGCGGAAGATGATTTCGTCGCCATCGGCGGCCAGGCACTATACGGAGAAAGCTTCCTGCCGCAAACGGACCCAGAAGACGAGGTTTCCCTCGGTGCCCTCTTCAACGCGTCGACGGAACAGGACAACCGTTTCAGCTTCGGCCTGTACGCGGCGGACCAGTCCTGGCAAGCCGCCACCCTGCTCGCCCTTGGCTACCTGGACACGGAGGTCAACGCCAACGAGACCTATCTGTACACCCTGCGGGGAGCGGATGGCCCCATTGCTGGGCTGGACACCCTCAACAGCGGCTTCATCGCTATAGAGGTAAGCAACAACGCCCCGCCGCCGAAGATCAGTGACGTGAGCGGCGATTTCCGGGACAAGGTTGTCATGATCAGCTGGAACCTGGAAGTGGCCCGGAACTACTACTCCAGTTACGCCATCGACCGCTCGGTAGACGGCCTGACGTGGGAGCAAATCAACGACTCGCCCTTCATCCCCGTCAGCAAAGAAGACCAGGCGCCGAGGGCTTACTACCAGGCGACTTTTCCCGAGAACAACCGGCCCTACTTCTTCCGGGTTCGGGGGCGAACACCCTTCGCCAACTACGGCCAGGCCAGTAACCCGGTGCAGGGGCTGGGTAAAGACCCGCTGCCCGCCACGGCTCCCTCCATCAGCGGGGTATTCCCGAACCAGGACGGTGGTTTTGACCTGGGGTGGACGTTTCCCGACGAGGCGAACGTCAACAACTTCCAAGTCTTCCGCTCCTCCTCGGTCAGGGGTAAATACGAGCCCGTTAGTGAGCTACTACCCCCCGATGCGCGGAATTTCCGGGACGAGAACCCGCTGCGCGCCAACTACTACAAAGTGGTGGTTTTCGATAAGTACAACCGCGAGCTATCGTCCTTCTCCATCCTCGCCCAGCTCGACGACACGACGCCGCCCATCACCCCCCTCAACCTGCGGGGCATCATCATGGACGACGGCCAGGTCATTATCAACTGGGATGCCAATACGGAGGAGGACCTGCTGGGGTACCGCATCTGGCTGGCCAACCAGCCCAGCGACGAGTTCAAACTCGCAACCGGCGAACCCCTTGCGAACAACTACTGGATCGGGAAGACAACCCTCAATACCCTGACGCCCAACTTGTACGCTAAAATTACGGCCCTCGACACCCGCCACAATCCGTCTCCCTTTTCGGACTACATCGAGCTACTGCGGCCGGACACCATTCCGCCCGCGCCGCCGCTGCTGACAAGTATTGAGGCGACGGACGAAAGCCTGGACCTCTACTTCGCCACCAGCCGGACGCCCGACATTGAGCGCCACGAGCTCTTCCGCCGGCCGGCCGGAGATACGAGCTGGCAGTTGATCGCCACCTATCCCTTCCCCGCCGAACGGGAGGCCAGCCAACACCGCGACACAAAGCTGGAAGCAGGGGTGGCCCACGAATACCGCCTGGACGCCGTGGACTATACCGGCCTGCGAGGCCAGTCGAAGGTGATGGTTGGGGAGATCCTCGACAACCACATCGGCGAGACCGTCCGCAAGGTGCGCGCCGAAGCCAACCGCCGGGAAGGTAGCGTTGCCCTAAGCTGGACCTATACCCCGGACCGGGACGAGCTGCAGTACTTCGAGATCTACCGCGCCAAGGCCGGAGAGACGCCCGATGTGGTCGGCCGTTTACAGCCCGAGACCTTGCCGCAGAAAGACAAAAAATGGAGCCACGCCTACACCGATAGCGGGCCGCTGCGCATGAATACCGATTACGATTACCAGGTGCGGGCCGTTTACGCCGACGGTGCGCTGTCCCGCCTAAGCCCCGCCGTTACGGTCAATTATTAGGCGCGCGCGCAGGGGCAAAGATGGGGGAAAGGGCAGGGTAAAACCACCCTGGCTGCTTCGCCACCGAGCTGGCTGCCTTCCCTGCTCCTTCCCCCCATTCCCTGCACCTGCGTTCCGCGCCCCCATTGCATTCTCCCTATGCCATTCAATACTTTCCCGATGAAAATCCAAGCCATCTTCCTGTTTTTGCTCTTTGCCTTTACGGGTGCCTTATCCGCCCAGCAGCAATTGACGTACACCGTCAAGCTGACCAGGGTGTTCAGCGGGCTGGCCGTGGACAGTGATGCCCACGGCCCGGACCTCACCTACCGGATGCGCGCGCGCATTCAGGGCGGCGGAATGAATGTTCCGGGCAGCATTAACCTGTTCTTGCCCGACGAGCAGCGGACGGGCTGGATCGACATCCCCGACCTGGTGATAGCGACGGGCACCACCCCCGCTGGCGGCCCACCCATCGATCTGGTGAGTACGGGTATTGGCATCGTTTTTGACCGGATTGAGTTTTGGGAAAGCGACAACGAAAGCGACCCTTTCAGCTACGACCCCGACGTTCCGAGTGCTATTCCGGATGAATACGCCCAATTTTTCAGTCCTGGCCGCTTAGGCGGGCCGCAAAGGGCGCCGACCTCCGGAGAGGAGTTTAAGTTTGAGCTCAATTTCTCCAACCACCCCAGCAATCCTTCTCCGTGGGGCTTCGAAATTTCGGTTAGCTACGTCCTTGAAAATGCGTTACGGGAAGTGACCATCGCGGGTAATGCGCAGGGCGGGCCGATTGCGGATGTTTGTGAAGGTGGCCAGGTGTACCTCTCTGGTCAGGTGGGGCCTCGTTTTACGGGTGGTTACTTGCGCTATGAGCTATCGGAAGACGGGGGCAATAACTGGTCGACGGTTGGCTTCGGCCGCCCCGGTTCGCCGGCCGCCAGCGTTCCGTTGCGAGTAGGACCTAATGTTCGTTACCGCGCCAGCCTGTATCAGCTACAATTTGGCGGAGCCCTGAACGGGGATGCGGTGGAGGCCAACCGCTACCGCTCACCGATTGACCTGGCCAACCTCGGTGTTTTCCCCAGTATTGCCTCCGCCGATATTCGTATGTCCACCACCAACACTTGCGCCGGCGGGACCAACGGAAGCCTTACGGTAGACGAGATCGTTAATGTCCCGCCAGGTACCAGATTGCGGCTGCAACTAAGCAAACTGAACGCCCCTGCGGGCTTCGTGCAGGCACCCACCGTTGAGGTGACCTCTTTCCCTTTTACTTTTTCCAACCTGAATGGCGGCTTGTATTCGGTTGCCGCATCTTACATCAGCGTGAATGCGCAGGGGCAGACGACTGCAAATTGTACGACTTTTAGTAGTGGAATATTCCTGCAGGAATCGCAACCGCCGATTGTGGGTTCCGTACAGCCCCAAAGCCCCGTTTGTGCGCCGACGGAGGGGCAGGTAACCGTGCTTGGTTGGTTAGCGAGCACAGCCACTTTGTTTCGGGCGGACGGCACCCTGCTTGCGGGGCCGATAAGCCCCATGGCGAGCGGCTTCTATGTTTTTACGGACCTCGGCGGGGGCGCCTATTTTGTCCGTCTCACCGCAAGTAGCGGCTGTACGACCGACAGTGCTCCCTTTCTGCTTGATCCTTTCACGGGCCCGGCCAGCGGCACCTTTGCCGCCGTAGATGGTAGCCTGAACATTGATTGCCCCAACGGGCTGGTAGAGCTCAACTTCACCCCCGACGCGGGTACGGGAGACAATACCGTGCGGCTTACCCGGACGTTTGACGGGCTAACAAGGACCCGCTTCAGCGAGATCGTGATGGCCGGTACGCCGTACACCGCCCTCTTGCCTGCGGGCGACTACACCCTTACGTTTGTGCGGCTGGATAACGGATGCTCACAGACCCAGACCTTTAGCATCGCGCCCAACCAACCGTCCGTCGCCGTTAGCCTGCTGAGCGTTACCGGGCCGACGGACTGCGCGCCCGAGACCGGAACGCTGGAACTTTCCCTCACTGGCGGCCAACCACCCTTCGCCGTTACGATCCTGGGGTTAGATAACACGCCTACGGTTACGCCGGACGGTTCGGGCGGCTTCACCTACAGCTACACGGGCCTTCCGGACGGAGTGCTCATCTTTTCGATTACCGAAGCCAACGGCTGTACGTCGTTCCAGGAATACCGGGTGCCGACGCCGGCGGGCGTGAGCCTCTCCTTCTTCAGCCCCACCAGCCTCCGGGTGAGCTGTAACGGGGAACAGGACGCACAGGTATTCTTAAACGGAACCGGGGTCCTTCCCCTTTCCTACAGGATCATTGGGCTAGGCGACGGGACTTTCGGCCCGACCACCTTTTTCGAGAACCTGGGGCCGGGCACCTATACCGCCGAAATGATGGATGCGTCGGTCCCGCCTTGCCCGGCTTCGGTGGTTTTCACCATCGCGGAGCCTACGCCCTTTACGTTGATCGAAGCCTCGGTAGTAGAGCGGATCGTCTGTGTGCAAAATCCTAGCGGGGCTGGCGCGAACATCCCGGAACTCAGGTACGATATTCGGACGCTGGTTGCCGTACCCTTGCTACTTGAAGGATTCTGTTCGGGGGCAGATGAATTTGGGCTGTCAGAGATGTTGCGTTTTTCGCTTGATGGACTCGGGACGACAGCTTTCGTGAGTGACGCCAATAACGTCCGGGAAAATATAGAAAGTTGTGATTCGATCATGGAGATCACCTTTCTGGACCGGGCACCAGGCGACTACGACATTTCCTTTTTGTTTGCCCAAGGCGCTGCCAACCCCGACGACATCATTTGTGCCTCCAATACGATCAGCCTCACGGCGGCTGACTTTACGGGGTCGACGCTACCGTTTGTGGAGATCATTGGTACGACGGACCCCAGTTGCTTCGGGGCCTCTGACGGAACACTTACGGTTCGTTTTGGCGGGGGGGAGCCAGGTTCCAGCTATAATCTCTTCTTATTTGGAGGAACGTTCGATGCAGATGGAACGACTAGAACCTCATTCCCCCGGCCAGGAATAACGAATTTTTTTAATAATATTCCCTACGCGCCGGAGCGGACCATCACCTTTACCGGACTCCCTGATTTGGCCAACCTCACGTTTCCCATAGCTGATGCCTATTATTTTCTCAGTCTGAGCTATGACAGACCCGGTGACACTGGTTGCGTAATCTTCAACATCCCCACTGCCCCACCCCTGGCCGACCAGGTGCGGCTAAACGCCCCCGCGCCACTAATCTACACCAGCACCGTGACCCAACAACTCGAGTGTGATGGCACGGGTGGGACGATCGTCATTGACCTGGCGGACGGCGGGACACCCCCATACACTTACAGTTTACGGGGGGGCGAATTTACTACCGACAATATCTTCAACTTTACCGGCCCCGGCCCCTTACCGATTGTGATGAGGGATGCGCAGGGCTGCACCTTCCAGACGGCGACTACCCCGACGGCCACTTTTGCGCCGACGGTAGATTTCGGCATCACGTTCACCCCGCCACCCGTATTGGGTTGCCCGCCCCCGCCCGATGAGGCCCTGACCGGCACGATGCAACTGGCTGGCGAACTGGGCGAGCATACCTATGCTTTTTCGGGGCCAGGCGTCGTCCAACCTTTTGCCGTGACCACGTCCGATTCCGTCATTGCACTCAGCGGCCTTGCGGTAGGCATCGTGAACGTTTCGATTACCAACACCGCCACCGGAGAAAGCTGCCAGAGTGCCTCCTTCGTGGTACCCCCGCCGGTACCCCAACTGACGGCTACAACGACCACTAACGTAGGAGAAAGCTGCCCAGGAGCAGCGGACGGCACCGTCGGGATACAAATTGCCGGAGGTGTTCCACCCTACACAACGATTGCCTTAGGCAACCTGCAAATCATTGAGCCCATCGGCCCGGACATGATCATCGACGAGCTGATTATTGAGAACTTGCCCTACGGCATTCTTTTCGTCGGCATCCGCGACGCCAATGACTGTGAGCTGATCCATGAAGTTCGGGTGGAGCCCTCTGCGGCGACCGGTCTGGTGACCATCACCAACACCGCCGCCACCCCCTGCGGAGACAATGACAATGCAAGCATCACCGTTACGGGCGCTAACGGAAGCGGGCCTTACCAGCTGGTTTGGCTGGGCGACGACGGTTTCACCCAGCCCCTCGGCGCCGGCCAGTCCACCACCCGCAGCGGGCTAAGCCGACAGGAGTACGACCTGGAGGTGACGGATGCCAATGGCTGTATGGAAATCTACCACCTTATGCCTACGGGTCGGGACCCGATTATTCCCGAGGTCGTTGACGTCGTTCAACCCGCTTGTGGCGGCGGGGGAAGCTTCCGGATCAACATCCTGAAAAACAGCCGGCCCGCATCGGCCACCCCCCGCGTTTCCCTCAACGGAGCAGCGGCGGTCGATCAACTCAACTTTACCGGTATGGCACCCGGTGTTTACGACATCCAGGTGCTGGATGATGCCGGTTGTGGCCAGGCGAACCCGCTCACCGTCACCCTGCTGGACGGCAATGGGCCGACCGTCAGTTTCACCTCCGAAAACGCTGGATGTTCCGGGCAAACCGAGGGCGAAATAAGCGTCGTGGCCTCCAACGGCACCCCGCCCTACCAATACTCCCTGAACGGGGCTCCAGCCGTCAGCAGCGGTGCTTTCACTACCCTTGGTGCGGGAACCTACACCATCGTGGTGACCGACGCGGCCGGTTGTACGGCCACAACCGGGCCGGTCGTCCTTACCGCCTTTGGTGCGGTCGTTGGCCAGGTTATTGCCCAGACCAACAGCTGCGCCGGAGAGAGCACCGGCACCATCACCCTATTTGGCACCAGCGGCCGCGCCCCTTTTGAATATCGCTTGGAAAATGGCATCTACGGAAGTGAAATGGCCATCCGTAATCTTGCCGCGGGCAATTATCGCTTACAGATTCGAGATGCTAATGGCTGTGAAAGCGAGTTGATCGACGGGGCCGTCTCCACTTTCAACCTGGTCCTCAATGTCGTTAGTGCCGAAGACGAGAGCTGCGAAAGTGGCAACGGCAGCATCAGCGTTCAGGCGGTTGGGGATCGACCGCCTTTCCGCTACACCTGGAGTGACGACCCGACCCGGAGACTGGCTTCGGCCACCAACCTTGCTGCGGGCACATACACCATCTCCGTCTCCAATGCGGCGGGGTGTAGCGACGAAACGACCGTGGTGCTTGGTACGACCCAGGCCATCACGGCCAGCCTGGAAAATAGCGCGCCCAGCCGTTGTGGCGATGATAACGGCACGGCTGCGGTGAGCACGATGGGCGGCATCGATCCGGTCACTTATGCCTGGTCGCATGACCCTGCGGCAGACGCGCCAACAGTTGACAATCTGCCGGGCGGAACGCATTCCGTCACCGTCACCAGTGCTAATGGCTGTACGGACCAGGTGACCTTTTCCATCAGCAGCGTACCCGGCATTTCGCAGGTCGATGCGGCGGTTACCCCCACCAGTTGTGGGCTGGATAATGGCATAATCACGGCGACGCCCCTTGATGGCAACGCGTCCTTCACCTACGCCTGGAGCCATAGCGCGACCCTGACGAGCAACACCGCTACCGGGCTCGCGGCTGGCGATTACACCGTCACGGTGACCGATGCGGATGCTTGTTTTGCCGAGGAAACCTTCCGCGTCGGTGGTAGCAGCCCCGTGGTCATCACCTTAGCCAGCCAGGTAGAACCTTCCGGTGGCCTGAGCAATGGCTCCATCAGCCTGAGCACCAGCGGATTTACCGCTCCGCTTACCTACACCTGGAGCCACGACCCCAACCTCAACGGCCCGCTGGCCGAAAACCTGGCGGCCGGAATTTATACCGTGTTGGTTGAAGACGTCAATCTCTGCGTTGCCGAAATTACGATCAACCTTAACACTGGCCTGGAGGCCGAACTGATCAACCTAGCGGACGCTATTTGTACGGACGACAACGGTGCGGCGGAAGTGAACATACTTTCCGGCACCCCGCCGTACAGCTATGCCTGGTCGCACGCGCCCGGAGAAAACGTGTCCAGTTTTAATGATTTGGCAGCGGGTGATTACACCGTTATGGTGGGCGATGACGCAGGTGCAATGATCGTTTTGAACTTTACCCTGGGCTTCATTGCCGGGCCGACGGCCGTTGTCGCTACCTCAAACACGGGAACGCGCTGTGGCGAGAGCAATGCGGTGTTGATCGTCGCTCCGGCGGGCGGAACAGCTCCCTTCACCTACGCTTGGGCAGACTTCCCTGCTATTGATGGACCTGGCCTCAGCGATCTGGCGCCCGGCAACTATGCCGTGACGATCACCGACGGAAATGGGTGTACCGTCGCCGAGACGTTCACCGTTGATGGTAGCTCGCTTCCCCTCGTCAGCCTGGAGGTGCGGACGGACCCGGACCCGGGGCTGAATAACGGTTCCATCAGCATTACTACCGCAGGAATGGCCCTGCCACTGACTTACGTCTGGAGCCACGACGCTGGCCTGAACGCTCCCCTCGCGGAAGGCCTGGCCAACGGTTCCTACACCGTCACCGTTACCGGAGCCAATGGCTGTACGGATGCGCTGACCATTGTTCTCAACGGTCCTGACCCCATCGTCGCGGAGGTCATCGACCTGATGGACGCCATCTGTACCGACGATAATGGTACGGCTACCGTAAGGGTGATCAGCGGTGTTGCGCCTTTCTCCTACGACTGGGCACATGCGCCGGGGCAGGTTGTAGCTGGCTTCGTCAACCTGTCTGCCGGAGACTATACCGTCACCGTTACCGACGCGGCGGGCGTCACGCTGGAGCTGACCTTCACCATCGGATTTATTGCGGGACCAACGGCCATAGACGCCGTTCTTCAGCTGGCCACCATCTGCGGATTCGACAACGGTATTTTGCAGCTAGCCCCCGTGGGCGGTACGGCCCCTTACGTCTACGCCTGGAGCCACGACGTGAACCTGCTGGACGGCGAAGCGCGTAGCCTGGCTCCGGGGGATTACTCCGTGACCATCACCGATGCCAATGGCTGTTCCGTCAGTGACACCTACCGCATTGATGGAAGCGCGACCCCGACGGCAGAGCTCCTGGAGCAGGGCGACGCCAGTTGTGGGCAGGCCAACGGCTTCCTGCGGGTGATAACGGCCAACCTCAGCGAACCACTCACCTATGACTGGAGCCACGACGGGAGCCTGGATGCGCCGCTGGCGGAGAACCTGAGCAGTGGCAATTACAGCGTGACCATTACCGGATCTTTGGGGTGCAGGGTGCAGGTGGAGGCTTCCGTTTCCAGTCTGGACGGGCCAGCGATCAGCCTGCTTTCCATTGAGCGCAGTACGTGTATTGCCGCCGATGGCAGCATCACCATCAGTTACGACGGTGGTGGACAAGGGCCCTTCACCTACACCTGGAGTCATAATGCCGGGCTGAACGAGCCGCAGGCCAACAACCTTGCCGCTGGCAACTACGGGGTAACGATCACCGACGCCACGGGCTGTAGCGATGCGCTGCTGGCCAGGGTGACGGCGGCGGTTACCGCACTGCTCCCCAACCTCTCCACGGCAGCTGCGAGCTGCGCCCAAAATGATGGAAGCGCCAGCGTGACGCTCGGCGATGGCACCGCCCCCTTCACTTACGAATGGAGCCACGATGCCAGCCTGAGCGGGCCCGGCACCGCGAACCTGCCCGAGGGGGACCACTCCCTCACGATCACCGACGGCAACGGCTGTTCCGAGACGGTCAGCTTTAGCATCTTCACCACCGACGGGCCGACGGGAATAACGGCCATGCTGGAATTGGCCACCATTTGCGGATTTGACAACGGTATTTTGCAGCTAGCTCCCGTGGGCGGTACGGCTCCATATACCTACGCCTGGAGCCACGACGGGAACCTACTGGTTAGTGAAGCGCGCAGTCTGGCTCCGGGGGATTACTCCGTGACCATCACCGACGCCAACAGTTGTACCATCAGTGAGACGTACAATATCGGCGAAAGCGAGACCCCGACGGCGGAGATCCTGGAACAGGGGGACGCCAGTTGTGGGCAGGCCAACGGCTTCCTCCGGGTAACAACGACGAACTTCAGCGGGCCACTCACCTACGAGTGGAGCCACGATGCAAGCCTGAACGGCCCCGACGCCACGAACCTGCCCGAGGGGGACCACTCCCTTACGATCATTGACGCTGTCGGCTGTTCCGAGACGGTAAGATTTACCACCTTGACTACCGAAGGGCCGACGGAGATAACGGCTGTTTTGGAACTGGCCACCATTTGCGGATTCGACAACGGAATTTTGCAGCTAGCCCCCGTGGGCGGTACGGTCCCTTACGTCTACGCCTGGAGCCACGACGTGAACCTGCTGGACGGCGAAGCGCGTGGCCTGGCTCCGGGGGATTACTCCGTGACCATCACCGACGCCAACGGCTGCACCATCAGCGAGACGTACAACATCGGCGAAAGCGAGACCCCGACGGCGGAAATCCTGGAGCAGGGGGACGCCAGTTGTGGGCAAGCCAACGGCTTCCTCCGGGTAACAACGGCGAACCTGGGTGAGCCACTCACCTACGAATGGAGCCACGACGAGAACCTGAATGCGCCGCTGGCGGAGAACCTGGGCAGTGGTGATTACCGTGTCACCATCATTGGCGGGCTGGGTTGTTCGGCGGAAATAGCGGTTTCCGTTTCCAATCTGGACGGGCCGTCGATCAGCCTGCTTTCCGTTGAGCCAAGCACGTGTACGGCCGCGGACGGCAGCATTGCCGTGAGTTACGACGGCGGCGGACAAGGCCCCTTCACCTACACCTGGAGTCATGACGCCGGGCTGAACGAGCCGCAGGCTAACAACCTTGTCGCCGGCAACTACGGCCTAACGATTACCGACGCCACGGGCTGTAGTGATGTACTAATGGCCACGGTGACGACGGCGTTTACCGCACTGCTCCCCAACCTCTCCACGGCACCTGCGAGCTGCGCCCAAAATGATGGAAGTGCCAACGTAACGCTAAGCGGTGGCACCGCCCCCTTTACCTACAACTGGAGCCACGATGCCAGCCTGAGCGGCCCCGGCGCCACGAACCTGCCCGTGGGAGCGCATTCCCTCACGATCACCGACGGCAACGGCTGTTCCGAGACGGTAAGCTTTGCCATCTTCACCAGCGACGGCCCAACTGCGGTAACGACCATTCAGCAACTGGCGACCGTCTGTGGGCTCGGTAACGGTCTGCTGCGGGTGGCTCCCGAAGGCGGGACTGCCCCCTACACCTACGCCTGGAGCCACGACGGGGAGTTGCGCAGCGACGAAGCCCGCAACCTGGCCGCCGGCGACTACACCGTGACCATCACCGATGCCAACGGTTGTACGATCAGTGCCAGCCTGTCGGTCGGTGAAAGTGCCGTTCCGGCCGCCAGCATCGCTGCGCAAACGGCTCCTACTTGCAGTCAGCTTAATGGCTCGCTTACGGTCGCCGTTACCGGCCTGACCGCGCCCCTGACCTACGAATGGGCGCACGATGTGGACTTGAACGCGCCCATCGCCGGAGGGCTGGGTGCTGGCACTTACGGGGTAACCATCACCGATGTCAACGGTTGCAGCGCATCACTTTCCGTCGACCTGATCGACGTGGACGGGCCCACCAACCTCACCGCTGTCAGCCTGACGCCCACCAGTTGCGGCGCGACGAACGGTGCCCTGACCGTGGCGGTGACCGGTGGGACCGCCCCCTTCACCTACGCATGGAGCCATGACGCCACGATAAGCGGTGCTGGTGCTACGGACCTGGACGGCGGCATCTACCGGGTGGTGGCCACCGACCTTAATGGATGCACCATCAGCAGCACTTTCTCCATTCCGAACAGTGCCCGCCTGGTCGTTGTCACCGAAGAAGTTGTTGGTGCCAACTGCAATCTGGAGAACGGTTCCATCCTGATTTCGGTCGCCAACGCCACCGGAGAAGTAACCTACGACTGGAGTCACGACGCAGACCTGAATACGCCGCTGTTGACGGGCCTGGCCGCAGGCAACTATATGGTGACCGTGACGGATGAAAATGGGTGTTCGGCGGAAGCGATGATCATGGTTAACAGCCTTGATAATCCGGCCTCGTTCACCATTGCGGCCAGCCCTTCCAACTGTGAAGATGGTCAGGGTAGCATTGCCGTTACCATCACCGACGGTCGGCCGCCGTACACCTACGCCTGGAGTCATGACGCGCTGCTCAACGCCCCCGTGGCGACCGGATTGGCCGCTGGCGATTACAGCGTGGAGGTGACGGATGCGACCGGTTGCCAGGTACTACTGGAAGCCGCCGTCTTGTTCATCGACGGGCCGGTCGCGACGATTGAAAGCAGCGCCCCGACTTGCTCCGGGGCAGCGAATGGCATCCTCCTGGCCATCCCGAGTGGAGGAAGCGAGCCTTTCTCTTATTTGTGGAGTACAAGTGCCGTAACACCGTCCATCAATGACGCGGTGGCTGGTACTTACGCCGTCACCGTAACCGACGCCAACGGCTGTACAAGCAGCGTGGAAGTCCTGCTTGGCGACGGACCAGCGGTGGTCATTTCCTTACTCGATTCCGTCCCCGCCAGCTGCGCAGACCTCGCCGACGGCCGCCTGGAGGTGGCTGCTGCTGGCGGTAATGCGCCCTACACCTTCCGCTGGTCGGAAGGGACGGACGGTCCGCTCGCCGAAGGACTTAGCGCGGGTGTAACCTACCTGGTCACGGTTACCAGTGCGGAGGGTTGCACGGTGGAAATGAGCTACGCCCTGCCGGACGTTGAGGCCCTGAGACTCCCCCTGCCCGCTGACACCACCCTTTGTCAGGATGACATCTGGGTGCTTGACCTAACGGCTTACACCAACCCTTTGGTGACCGGCCCTAACGGATTCAGCAGCAACGATGTAGTGGTATTGATTGACGAAGCCGGCACCTACACCGTCACGGCTACCGAAGCAAGCGGCTGTGTTGCGGTGACCGACATCAACGTCAACTTTACCGGCCAGAGCTTCGTTGCCGGGATGGTGCTGCCCAGCGACGTGGTGGTGGGCGATTCCATCGTTGTGCTGGAAACAAGCTGGCCAGCTCCTGACAATGTTTTCTGGGCGTTTGACCGGGTTGGCGCCCGGCAAATTGCGCAGGAGCAGAACCAGTACTGGTTTGTGTTCGACGAGGCGGGGGAATACCAGCTGAGTTTGCTAGCCAGCTTCGGCGGCTGTGACGACCTGATTACGAAAGGGCTGACGGTCCACCCCGACAGTACAAGCATTCCCACGGTCCAGCTTACGCGGTCGGGCATCGAAGCGATTGTAATCAGCCCCAACCCCAACAACGGACGCTTCAACGCGGAGGTGATACTGAGCAACGACGACCTGATTTTTCTTAACCTTTACAAGCTCGACGGCACCCCCATCGACCGGCGGGAAGATGGTGGCCGCTCCGACTACATCTTCAACTATGACCTGAATCTGGAGGCGGGTGCTTACCTGCTGTTGGTGCAGACGAGGACGGCGCGCAGGACGGTGGTGATTGTTGTTAGTGAATAGGAGGTGGTGTATCAGTAATTGGTAACGTGAGGTTCGTGCCAGCAATTCCCCAGATGGCTATTAGTAGGGGGCGACCGCAAGGAATCGCCCCCTACAAATTGGGTATTTAGGGCCGTTGGAGGTAGGGTATGCGAATCATGGGCTAAAACTGGCGAACTGGACGCTCGCAGCTTACGATCAACAAAAGCAAGGATTAAGCTCGGACAACAAACTTGCAACAAGCATTCTTGTCACTCCACGTCAGAGGTGAAAAGAATGTTGCTGGCGGTCGTTGGCCGAGCTATCCTGAAATGTCCGACTAAAGTCGGTGCTGGGGTACAAAGCGCTGCGAGCTGGCAGGGGGTAGGCTGGACCTTGCGATTGCCCTGGTTTCCACACCCTGATTCGAGTTGCGACAAGCAATGCTTACTTTGGGTCCATAACCTAACTTAACGTGAGGTTTGGCAAAAAAGTCAATCTGGATTGACGTGAAACTTGATTGAAGGCTTTTCAGTCCTGAAGGAGTAAGCTACAAGAGCGGATAGCATATGAGAGAACGCGTTGTCTGGGCT
>Ga0136553_1000170_pt1 | contig 23687 bp, 23 predicted proteins | sample AntRauTorckE5430_FD_101384 | JGI IMG/M metagenome (GOLD analysis project Ga0136553, IMG submission 101384) | Saline lake microbial communities from Rauer Islands, Antarctica - Metagenome Torckler E5 #430 | ecosystem: Environmental > Aquatic > Non-marine Saline and Alkaline > Saline | place... | reverse complement strand
GAGCATTAATCTGCACGCAGATGGACCGAGTAAAGTTGGCGTGAAACATAAACGAATGAGAGCTACGTGGTCAGATAAGGCTCGGGACAAGGTTTTTCAAAATAGTATGCGTTAGCCCTGGGGCAACCCCCACCATAAAAATCAACCCCAACCCAGCAGAAGGAAACCTCCACCTCGAAATCTAGGGCTTAAACACACCGGCCAGTCGGCTAAAGTACACGATTGCCAGCAGCGGCGGCCGTATCTTACAATCCGGGCTGGTGACCGATGATTCCATGGACATTGTTGCGGATGGTTTGCCCTCTGGCCTCCACTTTTTCTTCATTACGGACGAGTACCGGCTGTTGGCGGTGCGGCGGTTTTTTAAACGACAGATAATGAAACACCTACCCCTAACACTCCTCCTATTTTGCACTTCCATCTCAACACTGCAAGCCCAGGATGAAGTCTACCTGCCTACCGCCGTGGAAGGAGCCAACTGGATACTCCTCAACAGCGAAATAGACTACCCAAACCTTGCCTATCTCGAACGCATAGAAGGAGATACTACGGTGGCAGATTACACTTATAAAAAACTGTACCGCCACACCATAGATTACCAGGATGTACAAAACGGACCACTATTTGAACCTCCCTACGAATTACTGCCCGGTCGAGAGTTAATCGCACTGTTGCGCGACGATATTGAAGAACGAAGGGTTTACGGCAAGTTGTCTTTATCGTCGGCAGCCACGGGGTTTACAGTAGATACCTTGCTGCATGATTATTCTTTAACAGAGGGGGATACGCTTGAAGGCGCAGGTTTCTTTCATCAGGGTTTTGATTTTTTGATCATCACCGAAACCGGTACCGAAGACCGCTTTGGTGCGATTCGCCCTTACCAAGCCTACTTTACTGAAAGATTCTACGAAGGAGTTGGGTCATGGGAATTTGGACCTACATCAGGTGGAAGCGGACTTGAAATTGCTTGTTGCAGCTTCATCCTAAAAGATTACTGCGTAGGCGATTTCGCCGATTGCGGGCTGGTGCTTTCCCCAGTGACTGAGCTAAGCCAAGAGGTGATCATAAAAACCCACCCAAACCCCTTCACCAACAACCTAAGCTTCACTCCCTCAGAAAACCAAACAGCTCAGTCCATAACGGTAAACCTGCGCGACCTGACCGGGCGGCTGCTGAAGGAAGAAGCATTGGGAGATGGCTTGCAATGGCAAACGGATGACCTCAAGCCGGGGCTTTACCTGGCTACTTTTACTAGTGGTACGCGGAGTGCTACGGTTAAGTTGGTGAAGCAGTAGGGCCTACTCTTCCGCCAAAGGCAACAACTCAGCCACCATAATTTCCCCCGCAAATGGGCTCATAAATGTGCTTCCTTCCCCGTAGTTATTGACCGATCCGTAGGCACCTTCTTCCGGTAGCGGATCTACGTGAACTTCTATGCGGCGTTTTTCAAGATTGATGATCCAGTACTCTTGAATGCCTGCCTCGGCGTATAGGACCACCTTTATGGTTTGGTCTTTGCGCAGGGAGGAATTAGCAACCTCGGCAATCAGGTAGATTTCTTTCGGTTCAGGATTGCCCAGCGAATAATCCTTTCTTTTGGCAACTACGACATCCGGTTGAGGTTCTGATACAATCTCGGTGATGCTGATTGGTTTATCTTCCCGGTAAGTGTACTCTCGCCCGAAACGCTCTCTAAAGAAATTAGCGACAACCATTACACACTGTGAGTAGGGAGTTCCTATCGGTATGAGTTCGACTATTTCTCCGTACAATAATTCAACCTCGTCCGCAGTGGTGAAGATTCCTTTATGGATGGCCTCGTGGTAGCGCTCCAGCGTCCAACTGAATTCAGGAATGGCTTGTAGTAACGGTTCGATAAGTTTTGCCATCGCCCAGAGGTGGTGTAGCTTTAAAGATACGGATTAGTTTAACGATTAGAGAACGGCCAGGGTTGCCCACCAGCTTGCCGATAGTAGGCCGCAAAGAGCCTATATCTTATCAATGGTTTTAAAGAGCAGGGTAGAAGGACAGAGGACTTCAGGGCAATCGCAAAGTAAAGGTTGAGGACCTCCCGGTCCGACTTGATCCACTGAAATTATTAACTCTGTTACTGCTCTAGCGTCGGACCGGGAGGTCCTCTACCTGGAAAACCACCTGCTTTACGATAGCTATGCCGAGAACTCTGGCGTGAGCTTAGGAGCGCCGGTTTAGTAGCTGTCCGAAAAGCGACAGTTATTGAATTGACGTTCTTAAGAGGCCAGATTGATAAGCTCTCGTTAACTTTAGCCCATGAATTCCATCAACCCCGATATCCGGAAAGCCCAAACCCTACCTGCGGATTTCTACACCAGCCCCGCTCACTGGGAGGCCGCCAAAGAAGGCATCTTCGCCCGCAGCTGGCAATTCCTAGGCGACGAACAGCGCATCTTCGCCGGCCCCGAAAACCTCCACCCGATCTGGCTACTGGAAAACTACCTCGACGAGCCACTACTGCTCTCTAAAACAGAAGACGACAAGGTGAAGTGCCTCACCAACGTCTGTACCCACCGCGGAATGCTGCTGGCCCAACACCCAACCAAGGCCCGTAAAATTACTTGCCAATACCATGGTCGCCGCTTTGGCCTTGACGGGCAGTTCGAGCACATGCCCGAGTTTAAAGAAGCCGAAGATTTCCCCCGCCCCTGTGACCACCTTCACGAACTTCCGCTGAAAAAATGGCGGCAGTTTATGTTCACCAGCCTTGATCCGTCCGTGGACTTTGAAGCCATTGCTCGCCGCTTGGACGAGCGCCTGTATTTTATGGACATCGAGTCGTTCACCTTCCATCCCGAACTGAGCAAGGTGTACAACGTAAGCGCCCACTGGGCCCTTTACATCGATAATTATATGGAGGGTTTTCACGTACCCTTCGTTCACAATGACCTCGGCGCGCTGCTGGATTACGGCAGCTATAAAACCGAATGTCACGAGCAAGTAGTCACTCAAATCGGCTACGCCAGCGGGACTGACTTTACCTTTGACTTGCCGGAAGGCCACCCGGATTACGGGCGCGACGTAACGGCCTACTACATTTGGGCCTTTCCCAATTTCATGCTGAACGTTTACCCTTGGGGCATCCAGTTCAACGTAGTCCGGCCGATAACATCCACCTTCACCAAGGTAGAATTCCTCTACTACATCCATGATATGGAAACCTTCGAACTGATGAACGGCTCCCAACTCGCCGAAAAAACGGAGCGGGAGGATGAGTTCGTCGTGGAGGCCGTGCAACGCGGACTCCGTTCTCGCTTCTACGAAACCGGACGCTTTTCTCCCTCGCGGGAGACGGGGGTACACAGGTTTCATGAGTTGGTGGCTGAATCGCTTGCTTAGTGCCTGGAACGAACGGGAGGTCCTCTACCTTTACAGTCGCCCTGCGCAGGAGATGAGGAGAGTTACCGCAAATTCCTACCTTCACCCAACCAAAAACCACCAATCAAATGCAAACCGCACTAGTAACCGGCGCCAACCGCGGCCTCGGCAAAGAAACCGCCCGCCAACTCGCCGAAAAAGGCTTTAAGCTGATCCTGACCAGCCGCTCCGAAGCTGGCCGCGCCGTCGCCGAAGAACTCCGCGCCGCCGGCCACGAGGTTGACTTCCACCAGCTTGACGTAGCCGACGGACAAAGCATCGCCGAACTAACCGACTATCTAGCCGAGAACTACGAGTACCTCGATGTACTGATCAATAATGCCGGCATTCACCACGATACCTTTCAGAATACCCTGAACGCCGACTTCAGCATCGTTGAGGAAGCCCTTCGCGTAAACACCATCGGTCCGTGGCGGGTGAGTAATGCGCTGATGCCCTTATTGAAAAATAGCTCGGCGGGGCGAATCGTGAACGTCTCCAGCAGCTCCGGTTCCTTTGTCGACTCCTGGCCAGGTACCCCGGCGTACTCCGTTTCCAAATGTGCTCTCAACATGCTTACGCTGAAGATGGCAGCTGACCTGAAGGGCACCAACGTCAAAATCAATTCCGTCTGCCCCGGCTGGGTCCGTACCGCAATGGGTGGAGAAAATGCACTGCGGGACGTATCCGAAGGGGCAGCCTCTATTATTTGGGCTGCGCTCATTCCTGATGATGGGCCTAGTGGTGGTTTTTTTCGGGATGGTCAGAGTATGAGCTGGTGAGTTGTTACGGCACATGACAAACGTGACCGAAGACTTCTAGGTGAGTAAGTGAAGCGCCGCGAACGGTACTTGCGGCCGCTAACTCAGGGATTCAGTTGCTTATGCATAGCCTCTAGGTTAACATTCCGCAACTGTTCTCCAAACTTCCATTCCGGCGCACCGGGGATGGTACCGGTTTTTTTCTTCAGGTCGTTGAGACTGGTGCCTCTTTTTATTTCCTTTTTGACGTATTTATGCAGGGACTTGAGGTAGAGCTCAAATGCCTTGATGTCGGCGGAGGTGCCGATGACGGGGTAGTCGTCGGCGGCGTGGCCGAAGATGTAGAGGGTGTCTTTATTGTAGGTTCTTCTGATGTCCTTCAGTACGTTGGGCCAGTTAAGTATGTCCCCGCCGGAACCCAGGTCGATGTAGGGGAAGCGGCGGTTGAAGAGCAGGTCGCCCAGGTGGGCAACGTTGGCGTTCTCGAAGTGTACCACCGCGTCGCCTCCGGTGTGCGCCTTACCGAAGTAGTTCAGGCTTACGGATTCTTTACCGCCGGGCAGGTTGGTGCTCCAGCTGCCTTGGAAAGTAGTGGAGGGTAGGGCGACGGAGTCTTCCTCACCCTTTTGAGCTAGGTTATCGATCAAATTCTGTTTTGCCCGCTCATGACTGATGTGGGTGCCGGCCAGGCCAGCAAAGACCGGGTTGCCCGAAGTGTGGTCTCCGTGGTGGTGGGTGTTGGCCAAAACGCCTAGCTTGGTGAGTTCACCTTTTTCCTTCAGCATTCTGAGTAGGGTCTGTGCCGCCTCGGGGAACTGGGTATCGACGATTACTCCGCCTTCGGGCATCCCGCCGGGTAGGTAGACGCCAATGGTGCCACCACGATTGGTGTAATAGCCTACGTTGCCCCGTAGCATCGTCAGCTTGGGATCGGCCAGCGGGCGGTAACCTTTAGTGAAAAGTTGGGTTACTGGCGCAACGGCCAAAGCTGCCATGGTGGTGTTGGAGAGGAAGTTACGTCTGTTCATGTGCTGGATTGTGGGTGCAAGGATAGAAGGTTGGCTGGTGGGTGTTTGTTGTGAGGGCTACGGGTTAAAATTTGATGTGCCGAATTGGGGGTAGAGTAGCTCTAAATGGCTTGTTTTGTATTACTCATCCGTAATTTTCTCATAATGTTTAAAATAAGATATCAGGTCTTAATTACCTGAAATCAAATCTCATCACCAGGCAACCTCCTGCCGGGGTCATCCGTCAGATAGGCAAAGCTGGTCGTTTGAGGCCGGTAATAAACGACCGCTTCCATCCTGGGGTTTGATGCTGGGTCTACTCCTCAGATAGTGGGTGGGCGTACCAGCCGGAGCTTACTTTTAGGTGGTGAGTATCCTGCTACAACGAATGGGGGAGAGGTTTACGCCGCTTCGGTTTTGGGCAGAGTGAATGGGGGTTCTAGTATGATTTGACGAACCGACTGAGTATAGGAAAGGAAGTCAATATTTAATATTGACAGACCACTAGGTTGCGGCCAACTCCATCAGAATAACCACATCCAAAGCCAGTTCATGAAACTTAACGCTCAACCCACCTTCCAACCGCAACCGTAAATCAGCATTCAACGGCTTACTCATTCCGGACCGGTCGATGTCTTCAGCTTCAACACCGAGGTGCTCAACCATCCACTCCGCAAACGTCTCCAGCGGCCTGTCGGTGACGAATTCAACGTGCTCCCAGCCTTCGGGGTAGGGGCTGCCGGCTTTTGGTTCGGGTAGTTCCAACAGCCATATCTCCCGCTCCCGAAAGCGAAAGGGTTCGGTCATCCGGAAGGTGGCGATGCGGCGTCCGTTGATGGGAGATTCAACGAGGAGTTCGTTCTCTTCTAGCAATTGTGCCTTGAGGTCTTTGTATTGCTTCTCCGTTTCCACCCGGTAGCAGAGGTGGTCGAGTTGGAAGTGATCCAGCGTTCCGGGAACCGGCTCTAGGGCGAAGAACAATTGGTTGAGGAACGAGGTGTGGTCGGGAAGCATGCTGGCGTATTTGGGGCAAAGTTACTGTAAGAAGTGCCCTGATAAGGGTACTTCTTACAGCGATGGGTTGATCGACCGCCGCTAGGCGTCGATCAGCCCATCGCGACAACCGAGCCCGGGGCTGAGGGATGGGAATTAAACAAGGCGGTCAAAAATCATGGTTTATTTATTTTCCATCCCTGAGAGGTAAAACCTCTTCAGGACTCATTAAAGGAGCGTAAATGTGCATTCAAATTATTTACATTGTCGTATTCTTGAAACAAGGTCAAACGCCCCCTGAATATACCTTTTACCCTATTAAGGAACGTCGATTTAATAACTATCCGAAAAGCGACAGTTATTAAATTGACGTTCCTAAGCTTGGCTTTAGCCATTTGGTTTCGCGATTCAACTGATGTTCTTTAACCAGATTAGTCGCTTAAAAACAAGAGTTACACTTTAAGATAAAATAACATGTTAACCTGTAGGATTAATTATTCAGCATCGCCTTGAATAGGCGATACCGAGTAATTAAACCGCTGTAACACATTAAAATTAAGTTGTATTCATAATTCCTGTAAAAAGCATGTCTTGTGGCAGATCGTATCAAAAAGAAGTTTCTGAAATGGCTAAAGTCCAGCTAAGTACCCGCACCAAACTAATCGTACTACTTTATGCGTCTCATTTGCACCCTATCCTTCGTTAAAAAGCCTCGCGAACGCTACGGCGTTGCCTACGTTTTTTGCCTCGGTAGGGCACAAATGAGTCAGCAAAAAGATAGCGTATTGGTTCTGTATGGGTACTTAATATTCTTTCTCTCGATTTATTTTTAGTGGCTTTCGCCGCCTTCATGGCAGGCTGTATCGGCCGGTTATCCGAGCGAATTTACCGGATTACCTCCTGGCGGTTGTTGCAGGTTGGCTACGTATTCCGCATTGATGCAGATGCGGTAGGTATGCGCCTGTATCCGCGGCTTTTCTCAGATTACCTTGGGCGGTTCAACAATCGCTTTACCAGCTACCGGATGGAGGACGTGCCGGAGCTTATCTTGGTACTGGAACACTTACTCCGGACGGAGATCCACCACTTCACGATGAGTAATTACACTACAAGCGGTTAACCCTGTGCCGTTTATTTTAAACACAGAAGGCGCTCATTTTTCACGGAGTAATTGATTTGGCATACCTTGCCGCTCAAATCGAAATCTATGAAATCCGTAGCCATCTTTTGCGGCTCCTCCTCCGGCGCCGATCCTATTTATACTGAAGCCGCGAAAGCCATGGCGGCGGCCATCGTTGAGCGTGATGTCCGCCTAGTTTACGGCGCCGGATCGGTTGGCCTTATGGGCACGGTGGCCGATGAAGTATTGCGTTTAGGCGGTACCGTCCTCGGCGTCATCCCGCAGTTCCTTGTTGATATGGAGGTTGGTCATACCGGTCTTTCGGAGCTGATCGTCACCGATACGATGCACGAACGTAAGCTGGCGATGGCCGAAGCTTCCGACGCCTTTATCGCCATGCCCGGCGGCATCGGTACGCTTGAAGAGATCATCGAGGTGTTTACCTGGACGCAGCTCGGTATCCACGAAAAGCACTGTGGCTTGTACAACGTCAATGGTTATTACGACCACCTTACTGCCCTGTTGGGCCACATGGTCAAAGAGCGTTTCCTCAAAGACGCCCACGCAGAATTGATGCATTCGGGCGCGGACGCAGGTGCATTATTGGACTCGGTGATGAGCAAGGAAGGGGCTGAGTTTCAGGGTAAGTGGCTGGGATAGGGGTTAGTAACTAGAAAATAGTAGCTAAGGCTAAACCTCTACGGGTTTAATAGCTACCTCATAGGAAATAGCTAAATCGGCTATTGGATTGAAGCGGCGGTTGTACTCCATATATACCTCAGTTGATCGACTAAATCAACTCTAGTCGGCGCAGGCGAACAACTCTAGCCGTAGGCGGAACGCGCTAACTAGCCAATAGCCTGCGCAAGGTCCGCAATAATATCCTCAACAGCCTCCACTCCAACGGAGAGCCGGACCAGCCCGTCCGAAATACCATGTGCCGCCCGCACCGCCGGGTCAACGCCCCGATGACTCATCGTAGCAGGATGAAGGACCAGCGTATCCACATCCCCAAGGGTAGGAGTGAGGGTACAGAACTTGATCCGATTCATGAAGGACATACCCGCCTCCGTACCACCAGCAAGCTCGAAGCTCAGTATCCCACCGTTCTGGGCCATTTGCGCTTTGATTATCGCTTCGTCCGGATGCCCTGGTAGCCCAGGGTAGTTAACTTGGGCTACTTCCGGATGGTTTACGAGCCACTCCGCTACGACCTGGGCGTTGTGGCTGTGCCGTTCCATCCGGAGAGGCAGGGTTTTTAAACCATTCAGCACAAGCCAGGCATCCCAGGGGTTACCACTGCCGCCGTAGAGCCGGTAGACGGGGATCAACTTCTCTGCCATCAGTTGCGCATCGCGGCAAACGATGGCACCGGCGATGCCCGTTCCGTGGCCATTCAGGAACTTGGTCGTGGAGTGCACAACGATGTCTGCGCCGAAGGAGAGGGGGCGCTGCATGAAGGGCGTCGCGAAGGTGTTATCAGCCACCAGCAGAGCACCGTACGCGTGGGCCAGTTCGGCCAGTTTCGCCAGGTCCGTAACCCGCAGGGTAGGGTTGGAGGGCGTTTCAACGTAGACGATCCGGATGGCAGGGTTTGCCGATAGGGCGTTAGCAACCGCTTCTGCATCACGTAAATCAACCGTTTCCATCCCGATGCCACGCTTGCTGAGTTGTTCCAGCAGTCCGGTGGTGCCGCCGTAGAGGTCGGCCTGGGTCAGGACCACTTCGTCCTTTTCACAGATGCCGAGAAATACGGTTGCGATGGCGCTCATTCCGCTGGAGCAGAACATTCCGGCGGCCTTTTCTTTCAGGCCGAAGCCTTCTAATGCGGCGATTTTATTGGCAGCGGCATCGATGGTCGGATTACCGAAGCGGCCGTAAACGTGGCCCGGTTGCTCACCACTGAAGATGGCCATGCCTTCCTCAATAGAATCGAAGACGAAACTTGAGGCTGCTACGAGCGGAACCTGATGCGGTGGGTTGTGGCTGGGGAAGTGGGGGTCGCGGATGGCGAGGGAGTCTAAAGTCACGAAGTTTACTATTTAGTTTTATTGTAAACCGCAATGTCGTTATAAAATAGCATTTAATGGGGACGAATTTTGAAGGTTGTTCCGATACCTTTGAAGCTTTCTTTGCACCTGCGGCTGCGCCTTCTTCTACATTATTTACTACAAACTAACTTCTTACCTTTGCCGCCCAAATAAATACAGATATGCGTACGATCTTCATCGCCTTCCTTTTTTGCCTGACGTGCATAGGATTTACAAGCTGCAAAAGTGATGGCCTAGGCCAGGCGGCTGCCACACCGGTAAACGATGGTGCTTTTGTGCCCGTAGGTTATAACCTGGTCTGGAACGACGAATTTGATGTTCCCGGCCTGCCCGACACTACCCGTTGGGGCTACCAGACTGGTGGCCATGGCTGGACGGCCAAGGAACGCCAACTCTATAAAAAGGCGAACCCTGAAAACGTCAGAATTCAAGACGGCCTGCTGCGCATCACCGCTGCACTACAGGAAGACGACCCCCGCAACCCCTTCTCTAGTACCCGGCTGGTGACCAAGAAAAAAGCCATGTTTGAAGAAGGCTACTTCGAAGTCCGAGCCAAATTCCCAGAAGGCGAAGGCCTCCGTTCCGCTTTCTGGATGGTAGGCGATACGGTAAGCAAAATGGGCTGGCCCAATGCAGGTGAGATTGACCTCGTGGAACACTACGGTAGACTACCAACCGTCATCGGCGCTGCCGTGCAGACTCCCGACTTCTTCTGGAGCGACAAAGGCCAGAAAGGAGGATCCAAAATCGTAAAAACCGCAGCCACGGCATTCCATGTCTATAGTTGTACGTGGACCAGGGAGCAACTAACCTTTGCCGTAGACGGCGAAGTGTACTGGACTTACCAGCCGCTGCCCGGTCGCGGTAAAATCGGCTACCCCTTTCAGTGGCCGTTCTACATGGTCGCTAACCTTTCTGTAGGCGGTATCCGCGGTACTAAGCAGGAGCGGATTTCTAAGGACATCTTCCCGGCTAGTATGTACCTTGATTATGTGCGGGTGTATCAGAAGTAGTGAATCGTTACTACTTACCCACTAATAACCCCCAAGTAAGGTCCCGTTCCGCCACAATAAGCTCTGCCTCCACTTCCGGCCACTCGATCCCGATTGCAGGATCGTCGTAACGAAGGCCTCCTTCGGCGTGACTAGCGTAAAAATTATCGCATTTATAAGCGAAAACGGCGGTTTCGGACAGTACTAGGTAACCGTGGGCAAACCCTTTGGGGACGTACATCTGTTTTTGGTTCTCTTCGCTCAGGCGGGTGCCAAACCACTGGTGTAGGGTGGGAGATTCTGGCCGCATATCCACCGCTACGTCGAACACTTCTCCCTCGATTACGCGCACGAGTTTGCTCTGGGCGTGTTCACCTGTCTGAAAATGCATGCCGCGCAGTACACCCCGGGGGCTGCGCGCCTGGTTGTCTTGCACAAACTTAGTATTGATGCCGGCTTCGGCAAAGGTCCCCTCGTTCCACGACTCGAAAAAGTAGCCGCGCTCGTCGCCAAAAACGCGAGGAGTGAAGATTTGAAGACCGGTAATTGGGGTGGGAGAAAACAAGGTTGTGAAGTTAGAATGTTAGAAGATTCGACCATTAGAAGATAACAGGTTAGACATGTTTGCCTTTCTGCCTAGCTTCTAACGGTCTAATTTTACCATCCCCGGTACCGAGGCGGCGTAAGCCCCATCAATCGCATGTAGATAAGCACCTGCGCCCGGTGATGGGTAGCATGGTCTTGAAGCAGGTAGATAACCACCCGGCGGCTTTTGGGGCCGGCGAAGAAGTTGCTCACCTCTTCCTCCCAGCGTTCCTTCGGTAGGTTTTTGATGGCTGTTGCGCCGTAGGCGTAGGCGTCGCTTAGTAGATTGGTCAGTTCCTTACGGTTCAAGGTCTCAGCGGAGAGCATTTTGCTCAGTGCTTCCTCGTCAAAGCTATCCGGTTGGTAATCCAGAAATCTGCGGCTGAGACCGTAAATATTACCAGCGATGTGCTGAATTTGTTCCTGCGTACTCATCTGGCTTTCCGTTGGGCGGAAGGTGAGCTTGTCGTCGGGGATGGAAGTAAGGGCCTCCATGGTATAGGCCTTGGAATTGTCCCACTTCTCTAGCCATTCGGTGCGGGCGGGGAATTCTTTGTTGCCCTGAGCAGTCATGTTCAGCGAAAGGGCACAGAGTAGAAGGAAAGGGAGCAATAGTCTTAGCATAACTGCGAAGGTAGAAGCTAGAAGTTAGACCACTAGAAGTTAGGAGTTAGAATTTTAGAAGTTATAATAATGTCAGCCTCTTGAGGGGGTTTCGCGTTCGCGCCAGCGAACGCGGCCTCGTGAAAAATAGTCAGTAGTGGGCGATCTCTTATGACCGGCCACCGGCTTGGCATTTTTTATATCAAGTGGCCAAGGACAGTATAGACCGTTAGAATTTTAGCTCCGGAAATTTCGATAACGGGTGGTATTTACGGACCTTTGCCATTGCAACCAATAGTGATTGCCCGTAAATACAACCACCGGTTAGGTGCCGTAGCACTTAACCGCTAACGATTTAACTTCTAACGGTCTGTTAAAAAGGCTCTTCACCCCCACCGACGTCTCCACCCTCGTCTTTCTGCGCATAGCACTAGGCCTGCTTGGTGGTGGAGACATCCTTGGCAACGGAATTTACTTTCATTGGTACCTTGACGAGTTCAGCGGCTTTACCTTTAGTTATTACGGTTTTGAGTGGATCGGACCGTTGCCGGAGCCGTTTATGTCGCTCTTTTTTATCGGCGGATTTTTACTCGGTCTTGCGGTGGCGTTTGGTTGGCGTTTTCGCATCACCGCACCGCTTTTTGCCCTGGCGTTCACTTATTTGTTCCTCCTGGAAAAGGCGCATTACCTCAACCATGCCTACTTGTTTACCTGGCTGGCTTGGTTACTGGCCCTTACGCCGGCCTGGCGGGATTTTTCGTTGGATGTCCGACGCAACCCGGCGGATTGGTCGCCGAAAGTACCCGCCTGGTCGGTCTGGCTGTTTCCCGTATTGATGGGCCTGGTTTACTTTTTCGGTGGCATCGCGAAGATGAATTACGATTGGCTGGTGGAGGCCATGCCGATGAAAATGTGGCTCCAGGCGCGCGCAGGAATGCCGGTGTTCGGTCTGCTTTGGAAGCAGGAGTTTACCGCCTATTTTATGTCGTGGTCGGGCATGATGCTGGATTTTAGCGTGCCATTTTTATTGCTGCACAAACGCCTCCGATGGCTGGCTTTAGGGATGCTGTTCATGTTCCACGCCACCAATCATTTATTGTTCAATATCGGCATCTTTCCTTACCTTTCTATGGTGCTCACCAGTATGTTCTTCGCTCCCGATTGGCCAAAAAGACTCATCAAGTGGATGGCTGGATCTGAAAAACTAAAAAACCAACAGACTAATAGACTAATAATAAGGGCGAGGTCGCAGGTGCAAAAATGGGTTCAGGGATGGCAAAGTACGGTGGCTCGCTCCTCCGGCAACAACACCGGATACTGGCAATACCGACCCCTCCTGATGAAGCCCATCCTATTCGGATTGTTCCTCCTCTTCTGCCTACAGTCGGTCCTCCCGCTCCGCCACTGGGCCTTTAATTCCGAGGTAGCCTGGAGCGAAGAAGGGCACCGCTACAGCTGGAGAATGATGCTGCGCAGCAAACAAGGATCGGGCAACTACCGCATTGTAGATAAGGCCACCGGCGAGGAAGAAGTCATCCATCCGGCAGACAGCCTCTCCTCCCGCCAGTACCGCAAACTCGCTACCCATCCGGACATGATCCTGCAGTACGCCCATCACCTCCGCGACCTTCGCGCCGGGGTAGGTACGGAAGTCGAAGTCTACGCTAGCTTCCGCGTCAGGCTAAATGGACGGAAGCTGCAACGCTTCATCGACCCCAAAGCCGACCTGGCAACGGTGAAATGGCAGGGGTTCAGTAGTAAGGATTGGGTGCTAGAGGAAATCCGATTGTCCGGCCTTTAGGGTTGTCAATTTAATAACTGTCCTGATTGAAGCGTAGGTATTGTGGTACTCTTCGATGAAGAGCAGTGCCGCGAGGGCAAGCTGCATCACGCAGTAGCCGCGTAGCGAAATCGGACAGTTATTAAATTGACGGTCCTTAGGCTGAATGCATAAACTTCAACAATAGCGAGCAACCAACAGTCCACTTCCTAACGGCCTGAAAACCTAACTTCTAACGGTCTAACTTCTACCAGTCTAGAAAATACTCTCTCCCACCTGAGAAGTAAACCCTTCCAAAAACGCCATTCCGAAGTGCGAGTTCCCTTTTTTATTCAGGGGAGGGCTCCAAACCGCCACGCAGTAGTCCCGTGGCAGCAAAGCCACTATGCCTCCTCCAACGCCGCTCTTTCCCGGTAGCCCGACCCGGAAGGCAAACTCTCCCGCCTCATCGTAAAGTCCACAGAGCTGCATGATGGCGTTCAGACGCTTCGTCATGCTGATGCTCACGATTCGCTCTCCGGACAGGCTTACGCCATCGTTGGCCAGAAATAAGAACGTCCGCGACAACTGCCGGCAATTCATCTCAATCGAGCAGAGCGAGCAGTAGAAATCCAGCAAGCGTTCCGTACCGTTGCGGATGTTGCCGAAGGAGCGCATGAATTCGATCAGAGCACGGTTGCGGTCACTTGTCTCTCGTTCTGATGCGGCCACCCGTTCGTTAAAATAGATGGTCTCGTCTCCGGTTAATGATTGAACGAAGGCCAGTAGGTCTTTTTTGGGGTCCGCTAGGTAGTCCAGCAAGATATCGCAGATTACCAGTGCGCCGGAGTTGTTCATCGGATTGCGCGGGATGCCCATATCCTGCTCCAGTTGGATGAGTGAGTTGAAGGGTGTGCCAGATGGCTCGACACCCACTCTTTTCCACAGGTCTTTATTTTCACGCTGGTAAGCCATTGTTAGGCTTAACACCTTGGCGATACTCTGGATGCTGAAGCCTTCTTCGTAGTCTCCGAACGAGAACTCCCGCTGGTCGATAGTGACTGCGTGTACGCCGAATTTGTCGCGCTGGGCATGTGCCAGTTCGGGGATGTAGCTGGCTACGATACCAGTGTTTTCGGAGGGGAGGTCGGCGTGTAGTTTGGCTAGTAGCTTGTTGACGTCCATTCGAGGGTGTTGGTTTGAGGTGGTGAAGGTAGGCGGCGGCGGCGGAGTCAAGGCTGAAATTGGATGCCTAACCCAGCTTACCTACGAACAAGAACAGCTTGATCGTGCTGATTTTGTCGAATGGCTCACGTCCTCCATAAAGGCCGAATTCATACTGGGTAAAATAGTACATTCACCAGCACGGGAAGGGCATTTGTTGGCCACTGGCACCATGGCGGCTCTAATCAAGACCTTTGTCAGTAAGCACAAATTAGGAAAAGTACGTATAGAGAAAGCATTGGTCAGAATTGGTCACAATGACTTTGAGCCGGACATAAATTTCTGGATCGAAGAAAAGTGTAAAGACTGGGATAAAGAAGACATGTTCTATCCCGCTCCCGATTTTATAGTTGAAGTGCTACCAACGAGTACCAAAAGTCTGGACCGTGGTATCAAGTACGACAGCCACCAGAATCACGCAGTAGCCGAGTATTGGATTGTCGACCACCGCAAAGAAACCGTCGAGCAGTATGAAAATAGCCTTCAGCCCGATGGGAAGTATGGCTTCAAACTAAAACAGACCTTCGGGGTTAATGACACTGTTTCGTGCATCGTTCTCGAAGGCCTGTCGTTTTCCGTAGCCGTGATCTTTAACGAAGACCTCTGCTTCAGCGAGCAAGAAAAAATTATTCGGGAGAACTAGTAACCTTAAGGTTCAACTCCTTACACTGAGCATCACCAATAGAAGCCGGGGCATCAATCATAACATCACGCCCCTGGTTGTTCTTAGGGAAGGCGATGAAGTCACGGATGGAGGACTGCCCGTTCATCACGGCGCAAAGGCGGTCGAAACCGAAGGCAATACCAGCGTGGGGTGGGGCACCGTACTCGAAAGCGCCCATCAGGAAACCGAATTGCTCTTCGGCCTCTTCTTCGGTAAAGCCGAGTAGTTTGAAGTTGCGTTCCTGCAAAGCCCGGTCGTAGATACGAACAGAACCGCCGCCGATCTCCGCACCGTTGATGACGAGGTCATAAGCGTCGGCCTTTAGGGACTTCATCGTTTCGTGGTCGCCGGTCAGCATCCGTTCTACTTCTTCGCGCTTAGGGCTGGTGAAGGGGTGGTGCATGGCGTGGAAGCGTTCTGATTCCTCGTCCCATTCCAGAAGGGGAAAATCGACTACCCATAAGGGAGCAAACGCTCCTGCGGGAATCATGTCGTGCTCCTTCGCCACGTGCAAACGGAGGTTACCGATTTGGCCGCGGCTCTTTTCGTCCTCTCCGGAAATAACGAGCATCAAATCACCCGGCTTTGCACCTGCGGCCGCGCCCCAGGCTGCTAAAGCTTCCTGATCGAAAAACTTGTCGACGGAGCTCTTGAAGCTGCCGTCTTCGTTGCACTTTACGTACACCAAACCTTTGGCGCCGATCTGCGGACGCTTCACCCAGTTGGTCAGGCCATCGAGTTGCTTGCGCGTAAGGGTGGCCTTGCCGGGGACGCAAATAGCGACGACGAGTTCGGCACTGTCAAACACACCGAAGCCCTTGTTTTGAGCGACCTCATTGAGTTCGACCAGCGGCATGCCAAAGCGCAGGTCGGGCTTATCAGATCCGTAAAGACGAATCGCGTCGTCGTACTGCATCCTGGGGAATTCGGGCAGCTCAACGTTTTTGAGTTCCTGGAAAACGTGGCGGGTGAGGCCTTCGAAAGTGTTGAGGATTTGCTCCTGGGTAACGAAGGCCATTTCGCAGTCAATCTGCGTGAATTCCGGCTGACGGTCAGCGCGCAGGTCTTCGTCGCGGAAGCACTTCACGATCTGGAAGTAGCGGTCGTAACCAGCTACCATCAGCAGCTGCTTGAAGGTCTGTGGGCTCTGCGGAAGGGCGTAGAACTGGCCTTCATTGAGGCGGCTGGGGACTACGAAATCACGCGCACCTTCGGGCGTAGACTTAATCAGGAAGGGCGTCTCAATCTCCACAAAGTCCTTACCGCCGAGGTAAGCGCGGACGGCCAGGGCGAGCTTGGAGCGGAACATGATGTTCTGCTGTAGTGGCCCACGGCGCAGGTCGAGGTAGCGGTACTGCATCCGGATGTCGTCGCCGCCATCAGACTCGTCTTCGATAGTGAAGGGTGGTGTTTTGGCGCTGTTGAGCACGATGAGTTCATCAGCTACGATCTCCACGTCACCGGTGGAGCGGTTGGCGTTCTTATTGGTACGCTCACGAACAGTACCGTTTACCTGAATCACCCATTCTCGACCCAGCTTGCGGGCCTGGTCGGCTAGCTCGGCGTTGTCATCCTGATCGAAGACGACCTGGGTGATGCCGTAGCGGTCACGGAGGTCAACGAAGGTCAGTCCGCCGAAATCACGGCCAATCTGGACCCAACCAGAGATGGAGACTTTTTTGCCGGTGTCGGAAAGGCGAAGCTCGCCGCAGTTGTGGGTACGAAACATGGGGTCTTATTTTTGAGCCGGCAAAGATAGAACGTGGGACAGTTTGAACCGCAGATTTGGGCGGATTTCACGGATTCAGACGTCATAAAACCGCGTAGATTCGTGAAATCTGACGAAATCTGTGTTGAATCTGTGATTCTAAAATATTGCGGCCGTCGCTAACAGCCTATCCGATTACCTCTGACCAATCAACAGCATCATTATGCGAATGCGTAAAGCCTATCGCTCGCTCCTGTTGGATGGTTTCGGCATCACGGTAAGCGGCCACGTAAGTCTTGCGCCAGTGCGGGCTGAGGTTCCCACCGGAACCGTGGACGATGCGCTCGTCGTGGATCGTCATGCTACCGCGCTTTACGGGTAGGTAGACGATCTTGTCGGTTGGTTTTGTTTCAATGACCAGGGTGTGAGAATCATCGCGCGAGGCGCCATCGTCGTGGCCTTTGGGCTTGTGTTGGCGCAGTTCGGGCTCGTTGTTGGAGCCGGGGACGACCTGGAGGCAGCCGTTTTCGAGGTCAGAATCGCTGAGGGCGAGGGAGAAGGTCGCCGTCCAGGTATTCTCGGTTTTTGGCCAGTAGCCGAGGTCCTGGTGCATGGGGAATTCAGCCTTTTGCTGGTTCGGGCATTTGGCCAGGAACTGTTCGTAATCGAGTGCAGCGGTTCCTTTGGGGTAAAGCTGGTTCGCGATGGCCTGGCTAATGCGGTGATAGGTGTTACCGGCCAGTTCCGGGCGGTAGGTACTTGGTAGCATGGCGTTGACCAGCTGGAAATTTTCGGGCGGGGTACCGTAGGGCTGGCTCATGTCGCAGAAATCACGACCCATGGTTTCTGCAAATTCACCAGCGGCGAAGCGGTCGAACCAGGGATCAATTGGTTTCATTTCGGCTTCAGTGAGCACGTCGTTGATTACGAGGTAGCCGTCGCGGCGGTAGGCCGTAATTTCGGCTTCGGTTAGTAGGTAGTTTTCGCCCATGCGGCGGTGTGTGCCGGAGGCTGAATTGGTGATACGTTGCATAGTCTCTGTTTTGCAAGCTTTAAGTTAAGTGTTTGGGGGCGGACGCGCGGACAAAGTTAAAAGTTGAAGAGCAAGGTAGGCTGAGAGGGCTGTATCCACACTGTTGTATTTTGGGTATGGCCCTACGAAGTAAAAAACTGCCCTTTCTGTCGACCTTTTAGCCGGAAACTGGGTTTTCTCCCTAATGTTACCACTTCAGAAAATAACCTACTCCCTTGCTCTTGCCTGCCTGTTCATCTGTTTGATGGTTTTTGGTAAGGCTTTGCTTGTGCCCGTTGTAATGGGCTTTGTGCTCTGGTACCTCATCAATGCGGTCGACCAACTTTTTCGTAGGGTGCCGTTCTTTGGCACCCGTAGCGCGCGCGGCGTCAGTTTAACCGTTGCTGCCGTAACGGTACTTGGGGTGATCGTACTGGCTGGCAGTCTCATTGGCGGGCAGATCAACGAAATGATCGATACGGCTCCGGAGTATTGGCTAAATCTGGAGCGACAGTTCGCTCATGTGTTGGCTGGCTTCGGTTACGATGAGAATCTTACTCTGGAGAAACTCTCTCAGGAACTGAAGGTAAATGATCACCTGCTGGGTTTACTTGCTTCTTTCACGATGGTCACCCGCCAGTTTTTACTCGTGTTGCTTTACACTCTTTTCCTGCTGGTGGAGCAGCATACCTTCCCCCGTAAACTGGCGGCATTGGAACTTAAACCGCGGCGAAAAAATAAGTTGTTGCGGGTATTAACTAAGCTAAATCAGGCCATCCGGACTTATGTCGGTGTTAAGTTCGCGGCCTCCTTTGCCACCGCCTTCCTCAGCTACTTCGTAATCGCCTACGCTGGGGTGGATTTCGCCGTCTTCTGGGCGTTTTCCATTTTTGCCCTCAACTTCATTCCCACCATCGGCTCTATCGTCGCTACCATCTTGCCTAGTATGATGGCGATTGTGCAGTTCGATCACCTGGGCCCTTTCGTTATCGTCGCTATCGGCGTGGGGCTCATCCAGCTTAGTATTGGTGGTCTTTTAGAACCCAAACTGTACGGAGATGCCCTTAACATTAGCCCTTTTGTCATTATCTTTTCGCTCATTCTCTGGGGCTTGCTCTGGGGTGTGGTGGGCATGTTACTGTGTGTCCCAATTACGTTTACACTGATTACTTTTTTGGCACAGTTCGCATCCACACGGCCTTTAGCAGTGCTGTTGTCACGGAAGGGGAGAGTGTAGGCGCTTATTCATTTCGTGGCTGCCCGGGGTGGTGGGCGCGGCCGCAGGTGCTGGGGAAGGTTTTAGTGAAGCATGGCCCCAACGGAGCAAAATGCTTAAAGGTCTGCTGGGTTATTAAAGTCTTCATTTAACCGGCCACCACAATACTTGCAATAGAGCGCATCGTCGGCATGTCTTTCACTGGCACAGTATCGGCAAACCTGGGTGTTGTAGGAACTGCTTTTGTCCTTTCCTATGCTGATCATTTCGTTGGTGACGATACCCGTAGGTACCGCAATGATGGCATAACCAAGGATCATAACAATCGCTGAGAGGAACTGGCCGCTCGAAGTCTGGGGAGTGATGTCGCCATAGCCGACGGTGGTAAGGGTGACAATTGCCCAGTATACCGACTTTGGTATGGAACTAAAACCCGTATTGGTTCCGCCTTCAACCAGGTACATTACTGACCCGATGAGGACGACTAGTAAGGTGACTGTAAACAAAAATACCATGATCTTATTGCGGCTGGCAATGAGCGCACGCCGCAACTGGTCGCCCTCGGTCAGAAATTTACCAAGCTTGAAAATTCGGAAAACCCGCAATAGGCGGAAGATCCGGATGATGATAAAGTACTGAGACCCTACAAAAAAGTAACTGAGGTAGCTCGGTAAGATTGCAACTAAATCTATGATGCCGTAAAAGCTGAGCGCGTATTTCCACGGGCGGATGGTGATCCATAATCGCATCACGTACTCAATTGTGAAAAGAATGGTGAAGATCCATTCCAGCACGTCGAAGATATGGCCGTATTGACGGTACCAGTCTTCCGAACTCTCCAGCATTACCACGATAACCGATAACACGATCAGCACCAACAGACTAATATCAAACCACTTACCTGCAGAGGTGTCGGCTTCAAAGACAATCTCGTGGACGTGATCGCGATTCCGGTGGTTGGCCATATCTAGGAAATATTTGGGCTAAAGATAGGATATTAGGCGGTTTTGCCTTTTTAGACGCTTTGCTTTTAGACGCGCTGTGCGCTTTTAGACGCTTTGCTTTTAGACGCGCTGTGCGCTTTTAGACGCTTTGCTTTTAGACGCGCTGTGCGCTTTTAGACGCTTTGCTTTTAGACGCGCTGCGCGCTTTTAGACGCTTTGCTTTTAGACGCGCTGCGCGCTTTTAGACGCTTTGCTTTTAGACTACCAGACTGCTCCGTTCAGCCGGAGCCGTGTGGTAGCCTAAAAGCAAAACATTTAAAAGGGAGAGGGCCGTCTAAAAGCGCGTAGCGTATCTAAAAAAGGCCGGAGGCCCTTCAAGCCTTCTCCTATAAAAATGGTATATTTGTTTTTACTAATTGACAACCGATTAAATAAACCTGTATGTTACTGAATGCTGTTATAATTGAGGACGAACGTAATGGCCTCATCAATCTGAAGCACCTTTTGGCCGAACACTGCGAAGACGTTGAAGTGATCGGTGACGCTGATGGGGTAGAGAGTGGTCTAGCCTTGTTTAATCGGGACGATATAAAGCCCGATGTGGCATTTCTGGACATCAACCTGCAGGACGGAAAGGTCTTTCAGTTGCTTAACCAGTTGCAGGAAATTGCCTTTGACGTAATTTTCGTCACGGCCTACGATCAGTTTGCGATGAAGGCCTGTGAATACTCCAGTATTGGTTATATTTTAAAGCCGATTGACCCCGACAAACTTGTGGAAGCCGTTTCTCGCGTCCGGCCCCGTCGGCAGGGTAGGACCGAAGAGCGCCTGCAGGTAATGCAGCAGTTTGCCAGCCACCCGAATTCCTTCGAAAAAATGTCGATTGCCGCATTGGACGGGATTCACTTCGTCAAAATCCGTGACATCGTTCGCTTTGAGGCCGAAGATAATTACACCCATATTTTCATTCAGGGAGGTAGCCGGATTACGGCCTCTAAGACCATTAAAGCATACGAAGATATGCTAGTGCCGTTCAACTTCTATCGCGTTCATAAACGGCACGTCATCAACATGAACTACATGAAAAAATTTGTAAAGGGTGATGGAGGTTACCTAATTATGGATGACGACGTAAAAATTGAAGTCAGCCGACGCAGAAGGCCCGCTTTCATGACGCAACTTCGGGTTCTTCAAGACGTTCTTTAGGATGTTCCAATAATAAGCACTATTTTTGGACCGGTGTTATAATAGCCATGATCGGCACTCCCTGTCTGGTCAACGGTAAGTTTTCAAACGTGTTCAATGATTTACATATGCCTAACAACGGGAAAAAAACAATTGAAGAGCTAAAACGAGACCAGAAAGATAAAATTCTGGACCGTAAAAGCATGGACAAGGTTGTTGGTGGCAAAAAGCGCCGAGGCAGTTGGCTGCGTCGTGTTGCCGGTGGCATCATGCCACAATAAACTACCGTAGGTTTACGTCTTTTATAGTACACTATTAAGGACGTTAACCTCATGACCGGAACCCACCCAACCGCCACGGCTACCGCCGCGCTGGAAGAAAAAATAAGCCAAACTACCGACGGTTTTCTCCGCATCAGGCTGCTTAATGAGCTAATTGCTGATTACGTCTACACCCGGCCCGACCGGGCACGTCCCCTCCTGGAGGAATTAAATGTGCTTTTTAGTACTACCTCTTCCCGAGAATCAGACTTTCAGTACTGGCTCCACTTAGGCAACTTAGAGAATCAGGAATACGATGACCAGAAGGCCCTGGCTGCCTTTGAGCGTGCGGTAGTCCGAGTAGATGAAAACGGAGATATTGCCGAAAAAATAGAAGTCTATTTGGACTACTTGGGGATCTTGGTTAATCTCGAGATGATGGACCTGGCCCGGGAGCTGTACGATAGGAGCCTGCGGTTAATGGAATCATATACTTCCGACCGTCTGCGCTCTCGTTCACTTTGTCGCCTAGGCTACTTCTACTTGCATGATCATAGCCTTGCTAAAGCTACACCCAAATTCCTTGAAGCCGTGGGCTTGCTTAATGGAGGGTCTTTTGAACTCAATACCAAGGACCAATACTTCTACACCCTTGCCCAAACTGGCCTTGGAACCCTCTGGACTCGACCAGACAGCGAAGAAAAAGCCGCTAATGCCTTTCGCTTGGCCATTGCACGTTGCGAATCCATCGGAATGCGCGCGCGCCTGCCCTGGATCAAACTTAAACTGGCCAACGTACTGGCCAACGTTGTGGAACACGGCGAAGAAGCGGAAACTATCTTTCGTTCTATCATCGATAGTGGGGCCAACGGAAGCAAGGCCGCGATGCTGGCGGCTTACACCAACCTCGGCACTTACCTGAATGAAATGAGTAAATCTGCGGCAGAAATCACGCCGCTTCTGGATGAGGCCGAGGCTATCTATCGTAAGCTTCCCCAGCCTAAAAAAGAAACCCTGGTTTCCATCGAAATGACTAGGGCTCAGCTTTACCTGGACGATGAAGACTATGCTGGGGCCATTCAGAAATTACAGGATACGCTGGAGATCGTTGAAAAAGCGGAAGATCCTGAGAACCTTGTCCTAAACGGCCATGCTGCTGAACTGTGTCAGTTACTCGCCAAGTCTTACGCGTGTATCGAAGCCTTTGATCTCGCGTATTACAGTCAGCGTAACGCTGATTACTACCTCGACCTGCATTACGAACTACAGGACGCCAAACGCCAAGAAGAGTTCGCGGCCCGTTTCGAAGCCGAAGCCCGCGAAAAAGAACGTGAAAGCCTACATCTCAGGGCCAGCCAGCTCCAGCTCCGTGCGCTTCGTGCGCAGATGAATCCGCACTTTCTTTACAATGCACTCAACAGTATCCAGTCGTTCATCACAACCAATGAAGCGAGTACGGCCTCCAAATACCTCGCCAAATTTGCCATGTTGATGCGGCGCAGTCTAGAGTATACTAACCGGGAGTACATCACGCTGGAGGAGGAGATACTGTTCCTTTCTGATTACCTCGACATCAATTGCCATTTGCGTTTTGACGGCAAACTTACCCATAAAGTGGAAGTGATCGGGGAGCTCGAAGAAGACATCATCGGCGTGCCGACCATGATTTTACAACCCTACGTTGAGAATGCCATTGAGCATGGGTTACGTACTCGGCCACAGGGCCATATCAGCGTTATCTTCCGATCTATTCCCGATGATGATGACAACATCATTGCTGTAGTCACTGATGACGGAATTGGGCGGGCGCGTGTAGCGGAGATGCAGGCTAATGATGTCACCCGGCCATATCACCAGTCGCGTGGCACCGAAATTACCCGTTCTCGCCTTGAGCTGCTCGCGGACGACTCGGAGAACCGAGTACTCATCGAAGATCTTTACCACGATGACGGAAAGGCGGCGGGTACGCGGGTAATTGTGCGTATTCCCGTGGCTGACGTGTTGCCGCGACGAGGGCGGTAATTAGACGTGGGCCTCAAAGTGCAAGGTAATGCTAAAGGGCTATTGCACGAACGGTGGTGGGGCGAAGGTCAGGGCAATCGCAAGGTCTACTGCTGGTAAGTAGTTAGCTTGTCCCCAAAATGGCTAACTCCTCCTCTCCTTCTCTGTTGCTATCGTTCGTGAATGATGTTGATGATCCTCGTTCTCCGCTG